>Ga0265338_10006272_pt1 | contig 15212 bp, 25 predicted proteins | sample 42126metaG_FD_193579 | JGI IMG/M metagenome (GOLD analysis project Ga0265338, IMG submission 193579) | Rhizosphere microbial communities from Carex aquatilis grown in University of Washington, Seatle, WA, United States - 4-21-26 metaG | ecosystem: Host-associated > Plants > Roots > Rhizosphere... | reverse complement strand
AGCTGATGTCGTTGAGGTACGCGTCGCCATGGTTGGGCGCTGTCGAGTAGAAGATGTCGCCGCCGAAGTCAGGGCCCCAGCTGGCGAAGTCGTCGATCAAGCAGACGTACCGGTCGAGCTGCGCGATGATCTGACACTCCTCGCGCAGCGGAACGGGCGGCCACCAATGAGCATCGAGCCAGAAGAGCGTGAGACCTCTTTTGAGCGAGGGCAGCAGCCTCCACAGGAAGTCGGGCGAAGATCCGAGGACGACATGCGCCTGCGGATACGGCGCGAGGTTCTCCTTGGCCTTCGCGTAGTAGTCCGCGTCGACCTCGACGGTGTAGATCGGCAGCCAGGGGTAGTTCTGCGCGACCCACAGCGACGTCCAGCCCATGTGCGTGCCCGTCTCTACCCAACGATCCGGCTTGGCGGTCTCGATGACGTGTCTGACGATCGACTCCAGGTGCGAGTCCTTGTGCCACACGTATTGCTGCGCCTGTGTCCTGGGGTCGAACGAGTGCTTGGCTACCGAGGAGGCCTTCGTCGTCCGTCTGTACTCGCGATCTGAAACGATGTTCTTGGGGATGATCGGCTCTTCGTGCTGGCTCAGCTCTCGCCAGTGCCAGATCCTCTCGCGCAGGTCCCGCAGGTCGATGGGGTTCGGCGCTCTCACGGCGCCGCTCGCTTTGACGGTCTCGAAGTACGCGTAGCCCTCCTGGAGCGTGAAGCGATCTTGATGCGGTGGCGGGAGTCGCGCGCCGTCGTCGAGGCTGAGGATGTTCAAGTTCGAGAGGATGCGTCGCGGGTTGAGGCAGTGGACCATCGCCTCGTTGACGTTCCACGTGTCGAGCCCCGTACGCGACAGCCGGAGGCCGAGGTCCGGATCGCTCGGCCCCCTGCCGAGGTCGTAGTGCTCGTCCGCCCCGTTGACGTCGAGCACGGCCGCGAGCGGGAACGACTCGTTCTTGGTGTTGAAATAGTCGTAGCTCAGCGGGCCCGTCGGCAAGTCGCACTTCACGTCGCCGGCTTCGCGTGGATAGAGCGCGAGGCGCTCGGGCGTGAACGGCTCGACGAACGCCGAGATCTCTTCGATCTTCTCGCGCTGGTCGAGGAGCGACTTGAGCGCGACGTCGACGGGGACGCCGAGCACGTTGTTGCGGTCGAGGAAGTCGAGCAGCTGAGCGCCGTTCTTCGGCGCGAAGTCGGCCGGCGTGAGCGTGCGGTACTCGTGCGGCCCCAGGACGATCTTCGCGCCGCGCTCTTGATGCTCGACGTGTGCCGCGAGCCATCCCGGCGGCGCGTAGGCGTAGTCGAGCAGCATGACCACGATCTCACCGGCCGCGAGCGCGAACCCGGTGTTGTAGCCGGCGCCCTGCACGCCCCAAGGCGTGTCGCTGTACCTGTGATTCGGCACGTGAAAAACCGGCTGCGTGATGCCATAGCGTCTGACGGCGTCGAGCACTGCCGCGTGGCGTGTGTGATAGCGGCCGTCGACGATGATGATCTCGAAGTCTTTGAACGTCTGCCCCGCGAGCCCGCACAGCGCGACGTCGAGGCCTCCAGGCCTGTCGGTGCCGAGGGTGACGGTGACCTTCGGGGTCGCACGCTGCGCGGTAGTCCGTGCCGTCGATGCGGAGCGATCGATCTCCAGCGCGGCCAGCTCCACGGTGGCGATCTCGATCGGCGCCGGTCCGCCCCATGTTTCGCCACGCGCGACAGCCTCGTAGAGGGCCAAGTAGTTGGCGGCCATGACGGACCTGTCGTATCGACGTACGCCCTCCTCTCGACATTTTTCAGGGGAGATCGCGTCGACGAGCTTCGTCGCCTCAGCGAGCGCCTCGACGGTGTTGTCGACGACGTAGCCGGTGACGCCGTGCTCGATGACCTCGGGGACGGATCCGAAGCGCGTGCCGATGACTGGCGTCCCGCACGCGAGCGCCTCGACCTGGGCGAGCCCGAACGGCTCCTGGAACTGCCCCGTGTAGAGCAGCGCTCGCGCGCGCCTGTACATCTCGCGCTTCGCGACGTGGTGGTCAGGGTCGGCCGGCAGCCACTCGAAGCGGACGTTCGACAGGCCCCTCGCCAGCTCCACGGCTTCGAGCGCACACTGTCGCTGGTAGGCCGAATCGCGATCGGGGTGCTCGCCAGCCATGACCAGCTCGATGCCCGTCGCGCGTGCGAGGTCGATCGCGAGTCGATAGCCCTTCGCGGGGTGCCACCGGTTCATCCAGAGGAAGAAGGTGTCCTTCGTGTAATCGCTCGGCGCGTAGAAGCCCGTGTCGATGCCGCCGTGGACGACGCGTGCGTCGAGGATCTTGCGCTGGGCGTTGTTGATCCACACCTGTGGGATGCTCGGGTCGGTCGACCCTTCGTAGTCGCCCGCGCCACGCATCCCGCGCTCGCGCATGTTCTGCGACCACGTGACGACGTTGATCGCGTTCCTGGGCGAGGCCCAGTAGCCGCCGAGCGGCGTCGCGATGAGGTTCCGCCTGCCCTCGTTGTAAAGGTGATCGAAGATGCGCTTCTCGATCGAGAAGTCGTGGACGACATCCTCCTGTCGAAGAGCGTCTTGATGCGCCGCCCAGCACCCCTCCTCACATTCGGCCGGCAGAGGAGATCCCGTTCCCATGGACGTGGGCATCGGCAACACGCGGCCGACGTGAGGCCGCTGCGTGCCCACCGCTGCGTAGAGGGTGACGTCGTGGCCGGCCTCGGAGAGCGCCGTCGCAAGGTCCAAGATCACGACGTCCCCGGTGTGGTTCGGCGTCGGGATCGGATACGAGTGCGTCGCGATGATTCCGATTTTCATAGGTCTACGGTTGCTCCTGGCTCTGATTCCCCGGTTCGTCTCCGTGACGCCGCTGCCCCTCTGATGATCTTTCAATCTCGGGCTCTTGCCGTCGCCTCAGCTCGGCCTCGACGTACGTCCGCAGCTCGACGTCCGCCGGGCATACCTGCCTGAACATCGCGAGAGCCCCGCTCGCGCTCTCGTGACGCTCGCCATTCAGATCCAGGACGAGGCACCCGAGGTCGTGCGGGTTCGCGCCCCACCATCCTGCCTCCTGGCACGAGAGCCAGGCGACTTTGAGGTAGTGGTTCGGGATGCGCACGTCCGTCCCGGCGTTGTCGCGGTGATCGAGCACGCGCAGCGTGCCGACGCGGGTCGACGGCGGGTGCGGCAGGTGCTCGTGAATGCGACCCTGCCAGCGGCCGGCGGCGTCCATCCGGAAGATCAGGCCTCGGGCCCCACCGGTGCGGCCGGCGACGTCGTAGCGACCTTGGATGCGTGTGGCACCACATGAGATCGCGCCGCCTACGTCCACGGGGATCGCCTCGCGGTTCTGGACTGTGTCGTCAGCATCGAGGACGAGCGCCCAGCTGCTCGTCACACGGCTCCAGCCCTCATTGCGAGCCCCCGCAAAGTCGACGAGGAGCGGCCTCCCCGTGAAGGGCCCGGGGCACGATCCGTCGCCGAGGTGCTCATACGTGGCCGGCTCGTCGACTCGATAGAGGCCAGGATGTGTCTCGGGCGAGATCCGCACGTGGACGAAGGTGAGCCCGTGCGTGCGACACCAGTGGCTCGCGATCTCGGCCGTGTCGTCGGTCGAGGCGTCGTCGACCATCACGAACTCCGTCGCCCAGGGAAAGGCGCTGGCGAGCATGCGCTCGATGCACGAGGCGGCGTTCTTCGCGAGCGTGAAGACTGACATCGTGATCGAACCCTGCGGCTTCTTCATGGCTCGTCACGGCGTTGAACGTTGTGCAGGAGCGGCTGTCGTCTGCTCCGACCCACGTAGCGCAGTCCGACGTGTCGGCAGCGCACGCAATTGAGGCCCTCGCGCTCGATCGAGTCCGCGCTGTGCCAGGTGACGGCCCATTTGTGGTCGAGGAGCGCGCAGAGAGTCCTCTTGAAGAGCCACAAAACGGCCGTCATGACGCCGGCCTTTCGATCTCAATCTCCTTCGGCTGCGGCCACCCCAGCTCGCTCGCGACGAGCCTAGTGAGCGCCGTCAATTGGAAGTCTTGCAGCGTGTCGAGACCGACGAGCCTCTGCGGATCTGACTCGACGAGCTTCGCGCCGCCGTTGCCGACGAGGTGCGCGAACCAGCCCTCGCCCTCGACGCAGTAGACGCGCGCCCGCACGTCGCGGATCTCGAACCACTCGACGACGCTGCCCATCACCGAGCGCGCAGCTCCTTGCGGATGATCTTGTCGAGCGTCGAGGCCATGTTCTCGAACGTGTAGCGCTCTGCGAGCACGCGACCTCGGCGCGCGAGCTCTAAAGCGTGCTCCTGGTCGGTGAGCACACGCACGACGGCATCCGAGAAGGCGTCGCCGAGGTCGGCGAACTGCACGGCGCCCTCGTAGATCGAACCGAGCGCGTCCGTCGGCCGGAGCACGACGGGCACGCCGGCCGCGCAGCACTCCATGACCGACACGCTGAACGTTTCAGCCGGCATGACGGTGTCGCACGGGAACGCGAAGCACGCGGCCTCTGAGATCTCGCGGAGCAGCTCGCGACGTGGCAGCACGTCGAGGAACGTCACGCCGCCAGCCGCCATCGCCGCAGGCAGCGCCCTCCCGAGGTCCATCGCCCTCAGCGCCTGCCTCATGGGCGAGGCCTGCCCGGCTTGCGGCGGCGGGAGCATCGCGGCGATCCAGCTCTTCACGGCCCCCACGATGTGGAGGGTCGCTCCGGGGACGGCCGCTCGGATACGAGGCCACGCGGCGACGAGGTGGTGCAGGCCCCGCGACGGGCTCGTGTGGTAGAGGACGCGGCCGGCGACGGGCGCGGCGGGCAGCATCGAGCCGACAGCGTTCGGCAGCACGTACCAGGGCGCGTGCGTGTCGTAGACGGGGCGCATCTTCTCAACGGCGTAGGCGCTCGGCGCCGTGTTGACGTCGGTCCACTCCATGGCGTCGCGGAGATCGAACGTGTGATGAGATGCGATCCTGAGCGTGCTGAGTGGAGCGAACCTGAGAGGCGAGGTGTCGTAGAACGCGAGCGCGACCTGCGCCGTGCCGACCGTCGCCGGCAGCCGGTGATACGTGACGCCGTCGCGTTCGACGCGCTCCTGCTTGAACGTCGAGAACGCGCTGACCTCGTAGCCGAATGCAGACAGCCCGCGGCAGAGTCCGAGGAACCCGGCGCGACAACCGCCGCCCGCGGCCTCGCCGTCGAGATCGTCGAGGTCCATGACGACCTCGCCGCTGGCCTCGGGCGACAGGATCATGTGGATCGTCGTCATGGCCAGCTGCGGACCCCTTCTCCGTGCTCACGCTTCGGCTCGACGACGACGTTTTTCTCGACGACCGTCGTCTCGACCGCGGCGACGATGACGGGCTCGGCGACAGGCGGCTCGATGAGCTGCACCTCAGGCTCCTCGGCGGACTCCTCGACGAGCTGCTCGGGAGGCTCGACGGCCGCCGCGGATGCGGGCGCGATCGCAACGATCGCGTCGACCTCCAAAAGCCTTCCGTTCTGATCGACCGGCTTGCCGGCGGCGTTGAAGAGCTGCACCCGTTGGCTGTCGTTCATCGGCGGCGGCGTCACCGTCAGCTCGACGAGCGCTGGCGCTACGGTTCGAGAGTCGCGGTCTATGATCGAGACCTCGGGCCGCGTCTCGGCCGCTGCCCGGCCGATGGGGCCGAGCACGACCTTGGCCTTCGTGACGTCCTCGATTTCCGCCAGCGGTGTGCCAGCGTCAACGCGGGGCTCTCCGTCGCTCTTTTCATTGAAGAGCAGCAGCTCGACGCAGTCGATGAGCGAGCGCATGCGGTCGCGCAGGATGACCGGGTAAACCGCGGACGAGCACTCGTTCGAGATCTGAGCGAGTCGCGACCTCGCCTGGGGAGCGTTCGTCGAGGTCGCGACCATCCAGCCGAGCACGTCGCAAAGCTCGCGCACGCGATCGCGCATGAGCACGACGCTGCCGACGCTCGTGGTGGTGGCCGACTTGACCGCTGCCAGGCGATCGCCGACTGCCTCGAACCACGTGGACGGACCCGCAGCGCGTTGGATTTGGAGAGCCCTCTGGGACGCGGCGCTCGCAGCCTTGCGCCTCAATTCTTCCTCACGCTCCCGTTGCTGCTGCACGGCGCCGGGCCCGCTCGTGAACTCGACGCGGAGCTTCGTCGGGTCGTCGAGCAGGTGCGCGGGCGTGCCGGGGACGACGTCAGGGTTGCCGTCGGAGACGACGCCGACCACGACGAACTCGATCGCGCTGATGATCTCCAGGTGGCGGGTTTGGAGCGTTTGCACGTTCGTCGCTTGGTGCAGATCCGCCTTCGTGCCCGCGAGCTGCGCCGCCGCCTGCCGACGACGCTCCTCGACGGGCAAATGCGTGAAGTTCGACCCGCCGCTCATCTGCGAATCGGCCTGCCCGCCGCGCCGAATGCGACGTGGTCCTTGCCCGCCTCCTTCGCGTGATCTTCCGCCCTTCCGGCGCCGACGACCGTTACGTCGTGAGACACGTTGAGGGCGGCGCCGCGCTGAATGGGCTGAGGATCCGAATTGGGCGCGGGAGCCGCGAACGGCTTCGGCGGCGCGCTCGCTGCGGCTAGGGCTTCTTGCTCTGCGGCCTGCGCAGCTGCGCGGGCCATAGCTGGCGAGTCCACAATCTTCACTTCGACGTTTGAGACGTGTCCCGCGACGAGCGTGCGACCATCCGAACGGTGTCGATAGACGGTCGCGTGTCCGTCGTTGGACACGGGTGCGCCCTTCGCCGCGGCCGGTGCGATGTGAGATCCGCCGTCGTTGATTACGGGCTTGGATGGCAAAGTAGGCGACCACCCATCTTCGACCTCAGGTCGGTTCTCGTTGATGACCGCCCCGGAGTTCTGAATGCGACCGTCGGCGCTCGCGAATGTGACTTCAGCCATTTTTCGACCCTCCTAGGAGCACGATTTGCTTCTCCGAACCATCGCGCTCGCGCACGATCACCTTGCCTCCGCGCCTGACCTCGTCGACGAGGAGCAGCTCCGTGTTGAGAGCTTTGCGCACGGTCTCGTTGAGGCTGTCGCGACGTGCGCGAGCGAGCGCGCGCACGTCGCGCTTCACTTCATCGGGCACTCGAATCGCGAGGAAAGACCGCTTCAACACATCAAAATGATGCCGGTCGACGACACATCTCGCGACGACATTCGTCGACCGATTGCGCAATCCAAGCGATATCGATCGCTTGCGCGAATGCGCGCGCCACCGTCGAGAGCGCGCGCTACGCGTTCGCGTCTGCGGACGTCACGCGCGCGGCCGGCGGCCTGCCGTTGAGCACGCGGCTGGCATCGTCCAGCGCTCGCAGCTCGACGTCGACGTCGACGTCGCCCTCGGGACTCGGCATCATCTCGGGCGCCTTGAGCGCGAACGACGCGCGCGCCCTCAGCTCCTTCGAGGCGACGCGCCCGGGAATGCGAAATACGTAGCTTGATGACGAAACGACGAGCCAGCTCGCCTAGTCGCTGTCGACGTGCTCCTGGACCTGAGTCTCAGGACGGCGCGCGACGGCCTCAATGAACCTGTTCTTCAACTTGTAGAACTTCTTGTCCTTGTGCAGGCGCGCATCGAGCGCATGCAACGCTGCCAGGCCGCGGATGAGATGTTGCTCGGCGTAGGTCACAGCGACTTCGATTCTACTACTTCGCCTTGCCATCTTCGAACGCCGCGAGCAGCTCCAGCTCGCCGTCGTCGAGCGAATAGGTCTCGCCGTCTTCAAGGTCGCCGGCCGCAACGACGACGGGCCCGAGGACCTCGCCCGCGTACACGTGAGGCAGCAGCTTCGAGGGGTTCAGCGGCAGACACTGCGAGCGCGTTTGCCTTCGATCGGCATGCTCGCGAAGTGCTCGAAGTACCCGCCGACCAGTTCTTGCAGGGCGACTCGCGCGGGGCCTTCCACGGGCACGAGCAGAACGCGGCACGCTACGATCGACGTCATGGGGTCGGGAGCTTACGCCCGACCTCGACGATCGCGAGCGCGACGTCGTCCTGTAGAGATCCGTTGAGGCGAGAGCCGTCGACGAGCGCCGTTGCGGCGCCTTCGAGCGGCCGGAGCGTCGAGGCTCGAACGATGCGGGCTCGGCTCGCGTACTTCCAGAGGCCGTCTGTCGCGACGACGAGCATCCCCGAGGCAGCGTCGACGCCGAAGTCGACGGGGACGGCCCTGCCCTCGCCCAAGAGCGGCTTTCGCTGCTGGCTCGCGGTCAGGTCGGTCACCAGCCCGTCTGCGATCATCCAAGCGGCGCAGTCGCCCGCGCTCGCGCCGACGATGCCGCCATCGTGTCGGACCTCGACGACGACGGCCGCCGCGAGCCCAGCGCGCGGCATGCGGTGGTCGAGCTGCGTCAGCCACTCGGCCCACGAGCGCGGCACTCCCCGTCGGCACTGCTCGACGACGGCGTCGCACACGGCTTCCGCCGCCGTCGCGCCCGCGACGACGCCGCCGGCTCCGTCAGCGACCGCGAACACTGTCCTGTCGGCCATGCGGACGACGGCGAGCCTGTCCTCGCCTCGACCGCGCGCGGCCTCCTCCGTGGTCGTGACGTAGTCGAGCGGCCCCGCTCCCCTCATCATCGGGGGTCTCTCGCGGACGACTCTTCAGAGGCGGGCTCGGTGCTCGGCCGAGTGCTCGCCATCGCGCGCAGCATCGCCTCGGCGACCTTCGGCGAGACGTTCACGTCGATCGTGACCTCGACGTCGTTGTTGATGACGACGCAGCCCTCGGGTATCGGGAGCAGCGTCGGCCGAGGGAATCCACTACGCGGCTGGCGCTCGCCTACGACATGGGCGAGACGACGCGCGAGGTGGTCCTGCGCCACGCGGCCTCGGGCCGCGTTCATTGCTTACCTCCGGCCGTGAGCTTGATTCGTCTGAAGCCGGAGCCCTTGCACCAGAGGCAGATGCGCGTCTCGACCCGACCGTCGAGCAGGAAGACCACGCTGCCAGAGCAGCGGCACGGCTCGCAAGGCGATCTCACGTAGCACGCGACGCGGACGACGTCCGTCGTCTCCTCGACGTCGTTAACCACCTCCGGCCGCCTGTTCATCTTTGGGGTCTCTCCTGCCGTACGCGCGCGTGTCCGCCCAGCGGTCGCTGCCCCAACAACAGCGACCGCCGGGTTCTCGAAAACTAGCATCATCGTCGCACCTTTCGGACTGCGGATTTGTGGGCTCGCTCGCGTGACGCGGCGACGTCAACGCGATTGACCATTGGCCAACGAGACGCGAAGACGATGCTCGTGGCGGCCTCGTCCTCGGACATCGAGAGCGTCGCTCCGCTCCTCCTGTCGCAGACGGTTATGAGGATCGGCCCTGAGATCTCACCGCAGAACTGGCGGTAGAGGAACATGGGCGTGAACACGATGCGGTTCGACTCCGCGGCGGCGACCTCGCGGCACCACACGTCGGCGACGCGACGACCGAAGCGCGTGAGCGCGAAGCCCGTGAAGCGATCGGGGACGCCGCCGAGCGTGGCCCACAGAGAGGCGGGCAGCGCCTCGACGGTGCGCGGGGGCATGCCGACCTTGAGCAGCACCGCGCGGATCTCCGTCGTCATTGAGGCCCACCCTCGCCGAGGTCGGCCTGCGGCCACATCTCGACGAACGAAAGCAGGAGTGCGATCTCGTCGTCCTTGAGGCTGTACGTCTCGCCGTTGCCCTCGTCGGCTGCCGTGATCAAGATCGGGCCGGCAATGTCGCCGAAGTAGTCCGGCAGAATGACGGTGCGGTTCTCGGGCAGATCTTTGAGACGACTCTCATCGTCGTGCCAGAGGTCCGCCGTGCGGCCCGTGCCCCGCCCGAGGGGGATGCGCGCGAAGTTCTCGATGAGCCCGCCAATGGCGCACTGAAGGCCGCGGAGGCCGGCCTCGATCTCGACGACGCGTGCAGGCTCACCCACGCCCAGCAAGATCGCCCTACAACGCTGCGTGCTCATCGGCTCCTCTTCGGGTCGGTGTTGAACCTGCAATCACACGTCCTGTCGTCGTGCTGCTTCTCGCCGGGCCTCGCGAGCACATGCTTCGCGCCGCCGCAGTGGCGGCAGAGACGTGGGCGTCCCTGCGAACCAGAGCGCGGCATGCGCCCGAAGCCGGCGCACACCGGGCACAGCAGCAGCTGCACCCCCGAGGGCTCGGTGACGTCGTCGATCTCCAGCTCGGGTGCATCAGGTTTCCTCACACGAGTCGGAAGCCCGAGCCCCTGCATATCGGGCACAACCTCGGCAGAGCTTTCGTCGACGTCGCCGGCACTGTGATCTGGCCGGTCGCGAGGCACGGGACGCACGACACCGCCGCGCGCGTCTGGCGTGCGGGCGTCCTTTCCTCTTCCTCGTCCAGCTCGGCGGCGGCGTCCATCTTCAGCACTCATTTTTCTCTCGTCTCTTGAATAAGATAAAGTTCTAGTTGCAGTAGATACTGCAACTGAAACCGGGCGTGAAAAGTGAAACCGGGGGTGTGATGCTGCCGGCAGTGACACATGACGAAACCGCGCTAGCTCGTCGCCTCGGCGCCGAGATCGTGCGCGCGAGGAAGGCCATGAGCTGGTCGCAGGAGGACCTCGCGAAGAAGCTCGGCATCTCGATCACCCACATGGGCGTGGTCGAGCGCGGCGAGGGGTTGTGCAGCGTGAGCCTGATGCTCGCCGTCGCGAAGCTCCTCGGCCTCGACCTCGCCGCCGCGTTCTCCGACAAGCGTCATGGGCAGGAGGGCGCCGGCCCCGATGTCGCGCAGCTCTTCCGAGGGATCCCGACCGAGCTGCGACCCTTGGCGCTCACGGTGCTCCGGGACTTCGCGAAGAGCGACCGTCACCATCCGAGCACGCCGACGGCCGCCAAGCCGCTCAGGAGCGCGCCCAGGGCCTCGAAGCGCAGGACCTGAGGCCCGACGCCGGCACGCGCGCCCGCGAGCGCGAAGAGCGCGAGGACGAGCACTAGGCGCGCGGCTCGTCGAGGACGGCCGCCGAGGTAGCAGAGCACTCCGAGCGCTCCACAGGCGAGCCCGAGGACGAAGCCGGCAGCCGTCATCGCTTCTTCCCGCCCTTCTTGGCCAGCGCTAGCGCGATGTCGCGCATGCTGGGAGTCTTCATCCACTCGTCGAAGTCGATGGTCCGATAGCCAGGCTTGCGGCGTCGGCGCTCCGGACGCCCTGCGGCCTCGCAGTCGGACGCGTCTTCGAGTGTCGCGAGCGCGCGGCGTGAGAGGTTGACGCCCACGTCGAGGGCCGCGTCGGCGGCGGCGCGCAGCCTCGTGATCGAGGGCTTCCGGCCGTCGAAGGCTCTCACGGCCGCGTTCAGCACGCGTCGAGTAAGTCGCGCTCGAAAGACACCCATCGAGATCCCCTTCGGCGGACGATCGCCGAAGACCATCGTCGCGGGCGGCTTTCGAGTCGTCGGCGGCATCGGACACCGGCCCCAGATCACGCCGTCGGGCGACAGGTCGATCACCTGGTACGGGTTCCAACCCCTTCGGGCCCGGCCAGGTGAGCGCCCCGTGGACGATTCGCACGCGCGCGAAGTATCGCGGCTCGACGAAGCGGTCGAAGACGCCTCCCACGAGCGTGGAGAAATCGCGCACCACGATCGAACCGTTCGACAAACGCAGTTTGAGCCGGCGCCTGGGGAGCACTTCGACGATCTCGCGGATCTCGACGTTCACCGACGCCTCCTGAAGAGTGCCGCGGGGTACGCGTAGGTGCCGCCGTCACTCTGGACGGTGAGCATCTTCGCGTCGCCGAAGCCGGTGGCCGTCGCCTGGTACGTCTGTCCGACGGTGAGCGTCCGCTCGTGCCCCGCGTTCGAGACGCACACGACTTCGAGCACCTGGGGCGGCTTCGGCGGCTTCCAGCGCTGGCGCCGCCGCGCGCGAACGGCGTGGATGGCCTCGTCTATCTCCTTGTCGAGCTGCTCGGCGCCGACGCGCTTGACGGTCGCGCGAACCTTCGCGCGGATCTCGCCGAGGGCCTCTGCGTCGAGCACCTCGTCGACGAGCTGCCGCACGCTCGCGTCGAGGTCCATGCCGCCTCGTTTGACGAGGCCTACGTCGACGAAGTCTCGGATCGTCCCGTTGATGAGCATGTGCAGGCTCTCCCGCACCTTGGCCCTCGCGGCCTCCCGCTCCCTCTCCTCGTCGACCTTGGCCGACCGGCTCGCAGCCTCGCGCGCGAAACGCGCCCGCCGCTCAGCGCGCGCCTGCTCGGCCTTGTCGCGGCGGCGCCTCCAGTGGCGAGCGCAGAGCGTGTAGTACCAGCCGTCGCGCTCGCGACGCTCGGCCGGCCGCCCGCAGTCCTCGCACGTGACGCGCGAGAGAGCCTTCGCGTCCTCGACGGCGCTCCGCATGCGGGCGTTGGCGCCTTCGAGGTGGACGCGCAGCTCGCCGAATTTTTCCTTGGCCTGCGTCACGACGAAGCGTCGGCGCCGGCTCGGCGGCGTGGCCTCGACGAGCTGCCGGCAGAGCTTCTCGAAGAGCGGCAGCCATCCCGCGTTGAACTCGATGCCGTACGAGGAGAGCGGCTCCTCGTCGGGCCGGAAGGTCGGCACGTCGCCGAGGTGACGCAGCAGCTCGGGGAACCGACGACGAAGCCGGCGGCGTAGGCGTGCCTCTGGCGCATGCTCCCGCAGCCACGCGAGCCGCTGGCGCTCCTCGCTCGCCGGGTCGCGCAGGCGACTTTTCACGAGCTGGCCGAGGTAGAGGCTCATGACGTCCTCCTCTTCGGGCGCGGCTTCAGCAGCGCGACGACGCGAGGCGCTCGCGCGCGTGGGCGCAAGTGTTCGAGCAGGAGGCCGAGGTCCTCGGCGAGGTCGCGCTCGGATGCGGAGGCCGAGCGGCCGATGCCGTAGACGCCGGCCACGCTGTCGGCGTGAGAGGTCCAGAGGCGGCCCTCTTTCCAGGTGCGGACCTCGACGGCAGGCACCTCGCGGTCGTACTCGTCGTAGAAGGCGACGGCCTCGCGTAGGCGTCGAGTCGCCTCGACCTTGGTGCGCCCGTAAGCGCCCGCGAGGGGGACGCCGGACATCGAGGCGATCCATCGCCCGTCGGTCTCGCGCGAGAACGTGATGCGACGACGAAGCTCGTATCCCGACGTTGTCTCTCGGAGCAGGTTGAGATCGACGGCGGCTCGGGTCCACAGCTTCATCTCGTCGGCGTCGGCGCCCCTCTTCATCGCCGCGACCAGGCCGGCGAGGATGGCCGCGCGAGGCGAGATCTCGGGCAGGCCGCCCGGCAGCGCGCCCACCTTCCGCGCAGCGTAGAGGTCCGCGCGCCACTCGCGCGCACTCGGCCGCACGACCCTCGACGAGGGCGAGCGCCCGGCGCGTCGCGTGGCCGCGCCGCAGAGGTCGGCGACATCCCAGAGCCGCGTCACCTTCGCGAGCGGTAGGCCCCTACGCTTCGCGTGGGCGCGCAGCCTCTGCAAGCGCGTCACGTCTTCACCGCCCTACCCGCCCGCTCGGCTCTCCTCTTCCGGATGGCGGTAGCTTGCGCCATGAGCGCGTGCGCGGTCGCGAGGTGCTTCACGGCCGACTGCTCCAACTGGCAAGCCTGGCAGTGGGCCTCGGCCCGCTCGTCGCTGCCGCCGATGTCGTGGCGAGCGCCCTGGGCGTTCCGGTACACGGTCACGGTGACGTCGCGGACGTGCTTGCAGCTCGGCGTCACGCACGCGCGGCGATCCTTGTAGCTCGTCGCGTGGCGCGTCTCAGCCGTTTCGCAGACCCGACATACGACGTCGACCCGCCCGTCCTCGTGGATGCGGACGACCGTGTTGGTGGGCTCGCCGCCGTAGCAGCGGCGCGAGCCGCACTGAAGGATGCGCTTCGTGACGATCCAGCGCTTCATACTCGCTTCCGCCCTCGGACGCGCTTCGCGAGCGCCTGGGTCGCACGCTGGCGCCTCAGCATCGCGCTCAGCATGGCCTCGGCGAGGTCGCCTGGGGCGGAGAGGTCGAGGCGCACGTCGTCGTCGTGGTCGTCGACCACGAGGCATCCGCCGCCTGGGATGTGGATCATGGTCAGGCCGCGGCCGAGGCGGTAGGCCCCCCGCATGTCGGTGAGCTTCGCTGCGGCGCTCATGCGCACGCGGCCGGCGCCGACGAGCTTCGCGAGGCGGCGCGCCTGCGCGAGGCTCACAGCCCCACCTGATAGTTTTCGAGGATGCGGCGCGCCCACGCGCGTTGCTCGCGCTGGGTCGCGGTCGGCCACGGCAGGTCGCACTCCAAGATCGAATCAAGGCGACGTCGCAGCGCCCTGCTGAAGGGCTCGATGCTCCGGACGTCGGCGCGGCAGAGCGGCAACGTCCCGATGAACACGGTCCCGTCGGCCCAGGTGAGGACGACGCGGGCGTCGCCTCCCGAGGTGCTCATGAGACGAAAGGCGGCCTCGACGACGGCGACTGACGCGTACGAGCGGCCGACGAAGGCCTGGACGCTGGACGACGTCGCTAGGATCTCGATGCTACGGAACCTGACGAAGGGGGCTGGATCCTCGGCGAGCTGGGGCATGGGGTTGTCTCCTCTCTCTTGGGTAAGAGTTAAGAGACATCTAAACATTTAGACATTCAAATGTCAAAAGGTCTGAATGTTCAGACAGTCATAATCGCTGTCGTCCCCCGCCGACGCCCCCCATGACGTTCGGGCACGGCCGGCGATCGAAGTGGTCGACGACGGGCCGACCGCACGCTGAGCACGACGGGCCTCGGTCGGTCGACTGCCGCTTGAGCCGCTGTCCCTCGGCCGTGCGCTCGAAGGCCTCGACGCACGTGTCGTGGAACCAGACGTCCGGTCCGGGCCAGTGGACGCATCGGCCGAAGATGGGCCTCAGGCACGCGCGGCACTGCACGGGCACCCGTCCTGGCATCTTCGCGAGGCACCCGGGGCACGTGACCTCGGCCCATGACGCTGCCACGCCGTGCTCACGGCGAGCGCCGCCACACTCGGTGTGGGTCGCCTTGTGGGTGAGCTTGGGCAAGCCCTAAGACTGAACGATTGTTCAGCCTTGGCGCAAGCCCCACGGGTCGCGCTCGCCGAGCTGCTGGCCCGTGGCCTTCACGCGGCGTCGAGCGCACGGCATGCAGAGATCGTCGGAACCCACGTGGTAATGGGCCCGCCTGCCGCAGAGGACGTCAGGCGAGAACACGCCCCGCCTCGGCGAGAAGAGCGCCACGCACGTTCGCGACGCCGACGGTGCGGGCGCAGCTGGTCGGCCGCCGCCCTCGCACCGCCCGCAACGCCCTCGACTGCCGTAACCGAGCTGCCA
>Ga0265338_10006271_pt1 | contig 15215 bp, 13 predicted proteins | sample 42126metaG_FD_193579 | JGI IMG/M metagenome (GOLD analysis project Ga0265338, IMG submission 193579) | Rhizosphere microbial communities from Carex aquatilis grown in University of Washington, Seatle, WA, United States - 4-21-26 metaG | ecosystem: Host-associated > Plants > Roots > Rhizosphere... | reverse complement strand
GAGGCGGACGGAGAACGACGTCTAGTGGTCTTCGATGACGCGAAGGACCTAGCCGGGTTGCGGCCTTTCCTGCCGGCAGGCGGGGCTGCGCAGGTTGTAATCACCAGTACCCGGCGGCCGACAGCAGGACTAGGGGTACCAGTTCCGGTAGGCGTGTTTAGCGGCGATGAGGCTGTGGCTTTCCTGACAGAACGGGCGGAATTGGATGACAATGCGGGGGCACGGAAACTAGCCACTGAACTGGGCTGCCTTCCGCTTGGGCTGGCTCAGGCGGCAGCGCTGATCGCACGGGAGCGCCTCGAATACGGGGTTTATTTGGAGCGACTGCGTTCTGTCCCGCTAGCGGAATATCTAGGGCGAGTAGAGGGAGATGCGTACCCGTACCGGACGGCTGAGGCGATAGTCCTGTCGCTGCAGGCCGTGGAGGATGCGGACCCGTCGGGTGGCTGCGCTACTGTGATGGGGCTGATGGCGGTGCTGTCAGATGCCGGGGTGTCAAGGCGACTATTGCATGCTGTGGCGCCGACTGTCCTCGGCCAAGAGAACGATGACGCAAGAGTGACGATAGATGCGGTCACGGGGCAGTTGGCGGACGCATCACTAGTCGGTTTCAGCGTGGACCGACTAGTCGTGTCGGCACACCGGCTAGTGATGCGAGTGACACGCGAGCGGCTTGCAACCAACAGTGCGCTGGTGAACGTGGCGGTCCCCCTGGTGACAGCGCTGAGCGAGCTTATTGGTGATACGAAGCCGGTCTGGGCGGACGGTGATTGGATCCAGGAACTAGTCCGCCAGGTGCTGGCGCTACACGAGCACATCGGACGTTACCTGGGTGCCCCGTCTGAGGGCGCGGGATGGGATTTGTTGCAGTTGCGCAGGCACGCAGTAGCTCTGCTTGCAGCGCGAGGCGACCACAGTACCGGCTGGGTCATCGCAGCACATTAAAAGGTGGCAAGCGACTGCGGGAAGGTTCTTGGCCCCGACCATCCCGACACGCTCACCTCACGCGACAACCTGGCTGCCGCCTACGCAAAGGCGGGACTGACGAACAGGGCGATCCCACTCCACGAGCAGACCCTGGCTGACCGGCAGCGGGTGCTTGGCCCCGACCATCCCGACACGCTCACCTCACGCGACAACCTGGCTGCCGCCTCCGCAAAGGCGGGACTGACGAGGAAGGCGATCCGACTTCACGAGCAGACCCTGGCTGACCGGCAGCGGGTGCTTGGCCCCGACCACCGTGACACGCTCGCCTCTCGCGACAACCTGGCTGCTGCCTACGGCGTAGCCGGACTGACGAAGAAGGCGATCCCACTCCACGAGCAGACCCTGGCTGACCGGCAGCGGGTGCTTGGCCCCGACCACCGTGACACGCTCGCCTCTCGCGACAACCTGGCTGGCGCTTACTTGGCAGCGGGACTGGTGGGGAAGGCGATCTCGATGTATGAGCAGACCCTCGCCGATTCCGAACGCGTGCTTGGTCCCGACCACCGTGACACGCTCGCCTCTCGCGACAACCTGGCTGGCGCTTACTTGGCAGCGGGACTGGCGGGGAAGGCGATCTCGATGTATGAGCAGACCCTCGCCGATTCCGAACGCGCGCTTGGCCCCGACCACCGCGACACGCTCATCTCTCGTCTCAACCTGGCTACCGCCTACCGTGCAGTCGGATTGTCGAGGAAGGCGATCCCCATGTACGAGCAGATCCTTGCCGACTCTGAACGGATTCTCGGCCCCAATCATCCCGACACGTTCTTCACGCGCATCACTCTCGCTGCTGCCTACGTACGCGCGAGGCGACCGAGAAAAGCGCTCCCACTAATTAAGCAGTCATTCGCCGATTTCGATCGGTCTTACGTCCCGGACTCAAGTATGTCGTTCATTCGTGGAAGGGCGCGACCTCTGCCTCTACGGGTAACCGTTCCATTTCTTCGCAAACGATATCGTCCCAACGTTAAGTCGGATTCCGGCGGACTGGGCAGCTCATAGAATGGATTTAATCCCGCGCCCATCTCCTGGCCACCCCGCCGCTGCCACTACCAGCGACAACAACTGCAAGATCACTACAGAGATTGAAAGGCCGGGGTCTCCTGGGGGTCAGGGCACGGATCTTCGCCTTCAGCGACCGTACGGGCCGGGCGGCGGCGGGCCTCGCGCTTGTAGCTGGCCGACATCGCCCCGCCTTCCTTCCACGGCGCCATCACGTGCCCGTCGAGCGCGGTGAGGGCTATGTTGAAGATCAGCGGGGACAAGATGCCGCCCTGTGGCGTGCCGGTGTGCGTCTCGCGGTGCTCGCCGAACTCGGTGAGCACCCCGGCTTTGAGGAACGCCTTCACCAGCGCCAGCACGCGCTTGTCCTTGACCTTTGCCCGCACCCGGTCCATGACGGACCTTACCTGTCATCTCGCGCATAACGCCGATTTAGCGTGTTTCATGCCTGGCCCGACCAGAAGGTTGTACGCACTCGGATCGGCCAGTTCTGTCTGGAGAAGACGTTCGTGGTGTTCCAGGGGCTCGCGAATTTGTCGTCGCTCAGTATCTGACTCTGGGGCTGGCATCGATTGCTGCAATGCACAGTATGCCCTTTTTAACCCATGCCCCTTCGGCGTTCATCACTGGCGGCGCAGGCAAGCGGTCCTCGGCACGGACTGCTGGAACATCCATGACCTGCCGCTAGAGTGTTAGCTTGTAAAAGACCACGCTAGTTCGATAGCACAGTCGAACGTAAGCGTGTCCCGCCGGAATAATTTACTTCACTCGCTGCAGTTTCAACGTCCGCTCCGATACCGTCTTAATATGGTCGGGTTCCATATGATCGGGCTTGTGGCGGGGATTTGGGGGCTCTTCGGCGGATTTGCGGTGGAAGGGCTGGAACTCTATGGTGCCTTGCGCCGTCATGGACGGTGGCCCTGGAAGCCGCAGCCGGGACGCGATGCCAGCGAAATCCCGGAAGCCGGGCTGGCCGGCTACCTGATCGCGGAAGGAATCCGCCTCTTCATCGGGGCCGGGCTGGCCTGGGCCGCAGCCGCTACCGGGCAGATCGCCGGGCCGCTAGGCGCGCTTGGCGTGGGAGTCGCGGCGCCCACCATCATCGGCCAGCTTGCCAAGGCCATCCCGCTCTCGAGCCCCGAATGGCGCCCAAGCCCTAGGCCCCAGGCAGTCGCTTCCCCCGATCTCACGAAAGGCGAAAAGGGGAAAAATGTCTATATTGCCGATACGGGCGCGGCCACTGAGGTCGCCGAATGATTCGGACGGACTCCCTGGTCGGCCAGGTCATCGCCGTTATGTCGCGCCGGACACCCGCCTTTGAGCCCCGTTCAGGCGAGCCGTCGACCTTCCCCGGCCGTATCTACCAGGCAACCTTGGCACATGCCGCGCTGACCCGTCCGCCAGTCGGCGGCGGCGCGAGGCCCCTCGAGCACGCGCCAGGTTCCGACGTCGTCGAGTTCATGCCGCCAGGCTGGCCCTGGTCGTCGAGGCCAGCTAAGCGCCGCAGCCGCCGTAAGCGCCTCTTCCTCGCATGTGCTTCCGCTGCCGTCGTCGTTGCCGGCGTCCTGTCCGGCGTCCTGGCAGCCACGGAAACGTCCCCTAGCGGGGCCACCATCGCGGCGGTCCTCAAATCCCCGCTCTCCGCCGGGGGGGCTTCCTCTCCCTCGTTTGCCTTCTCCGCTGGCCCCGGATCCCCGGCTATCGCCGTCGGCAACGGCGCGAAGGGCGCTGCCATCTACTTGTGGGATGTTTCCAGCAGGAAGGTCACCGCCACCCTCGGTACCTCCGCCAGCTTTAACCTAAACCAGGTGGAATTTGGGCCGGGCGGCACCACCCTCGCCGTCGGCGCTGATGATGGTGACATCTCCTTGCTGAACGTCACCAGCGGGAAAGTCACCGGCACTCTCGCTGACCCTGACGGTGAGCCCGTAGTCTCGCTGTCGTTCAGCCCGGACGGCAAGGTCCTCGCCTCCGGAGACTTCAGCGGCACTACGTACCTGTGGGATCTAACCACCGGGAGACTCATGGCCGACCTCATCGACCCCTCAACCCAGGGCGTAACGTCGGTGGCGTTCAGCCCGGACGGCAAGACCCTCGCCACCGGCGACGCCGACAGCCGTACCTACCTGTGGAACGCCGCCACAAGGCGGCTCATCTCCAGACTTCAACAGCCGTCGGTGGCTCCCGTGAGCACGGTGGCGTTCAGCCCGGACGGCAAGACCCTCGCCACTGGCGGCAGCAGCACCTGCCTGTGGAACCTGGCTTCTGGGTCGCGGATCGTACTCCGCGACCCGGGAGGCATGCCCGTGAACACGGTGGCGTTCAGCCCGGACGGTAGGAGCCTTGCCGCCGGCGACACCAGCGGCAGCGCGTACGTATGGGACCTCGCCGGCAACAAGGTCACCACCACCCTCACCCCGCCTTCACCACGAGCCGTGCGCGCGGTGGCGTTCACCCGGGACAACACCGTGGCGGTGGCCGACGCCAGCGGCAGCGTCTACCTGTGGCACCTCCCAAATCGGTAAGACCCGCGTTGGTCATATGCGTCGGCGTAGCTCTGCCCGTATCAGCTTGATATGTGCCTGCCCGGCCTGAGAGGCCCATCTCTGGGGGCGGCATCTACGGTTGCTCGTCTGCTGGCCGGGTCCCGGGATCACCGGAGGTACAGCGCCGTACTTGCGTGCAATCGGTGACATCGACGGCGAGGAAGCGGCCAGGTCCCTGCGAACATTGTCGAGAAGTACCAGGCGACCCTCAGCGCCTAGTGAGCTTGCCCCCGTTTTCCCGGACCGGTTGATCAGGTTAACTGGAGCGAGGCGTCAGGCGGATAACCGGGATCTCCCGGTCGGTCTTTACCGCGTACCCGCCAAAGCGCGGTATGCCCGCCGTCAGCGTCTGCCAGGCAGCCTCGCGCTCGGCGCCGTGCAGCTGCTCAGCGGAGACCGGGATGGTGGCTCCGTTGACCTCGATGCGTGCCTGGTCGGGGGCGGCGGCAAGGTTGTGGTACCAGGCGGGGAGGCCTGGTGCCCCGTTGGCCGACGCCGCGATCAGCCAGCCGCCGTTCCCGTCGGACACCCAGCCGAGGGGAGAGGTCCGCTCCAGGCCGCTCTTGCGGCCGGTCGTGGTCAGCAGCAGCATGTCGAAGTCGAAACCGGGCGTCTTGCCGCCCTTACGGACCCGCCCCGCTACGAAACCGTTGATCCAAAGCATGAGGCGGCCGCGGGGCTGCCGGGCACCACGGGTACCGGGACGCGCGTCAAAGCTGGACATGGGCTGCCTCCTCGTAACCAATCCGAATGATAGTCGGCATCCGCCAGGGTGTCTGCGCCGGCCTGTACAGCTAGCGCAGCACGGCGCGCACGGCCAGGAAGGGCTCGGTCGGGACGATCGGCTGGGCCTGGATGCCGGTGAAGCCCGCCTCGGCCAGGTCGGCTTCGAGTTCTCCGCCCCGCGGCAGGGCGGCCGCGCCCGCCTGGCAGGCGAGCATGAAGTTCAGGTGCGCGGCGGCGACCGAGCCCGGCGCGGCCAGGGTGGCCACGACGAGGTGCCCCGGCCTGGTCAGCAGGCTGCCGAGTCGGCGGTACAGCGCGACCCGCTCCCCGCGCGGGAAGTAGTAGATATTGTTGAGCAGCAAGATGAGGTCATAGTCGGCGCCGCCCTCCGGGGCCCAGCCGCGGACGTCCCCGGCCTGCAACCGGATGCGGCCAGCCAGCCCGGCGGCGCGGACCTCGGCTCGCGCGGCGTCGATCACCGCCGGGGCCAGGTCGATGCCGTCGACCAGCACCTGCGGGCTAAGGCTGGCCACGATCCGGGCGTACACGCCGGTGCCGCACCCGACGTCGAGCACCCGCGCGGGCCGGGTCTGGGCGATGACGCCGGCCAGGTACGTTTCGATGAACGGCGTCGCGGCCAGCGACACCCGGGCGATGTCGTCGGCGTAGTGGTCCAGGTCGTCCCGCCCCCCGCTGGGCGCCGAGACCAGCAGGTCGGCCAGGTCGGCGTAGCAGCCGGCCTGGTAGTCGAGCATCGAGCGGTAGTGCGCGTCAAGCAAGGCGTCACCGCCCGCGATGGCCCGGGCCCGGATCCCGCGCAGCCGGTAGCGGCCCGCGCGCAGGGTGATCTCGCCCAGCTCGGTGCCAACCTCCAGCCAGGCCTGGAGCCGCTCGGGCCGGGTGCAGCCGGCCCGCGCCGCGATCTGCGCGAAGGTGGCCCCGTCGGCCAGCGCGTCCAGCAGCCCGGTCCGGATGGCCGAGGCCAGGAACAGCGACCGGACCAGGGCCCGGCTGTCAGCGATGGCCAGCGCCCGGGCGGGGGCACGGCCGGCCCGGGCGGCCCGCAGCAGGCCGCCGAGCTGGACGCCCCGGCGGCCCATCAGCCCGCCGGCTTAGGGGCGCGCAGGCCGAAGGCCCGCTGGCTGAGCCATCGCACGGCCCGGGTCGGGGCGCTGGCGGGCGCCGAGGGCGGGAACGCCGTGGTGTCCATGGCTGGCACGAACAGCTCACCTCGCTTGCTCAGGTACACGTAGACCGGGTAGGAGACGGCGGCAAGGCCGCGCAGCAGCTACGAGGAATGAGCCCCGCGTAGCTGCTGGCGCAGCGGGGCCGCGGGCCCGTCGACCACCGCCGCCCCAGGTTCGAGGCCGAACCAGTGGCAGGCTTGGGCGACGATGGGCGCCCGCCGGGGGTCGCCGATACCCAGGTCGGCCAGGACAGCCGCGTCTACGGCGAGCGCGTCCGCCCCGGCGTAGAGGTAGCGGACCTGGGCCGGGCGATGGCAGCCCATCACCCCGAACGGGCCGTCAGCCACCGGCGCCCAGGCGTCCACCACCGCGAAGTGCGGCGGCGCCACGTCCAGCAGCATCATGGTGGCGGACCGGAAGTCCACGCTGCGCCCGGCGTAGAAGCTCTCGTCGATCGCGCCGGTGCTGCCCTCCAGCGTGGACAGGCTGAGGTGCGCGAACTCGGTCGGGTCGGTGCGCAGCTTGGGCATCACGATGCGCAGGTCGGCGTCCAGCCAGGTGCCGCTGATCGTCTTCTGGGCGAAGCCCCGGTCGAAGGCCCAGGCCCGCATGTCCGCGCCGATGTCCACGATCCGGTAGGCCGGCGAGGCGAAGCCGAAGTACCTGGCGACCGAGGCGACGGAGCGGCCGGAGAACAGGTTGCCGTACACCGTAGGCGCCTCAAGCACCGCCACGTCGGCCACGCCGCGGCGCCGCAGGTACCGGGCCAGCAGGTCGACCAGCTCGGGGTCGCTGACATTGGAGCGGTCGGCGCGGTCATAGCCCAGCATGAACGACACCCGGATGGCGGCTGAGCGGGCGCGCCCGGCCAGCTCGTCCAGGCCCGCCCGGTCCAGGCACTCGGACAGGACCGCGGGCTTGCCGGCGTCGGTCCGGCCGCCGCGCACCACCACCCGCGCCCCCGAGCCGAACGACCGCTGCCCAGTGCCCTCGAACCGAGTGCCCGCGCCCGTCCGGGGCCGCTGGGCAGCCGGGATGAACCAGGGACTGATCCGGCCCAGCCGCACGGCCAGGTCTTCCGCCGACACGCCGTCGGCCAGCCGGTCGTCGTCGGTGATGACCTCGGTCAGCAGCCGGAAGGCCTCGGCGTGCCGGGCCTCGTCGGCCCGGATACGTTCGAACGCCACCCGTTCCTCCGCTGACCGGGCCACCTCCACCAGGCGCCGGTACGCGAACTCGGCGCTGGACTCCAGGGCCACGTTCAGCGCGCAGTACTTGCGGAAGGTCTGGTAACGCAGCTCGCTGGCCAGCGCCGGGGGCATCCGGCGGGCCGCCTTGGCCGCGGCCACCAGCGCGCCCGCCGCCCCGCTCCGCAACGGGGCCGACCGGGCGATCCGGTTGGTGGCCGTCGACGAGGTCCACCCCGACAGTGCCCCCTGCGCCTGGCGGCCGTAGACGACCAGCGAGGACGCCAGCCCGCCCGCCTCAAGCAGCAGCCCGCGGGTGAACTCCGCGTGCAGTTGCTCGTCCTTCCAGATCCACACCAGCGTCTGGCGGATCAGCGCCCGCGCCTGGTCCCCGACATCCAGTTCCGCGACCCGCCCGGCCACCGCCTCCTCACGGTAGGCCACCGCGACGATCTGCTCCCGTTCCAGCGCCAGCAGCAGCAGCCGTGAGCGCTCGGCTTCCGGCCGGCCCGCGCACTCCCGGCGCCACCGGCTCAGCAGCACGCCGACGTCCTCGATCAGCACAGCCTCAAGATCGGCCACGCCCAACCCCCGCCCGCCTGGCCCGCCTTCCGGGTACAGGGTAGGTATATCCGCAGGTCAGGTTGTCTAACGTCCAGCCCGTTGATCGCGGGTGACCTGGAGATTTTCCGCTCAGGAGCCGCGCTCGGCCTGCTGGAACAGCCGAAGGACCGACGCGCCGTAATACGGGCTGTAAGAAAGGAACGGGCGGTCGCCGCCCTGCTGGTACCCGCCGATGTCGCCGAACACGATCCCGGTACCGGCCGCGCGGTTGAGGTCCAGTATCCACGGACCGCCGCTCGTGCCGTTCTGGTAATCGTTGCAGTACACCTGCATCTGGGTCGGGTCCAGCTCGGTACTGCTCGAGGAGCAGCCGACGGGCTCGGTGTCGGCGTCGTTGTACCCCACGAGGTAGAGCTTGTGGTCAAAGCCGTCGTTCACGCCCAGCCGCAGGGCACCGGTGGTCTGTTGCAGTGACGGGCCGTTCTTCCGCTGCGGCGCGACGCTGAGGAAGGCGAAATCGAGGTCCGGGTCGCGGCCGGATGCCCAGCCGCCGGCGATGGTGATGCGACTGACGATCCACTGACCGTAAGGGCTGCGGCCGTCATGCCATTGCGGCACGAAGGCGACATCCGCGGCATAGGAGCCGCCGCCGTACACGCAGTGCGCCGCGGTCAGGATGAGGTCGCCCTGCGGACTGCCGACCACGCTGGCCGTGCAGAAGTGCGGCTGCTTGCCGGTCGTGAAGAACAGCGCCCCCACGGTCCGCAGCCCGTCGAAGTGGACCGGGTTAGGGATGGTCAGCGGCTTCGCCCGGGCCGGGCGGGCCGGGCTGGCGCCTTCGGCGACGGGCGTGGCGGACTCCATGCGCGCCTTCGACCAGTAGCCCTCAGCGTGAGCCTGCGCGGATGCCGCGACGGAGTGCACCACCGGGCCTTGCCCGCCCGGGATGGGGATCATGCCCGCCGGGACGGCGCGAGCAGCGACAGTCCCGCTGGCGCCGGCCAGGATAACGACGAGAGCGACCGGGGCGGCCGCCCCGATCCAGGCCGCCACCCCGCGCCTCGGCGCGAGCGGACGCAGACGCATCGAATGCTCCCAGTCCTTGAGTGCGTACGATGGATCGACCTACCCGGTGCAGAGCAGGGTCATTCCGAACGGAGGCGGCGTACTCCGCTCCCGCCCCGGTGGCCCTGGTGGCCGGCGGGCGCCCGCCGGTCAGGCGCCGTTGACGGCGGTGACCCCGGTAAGGGTGCTGACGTAGGCGGTGCCGCCGCTCAGCGCCAGCGAGGAGAAGTGCGGCAGCCCCTGGCCGATCGTGATCTGGTGCTCGACCTTCCCGGTCGCCTGGCTCAGCGCGTAGAGGATGTAGCCGCTGGTGGAGTGGCCCGTCACCCAGACCGCCCCGCCGCCGATGACCGGGGAGCCGTTGCCGTCGGCCGGCCCGCGCCACAGCACCTCGATCGTCTTGCTGGCCGCGTTCACCGCGACGGCGGCTACCCCCCCGCCGCAGGGCTCGTACACGGTCGAGCCGCTGTAGGCGGCCGCGCCCTTGGCGGCGCAGATGGTCCGCTCCGCCAGCTGGCCGCCGATGCCGCCGACCCGCCGCGAGCTCAGCAGGTAGCCGACGCCGCGCTTGCCCATGATGAACAGCGCGTTGCCGGGCAGCCGGACCGGCTGGGTGGAGCCGAGGTCGAGGTCGCTGGCGTTGTCGGCCGCCCAGGTGGCGGGGGCGAAGTAGGCGGCGCGCTTGAGCTCCGGGCTGAGCTCGGTGACCGAGTCGCTGCCGTCGTAGGGGTCATTGCCGCTGGCCGCGCCGTTCCCGGTGGAGACCCACAGGGCCCCCTGCGGTCCGACCACTGGCCCGCCGGTACCCCAGATGGCGCCCTCCCGGCTGGTCGGCGTATGCCAGCTGGCCAGCGGCCCGCCACCGGCCAGGGGGGCGCTGACGACCGACCCCAGGTAGGGGCCGCAGTCTCCCGCCAGGCCGCCGAACGCGGCGTAGACCCGCCCGCCGGTGATGGTCAGCGCCGGGCGCTGCTGGTTGTAGGCGGGCTGGTTAGCCGACGTGGGGATGTCGAGGTAACGGTGCAGCTTGACCGCGCCGCTGCTGGCGCTCAGCCCGATCAGCCGGTGGTGGTACCCGGTGGTCTCGGCCACGCCGTAGACCTCGCCGTTGCCCGGGTCGTAGACCGGGGTGCCGGTGATCCCGAGCGGGAAGATGTCGCCGCACCCGTGCAGGTCTGCCTGCGGGACCGGGGTGCCGACGTGCTGGCGCCAGATCACCTTGCCGGTTGCCCGGTTGAGGGCGTAGAAGCTGTCGTTCTCGGTCGCCGCGATGACCTCGTTGCCGATGACGAGCGGCTGGCCGTAGACGGCGCCGTCGAGGCGGGCGGTCCAGGCGGTGCTGAGGGCGCGCGCGGCCGGCACCCCGGCCGCGACGCCGGTCCGGGCCGCGTTCCCGTCGAACGCCGGCCAGTTGGCGCCGCTGGCCGCGGCCGTGGCGGCAGTCCCGCCCCGCCCGCCTGGCTCGCCCTGACCGCCTGGCGCGGCACTCATCGCCGTGCAGGCGAGGGCGGCGACCGCCGCTGTTGCCGCTGCCGCCGCTGCCGTTACTCCGCGCATGCGCGTCCCCCGTGGTCTCGAGCCGGACACCCCAGTCACGTCCGACGATCGACGACCCTACCGAACTGTCACTCTCGGAACTTGTGCAATCGCGTAAAGTAGCCAACTGTGGCGCGGTCATGACCAGCCGGATCCAGCGGGCAGGGGACACCGCCCGCCGCCCCGCGAGCTTCTGGACCCCCGCCGTCCACGGCCTGCTCCGCCACCTGCAGGCGGCGGGCTTCCCCGCCCCGCGCCCCCCGGGCGCCGAGGGCAACCGGGAGCTGCTCACCTGGATCGAGGGCGAGTCCGGCCCCGACGGCTGGGCAAAGATCGTCCCAGAAAGCGGGCTCCGGAACTGGGCGGCGTTCTTGCGCCGCTATCACGACGCCGTCGGCGGCTACCGCCCCCCGGCCGGCACCCTCTGGTCCAGCGGGCCGGGCACCTGCGCGCCCGGCGAGATCATCTGCCACGGCGACTTCGGCCCCTGGAACGGCGTCTGGCACGGCGAGAGCCCCGTCGGCCTCATCGACTTCGACCACGCCCGGCCCGCACCGCCGGTCTTCGACATCGCCTACGCCCTGGAGTACGCCGCGCCGTTCAGAGGCGACCGCGAATGCCTGCGCTGGCTGCGCTACCCCCAGCCGCCCGACCGGCGCCGCCGGATCGAGATCTTCTGCGACGCCTACGGCACCGCCGTCCCCGCAGACATCACCAGCCGCGTCGCCTGGCAGCAGCGCCTCGTCCTGCAAAACTGCCAGGCGCTGGCCAGCCAGGGCATCGAACCCCAGGCCACCTGGGTCCGCGACGGCTACCTCGACACCGTCCGCGCCCGGATCAACTGGACAGAATCCCTCCAGATCCCTTAAATCCCTGGTGTTGCTGGACAACCGACTCTGGTGAGGGTCGAACCATGCACTTGATGAACGAATATCAACACTACGAAGGCGCGGTAGCGGTAGCACGGGGCCTAGATATGAACATTTAAGCGGCGGCAACAGTCACTTAAGCCTGCCTCAATTATCCGGTAGCCGGAGAGCTCCGGTGGAAATAGATGGTGATCGAAGGCCAGTCGCCAAATTCATTGACCTCCGTTTGCATTACGAGATCCTGGACCTCCGCATCGCCGAATGCCTCGATGGCATCAGCGACACGCCGCAGGAGGAGGGGGACGTCCCCCTGCTCATGCCCGCGGGGATTGGACAGGCTGAAGTACTCTGCGGTCCATGAGGCTGGCTCGTCCATCGGTACAGTATGCCGCCGCTGCCGCCTGGGGTTTGCACCGCGGGCTGCTGGCAAGTGGGGACGTGGAGATCACGGAGTCCCATCACGGCACGGCCCGCAACGAGAGGCAGTCCAGTGACAGAAGAGAACCCTCAGCCGACCCAGCCGGAAGACGCGCAGCAGGCGATCTGGAACCTGCCGGTGGAGTCGGAGGAGCGGCGCAAACTGGCCGAGTCCGCGCAGAGCCTGCGCTTCCAGCACGACGCCCCGGAGGCGGAGGCCGAGTGAAGAAGGGGGCTGGCCCGCCGGCCAGCCCCACTGAGTCTTCGCTCAGACCTTCCGCCAGCGGGCCTCGCACAGCCCGTAGGCGCCGAAGATCAGCAAGCCGAGCGCGGCCAGCACCATGAGCAGCTCGCCGAACGGCTGATCGCGCAGCGTCAGCAGCGCCTTGTCGATCCCGCCCGACTCGGAGGCCCGGTGGGTGACCGCCGCGTCGATTACTCCTATGCCGGCGAGGGCGAAGACCAGCCCTCGGGCGATCGTCCCGGTCATGCCAAGCAGCCCGACGACGCGCCGCGTACGGCCGCTCATCCGCGCCGTGTCGAGCTGCTTCATGAACTTCTTGCGGGCACCCTCAACCACGAGGGCGATGCCGCCGCCAACGACGGCCAGCCCGACCAGGCCGACCAGCACCCGCCCGGCCGGGTGCTGCATGGCGGTGGCGGTGAAGTCCTGCTGGCGGCCGGACTGGCTTCGGGCGGTGCCGGCGATCACCGTGAACGTCAGGTACGAGAAGCCCGCGTAGACGATCGCCCGGCCCAGCGACTTGAGCCGGGGACCCGCCCCGGGCTTCTCGCCGGCGACGCCGAACGCGGCCTCGCTCAGCCGCCACAGCGCGTAGGCCGCGAACCCGAGGGCGAGCAGCCAGAGCGAGACTAGCCCGTAGGGCTTGCTCGCCAGCAGCTGGAGTGCGCCCTGCTGGTCCGCCTCGCGTGCGCTGTGCCCCACCGCGACCAGGATCGCGACCCAGCCGACGAGGATGTAAATGGCGCCACGCGCGGTCAGGCCCGCACGAGCCAGGAAGTGCGTGAATGGGCTATTGGAGGCCTGTCGGGCGCTGCGCATAACTCTTGGCGCTTGCATAGCGGGCATACCCGTCACTACCTCGTAAAACGCGTGTTAAACGCCGAAAGGCGGCCGGACCCGAGGCCGGGCGGCCTCGGCCCAGAAAACTCTGCGGGCGTTCAGAAGTTAGGTCACCGTTCGGAAGCTGATGGGAATTCCGGCGACCAGGCGGCGTGCCCACTTAGCCTTTTCTTAGTATTCCGGGGCGGATGCCCTGAAGTACGTAACTGGAATTCCAAAGTGTGAAACCGTCCGCGCCGGGCAGTTGACGGCCCATGTCAGCCGTTGCCAGGCGCAGCCTCGCGCCGCTCGCCGTCGTAACCGCGGCGGCGTTCGTCTTCGCGCTGCTGCTTGTCCTGGTGCGACTGCAGTGGGCGCCGCTCGAGTCCGCCGATCACCGCGCCGCCGCCTGGCTGAACAGCCTCGTCAGCGGTCACCCGGCGGCCGTCAGTGTCATCAAGGCGGTCACCTGGCTGGGCAGCAGCGGTGTGCTGTGGACGCTCATCGGGCTCGCCGTCCTGGTGCTGGCCATCAGGCGCCGGTGGCGGCTAGCGGTCTACCTCCTGGTCACCGGCGCGGGCGCGCTCACGCTTGACCCGGTGCTGAAGGCACTGGTGGGCCGGCTGCGCCCGGTGGTCGCCCATCCGGTCGCCTACGGCAACGGTGACAGCTTCCCTAGCGGGCACGCGCTCGGCTCCATCGTCTGCTACGGCGCCTTGTTCCTGGTCTTCCTGCCCGCGGCCCGCGGCCGGTGGCGCCGCGTGTTTACCGTGGTGATCGCCACGCTGATCGCCGCGATCGGCCTGAGCCGGCTCCTGCTCGGCGTGCACTACCTCTCTGACGTGCTGGGCGCCTGGGCGCTCGGCATCACCTGGCTGGGCGTCACCGCCTTCGCCTTCGAGTTGTTCCGTCAGGCAGCGGGGGCGCCTGTAACCGACCCGGTAACCGAGGGCCTTGAGCCCGAGGCCCGGCCCGACCTCCAGCCAGCAGAACCGGAGACGTCCATGCCTCATGACCGGGCCAAGAAGTACGGCCGCACCGCCGCCGCCCTCGTGGTGGCCTGGGTACTGATCATCGGTGCCCTCACCGGGATCGGCAAGCTGATCATGATCACCCACAACGGGAACGGCAACCTGCTCGGCGACCACACCATCCCGCACTGGTTCGCCGCGCAGCGCACGCCGACGCTGAATCACCTGAGCCTGATCGCCAGCAACCTGGGGGCGACCCAGGACATCCTCATCGTCAGCGTCGTTACCTGCCTGGTGTTCCTGGCCGTCACCCGCCGCTGGCGGCCGGTCGTCTTCGTCGCGGTGCTGATGGTGGGCGAGCTGGCCGCCTTCCTGGCGGTCGCGGCCGTGGTCAAACGCCCGCGGCCCGACGTGCCCCACCTCGACTCGAACCTGCCCACCTCGGCGTTCCCGTCCGGCCACATGGCCGCCACCACGTGCCTTTACGTGGCCATCGCGATCCTGGTCATCGGGCATGCCCGCGGCTGGTGGCGCTACCTGTTCCTGATCCCCGCGATCGTCATGCCGGCCCTGATCGCCGTGGCCCGCATGTACCGGGGGGAGCACCACCCGACCGACATCCTCGGCAGCCTGCTGTTCGCCGCGCTCTGGCTGACCGCCACGACGCTGCTCATCAAGCCGAGCCAGGACGCCCTCGAGCGCCGGCGCCGGGCCGGCGCCCCCGACGCCCCCGGCACCGACGCCCCCGCCGCCAGCGCGGGGCGGGTGCACCAGTGACCCGTGCCGCGGTGGTGGTGAACCCGACCAAGGTGGATGACGACGCCGCGTTCCGCAAGTCGGTTCTCCGGGTCATGGAGGAACACGGCTGGGACGAGCCGCTCTGGCTGGAAACCTCCCCGGAAGACGGTGGCCGGGGCCAGGCCAGGTCAGCGGTGTCGGCCGGGGTCGACCTGGTGCTCGCGTGCGGCGGCGACGGGACGGTGACCGCCTGCGCGGGAGGCGTCGCCGGCACCGGGGTGCCGCTTGCGATCATCCCGCTGGGAACCGGCAACCTGCTCGCCCGCAACGTCAACCTGCCGATGGGGCTGGACGACG
>Ga0265338_10006270_pt1 | contig 15215 bp, 12 predicted proteins | sample 42126metaG_FD_193579 | JGI IMG/M metagenome (GOLD analysis project Ga0265338, IMG submission 193579) | Rhizosphere microbial communities from Carex aquatilis grown in University of Washington, Seatle, WA, United States - 4-21-26 metaG | ecosystem: Host-associated > Plants > Roots > Rhizosphere... | reverse complement strand
GACAGGACAGGCGCCCCAATCTTGCCGGCGCGATTCGGCGATCAATCGCAGGACGCACAGCCCAGGCGAAATTACGCGGTCAGGTATCGGAAGGCGGCTCGGCGCCCAGGTCCGCCAGCGCAATCAGGGCGGCGTCGCGACTGCGGTTCAGGAACCCCAGCAGCAGCTCAAGCTCGGCGTCGCTGTACCCCTCAAGCGCGCCCAGCGCGGCCCGCTGCATCGGCGCATAGAGCGGCGCGACGCGGGCCTGCGCCGACGGCGTTGCCCGCACCAGCACGCGGCGTCGATCCGTCGGGTCAGACTCGCGCCTGGCCAGGCCGGCGCGCTCCAGCCGGTCGATCACCCCGGTAATGGCGCCGGTGGTGAGCCGGGTCGCCTCGGCCAGAGCGCCGGCGGTGACCGGACCATCGTCGAGATAGCCCAGGCACTCCAGATCCGTCGGCGCCATGCCAAGCCGGGCCGCCACCGCGTGACTGTAGAGCACGCCAAGCCCGCTGCCCTCGCGCAAAGCGGCGGTCAGGGCGGAGATCAGGTGGTCGCGATCAGTGCGGCTTGACTCGTCCGGCACAATACCTCACATACTAAATATCTCATTGGATGAGATATAAGGGACCCAAGATGATGGCTGGAACAGCACGAAAGCTCAAAGCCTTCAAGGGTGTCGGCATGGAGGGGCCGATCGCGAGCTGGTACGCGAAGAACACCGCCTCGGCACTGCCGGAGTTGCGCGAGTTGGCCGGCCGCATTGCCGGCGACCTCGACGCCGGCGACTGGGTGCTGGAGGTGGCGCCCGGCCCCGGATATCTGGCGGTGGAACTGGCGCGGCTCGGTCTGAAGGTCAGCGCCCTCGATATCAGCCGCGCCTTCGTACGGATCACCGCCGACAACGCCGCCCGGACAGGTGTCGCGGTGGACGTTCGTCACGGCGACGCGGCGTCCATGCCGTTCGAGACCGACAGCTTCGATTTCCTGGTCTGCCGCGCGGCGTTCAAGAACTTCGGTCGCCCGGTGGAGGCCCTGAAGGAGATGCGACGGGTGTTGCGCCCCCGCGGCCAGGCCCTGATCATCGACATGCGCCGCGAGGCCAGCAACGCCGAGATCGCGGGCGAGGTGTCGAAGATGCGGCTGGGGGCGATGGACGCCTTCATCACCCGCGGCGCCCTGCGCTCGCTGCGCGGCCGGGCCTACACGGCGCCGGACTTCGTGCGGATGATCGGCGAGGCCGGATTCTCCGATAGTCACATCGCCGCCGCGCCGATCGGCTTCGAAATCCAGCTGACGAAGTAGGGCCCGCCTCAGCCGTGATCGAGCACCGGCTTGGGCACGTAGGCCGCCTCCAGCGCCTTCACCTCGGCGTCGGTGAGCTTGATCTCAAGGCCCTTCAGCGCGTCGTCGAGATGGTGGGCCTTGGACGTGCCGATGATCGGCGAGGTGATGGTGGGGTTCTTTAGCACCCAGGCCAGCGCCAGCTGCATGTTGGAGACGCCGCGCTCCTTGGCCAGCGCGCTGAGAGTGTCGACCACCGCGTTGTCCGGGTCCTTGTAGTAGAGCCGGGCGGAGAATTCGTCGGTGCGCGCGCGCTCGGTGTTGCCCTCGCCGGGATTGGCCCGGCCGCCGGCCAGGAACCCCCGCGCCAGCGGCGACCAGGGGATGACGCCGATGCCCTGGCTCTTGCACAGCGGCAGCATCTCTCGCTCCTCCTCGCGGTAGACCAGGTTGTACTGCGGCTGCATGGAGACGAACGGCGTCCAGCCGTTGGCGCGGGAGGTGGCTAGCATGTTCATGAACTGCCACGCGTACATGGAGCTGGCGCCGATGTAGCGGGCCTTGCCGGCGCGCACGACGTCGTTGAGCGCCTCCAGCGTTTCCTCGATCGGGGTTTCGTAGTCGAAGCGGTGGATCTGGTAGAGGTCGACATAGTCGACGCCCAGCCGCTGCAGGCTTTTGTCGATGCCATCCAGGATGTGCTTGCGCGACAGGCCGCGGTTGTTGGCGTCGGCGCCCATCGGACCATTGACCTTGGTGGCGATCACCACCTCGTCGCGCTTGGCGAATTCCTTCAGCGCCTTGCCGGTCACCCGCTCACTCTCGCCCTGTGAATAGACATCGGCGGTGTCGAAGAAGTTGATCCCGGCTTCCAGCGCTTGCGTGAAGAACGGCAGCGCCTCGGCCTCGTCCAGCACCCAGGTGCGCCACTTCGAGGAGCCATAGGTCATGCAGCCGAGGCAGAGGCGCGAGACCTTCAGGCCGGTGTTGCCGAGGCGGACGTAGTCCATCGGGCGGGCTCCTTGCGATGTCGGCGGCAATTGCCGCCCGGGCCGCCGCACCCGCAAACAAGATTTTCTGCTCGGCAGGTCCGGCCGAGGATTAGCTGGACGCAGCGGCGGCGCGCCGGATGAAGGCGAGAGCGTCCGATGACCAGCGATCGAAGAGGCCGCGGATGTTCGGCAGCAGGTCCCGTTTCGCCGTCACCGCCCAGTTCAGGCGGACCAGATAAAAGACGCCGATGGCCGCCGCCGAGGCGTGCTCGAAGAGGTCCGGCGCGCCTTCCAGCAGGCAGACCAGGTCCACCTCCGCCGGCGCCAGCTGCGGGCGCTGCCAGTCGATGATCCGGTAGCCGCCATCGGTCACGAACACATTGCCGGGGTTGAGGTCGCCGTGGGTCAGGCGGGAGGTCCTCTCGATCAGCCGCAGCACGCCAGACGACGCCGCCCAGGCGGCCACGTCCGCGGTGTCGGCCTCCAAGGTGAGCGTCAGCCGCCCGTCGCCGACCAGTTCCGCGAGCCCGGCCAGCGTCGATGCGGCGAAGGCGCGCCACCGATCCGGAGTGCCGATGTCGAGGTAGATCGGCGGGTCCTCGCCCACCAGCATCTCGCTGATGGCCGCCATCAGGGCGCGGCCATGGCGCGCCTGCTCAGCCATGGGCAGCGCCAGGTCGCGTATCATCGGCGCGTCGATGAACTCGATGAGCATGGTGGAATAGACGCCATCGTCGCTCAACGGCCTGCTCGCGGGCAGCAGCGGCGAACGCACGCGCTCGTAAAACGCCGGCTCGCAGGTAGGCGTGCGCTGCGCCTTGTAGATCCAGCGGACGCCCCTCGCCGTGGTCAGCCGTTCCACCGCGGACAGGGGCCAGCTGCTCACATGGACGCGCTCGGCCAGGGGCTCACCCAGCAGCTGCTCGAGCTCCGGCGTGGTGTGGACCATGAGATCGAGGGTGGCGTGCTTCAGCATCCCGCCACCGCTAGAGGCCTGGCGTTGACCGGATCTGGTCCACTGCCCGCGGGCCATAGAGCATCACCGGATCCTTCGGGGCCCGGCTATTTCTCGAGCCGCCCGTCAGTCAGCGCGGCTTCTTCGAACCGGTAGAGGATGTGCGGGTCGGGCCGGTCGAAGTTGTCGCTGATGCCGGACGGCGCCAGGGCGTGCAGGAGGTGGCGGATGATGTTCAGCCGCGCTTCCTTCTTGTGGTCGGTGTGGACGCAGTGCCAGGGCGCGATAGCGGTGGAAGTGCGGGTCAGCATCTCGTTGCGGGCCTTGGAATAGTCTTTCCAGCGCTTTTGCGCCTCGCCGTCGAGGGCGCTGACCTTCAGCGCCTTCAGCGGGTCCTCGCGCCGGGCCTCCAGCCGCACCGACTGCTCCTCTTTGGAGATGTCGAGCCACAGCTTCACCAGTCGGATGTCCGACTCCTCCAGCATCTGCTCGAAGGCCGGGGCGTCGCGCAGGAAATCCTGGTGTTCGCGCGGAGTGCAGAAGCCCATCACCGGCTCGACCCCGGCGCGGTTGTACCAGGAGCGGTTGAAGATCACGATCTCGCCGGCCGCGGGCAGGTAGTGGACATAGCGCTGGAAGTACCACTCGGTGCGGTCGCGGCTGTTGGGCGCCGGGAGGGCGACGGCGCGGGTCCGCCGGGCGGTGAGATGTTCGGTGATGCGGGCGATCGCCCCGTCCTTGCCGGCGCTGTCGCGCCCCTCGAACACCACGACCGCCTTCGCGCCCTTTTCCGCGGCCCACTCCTGATAGCGGACGAGCCCGATCTGCAGATCGCGCAGGTGATCTTTGTAGCCCTTGGTCTTGCTCATCGGACCAGCATAATCGCGAGTGGCCGCGGGGCGAAGCCGGCGCGCGCAGGGAGCCTTCGGTGATCCGCCTTTTCGTGACCGACGACCTGACTGCCGGCGGCGCCGTCACCCTTCCCGAGACCCAGGCTCATTACCTGCTCCACGTCATGCGGCTGACAACGGGGGAGAGCTTGCTGGCGTTCAACGGCCGCGACGGCGAATGGCGCGCCAGCCTCGCCGGGGCCGGCAAGCGCGGAGCGGTGCTGCAGATCGAAGCTCGGGTGCGTGGGCAGGATATCGGCCCCGACCTCGATCTGGTGGTGGCGCTGGTGAAGCGGGCGCGACTGGAAACCATCGTCGAGAAGGCCGCCGAGCTCGGCGCGCGCCGCGTCCGTCTCGTCACCACCGAGCGGACCAACGCCGAGCGCACCCGCGTCGACCGGCTCTTCGCCATCGCCGCCGAGGCCGCCGAGCAGACTGGACGGTTGGATGTGCCGGAGGTGCTGGAGCCGCAGAAGCTGGAAAGAGTGCTCGCTGATTGGCTCTCAGATCGGTCGCTGATGTTCTGCGATGAGGCCGGCGAGGCGCCGCCGGCGCTGGACGCCCTGGTCGGGCGCGCGGCCGGGCCGTGGGCGATCCTGATCGGACCTGAGGGCGGCTTTTCGCCGAGGGAAAGGGACCTGATCCGGGCGTTGCCAGCGGCTGTCCCAGTTTCTCTCGGCCCACGGATTCTGCGGGCCGACACCGCCGCGATCTCGGCGCTAACCCTCTGGCAAGCGGCCCTCGGCGATCTACGGGGGGCTTGAGCTTGTCGCCGGCAACGCCCAAATGCCGAGACAAGGCCCCGCGGAAGGGCTGCCGAGATGCTGTTTTGGGGGTCCGCTGCCCGATCGGCGCGGTGGGAGGTTTTGCTGGATGACCGACGTGCTTTGTGACGAGCGGCCGCTGACCTTCGACGACCTGGTCGCCGACTTCGACCGGGGCTTCAAGCCCAAGTCCGACTTCCGCGTCGGCTCCGAGCACGAGAAATTCGTCTTCCGCGTCCCCAGCCACCAGACCGTGCCCTATGCTGGCAAGGCTGGCATCCACGAGCTGCTGATCGGCCTGAAGCGCTTCGGCTGGAGCGAGATTCTGGAGCGGCGGCCAGACGGCGGCGAGACGCTGATCGGGCTGTCACGCGGCGGCGCGTCGGTCAGCCTGGAGCCCGGCGGCCAGTTCGAGCTGTCCGGCGCGCCGCTGGAGAGCGTGCACGACATCTGTATCGAGATCGGCGCCCATCTCACCGAGACCCGGCAAGTGGGCGCCGAGCTTGGCCTGGGCTTCCTCGGCCTGGGTTTCACCCCCGAGTGGACCCGCGCCGACGTCGCGGTGATGCCCAAGGGCCGCTACAAGATCATGGCCGACTACATGCCCAAGGTAGGGCGGCTCGGCCTCGACATGATGTTCCGCACCTGCACGGTGCAGGCCAATCTCGACTTCGCCTCCGAGGCCGACATGGCCGCCAAGATGCGGCTTTCACTGGCGCTGCAGCCGCTGGCCACCGCGCTCTTCGCCAACTCCCCCTTCGTCGAGGGCAAGCCCACCGGCTACCTCTCCAGCCGCGCCCGGGTGTGGACGGACACCGATCCGCACCGCACCGGCATGCTGGATTTCGTCTTCCAGGACAGCTTCGGTTTCGCCGACTACGCCCGCTGGGCGTTGGATGCGCCGATGTATTTCGTCAAGCGCGACGGCATCTATCTCGACGCCTCGGGGATGTCGTTCCGCGCCTTCATGGCCGGCGAGCTTCCGATCCTGCCGGGCGAGAAGCCGACCATCCAGGACTGGCGCAACCACCTAAACACCCTCTTCCCGGAGGTGCGCCTGCAGAACTATCTGGAGATGCGCGGCGCCGACACCGGCCCGCCCGAGCGGCTCTGCGCGCTGGCGGCGTTCTGGATGGGTCTGCTCTACGACGACGCGGCCACTGCCGCGGCCTGGGACCTGGTGAAGGACTGGCAGATCGAGGACCACGAACGCCTGCGCGCCGATTCCGCGCGGCTGGGCCTGAAAGCCGTCGCCGGCGGCCGCACGTTGCAGGCTCTGGCCCTCGACACCCTCGCCATCGCCCGCCAGGGCCTGAAGAACCGCGGCAAGATTGGCCCGGCCATGACCGACGAAACCGGCTTCCTGTCCTCCCTGGAAGAGATCGCCGAAACCGGCGTCACCCCCGCCGAACGCTGGCTGGAACTCTACCACGGCGTCTGGAACGAAGACCTCTCCTCGATCTACGAGGCGGCGGCGTACTGATTCTTCCCCCTTCCCACTTGAGGGGGAGGGGTCAGGGGATGGGGGCTGCCCGTCAGGCCCGCCGACCGATCCTGTGGATCTCAGGCGCCTGGGTAGTGGATCGAAACCCCCACCCCTAACTTTTCCCCTCAAGGGGGAGGGGGATTCCCCGCCGTCGGGGTCCAGTGCTCTTTCTGGCTGTTCCCGGCCCCATCGTCCGTGTGCAGGATGGCGTCGCGGATGGCGTTCGAGTCGTCCTCGCTGACCTCCACGATTTCCACGTGGTTCGGATAGAACGCCACCAGGTCCTTGATCTGCGCCATCGCCGGATAGGGCGTCTCGTAGGTCCAGACCGCGTTGTCGGCGAAGCGGCCGTCCATCAACAGCGTGAAGTAGCTGGCCTGGCCCTTGTAGGGGCAATAGGTCGAGTGCTCGGTGCGCGTGAAGTAGGCCATGTCGGCGTCTTCGCGCGGGAAGTAGAGCACCGGCTTGTAGCTGGCTTCCTTCAGCTCCATCGCCCGGTGGCTGTCGACGATGACGTGGCCGTTGTAGGTCACCTGCGTTCGCGCGGTCTTGGCGGTGACCGTGATCGGGTGGTCGGGACCGGGGATCTTCATCTCTGGCATGTGGCGTGCCTCCTCGCGGGATAACAAAGTCGCTGACTCACGTGGGGCCGCCGCCGCGCCCGGCAAGGGGTTCAGCTTGTGAAAGCCGGGGACGCATGATTGTCTCGGTCCTCGTCACGTGGGGCCAAGCATGTTGTTCAACGCCATCACCGTGGGCGGCGTCATCATCACGGTGGTCACGGGGATCCCCGTGTTCCTGCAGCTGCGCCAGCATCCGCGGGGGCTGTCGGTGCTGTTCTTCGCCGAGATGTGGGAGCGCTTTTCCTACTACGGGATGCGCACCATCCTGATCTTCTACCTCACCGAACACTTCTTGTTCGACGACAGCTTCGCCCAGGGCCAGTACGCCGCCTACACCACCCTGGTTTATCTCGTGCCGCTGATCGGCGGCTATCTGGCCGACCGTTATCTGGGCAGCCGCAAGGCCATCGCCTTCGGCGCCCTTCTGTTGGTAGCAGGGCACTTCACCATGGCCATCGAGGGCCCAGCGGCCACCGAGACCCTCACCTACCAGGGCCACAGCTACGACTACCGTCTGGACGGGCGGATGGACGGCCGCAAGGTCTGTCTCGAGGTGGCGGGCGGCTGCTACGCCGTCGGTGCGGCGCCAGGCGGCGGCCTGGCCATCAAGGGTCTGCCGGCCACCGCGCCACTGCCGCCGACGCTGCCGCAGGGCAGCTATCTGGACAAGCCGCACCGCTCGAAGCCTTTCGTCGGCGTTCTCTACCTGGCGCTCTCGCTGATCATCATGGGCGTCGGCTTCCTGAAGGCGAACATCTCGTCCATCGTCGGCCAGCTCTATCCGCAGGGCGACCCGCGTCGCGACCCAGGCTTCACCCTCTACTACTACGGCATCAACCTCGGGGCGTTCTGGGCCTCGATCCTCTGCGGCGCTGTGGGCCAGTACGTCAGCTGGGGCGCGGGCTTCGGCCTCGCCGGCGTCGGCATGCTGGTGGGCTACCTGGTCTTCGTCTTCAACCGCCCGCGCCTGGAGGGACACGGCGAGCCGCCCAACCCCGCCGACCTCGCGCGCCCCATCGTCGGGCCGGTGAACCTGGAGTGGGCGCTCTACCTGGCCGCCATCGCCGGCCTCGGCGTGGTCTGGCTGCTGGTCGGGCAGTACGAGCTGATGGGCTGGATGCTGCTGGCCGGCTGGATCGCCGCTCTCGGCTACCTCGGCTGGGAGATGGCGCGCGGCGGCAAGGTAGTGCGCGAGCGGCTGATGCTGGCGGTCATGCTGGTGGTGGGTTCGATGATCTTCTTCGCATTGGCCGAACAGGCGGGCAGCTCGCTGAACCAGTTCGCCGAACGCAACACCTCGCTGCCAAGCCAGGGCTTCTTTGCCATCACCCCGGCCCAGGTCCAGGCGTTCAACGCCGGCTTCATTCTGATCTTCGCGCCGATCCTCTCGTTCATCTGGGCGAAGCTCGGCCAAGCCCAGTGCGACCCCAACCCAATGGTCAAGTTCGGACTGGGGCTGATCCAGATCGGGCTCGGTTTCGCGGTGCTGGTCTGGGGCGCGCGTTACGCCGACCCGGTGTTCCGCACCCCGCTGTTCTTCCTGACCTTCTCCTACCTGCTGCAGACCACCGGCGAGCTGTTCCTCAGCCCTGTCGGGCTCTCGGAGATGACCAAGCTGGCGCCGGCGCGGATGGTCTCGACGCTGATGGCGATCTGGTTCCTGGGCGCCTCGGCGTCGCAGTGGCTGGCCGGGCTGATCGCCAAGACCACCGCCTCCGAGACCGTTGGCGGCGAGGTGCTGGATCCTGGCAAGGCGCTCGCCACCTATTCCCACACCTTCTGGATCATCGGCCTCATCGGCATCGCCGCCGGTTTGGTATTCCTGGTGCTCAGCCCGTGGCTGAAACACTGGGCCCACGGCGCCGACGACACCCACCCCCTCGCCGAACCAGCGCCGGACGCGCCGGCGGCGGGGTAATTCGTCCGCCTCGGCGCCGTATTTTCACCGTTCTTTACGGTGATTTCGATATATCGGACGACATCGCCGGACTCACGCACGCGGCGGCTGGCGATATGCGATTCACGATGGCAAAGATCGATACGGGCACCTGAGGTAACCATTCGACACCGACCGCGCAACCCCATCCCTGTCACCCCGGACAAGCCGCCCCTTGGCGGCGCCGATCCGGGGCCCGACGTGCCGCAGCCGAGTTGGAAGACGAATAGGAACTGGAGGGTCCGGCCCCGGCTCTCCCGCCCGCCTTCGCGAGCGTACGGCCGGGGTGACGGAGAGAAGCGTCCCTAGCCGAACGTCTTGCGCAGCCGCACGCTCAGTTCCGGGCCGAAGCGGGGAAAGCGGGCGTCGATCGAGGAGAGCGTGCCGCCGCCGGGCACGTCGCGGAACGGCTCGTAGAAGTTCCGAAACGTGGTGACGCCGTGCGAGAGCAGGTTGTCGCCCTCGATCTTCAGGCTGATGTCGGGACGCGGCTTGTACTCGTAGTAGACGTCGAACCACGGCCCGAGCTTGGCCACGTCCACCTCTTCAACCAGGTAGTTGGTCTGGGTCCAGGGACCGCCGAAATCCCAGCCCCAGTTGGACTTCAGCTTCGCCAGGCCCTGCTGGAAGTGAAAGTCGATATCGAACACGTGCAGGCCGGCGAGCTGGCGCGGCTCGTGCGTGTTGGGGTCGATGACCTGCGAGTCGCGCCAGGTGGCGTGCAGGGTGAAGAGCCCGTCCTTCAGCCACAGCTTGTCGGTGGGCAGGCTGAGCGAGGCGGCCACGTCGTCGCGCCAGCCGCCACCGATGTTGGCCGGGGCGTCGAAGACATCGTTGGGATCGCAGATCGGGGGCGGACCGGGCAGGATGTCCGCAGCATCGCAGCTGGGCGCGTAGTCGATGACGTCGGTCAGCCAATAGCGGCGCAGGGTCAGGCTGAGATCGCCGCCCTTCCAGAACCGCCGGTCGTAGGTGGCCTCGATCACCCAGTCCTGCTGCGGGATCAGGTCAGGATTACCGGCGTGCTCGCCGGTGCCCAGCGTGCCGGACGCTGTGAAGTCGCCAAAGTCGAGCTGGCTCACTTCGCGCTCGATGCGCAGCCGAACCTGATCGTCGGCGTCCGGCGACCATGTTCCCACTGCGCGTGGTTTGGGAAAGGTTAGGCGCTCGGCGCTGACCACGTCGCCGGTGGAGGAGATCGATGAGGTCTCCACCCTGAGGCCGGCTTCCAGGGTGAACTTCGGCGTCGCCTGCCAGGTGCCGTCGGCGAACACTTCGCCGCGTAGCTCGCGCACACGGACATTGGCGGCGGGCACGGCTTCCACCAGGCCGTTGTCAGTCTCGATCGTGTGGCTGGAGAGCCAGTTGAAGTCGCCCTCGCCGCCCATTTCCAGCGACAGCTTGGGGTTCGGATTGAGCTTGTAGACCGCGCGCAGGATGCTTTCGCCGGTGCGCTTGCCGAGGGTGAAGACCGAGTCATCGGTGGCGGTGTCGAACACGTCGTTGGAGCCGTAGTCGCCAAGCTGCTGCAGCGCATAGACCTCCAGCGAGGAGTCGGCGCTGAGCGGCCGGGTGTAGCGCAGGCCGGTCTCGGCGGTGTTCTGCGCCTGCTTGTACACCTCGCGCTCGAACCCGGCCGGGTCGAGCAAGTGGTCGTCGTTGGTGTTGATGTAGGGGTTGTGGATGAACGAGCCTTCGATGCGCAGCTTGCCGCCGAAGGCCGGGGTCTCCACCGCCGCGTTGGCCTTGTCCTGCCCGCCGTCGCCGAACGTGTGCTCGAAGGCGGTCTGGGTGACATTGCCGTGGCCGTCGGTGACCACGCGCGGACCGTCGCCGGTGCCGTCGTCGGCGCCGGTGCCGATCAGGATGCCACCCTCCACCAGGGTCTGGCCGGTGAGCTTGCTGCCCTCGAGACGGAAGCCGTAGTCCTTGCTGCCGTTCGAATTGGCGATGCCCTGGATGGCGGTGGTCACCTTCAGGCCGTTGTCGCTGACCCGGATCACGTTGGCGATCATGGTCTTGCCCTGCATGTCGATGCCGGGCGCGCCGCCGCGGATCAAGTCGATGCGCGCCACCATCTTGGCCGGGATGCGCTGCAGGATCTGGTCGAGGCCGTCGTTCTTGGTGGCGGGCCGCTCGCCATCGATCAGCACGTTGCCGGCCGCGCCGCCGAAGCCGCGCACGCTGTCGCCGGTGTCGAGCGTGAAGCCCGGCAGATTGTTGATCATGTCCAGCGCGGTGCCGGGCTGCGATGGCGCGAAGAAGCTGGGCGGATAGCTGGTCACCGCCGCGTCGCCCGGCTGGGTCACCACCGGCATGGCCAGCGGCGGCGCGCCGCTGGGGTTGGCCGGCGCGGGCGTGGCTGCGCCAAGGGTCGATCCCCCGGTGGTCTGGGGCGCGGCGTCGGGCGCCGGCGCGGCGACCATCGCCACGGCAAGTAAACTTCCCAGACTCAAGGCCTGTTTCCGTCCCGAAATGTGTGGGCCTAGCTGGTCACGCTTGCCCGGCGACGCCAGTTAATTCGGGGTCATCTTGCTTAATCGTGACAGCAGCCGCGATTCCGTGCCCGCGACGGCCCGCGCCGGTTCGCCCAGCTAACCGCCCCGCGCGCCGGAGTGCCGCCTTCAGACCTTCGTGCCGCCCACGGTAAGGCCGGTGATCTTCAGGCTGGGCTGGCCGACGCCGACCGGGACACCCTGACCGTTCTTGCCGCAGACGCCGATGCCGGGATCGAAGCAGAAATCGTCGCCGATCATGGTCACCCGGGTCAGCGCCGAGGGACCGTCGCCGATCAGGGTCGCGCCCTTCACCGGGGCGGTCACCTTGCCGTCCTCGATCAGGTAGGCCTCGGTGCACTGAAAGACGAACTTGCCGCTTACGATGTCCACCTGGCCACCGCCCAGCGTGGCGCAGTAGAGCCCGCGCTTGGTGGAGGCGATCATGTCCGCCAGCTTGTCGTTGCCACCGAGCATGCCGGTGTTGGTCATCCGCGGCATGGGCATGTGGGCATAGGATTGGCGACGGGCGTTGCCGGTGGCTTGCAGGCCCATCAGGCGGGCGCTCTGGCGGTCGTGCATGTAGCCCACCAGGATGCCGTCCTCGATCAGGATGGTGCGTTCGGTGGGCGTGCCTTCGTCATCGACGGTCAGCGAGCCGCGGCGGCCGGGAATGGTGCCGTCGTCGAACACGGTGACGCCGGGCGAAGCCACCCGCTCGCCGATGCGGCCGGAGAAGGTGCTGGTGCCCTTGCGGTTGAAGTCGCCTTCCAGGCCGTGGCCCACCGCCTCGTGCAGCAGCACCCCGTTCCAGCCGGCGCCCAACACCACGTCCATCTCGCCGGCCGGGCAGGCGACTCTGTCGAGGTTCACCAGGGCCTGGCGCAGCGCCTCGTCCACCTGCTCCTTCCACTTCTCCGGCGCGATCCAGGCCTCGAAGCTGGCGCGCCCGCCGGCGCCGGACATGCCGTTCTCGCGCCGGCCGTCCTTCTCGACGGTGATCTGCACATTCACCCGCACCAGCGGGCGCACGTCGCGGATCAGCCGGCCGTCGGCGCGCACGATCTCGATGATGCGGCGCTCGCCGGCCAGCGATGCGGCGACCTGGGCCACGCGGGGGTCGCGAGCCCGGGCGAAGGCGTCGATATCCTGCAACAGCGCCACCTTCTCGGAGAAGCCGGGCGCGGCCAGCGGGTCTTCCTCGCCGTACAGCTTGGCGTTGGTGGCGCGCGGACCCTCGGCCTCGACGCCGGAATAGCCGCGCTTGGCCAGGGCCGCGGACTTGCCGGCGCGGGCGATCGCCGCCTCGGAAATCTCGCTGGCGTGGGCGTAGCCGGCGGTCTCGCCAGCCACTACGCGCAGGCCGAAACCCTCGGACGAATCGTAGGACGCCGACTTCAGCCGGCCATCGTCGAACACGAAGGCTTCGGACTCGGCCCGCTCCAGGAAGAGCTCGCCGTCATCGGCGCCGGCGATGGCTTCGCCGAGGATGGCGCCGGCCCGTTCGGGCTCCACGCCAGCGGATTGCAGCAGGGAAAGGGATGGGACGTGGGCGTTCATGCGCGGAAAGGCTCGCTCGGTGGGCGCTGAGAGGGCGCCGGATGCCAAGAGATAGGCGCTCGCACCCCCTTGCGAAACCTCAAATCCGGTGGGTGGGAACTCGGGTCGCTACCGCCTTGGCAACGCCGGAGGTTCCGCGTATGCACGCCACGAATGAACCGGGGCCGGGTGCGACAAAAAGGCTCGACGCGAGAGCGCCGAACCGCCCATGCCTTGGTCTAAAGGATGAGGTCGACGGGCGACCATGGCGATCTTTGGGGGCGCCAGGGTGGTCCGTAGGCGATCAAGGCCTGAGAGGGATATGAAGCGACATCGTTTGAGCATCGCTCGGTCGGCGGCGGGGGCCGCGACGGCCGTCCTGGCCGTAACGGTCGCCGGTCAGGTCTGGGCGGGGGACCTGATGGGCCAGCCCACCGATCGCGCCATCGATTTCCAGCCGGCCGCGACCGAGTTGCGTCAGCGGGCCATGGACTTCCACAGCTTCATCCTGCTGCCGGTGCTGTTCGGGATCTCGCTGCTGATCCTGGGCCTGCTGCTCTGGATCATCGTCCGCTACAACGCCAAGGCCAACCCGACCCCGGCCCGCTTTACCCACAACACCACCGTCGAGGTGCTGTGGACCGTGGTGCCGGTGCTGATTTTGCTGGGGATCGCCATCCCGTCGTTCCGGCTCTTGTTTGACTACCACGACATGAAGAAGGCCGATGTCACCGTGAAGGCGACCGGCTATCAGTGGTACTGGGGCTATGCGTACCCGGACCTGAAGATCGACGAGCAGACCTCGCGCATCCTTCCCGAGGACCAGGCCAAGGCCAAGGGCGTGCCCTACATGCTGGCCTCCACTCAGCCGATCGTCGTGCCGGTGAACAAGACCGTGCACGTCGAAGTCACCGGCGCGGACGTGATCCACTCCTTCTCGGTGCCGGCGTTCGGCATCAAGATCGACGCCATCCCCGGCCGCAACAACGACACCTGGTTCATCGCCAACCGGACCGGCACCTTCTACGGCCAGTGCTCGCAGCTGTGCGGCACCGACCACAGCTTCATGCCAATCGAGGTCAAGGTGGTCAGCCAGGCCGATTTCGACGCCTGGGTCGCCAGCCAGCAGACCCCGGCCGCCGCCAATTCAGCGCCCGCCGCCAATGCGGCCCCCGCGCCCGTCGCCGCGGCGACCGCGCCGGCCAGCCCGGCCAAGAGCTGATCGTTCGAGGAGAGTTCTAGAAGTATGGCCCACGCCGTCGACGCCCACGAACGAGCCGCTCACGGAGACGCCTACGGCGCCTCCCACGACGAGCACGCCCACCTGCCCGGCTTTTTCACCCGCTGGTTCCTGTCCACCAACCACAAGGACATCGGCACCCTCTACATCATCTTCGCCATCGTCGCGGGGCTGATCGGGACGGGCCTGTCGGGCCTGATCCGTTTCGAGCTGATGCATCCCGGCATCCAGCTATTCCGCCCGGGCAGCATGATCGCGGGCCTCCTGCACATCACCAGCGTCGCCACCGGCCACCACGCCTACAACGTCGTCGCCACCGCCCACGGCCTGGTGATGATCTTCTTCATGGTCATGCCGGCGATGATCGGCGGCTTCGGCAACTGGTTCGTGCCGATCATGATCGGCGCGCCGGACATGGCCTTCCCGCGCATGAACAACATGTCGTTCTGGCTGCTGGTGGCCTCGTTCGCCCTGTTGCTGACCTCGATGTTCGTCGACGGCGGGCCCGGCTACGGCGCCGGCACCGGTTGGACCATCTACGCCCCGCTCTCCACCACCGGCCACACCGGCCACGCCTTCGACCTGGTGATCTTCTCGATCCACTTGGCCGGGGCCTCGTCGATCCTGGGCGCGATCAACTTCATCACCACCATCTTCAACATGCGCGCGCCGGGCATGACCCTGCACCGCATGCCGCTGTTCGTCTGGTCGATCCTGGTGACCACCTGGCTGCTGCTGCTGTCGCTTCCGGTGCTGGCCGGCGCCATCACCATGCTGCTCACCGACCGCAACTTCGGCACCCACTTCTTCGACGCCTCGAACGGCGGCGATCCGCTGATGTTCCAGCACCTGTTCTGGTTCTTCGGCCACCCCGAGGTCTACATCCTGATCCTGCCGGGCTTCGGCATGATCAGCCACATCGTCTCGACCTTCTCCAAGAAGCCGGTGTTCGGCTACCTGGCCATGGCGTACGCGATGGTGGCCATCGGCTTCATCGGCTTCGTGGTCTGGGCTCACCACATGTACGCG
>Ga0265338_10006269_pt1 | contig 15219 bp, 15 predicted proteins | sample 42126metaG_FD_193579 | JGI IMG/M metagenome (GOLD analysis project Ga0265338, IMG submission 193579) | Rhizosphere microbial communities from Carex aquatilis grown in University of Washington, Seatle, WA, United States - 4-21-26 metaG | ecosystem: Host-associated > Plants > Roots > Rhizosphere... | reverse complement strand
CCAGTCGAAGCTGCTTTTCGTGATCTGGAGCGCGATCGGGATCGTGTTCTACTTCTGCTACGGCTTCTGGCGCTCCAACGTCCGCCACGGCATCGTCGATGTGGAGCCGCTGGAGGACGCCGGCAGCGGCGAACCGCCGGCCTAGGCGCCGCGGCGCTTTGAAATAACGCCGGCGCGCCCCTATTCTCTGCGGCATGGACCAGACCCAAGGCCCTCCGATCCGCGCCGCCGTTGTGCCGGTGACGCCGCTGCAGCAGAACTGCACCATCGTCTGGTGCGTGAAGACCAAGAAGGCGGCGGTGATTGATCCCGGTGGCGAGGTGCCGCGGCTGCTGGAGATTCTGGCCCGCCAGGGGCTGACCCTGGAGAAGATCTGGATCACCCACGGCCACCTGGACCACGCCGGCGGCACGGCGGCGCTGAAGGCAGCTACCGGCGTTCCAATCGAAGGTCCGCACCGGGACGACGCGTTCTGGATCGACCAGATCGACGCCTCCGGCGCGCGCTGGGGCATGCCGGACGCCAAAGGCTTCACGCCGGACCGCTGGCTTGAGGACGGCGACCGCGTCACGCTCGGCGCGACCGAGTGGGAGGTCTATCACTGCCCGGGACACACCCCCGGCCATGTGGTGTTCTTCAATCGTGACTCGCGGTTCGCCCAGGTCGGCGATGTATTGTTCGCCGGGTCAATCGGTCGCACCGACTTTCCCCGCGGCAGCTACCAGGACCTGATCGCCTCTATCACCGGCAAGCTCTGGCCGCTCGGCGACGACGTCACCTTCGTGCCCGGCCACCAGCAGGTTTCCACCTTCGGACAGGAACGGCGCACCAATCCGTGGGTGTCGGACGAGGCGCTGGCCGAGGCGAACGCATGAACCCGGTGAAGGCGCATTGCGTGCCTGTTGCAATCAGGACATTCGAGCGCCACAGCTGGACCACAGCTTCCGTGGCATGCAGGCAACAGCTGAAATGACGGCCCAGGTCACCGAACCGGCCGAACGCATCCTGGTCGTCGATGACGACCCGGGCATCCGCGACGTCGTCTCGGAATTCCTTCAACGGCATGGCTACCGCGTCGAAACGGCGGCCGATGGGCGGGAAATGGACCGTTCGTTGGCGCGAACCCCCGACGACGTGGTGATTCTCGACGTCATGCTGCCGGGCGAAGATGGCCTGGCCATCTGCCGCAAGCTGGCGCGACCCGACGGGCCGGCGATCATCATGCTCTCGGCCATGGGCGAAGAGACCGACCGAATCGTCGGGCTGGAACTCGGCGCGGACGACTATGTGCCCAAGCCTTGTAACCCGCGCGAGCTGCTGGCCCGGGTGCGGGCAGTGCTTCGGCGCCGGCGCGAGCCGCGCGGCGACGACAGCCTGGACGCGGCCTGCGAGTTCGCTGGCTGGCGCCTCGATCTCGTGCGCCACGAACTGCGCTCGCCGGAGGGCGCGGTGGTGAACCTATCCAGCGGCGAGTTCTCGCTGCTGCGCGCCTTCGTGGAGCGGCCACAGCGGGTGCTGAGCCGCGATCAGCTGCTGGAATTCGCCCGGGGTCCGCAGTCCGACGCCTTCGACCAGGCCATCGATGTGCAGATCAGCCGCCTGCGCCGCAAGCTCGATGACAGCGCCTCGGGCCAGGAACTGATCCGCACCGTGCGCAACGAGGGCTACATTTTCACGCCGAAGGTGTCGCGCACCCCATGACGCCGGCGCCGACGACCTCGCTGTTCCTCCAGGCGCTGGGCCTGGTGGGCGCGACGCTCCTCGCCGTCTTCGCAGCCGCCACCCTCGTCATCTTCAACCTCCCGGCCCCAGCGCCGGAAATCTACAAAGTCAGCGACGTCGTCCAGGCGCTGCGAACCGGCAAGACCGTGGCCACCTCCGAAGGCCGCGCGCTGGAAGTGAGGATGCTCGACCAACCGCCGACCGGCGTCGGCTTCGGGCGCAGGCACATCGATTTTCGCGCCGGTCTCGCCCAGGTGTTGAAGATCGACCCCAACAACATCGTGGTCGTGCAGAACCAGCCGCCGGTGATCGCCATCGGCGGACCGCCGCGCGCGCCGCGCCGGCCAGCGCCGCCACCCACCGCCGCGCCGGACCGGGCCGAGATGTTCGGCGCCTTCGAGGCGGCGGTGCGTCAGCCGGATGGGCGCTGGCTGACGGTCTCGCCGCACAGGGCGCTGATCGAGCCCTGGCAGGAGCGGGTGCTGATCGTGATCGCCTCGGCCGCCATCGCGGTGACGCCGATCGCCTGGTGGTTCGCTCGCCGCCTGGCCGCGCCGATCTCCGCCTTCGCTCGGGCCGCCGAGCGGCTGGGCCGCGACCCGGAAGCGCCGCCGTTGGACATCCGAGGCTCCACGGAGGTCGGCGCGGCGGTGGCGGCGTTCAACGTCATGCAGCAGCGGCTGAAGCGCTACGTCACCTACCGAACCACCATGATCGGGGCGATCGCCCACGACCTGCGCACGCCGCTGACCCGGCTGCGGTTCCGCATCGAGGCCGCGCCCGAAGACCTGCGCGCCAAGCTGGCCAGCGACATCGATGAGATGGAAGCCATGGTCTCCGCCACCCTGGCCTTCGTTCAAGACACCACACGACCCACCAACCGCACCAAACTGGAACTCTCCTCGCTGGTGGAGACGGTGATGGACGAGGCGGCCGAGACCGGCGCCGACGCCTCGGTGGAATGGGTGGAGCGGACAGTCGTCGATGGCGATCCGATCGCGCTGAAGCGCCTGGTGACCAATCTGGTCGACAACGCCCTGAAGTTCGGCTCGCGGGCCAAGGGTCGGGTCTACGGCGAGGCCGGGATGGCGATCATCTAGATCGAGGACAACGGCCCGGGGGTGCCGGAGGGCGAGGTCGAGCGGGCCTTCGAGCCGTTCCACCGGCTGGAAAACTCGCGCAGCCGCGAGACTGGTGGCGCCGGCCTGGGCCTCGCAGTGGTCCGCGCCATCGCCCGGGGCCACGGCGGCGAGGTCACGCTGCAAAACCGGCCAGAGGGCGGCCTGCGGGCTAAGGTCACCCTGCCGCTGGCGCCGCGCGGCGGCGGAGCGGCCCTGGTGACAGCCAGCTCACCTATAGAGTTTGCTGAGCCCAGCCTCAGCGGGTCCCCGAGCTAAGCGCACCCCACCCTGGGTCAGCGTGCAACCAACCCGGCTTGGCCGTGGTTGAACGCACACGCCAAGACGCAATGGCAAAGCCGTGATCGGCTTGGCGCAACCGGAGCCGACGCTCCGCGTTAGCAAACCGAGGCGCCTATGCCAGAGCCGAGAGACCCGGATCTACCGCCTGTCGTTCCGAGCCCGGAATACGATCCCGCCGGCGCCCCGGAGGAGATTCCCTCCGAGCCACCCGTGGAAATCCCGGACGATGGACGGCCGCGCGATCTTTCGGCGCCCGGGTCCGTGAAGGAGTGAGAGTAATGGATATGAGCAAGGATGAAGCCGTCCGCCGTCCCAGCCGCCGCGGCTTCGCTGCGATGGACCCGGAACGGCGGCGCGAGATCGCGCGGCGCGGCGGGGCCAGCGTGCCCAGCGAGAAGCGCAGTTTCGCCCAGGATCGCGACCTTGCCGCCAACGCCGGCCGCAAAGGCGGCGCGGCCTCACGCGGCGGCGGCCGTCGCCCGACGCGCACGCCCACCGTCTAGGCCTCTAGCCGAACAGGAAGACCGCGAAGGCGGGCGGCGGACTGATCCAACGTTCGATCAGCCGCCAGCCCGCGCGGCGGGCCATGCCCGTGACGTCTTCCACCGTGAACTTGTAAGAATTCTCGGTGTGCAACCGCTCACCGGCGGCGAAGTCGAAGGCGCGGCCCGCGAGATGTACGGTCTGCGCGTGGCGGCTGACCAGATGCATCTCCATGCGGCTGTCGACCGCGTTCCAGCGCGCCAGATGGTCGAAGGCGTTCAAGTCGAAGTCGGCGCCCAATTCGCGGTTGGCGCGGACCAGCAGGTTCTCGTTGAACGCCGCGGTGACGCCGGCGGCGTCGTCATAGGCCGCAGTCATGATCGCCGGCTCCTTCACCAGGTCCGCACCCAAAATGAAGAGACCGTCTTCGCCCATGAGCTCCCGCGCGGCGGTCAGCAAGCGCACCCCATCCGTCGGGTCGAAATTGCCGATGGTCGAGCCGGGGAAGAAGCCGACCCGCCGCCGGCCTGACGCTTGCGCCGGCGCCGCGCCGGCCACGGTGAAATCGCGCGCCAGCGGCTCGACGATCAGCGCCGGATAATCGCTGCGGATGGCGGCGGCCGCTTCTTCCAGCGCCGATGCGCTGATGTCGATGGGCGCGTAGGCGGCGATCTGCGGGGCGGCGTCGAGCACGATGCGCGTCTTGGCGCTGGCGCCGCTGCCGTACTCGATGAGGATCGCACCCTCGGGAATCCGTGCGGCGATCTCCGGCGCGATCCGGGCCAGGAGCTCGGTTTCAGTGCGCGTCGGGTAGTATTCAGGCAGCTCGCAGATGTCCTCGAACAGGGCTGAGCCCTTGGCGTCGTAGAACCACTTCGGCGGGACCGACTTGGGTGACTTGGCCAGACCCTCCAGCAGATCCTGCCGGAACGCCGCATTGGGATCATCGTCATCCGAGCGCGGGCCGCGCGGAGGGACGGCGTCCTCCGCCAGGCGCACGCCAGAGAACATCCAGCGCTGATGCGGGTAGAAGAAGTTGCGGTAGGTGGCGCGCGAGTGGCCGGAAGGCGTGATCGAGGCGCCGCCGCGCAGCGTCATCTGACCCATCATGAACTTGCCGTTGTACTCGCCGACCGCCCCTTTGGCTGGCGCGAAGCCCGGGTAGCCGAGATAGGCGCTGCCGGTCCACTGCCAGGCCGCATCGTGGAGCTGGCTGAAGGCTTCAGGACGGGTGGTGGCGGCGTGTTCCCACTCCGCTTCGGTGGGCAGCCGCTTGCCGGCCCAGGCGGCGTAGGCGTCGGCTTCGTAGTAGCTGACGTGCAGGACCGGCGCGTCGGGATCGATCGGGCGCAGGCCCTCAAGCCCCATCGCCAACCAGCCGCCGTCGCCCGCCTGCCAGTAGAGCGGCGCGGCCCAACCCTCCTCGCGCACCCGGGACCATCCGTCGGAGAGCCAAAAGGCGGCGCGGCTGTAGCCACCGTCCTCGATGAAGGCGATCCACTCGCCGTTGGTGACCAGGCGGCTGGCCAGGCGATAGGGGCGCAGCAGGGTCTCATGGCGCGGCCCTTCGTTGTCGAAGGCGAAGTCCTCGCTGGACGCGCCAATCTCCACACGCCCGCCCTCGAACGTCTCCCAGCCCGCGGGCCCGACGGCGCCCGGCTCGAAGCCTGGACCGTACGCCGGATGCAGCGGCGACTGGGCGAAGAGATGCAGCGCGTCCATCAGCATCAGCTCCTGATGCTGCTCTTCGTGGGCCAGGCCGAGGGTGATGAGGTAGGCGAGGTCAGGTGAAACCCCGTCTGCGAGCATCCGGTCAATCCCCGAGTCCACGTGCCGGCGATACCCGAGGACTTCGTCCAATCCGGGCCGCGTTATTAACCCTCTCGCGGGCCTGGGATGCCGTGGACCCGCCGCTTCGTAGTAGGAATTGAACAGGTAGCCGAAGGCCGGATCGAAGGCCCGATAGCCGGCCAGGTGTGGCAGCAGCAGGAAGGTTTCGAAGAACCAGGTGGTGTGCGCCAAGTGCCATTTCGCCGGGCTGGCGTCAGGCATTGACTGGGCCTGCTGGTCCTCAGCCGAGAGCGGATTCGCCCTGGAAAGGCTGCCCGCGCGCACCGCGGCGTACCGCTCGCGCAGGCTCTGGCGGCTGGCGAATTCAGAACCGGCGGAGGGCGCCGTCGATCGTTGCGTCGTCGCCATCGGCGCCAGCTCCTGGAGGGTGGTTGGATCGTTCGCCCGGCCCCGCGCCCAATGAGCGCTAAGCGAACTCAACCTCTTAACGAGCGCAATGTTCCATGCCCGGCGGCCGGAATTTGGCAGGAACGTAGCCCCAGAACAAACGTTTTTGGCCTCGCACTATATGGGGCGGCCGGCGTCATTTGAGTCGTCGCCATCCAGCGCAGGGCGTCGCGAGGTGTGTGATGAGCGTAGATTGTGTGCCGCAGATCGAGGCCGACTGGCGCGATCAAGTGATCGCACTCATCCCCGCGCTTAGAGCCTTCGCCTGGTCGATCAGTCGCAACGGGTCGGACGCCGACGATCTGGTGCAGGACACGCTGATCAAGGCCTGGCGGCACCGGGAGCGGTTCGAGCCCGGCACCAACCTGCGGGCCTGGCTCTTCACAATCCTGCGCAACACCTACTACACGACCATGGTCCGCCGCCGCCGCGAGGTGCGCGACGAAGACGAACAACACGCCAAGTCGCTGGCCTCCGCGCCTACCCAGGAATGGCGGCTAGCGATCCTCGCGTTGCAGGACGCGCTGGATCAGCTCCCTGAGGAGCACCGTGAGGCGATCGTATTGGTAGGGGCTGCCGGGCTCTCCTACGAAGAGGCCGCCGAAATCTGCGGCTGCGCGCTGGGGACTATCAAGAGCCGGGTCAACCGCGCCCGGGGCCGGCTGATGAAGATCATGGACATCGAACGGGCCTCCGACGCCGTGACCCGGCCGGTCGAAGCGGCGATGTGGGCGCCGGAACCCTAAGGCACGTCCGGCGCGAAGGCCCGGAGAAATACGTCCGCCGACTCGGCGACATGGGCGCGGAGCCGGGCCGGGCCGAACTCACCCAGCACGCCCCAGAGCTGGCGCATATAGACGTCGGACATCACAAGGTCCTTGTACCGCTGCCCGGTCATGCGTGGATCGCCTGGCGGCAGGTGACCGGCGGCCATGGCCTCTCGGAAGGTCTCGGTAAAGCGCGCTTCGCCGCGTTGCGGGCCAGTCTCGAAGAACATTCGGCCCAGTTCCGGGAAACGTCCGCCCTCGGCGACGACGAGGCGGTGCACGGCAAGAATATCCCCGATCAACAAGAACTGCAGCAGCGAGACACCGAGCTCGATCAGGCTCTCGCGCACGCTCTTGCCGACGCCGATGGGAGTCAGCGGATCGAAGTAGATCGCCGTCTGGGCGTTGCAGGTATCCTGCATGAAGGCGGCGAACAGCTCCTCCTTGGAGCGGAAGTAGTTGTAAAGCGTGCCCTTGGAGCCGCCGACCTTCGCGGCGATCTCCGACATCGACGTGGCCGCATATCCCTGGGCCAGGAAGACATCGTGGGCAACTTGCAGAATAGCGCGGCGCTTGGCGTCGCTGCGCGCGGTGTCGGTGGGGATGGTTTCCACAGTCATGCAGTTTTTCTCTGACCGTACCGTACGGTTTCTAACTTGACGAACCGGTGTGAACAGGCAATGAATATGACCGTACAGTACGGTCAAATCAAGCCGCTTCGCGACGGACCAGACATGACGAAAACCGCAACTCCCCGCCGCGCGTTGGCGCTGGCCGGCGCGGCGCTCAGTGCGCTGACGCTGGCCGCGTGCGCCTCGCTGCCCGGCGACGGTACGAAGCCGACAATCAAGCCCGTCGCCGCCTACCCGACCGCTCGCAGCTTCTCGGCCCCAGCCGCCGAATGGCCCAGCGAGCGCTGGTGGGAGGCCTATGGCGACGCGCAGCTCTCGGGCCTCATCGACGAAGCGCTGAAGGGCTCGCCCACGCTGGCCGAGGCCGAGGCGCGGTTGCAATCGGCGGATGCGGCCAAGCAGGTGGCCCGCTCGGCCACCCTCCCCTCGCTGCAGGGCGACGGCCAGGTCAGCGAGACCGAGTCGAGCCTTATCGAGGGCTTCCCACCCTTCATCCAGCAGCTGCTGCCGCGCGGCTACCAGCCCAACGGTCGCCTGGCGCTCGACGCCTCCTATGACCTCGACTTGTTTGGCAAGAACCGCGCGGCGCTGGCCTCGGCGGTGTCCGAGGAGGCCGCCTCTCGCGCCGACCTCGCCCAGGCCCGGCTGACCCTGTCCACCGCCGTCGCCCAGGCCTATGCCGACCTCGCCCGGCTGGACGCCGAGCGCGATGCGGCGGCCGAGGCGGTGGGTAATCGCCAGGAGACCAGCAAGCTCACCGCCGAACGGGTGGAGAGCGGCCTCGACACTCGCGCGGAGCTGAAGCAGGCCGAAGCCGCGACACCGGCCTCGCAGGCAGATGTTGAGTCGCTGGACGAGCAAATCCTGCTCACGCGCCATCGCATCGCCGCCCTGCTGGGCGAAGGTCCCGATCGCGGCCTGGACATCGCGGCGCCGAAGCCGGAAGCGGTGAAGGCCTTCGGCCTGCCGTCAGACCTGCACCTCAATTTGCTCGGCCGTCGGCCGGACATCGTCGCCGCGCGGCTGCGCGCGGAGGCTGCCTCGCACCGCATCGACTCCGCCCGCGCCGCCTTCTTCCCGGACGTGACGCTGAGCGCCTACGTCGGTCAGCAATCGCTCGGGCTCAGCCAGCTGTTCAACCCCGCCGCGGCTATCGGCTCCATCGGCCCCGCGATCAGCCTGCCGATCTTCGAGGGCGGGCGGCTGCGCGGCCAATACCACGGCGCCAAGGCCGACTACGCCGCCGCCGTCGACGCATATGACGCCACCCTCACCCAGGCGCTGCAGGACGTCGCCGATGCGTCCGCCAGCGTGCAGTCGGCGCAGCGCCAGCTCGCAGACCGCCGGGCCGCACTCGACGCCGGTCAACAGGCCTACGCGGTGGCCAAGGAGCGCTACCAGGGCGGACTCTCGCCCTACGTCTCCGTGCTTACCGCCGAGAACGCGCTCATCGACGAGCGCCGCGCCTATGCTGACGCGCAATCGCGCGCCTTCACCCTAGACATCGCCCTCGTCCGCGCCCTTGGCGGCGGATATGCCGGCGCCTGACCCCCGGAGCCCTGCCATGGACGCTCGCACCGACAAGCCCGCCGCGGCCCCGCCCATCACAGCCCACGTCGCCGCGTCCGCTCCGGCGCCCGGCTCGCGCCGCCGCACGTTGTTCATGATCCTGGGCGCGGTGATCGTCATCGCCGCCGTGATCTTCGCCCTCGACTGGCTGCTGGTGGGCTCGCACCATGTGACCACCGACGACGCCTACGTGGACGCCTCCACCGCCGACGTGACCCCGCTGGTCAGCGGCCCGATCATCTCCGATCCGGCCACCGACACCATGCCGGTGAAGAAGGGTGACGTGCTAGTGGTGATCGACCCCTCCGACTTCAAGCTGGCCCTGGCGCAGGCCCAGGCAGCGCTGGGTCAGGCGCAGCGCCGGGTCGAGGGCTATTTCGCCAACCGCGACGCCCAAGGCGCGACGATCGTGGCCCGAGGCGCCGACGTCGACCACGCCCGCGCCATGCTGGCCAGTGCGGAAGCCGACGTTGCGAAGGCCCAGACCGACCTCGGCCGCCGCCAAGCGCTGGCCGCCGACGGTGCGGTGTCCAAGGACGAGCTCACCGTCAGCGAGAACCGCATGCGCGAGACCGAGGCCGCCGTCAGCGCCGCCAAGGCGGCGCTGGCCGAAGCGCAGGCCAACCAGCTCTCGGCCGTCGGCCAGGCCAAGGTCGCCGACGCCCTAGTGTCCGGCACGGACGTGCCTGGGAACCCGGAGGTCGCCGCCGCCCAGGCCAAGGTCGATCAGGCCCAGCTCGATCTCGACCGCACGGTGATCCGCGCGCCGATCGACGGTGTCATCGCCAAGAACAACGTCGAGGTCGGCCAGCGCGTCGAGTCCGGCGCGCAGCTGATGACCGTGGTGCCGATCCAGTCGGCCTACGTGAACGCCAACTTCAAGGAAGGCCAGCTGCGCAAGATGCACATCGGCCAGCCCGCGACGCTGACCAGCGATCTCTACGGCGGCAGTGTGAAGTTTCACGGTCACATCGTGGGCCTGGCCGGCGGCACCGGCGCGGCTTTCGCGGTGATCCCGGCCCAGAACGCCACCGGCAACTGGATCAAGGTGGTGCAGCGCCTGCCGGTGCGCATCGCGCTGGATCCGAAGGAGCTGGCTGACCACCCCCTGAGGGTCGGCCTCTCGATGAACGTCGACGTCGACATTACCAAGTAAGCGTTCCGGAGCGCCCGCCATGGCCGCGACCTACGCCTCCAACGCCGCCGCGTTGCCGGTCCCGCTGAAGGGCAGCGCGCTGGTGCTCGCCGGCTTCCTGCTGGCCGTGGGCAACTTCATGGTCGTGCTCGACATGACCATCGCCAACGTCTCGGTGCCCAACATCGCCGGCGGCCTGGCGGTGGCGTCGAACCAGGGCGCCTGGGTAATCACCTCCTACTCGGTGGCCGAAGCCATCGTGGTGCCGCTCACTGGCTGGCTCGCCTCGCGCTTCGGGGCGGTGCGGGTGTTCGTGGCCGGCATGATCGGTTTCGGCATCTGCTCCGCGCTCTGCGGCCTCGCGCCCTCCCTGGGATTCCTGGTGTTGTTCCGGGTGATGCAGGGGATTTGCGGCGGACCGATCATGCCGATGTCGCAGACGCTCATGATGCGGGTGTTCCCGCCGCAGCAGCGCGGCCAGGCTATGGGGCTCTGGTCGATGACCACCGTGGTCGCGCCGATCGCCGGTCCGATCTTGGGCGGCTACCTGTGCGACACCGCCGGCTGGCCCTGGGTGTTCTTGATCAACGTGCCGGTAGCGGCCATCTGCGCGTTCTTCGCCTGGCGGATGTTGGCCTCGCAGGAAACGCCCACCGAACGCCGGCCGATCGACTTCGTCGGCCTGAGCCTTCTGATCCTCTTCGTCGGCTCGCTGCAGATCATGCTCGACAAGGGCAAGGAGCTCGACTGGTTCGGCTCGCCGGTGATCGTCAGCCTGGCGGTGGCGGCGGCGATCGGCTTCGCCTCGTTCCTGATCTGGGAGCTCACCGACAAACACCCGATCGTCGATCTGCGCGTGTTCCGGCACAGAGGCTTCACCGGCGCGGTGCTGACCAACGCCATCACCTTCGGCACCTTCTTCTCCACCATCCTGCTCGGGCCGCTCTGGCTACAGACCAACATGGGCTACACGGCCACCTGGGCGGGGCTGACGACCGCCCTGGGCGGCGTCTTCGCGGTGGTGATGTCGCCGATCGTGCCGCGCCTGATGCAGCGCTTCGATGCCCGAGTGCTGGTCAGCATCGGGGTCGCGGGATTAGGGGTGGTGGCGTTCCTGCGCGCCCACTTCGCCAGCAACGCCGACTACTGGACCATCGCCCTCACCTACCTGGCCCAGGGCTTCGCCATGCCGTTCTTCTTCGTTCCCACGACGCAGATCGCGCTGTCATCGGTGCTGCCCAGCGAGACGGCCTCGGCCGCGGGCCTTTCCAACTTCCTGCGCACCCTCTCGGCGGCCTTCTGTGGCGCCATCACCCTGACGCTCTGGGACAACGCCTCGAGCCGCAATCACTCCAACATGGCCGGCGCCTTGAACGATCCTCTCGGCACGCTGAGCCGCCTCCTACACATGGGTCTCAGCCGCGATCAAGCGCTCGCCCAGCTCGACAACATGACCCAGAGCCAGGCGGTGATGCTGGCGGCTGACCAGATGTTTTTCCTGATGACCCTGGTCTTCCTGTTCGCGGCCTGCGTGGTCTGGATCTCGCCGCAGCCGAAGATCTTCGGCGCGCCGGGCGGCGGCGGCGGTCACTAGGCGGCTATCTCATCGGGGGTGATTGCGCCCGCTTGGGCGGGCCGCCATTCTGGCCCGCCCAAGAGGACCGTGCATGCCTGACGTCGAGTGGAACAAAACTTATTGGAACGACACCCATCCGTGGCCGGAGAGCGGCGACGAGTGGAGCGCCGGCTGGGGTGGGCCGCGGCCGCAGTGGTACGGCGCCATCTACCCCCGCATCGCCCGCTGGCTGCCGGCGCGGCGGATCCTGGAGATCGCGCCCGGCTTCGGTCGCTGGACCCAGTTCCTGCTGCGCCATGGTGAGGAACTCTACGGCGTCGATCTCAACCCGCGCTGCATCGAGCGTTGCCGCCAGCGCTTCGCGGCGCACGACCGCGCCTATTTCATCCAGAACGACGGCGTCTCGCTGCAGGTGATCGACGACGGGGCCATCGACTTCGTGTTCTCGTTCGACTCCCTGGTGCATGTGGAGCTGGATATCCTGGCCCCCTATTGCCAGCAGATCGTCCGCAAGCTCGGCCCCAGCGGCGTCGCCTTCCTGCACCACTCCAACGCCGCCAACGGCATCGACGCCAACAACCCCAACGCCGAAGGGCGCGCCAAATCCGTCTCCTCGCAGGCGGTGCGCGAGGTGATCGAAAAGGCGGGCGGCCGGGTGCTGATGCAGGAAGAAGTCAATTGGGGCAGCGTCGCGCGGACCGACTGCTTCACCACCTTCAGCAAGACTTCCGCCTACCCGCACCTGCCGTCGCTGCGGCTGGAGAACGACAACTTCATGTCCGAGATGAAGCTGATCAAGGCCGCGCTCAGCCACTACTACTGACTGGCGCCGCGCCCGCCGCCGGCTAAGGGATCAGCAGCACCCGGCCCACGGCCTGGCGGCTCTCGATGTAGGCGTGGGCGGCGGCGGCTTCGGAGAGCGGGAACTCGCGGTCGATCACCACCTTCAGCTCGCCGCGCGCCGCCTCGTTGATCAGGCGCTGGATGTTGCTGTTGGCCCGCTCGCCAGCGATCTCGGCGCCCAGGAACACGCCCTGCAGGGTGCGGTTGCCGCCCATCAGGCTGGAGACGTCGATGGTCATCGCCTCGCGTCCGGCCGCGCCCACCATGGAGCAGCGCCCGCGATAGCCCAGCGACAGGATCGAGCCCTGCAGGGTCGAGCCGCCGACGCTGTCCACCACCAGGTCGACGCCCTTCTTGTCGGTCAGGCGCATGACCTCCTGCACGACGTTGTGGGTGCGGTAATTGATGCCCTCGTCCATGCCTAGCGGCCGCAGCTTCTCCAGGCGCTCGTCGGATGACGCGGTGGCGAAGACCCGGGCGCCGGCGCGCTTGGCCAGCTGGATCGCCGCGGTGCCGACGCCGCTGGCGCCGGCCTGCACCAGCACCGTCTCACCGGCCTTCAGATGGCCGAACTCGAACAGACAGTCGTCGGCGGTGCCGAAGGCCACCGGCATCACCGAAGCTTCCTTGACGCTGAATCCGTCCGGGATCAGCCAGGCGCTGCGGGCCGGCACGGCGCGCAACTCGGCGTGCGAGCCGTAGGCGTTGGAGGTGGCGACCTTTTGACCGACCTTCCAGTTGGTGACTTCCGAGCCGACCTCGACGATCTCGCCGGCCGCCTGGTAACCCACGATGTGGGGCGTGGTGGCGAGCATGCCGCGGCCGCGGTTCAGGGTGTCGCCGCCCTCGATGCTCACCGCCTCGACCCGGATGACGATGCCCTTGGGATGGCAGATCGGATCGGGGACATCCTCGTACTTCAGGACGCTGGGATCGCCGGTCTCATAGTAGACAGCCGCCTTCATGATCGTCTCCTCGTGGGCCGGTCTCGCCGCCCTTTTCATACGGCTGTTCGAGTGTCATGCAGGCGGCCGCAACGCAAGGCCGACGCCCCGAACCCGCCCAAGGAACGCGCCATGAAGCTCGCCAAGTCCCGCATCGACTTCGGCCTTTCCACCAACAATCTCGAGCCGATGCTGGCGTTCTGGCAGGGCGAGGTCGGCCTGCCGTTCGACCACCTGCTGAAGATCCGCCGCGGCCAGGACCAACATCGACACGACGCCCACGGCTCGGTGATCAAGATCAACCACCTGGCCGAGTCACTGCCCGAAGGCCCGCCCACCGGCTATCGCGAGCTCTACTACGCCAAGGACGGTGTCACCGAGCCTCGGGCGCTGACCGATCCAGACGGCAACAGGGTCACTCTCGTGCCGCCCGGCTGGCGAGGCATCGGCCAGATCGGCGTGCGCTTGGTGGTGCGCGACCTCGAGGCGCATCGGCGGTTCTATGTCGAGGCGTTCGGCCTCAGTGAGGAACCCTGGGAGGGCGGCGCGGCGTTCCGGGCCGGCGAGAGCCTGCTGATCGTTGAGGAAAGGCCTGATGCGCCAGTCGACGGCGCGCGCACCGGCGGCAGGGGCTGGGGCTACGTCACCTTCCAGATCTTCAAGGTCGATGCCGAGCACGCCTTCGTGCTGTCCCACGGTGGGCGCGAGGCGGTGGCGCCGGTAACGCTGGGCACGACGGCGCGCATCTCGATGGTGAAAGACCCGGACGGCAACCGCATCGAACTCTCGCAGCGCGCCTCGATCGTGGGCTCGCTGGAGGCGTAGCTACCCTGCGGCCACCAGCGGCTCGTCGGCGCCGTCGGGCTCGGAGTCCAGCACGCCATTCAGCGCCGCCATAAGGCCCGCGACGGTAACTGGCTTGGCCAGGTGACCATCGGCGCCGGCCTGACGTGCGGCGTCGCGATGTTCCTTCAGCGCATTGGCGCTCAGCATCAGGATCGGCGTGTGCGGGCGCTTCGCCGCGATCTCGTTGCTGCGGATCAGGCGGGTCGCTTCGAGGCCGCCCATCACCGGCATCTGCATGTCCATCAACACCACGTCGAAGGTCTCGCGCGCGGCGGCGTCGACGGCCTGGGCGCCGTCATCGACGACGACCGCCTCCATGCCGAACTGCTCCAGCATCATCTTCACCACCAGCTGGTTGGTGGCGTGGTCGTCGGCCACCAGCACGCGCACCGGCCGGTCGCGGTTTGGCGCCATCTCCTCGTCGGCCGGCGCCGCCGGCGCCTCGGTGACGGCGAACGGCGCCTCGAACCAGAACTTGGAGCCGCGGCCGGGTTCGCTCTCGCAGTCGATCTCGCCGGCCATCAGCGCAGCGAGCTGGCGGGAAATGGCCAGGCCGAGCCCGCTGCCGCCGAAGCGCCGGGTGATGGAGCCGTCGGCCTGCTGGAAGCGCGCGAACAGTCGTTCCTTCTGAGCCAGGTCGAAGCCGACGCCGGTATCGACCACGGTGAAGCGCAGGCGGCCGGGCTCGGCCATCTCGCCGACGATGGTCACCGAGCCGTTCTCGGTGAACTTTACGGCGTTGCTGGTGAGGTTGGTGAGGATCTGGCGCACGCGCACCGAGTCGCCGAGGAACCAGCCCTCCAACTCCGGCGCGATCTTTGCGGCCAGCACCAGCCCCTTCTCGTCGGCGCGCAGCCTGCAAAGCGCCTGCACGGCGCGCACCAGGTCGGCGGCGTTGAATGGGGTGGCCTCGATGGTCAGCTGGCCGGCTTCCACCCGCGCCAAGTCGAGCACGTCGGACAGCAGCCGCTCCAGCGACTGGCCGGACGAGCGGATCACCTCGGCCATGCGGCGCTCGCGCTCGGGAAGATGCGCCTGGGCCA
>Ga0265338_10006268_pt1 | contig 15220 bp, 12 predicted proteins | sample 42126metaG_FD_193579 | JGI IMG/M metagenome (GOLD analysis project Ga0265338, IMG submission 193579) | Rhizosphere microbial communities from Carex aquatilis grown in University of Washington, Seatle, WA, United States - 4-21-26 metaG | ecosystem: Host-associated > Plants > Roots > Rhizosphere... | reverse complement strand
AGCCGCTACGTGGAGCTGGGCTATTTGGATTGCGGGATCACAGGACATGATTGGATCGTGGAAAACGGCTCCAAGGTGCATGAGGTGGGGGAATTTCAATTCAGCAAGGCGACCAGCCAGCCGGCGAGCTGGGTGCTCGCCGCGCCCGAGGATTCGCCGATCAAATCGGTCAAGGATCTGCAGGGCAAACGCATCGCCACTGAGGTCGTCAACATCACCAAGCGCTACCTGAAGCAGAATGGCGTGAAGGCGGAGGTGGAGTTTTCGTGGGGTGCCACGGAGGTCAAGGCGCATGAGCTGGTTGACGCGATAGTGGAGATCACGGAGACGGGGTCGTCGCTGCGCGCCAACAAACTGCGGATTGTTGACACGTTGCTGGTGTCAACGCCGCGGCTCATTGCCAATCATACCGCGTGGAAGGACAAATGGAAGCGGACGAAGATCGAGACGCTGTCGATGCTGTTGCGCGGGGCGCTGGAGGCGGAGAGCAAGGTTGGCCTCAAAATGAATATTCGCCGCGAACATCTCGCCAAATTGCTGCGGGAGCTTCCGGCGCTGCGCAATCCGACCATTGCCAACCTCAGCCAGGAAGGCTGGGTGGCGGTGGAGACGATTATCGACGAGAAAGTCGTCAGAGAATTGATTCCACAGCTCAAAGGCGCGGGCGCTGAAGGAATTATTGAGTATCCGCTGAACAAGGTGGTATATTAACCGGCCAATAAACGAATTATGGGTTCATTAAAGAAACGACGCAAAGCGAAGATCAACAAGCATAAGAGGCGCAAAAAGTTGCGCGCCAATCGCCACAAGAAACGCACCTGGCAGAAGTAGCCGGCGTTTTGGGGCGAAAGAAGAGAGCGGGTCATGAAGATCAGTGTTCAGAATCGGAATCAGAGAGCGAATCGGTTTTCTCTGGTTCTGACGCTGGCAGCCGCGCTTTGCGTTTCGAGCGGTTGCGCCACGTCGCGCCCGCCGCGGGACGTTTCGCGCAGCGCGGCAGTCAATCAAAAACCCGCCGTCCTCCCCGCCACCAATGCGCCGGAGGGGAACGCGGCTGCGTTCGCGCATTTCGCCGCGGGCGTCACCTACGAGCTTAATGACAATGACGACCGGGCGCTGAAGGAATTTGACGAGGCTGCCGCGTCGGATCCCAGCCATGAGCCGTTGGTCCTGGAGCTTGCGCAACGTTACCTTCGCAATCATCAGCCTGACAAAGCCGTCGCGCTGCTGAACCGCTCCGCCGATTTGCCGTCAGCGTCCTCGCCGGTGTTTAGCTGGCTGGCGCGAGCGCAACTTCAGACGGGCGCCACCAACGCGGCGCTCACCTCGGCGCGCAAGGCCGTGGACAAGGACCCGCAGTCGCTGGACGCGTACGAAAGCCTCATGGAAGGGCTGTTGCGCGGAGGCCAATTGACGGACGCTTCGCGCGTTCTGGCGCGTGCGGCGTCGTCAGTCCGCCGCGAGCCGCCCAGCCTGGTGGGCGTGGCCGACCTATATGGGGGGTATCTGCGGTCGGCGCCAAAGGACAACGACGCGAGGGAGCGGGCCGTGAGTTTGCTTGACAAGGCGGCGGCCATGCAGTTCGCCTCCCCGCGCCTTTGGGAGCGCGTGGCGACGCTTTACGCGCGCTTCGGCGAAACCCGCAAGGCCGCCGGCATCTATGAGCGTCTCCTGGGCGAATCCTCCGACTCGTCGAGCGAACGCGAGGGGCTGCGGGAACAACTGGCGCAGATTTACCTCGAGGCCGACGACAAGACCAACGCGTTGAAACAACTCCAGGCCATTGTGCGGGACGATCCCACGCGCTTTCCCAACGCCTGGTTCGCGCTGGGTGAAATCTCCGAGCAGGACGAGAAATACTCCGACGCGGTGGACGATTTTCAAAACGCGATTCGCGCCAAACCGGAGTTGGAGCCGGCGTACTACGACTTGTCCCTTGCCCTGGCGAATCTCCACCGGACCGAGGAGGCGATGAAGATCCTGGACCAGGCGCGCAATCGTTTTAACAACGGGTTCCGGTTTGAGTTTTATTCGGGCCTTGTGGAACGCCAGGCCAAGGATTTTCCGGGCGCGATCCGGCATTTCACCGCGGCGGAGACGATCGCGAGGGCCACCGCTCCGGCGCTGCTTGACAAGAATTTTTATTTTGAGATTGGCGCCGCGTGCGAGCGCAACCGCCAATTCACGGAGGCCGATCAATATCTTCAGAAGGCGGTGGACGCGGATCCGGGTTTTGCGGAGGCGTTGAATTACCTGGGCTACATGCTGGCGGATCGCGGCGAACAACTTGAGCGCGCCCGCAGCCTGATCGAGCGGGCGGTGAAGCTGGATCCGGCGAACGCCGCATTTCTTGACAGCATGGGCTGGGTCTTATTCAAATCAAAGCAGCCCGCCCAGGCCCTTCCGTGGATGGTCAAAGCCGTCGCCGCCTCGCCGGAGCCTGACGCGACGATCCTCGACCACCTCGGCGACGTTTATCGCGACCTTGGCCAGGTCGACAAAGCCATTGACGCGTGGAAACGCTCGCTGTCCGTCGAACCCAACGACGACATCAAGCGGAAATTGACCGTCAATTCGGGCAGCTAGTCCAGCGCGAGCCAAGTCATTTACATAAATCCGTCGGCGGGACGCCGACGGATGCGGGCGAGACGCCCGCGCTCCCCGGACCGGGGAATTCTGAAACGGACTTAGCTAACACGACACTAAAGCGTCAAATCCTTGTCGGTGACGGCGCCCAATGAAGCGGAGGTGACCGAGTGCGCGTACTTGGCCAAAACGCCGCGAGTGTAGCGCGGCTTCAACGGCTTCCACGCTTTGCGGCGGGCCTGGAGTTCGCGGGGCGAAATGGCGAGGTTGAGCTGGCGCTTCTCGGCGTCAATAATGATTTTGTCGCCGCTCTTCACCAACGCCAGCGGGCCGCCCACATAGGCTTCCGGCGTGATATGGCCGACGACGAACCCGTGCGTGCCGCCGGAGAACCGGCCATCGGTGATGAGCGCGACGGATTTGCCCAAACCCTTGCCCATGATGGCGCTGGTCGGCGCGAGCATTTCGCGCATGCCGGGGCCGCCGCGCGGGCCCTCAAAGCGGATGACAACGACGTCGCCGGCCTTGATCGTTCTGTCAAGAATGCGCGGCAGCGCGTCCTCTTCGGAATTGAAGACGCGCGCCGTGCCTTCGAAGCGCAATCCTTCCTTGCCGGTGATCTTGGCCACGGCGCCTTCGGGCGCGAGGTTTCCATAAAGAATGACCAGATGGCTGTCTTTTTTGATCGGCGCGCTGAGCGGCTGGACGATCTTCTGGTAATCCGGGTAGCGCGGCGCGGAGGCGAGGTTTTGCGCCATGGTCTTGCCGGTGACTGTCAAGCAATCTCCGTGCAGCAGGCCCGCGTCCAGCAGCGTTTTCATCATGGGCTGGATGCCGCCGATGGCCACCAACTCGGACATCAAGTATTTGCCGCTTGGCTTCAAGTCCGCCAAAACGGGGACGCGACGGCCAACCCGGGTGAAATCGTCGATGGTCAACTTGATTTTCGCGGCGTGCGCGATGGCCAGCAAATGAAGGACGGCGTTGGTGGAGCCTCCGAGCGCGATGACGACCGTGATGGCGTTCTCGAACGCTTTGCGCGTGAGGATGTCGCTGGGCCGAATGCCGGCCTTGAGCATTTCCATGACGGCGGCGCCGGCGCGCTGGCAGTCTTCCTTTTTGGCCTTGGAGATGGCGTTTTGCGCGGAACTGTTCGGCAGGCTCATCCCGAGGGCCTCGATGGCGCTGGCCATGGTGTTGGCGGTGTACATGCCGCCGCAGGAACCGGGCCCGGGAATCGCGCACGACTCGACCCGCTGCAATTGCGCGTCGTCGATCTTGCTGTCGGAATGCTGGGCGACGGCTTCAAAAACGGAAACGATGTCGAGCTTCCGCGTGTCGCCGGTGATGCAGCCTGGCAGAATGGTGCCGCCATAAACAAAAACCGCCGGTCGATTCAGCCGCGCGATGGCCATCAACATGCCGGGCATGTTCTTGTCGCATCCCCCAATGGCGACAAAGCCGTCCATCGCTTCGCAGCCGACGACGGTTTCCACCGAATCGGCGATCACCTCGCGGGAGACAAGCGAATACTTCATGCCCTCGGAGCCCATCGAAATGCCGTCTGAAATGGTGATGGTGTTGAAGATGATGGCCTTGCCGCCGGCTTTGTTGGCGCCGGCTTCGGCTTCGCGCGCCAGTTGGTCCAGGTGCATGTTGCAGGGCGTGACCATGCTCCAGGAGGAAGCGATGCCGATGACAGGCTTCTTGAAGTCTTCCTTTTTGAAGCCGACGGCATAAAGCATGGCGCGGCTGGGCGCGCGACCGGGTCCGTCAAGGATTTTGCTGGAATGGGGGCGAATTGACGCGACGGCGGACTTGGAAAGCTTTGTTTTCATGAAGCGCTTTTACCGAAGGATTTACAATTTGTCACTCTCGAAGCGCTCGCGCATAATTGTCGCGCTGATCTATGTCAAAGTCCGCGAGCCACGTTCCGCTGTTGCTGTTGTTGTTCTGGACGGCCCTCGTCCTGATGGCGGACGGCGTTTTTGTGGCCACCGCATGGCGACAGCATCGCGCCGCGAGCTTTCCGAGCGTGACGGTCAAGATTGCCCAGAGCGGCCTTGGACAAGGGCCGCTCGGCCGCCGCGGGCTGCGATTGCGCTACACGTATTCGGTCAATAACGTCAACTATTCGGGGTTCCGCTACCGCTACGACGAGGCGGACGCCGGACTGGCCTACGACAAGGTGGTTCAGGAGTATCCGGCGCACACGGTTCACAAGGCCTATTACAACCCGGCCGATCCGCGGGACTCGATTCTGGCGCCGGGCGTCGACGGCGCAGATTTGCTGCTCATATTGATGGCGACGCCCATCACCATTGGAACCGGCGGTTTTTGGTTCGCCTTCCTGGACCATCGGCGCCGGCGCGATCCGCCTGCGGACCAAAAGCGGTTCGAGATCCTCCAAAACGCCAATCAAATCCGCGTTCGCCTTGCCGACACTTCTGCCATCGCGGTGGGGCTTTTTGGATTTGCGCTGGCCTGCGCGCTGGCCGTGTCGATCGTGATTTTCATTTGCGGCCTGGAGGAATCGATCCCGCTGGTCGCGTCGCTCTGGGCGTTTTCGGGGGCGGCGGGCTTGGCGTGCGCCGCCTGGCAGGACTCCCGGAACCGTTCTGGCCGTTTTGATCTTTGCTTTGACGAACGCGGCGGCGACCTGATTTTGCCGCTGACTGGCGGACGCCGCGCTCCTGTGATCCTCCCGCGGCGGGAATTGCTTGGCGTCGCCATAAGCCGCCGTGTCAGCAAAATGCCGAGCGGCAACCATTTTAGCTACGTTCCAACGCTGACGCTTGCCGGAGGCGGCACGGCCGCGCTTGTGAATTTTGGCTGGACCCAGCGCCGGGCGGTCGCGTTCGGCCAGTGGCTCAGCGATCTGCTTCATGCGGAATTTCAGGGCGTTTCGGACGAAGCAGCGTCTACCGCGCGCCAGCCGGCTACGGCTTCGACTTCAGGCGCCGCTGTTCAGTAAAAAACGCCTGCAACAACCTGCGGCACTCCGCTTCGCGCACGCCCGCGGTGATTTCGCATTTGTGATTCAACGTGGGGAACTGCAGGAGGTTGAGCGCGCTGCCGGCGGCCCCGGCTTTGGCGTCGCTGGCGCCAAACACGACGCGCTTAAGGCGCACATGGATCATCGCGCCGGCGCACATCGGGCAGGGCTCCTTTGTCACATATAAGGTGCAATCGGTCAACCGCCAGTCGCCTGCGGCGTCCTCGGCTTGCGTCAAGGCCAGCATTTCGGCATGGGCCGTCGCGTCCTTCAAAAGCTCCACCTGGTTGTGCGCGCGTCCGATGATCCGCCCCTCGCGCACGACGATCGCGCCCACGGGCGTTTCCTCGCGGTCGTAGGCGCGCTGCGCCTGGCGCAAGGCTTCACCCATGAAATAATCGTCGCTCTGCAAATCAATGATCGGTTCGTCCATTCAACTCCTGGTCTCTTCAATGGTCCATTGCTGCGTTCCGTCTGTTTGACAGCGGCAATGCGCGGCGAAAAAACCGCCGCGGCGCCGCCAGAACAGCGGCCAGATCTGGTCGCGGTCGGACTGCGGAATCGGCAGCGACGCAATTTCAGCGGCTGGAAAAAAGGCGAACGACCCTTCCGCGCATGGCGGGGGCAATTCGCGCAAACGCGGATTGACCTCGAATAGAAACATCAGCCAATGAGCCTGGCCTTCGTAGCCATGCTCGCTGACGATCCCCGCCAGGCGCAAATCCTGTGGCGCCAGCGCCAGGCCCATTTCCTCCTGCGCCTCCCTGCAAGCGCACGCGTAGGGCGACTCGCCGATGTTCATTTGCAGCTTGCCGCCGCAGGGGCTCCACAGGCCGCGATTGGGCTCCCGCTCGCGCTTCAACAGGAGCGCCTCGCCGCCCTCGTTAAAACAGTAGAGCAGCGTCGAGATGTGATAAGAATGCGATGCAGCCACAGAGATCAAGGCGCGGCAAAGCCACAACCAAAAAGACCTGAACAGAAGGAAACGAAGGAAACGAAGAAAGATCAAGGACAAGACATTGGCAGAAAAATGCGGGAAGGAGGATTTTGCCGACACATTTCCTCTCTCAGGTTTCAGGAATTCCGCCGGAGCAGAATTTCGGGGTTTCAACGGATAGCCCGCGGCGCCGTCAGGGATAGGTTACGCCATGCATTCTGCAACACTTGACTTGGAACAGCCCGATGTCGAAGCGCCGCCGCCCGCCGTGCGAAGCGGCGAGGGCGTCAAAGTCATTCGCGCCTGCACGATCAACCGGTCTGCCGCCGAGTTATTCGCTTTTTGGCGAAACCTGGAGAATTTGCCCCGGTTCATGATCAATCTTGTTTCTGTCACGCAAACGACGCCGACGCGCTCGCATTGGGTCGCTCGCGGTTCGCGAAACAAAACAATCGAATGGGACGCCGTCATCATCAACGAGCATCCCAACGAGATGATCGCATGGAAAACCGCCGAGGAATCGGAATTCCGCCACGCCGGTTCCATTCGTTTTCAACCGGCCCCCGGCGGCCGGGGAACCGAAGTGGTCGTGTCTCTCGAATACGATCCGCTTCATAGCGACGTCAAAATCCTAACGCGCCTTTTCGGCAAGAAGCCCAAAGACAGCGTCAGCCAGGACCTCGGGCGCTTCAAGGCGCTGATGGAGACCGGCGAGATTCCGTCGACGGCGGGCCAACCCGTGGGATCAGGAAAACAAAAGGAGGAACAATGAAAGCGCTTTGCTGGCTGGGCAAACACCGTCTTGCGGTCGAAACCGTGCCCGACCCACAGATCATCAATCCCGGGGATGCGATTGTCAAAATCACAACGAGCGCGATCTGCGGCTCCGATCTCCACCTTTACGCGGGTTATATTCCCGGATTGCGCGCGGGCGATATTTTGGGGCACGAGTTCATGGGCATCGTCCAGGAGGTCGGACCAGCGGTCAAGCGCCTCAAACCCGGCGACCGCGTCGTGGTGCCTTTCACAATTTCGTGCGGGCGCTGTTATTATTGTGAACACGATCTATGGTCGCTCTGCGACAACTCCAATCCCAACGCGACCGAGCTTGAGAAGGTCAACGGCTACAGCGGCGCGGGCCTTTTCGGCTACTCGCACTTGTACGGGGGCTACGCCGGCGGCCAGGCGCAGTTCGCGCGCGTCCCGTACGCCGATTACGGCCCGATCAAAATCGAAAACGATTTGGACGACGAACAGGTCCTGTTCCTGTCCGACATCTTCCCAACGGGCTACATGGCGGCTGAGAATTGCGATATCCAGCCCGGGCAAGTCGTGGCGGTTTGGGGATGCGGGCCTGTGGGCCAATTCGCCATTCGCAGCGCCCAATTGCTGGGAGCCGAGAAAGTCATCGCCATCGATAACCTTCCGGAACGTCTCGAAATGGCCGAGCAAGGCGGCGCCCAAGTGATTTGGTCCGGCGACGATGTGCCCGACCAACTCACCCAGGCTACAGGCGGACGCGGTCCCGACGCCTGCATCGACGCCGTCGGGATGGAAGCGCACGGCTCTGTTTACGACGATGTCAAACAAACGTTGAAACTGGAGACGGATCGGCCCTACGTCCTGCGCCAGGCGATCCAGGTCTGCCGCAAAGGCGGCACAGTCTCCATTCCAGGGGTTTACGCCGGGTTTCTGGACAAACTCCCTTTCGGCGCCGCCGTCGCAAAGGGGCTGACGTTTAAAATGGGCCAGACCCACGTCCAGCGGTACCTGCGCCCGCTTCTGGAATTGATCGCCACCGGCGCGATCGATCCGTCCTTCGTCATCACCCATCGCGTGCCGCTATCGGACGCGCCGCGCGCCTACGAGGTCTTCGCCAAAAAAGAAGACAGATGCATAAAGGTCGCGCTCAAGCCCTGGGAGAACGGCGCCGCCTGATCCGGGCCCGCCGCAATCGGCTGTTGAAAAAGGATTGCCAGCGCGCCGCCGTAGCGCTGAGATCAGCTTATGAAAAAAATCGGCTGTGCTGTTGTGTGCGTCCTGCTGGCGGCGGCCTTCATCGCCGCGGCGAATCCCCCCAAGAAAACCGCCTCCGTGGAAGGCATCACGGAGTATCAATTTGACAACGGGCTTCGCCTTCTTTTGTTCCCCGACAATTCGCAGTCGAAGATCACTGTCAATATGACGGTGCTGGTCGGCTCGCGCCAGGAAGGCTTCGGCGAAACGGGCATGGCGCACCTTCTGGAGCACATGGCCTTCAAAGGCACGCCGCGCCATCCGCACATCCCCAAGGACCTTCAGGACCACGGCGCGCAGTTTAATGGCAGCACAACGTCCGATCGCGTCAATTATTTCGAGACGATGCCCGCCGGCGACGACAACCTGAAGTTCGCGCTGGACCTGGAAGCCGACCGCCTTGTCAACAGCTACATCAAGCGCGAGGACCTTGATTCCGAAATGACCGTCGTGCGCAACGAATTCGAGCGCGGCGAGAATTCGCCGGACGAAGTTCTCAGCGAACGCATCGCCGCCGCCGCCTATAACTGGCACAACTACGGCAAGCCCACCATCGGCAACCGCAGCGACATCGAGCATGTGCCAATCGAGAATCTTCGCGCCTTTTACCGCAAGTATTACCAGCCGGATAACATCATCCTGATTGTCGCCGGCAAGCTGGACGAAGCCAAGACGCTCGGATGGGTGGACGAGACTTTTGGAGCGATACCACGCCCGGACCGCGTCCTCTCGACCTCCTACACCGTGGAACCGCCGCAGGAAGGCGAGCGGTCGGTCGTGCTGCGCCGCGTGGGCGACGTGGGAGTGGTGAGCCTGGCCTATCACATTCCAGCCGCCGCGCACCCGGACATCGCCGCGCTGCAAGTGTTGGGGGATATTCTTAGTTCGCAACCTTCGGGACGCCTTTACAAACTGCTGATCGAACCGGGCAAAGCCGCCAGCGTGAGCGCATTTGCCGGCTCGGAACACGACCCGAGCCTTTTCACCGTGGACGCCGAAGTCCCGCGCGAAGGTTCGCTTGACACCGTCCGCGACCTTCTTCTCAACGCCGTCGAACACGTCGCTTCCACGCCCGTGACGGACGAGGAGGTCAATCGCGCGCGCCAACAAATCCTCAAGGCCCGCGAGCGCGCCGCCGCCAACACCAGCCAGGTGGCCGTCTCGCTCAGCGGCTGGGCGGCGGAAGGGGATTGGCGCCTCTACTTCCTGAGCCGCGACCGCGTTCAGAAAGTCACGCCCGCCGACGTCCAGCGCGTGGCCTCGACCTACTTGCAGCAAGACAACCGCACGCTCGGCGTGTTCATTCCCACCGCCAAAGCCGAGCGCGTCGCCATTCCTGAGGCGCCCGACCTTGCCGCAATTGTCGCCGATTACAAGGGCCGTGCGGTCATGGCGCAGGGCGAAGCGTTTGAGGCCACGCCCGAAAATGTCGAGGCGCGCGCGCAACGCAGCGATTTGCCCGAGGGCATTAAGGTGACGCTGATGCCGCGCAAAACACGCGGCGAGGAAGCAAACCTGATCCTGACGCTGCGCTTCGGCAATGAGGAGAATCTTAAGGGCTACGACGTCGCCGCCGGGTTCCTGCCGGAACTGATGATGCGCGGCACAAAGGAAATGTCTTACCAAAAGCTGCGCGACGAACTGGACCGCCTCGGCGCCACGCTGAGTCCGGGAGCCGGCGGCGGACGACGCGGGGGCGGACGCCGCGGCGGGCCGCAGGGATCCAACCCGGGCATGATCGCATTTTCGATCCAGGCCAAGCGCGACACGATGCCGGAGGTGATCGGCCTGATGCGTCAAGTACTGCGCGAGCCGCTCCTGCCTGCCGACCAGTTTGAAATCCTCAAGAACGAGCGCATCGCCCGCATCGAACAGATGAAAACCGAGCCCGCCGTGCTTGGCCCGCGCCTTTTGGAGCGCGAGTTGAATCCCTGGCCCAAGGACGACGTCCGCTACGTCCCGACCGTCGACGAGTCGCTCGCGCGCCTGCGCGCCGTCAGCTACGACCAGGTCGCGGAATTGTATCACGATTATCTTGGCTCCCAACAAGGAGAGTTGACCATCGTCGGGGATTTTGATTCCAAGGCCTGCCTGGATGCCGTGAAGCCGGCGCTCGAAGGATGGCGCGCCGCCAAGCCTTACGCGCGCATTCCCACTCCCGTGGCCGGCCAGCAGACGGGCGCGAAGCATGTGATTGACACGCCGGACAAGGCGAACGCCACCTACACCGCGGGCCTGGTGTTCCCGTTGCGCGATGACGATCCCGATTACCCGGCCATGGTGATGGCCAATTACATCTTCGGCGGCGGCGGCACGCTTTCCTCGCGCCTGGGCGACCGCATCCGCCAGAAGGAAGGGCTCACCTACGGCGTCTCCTCGGCGCTCTCGGTGTCCGCCCAGGACCAGCGCGCCGTCCTGACCATTACAGCCATCTGCAATCCCACGAACATGGCGCGCGTGGAATCGTGCGTCCACGAAGAGCTTGACCGCCTGCTCAAGGACGGCGTCACGCCCGAGGAATTGGAGAAGGCCAAGCGCGCCTATCTGGAAGGCCAACGAGTCGCGCGTGAAAACGACGGCGCTCTCGCTGCGTTATTGACAGGGTCGCGCCATCTGGACCGGACGCTCCAATTCGACGCGGACGTCGAGAAGAAAATTGCCGCGCTCACGATCGATCAGGTGATGGGCGCGTTCCGGCATTATGTCGACCCGACAAGGCTCGTGGTGGTGACCGCGGGCGATTTGGCCGCGCCCGCCGCCTCCAAGCTGTAGGGAGAGTCAATTAAACAAGCCAATGAATCTGACAGCTCGGCGGGAGCCTCGCCCTACCGCGGTACGGCTTAGAATTTGTGGCTGGCGCCGATCTTCAGCAGGTGAAGGCGCTTGCCGGCCGCGCTGAACTTACGGATCGCCTCCTCGTGGTCGATCTTGATCGGCGGAAACGTGTCATAATGCACGCCCAGCACGTTGTCGCATTTCACCATCGCCGCCGCCTTGACGGCGTCGTCGACGTCCATCGTGAAATTGCCGCCGATGCAGAGCACGGCGAAATTGAGCCGCGCGTATTCCCCTATCAATTCCATCTCGCGCGTCAGCGCCGTGTCGCCTGAGTAATAAAAATTGTCTTCGGCGCTCGTGATGACGAAGCCGCCGGGATTGCCGCCATAGCTTCCGTCCGGGAGGCTGCTGGAGTGGATGGCCGGCACGAGCCTCACCCGGCAGAATCCCAGGTCCGGCCCGCCGCCGTGGTTGATCGGATGCGTTTTGGCGCCCTGCTTGCCCAGCCACTGGGCGACTTCATACGGCGCGATGACGGTGGCGCCCGTCCGCTGGGCGACCGCGGCCGCGTCGGCGACGTGATCGCCGTGCCCGTGCGAAATCAAAATGTAATCCGCCTTGAGATCTTCGACTTTGATCGCCGAGGCGAGCGGATTGCCGGTGACAAATGGGTCAAACAGAAGCGTGCGCCCGCCAATTTCAGCCGCGAAGCAGGCGTGCCCAAAATACGTGACATTCATGTTACCTCGTTATTGCGCCTTCGCCGCTTCGGTGACAGGCGCCAATGGTTTCGGCTTGAGGAGATAGGTAAGGGTTTTGACCGCCAGTTCCATCATCAAAAAGGGCTTGGCGATCAGATCGCTGCCGCCGGCCAGGGAGGATTGAGCCCGGACCTCGAATTTGGTGAGGCTGGTGACGAAAATGACCGGGGTTGTTTTGTTGGTGGGAAGCTTTCGGATTTCCGCGCAAAGCTCGAAGCCGTTGAGGCCCGGCATTTCCGCGTCAAGAAAAATAAGGTCGAACGGGTTCTCTTTGACAATCGTCAGCGCAATCTTGGAATCCTCCAGCGCCACGCACCGCAGGTTCGCTTTGCTCAGCGCCACCGAGATGGTCCGGCGCGAAATTGGCTCGTCGTCCACCGCCAGAATGAGCGCGGATTGCGGCGGCTCCTGCGTCGCATGGCCCAACTCGCGAAAGAGCATATTCAGGCAATCCGCCGCGTGCGCGATTGTCCGCAGGACGGAGCTGGTCATCTGGCTGGGCTTCTTCTGAATGTCCTTGATCAGCGCGTCCATCGCGCTGGAAAGGTGCGACACGCGCGAAAACCCGGTCACGCCGGCAAGGCTCGAAAGCGAGGAAATGGTGCTGGCAAGGTCGTTGAGCAGAGTCAGTTGTTCGGTCGCGCTTTTGCTGCGGATCAATGCGCCTACGCGTTCGCGCACGTCAGCCTGGATTTGGGGAATCCGCCTTAGAAATTCCTGGCGAATTTCCATCCGGAATTCCGAGCTGGGGTTGCTGTCTTTGAACGCCGCGTCACCGGCCGCCTGGGGCTCCTCGGCTGGCGGCTCAGCAGGCGCCGCAGGGGCGGGAGGTTCGGGCGTGGGCTGCTCGGTCGGCGGCGGGGCCGCCTGCTTCCGATTGGCCATCATCTTGGTGATGAAAATCGTCTGCGACGATCCTCGCGGTATCGCCGGCTCGCTTTCCTGAATGCCGGGGATGGGGCCGGACGGGCCGCCGCTGGAAATGCCGCTTCCTCCTCCGCCGCCACCGCCTCCTCCTGCGCCGGCGAAGTTCGGGAGCGTCGTTTTCGGGCCTGCGGACGGACCGCGCGAGGGCAAACCGCCACCTGAAGGCTGCCCTGTCTCGGGAAACGCAAATTTCGGCAAGGTGGGACGCGTCGGCGTTTTGGCTGCGCTGGGCGTCCGGGTGAACATCGCAGTGTCCTCGCTGGCCAGGCGCGGCAGCGGAATTTTCTCCGGCTCATTCGGCTTGTGGCCGCGGGTGAAGATGCGCGTTTCACCGCTGAGCGCCTGCTCAACCAGATCGACGGCGAGATTCGGAGTGCAATCGGCTTTCGATACGCATTTGGTCGCCCCGGCTGACCACGCTTCCTTGGCCAGGTCCGGCCGGTAAAGGCTCGAAAGCACAATGATCGGCAAGGTCTTGAACGCCGAGCGGGTGCGCACCTCGCGAATAACTTCAACGCCGCTCATGCCGGGCATCTGAATGTCGAGCTGCATGACGTCGGGCTGAAACGACTCCAACAGCTTCAGCGCCGTGGGGCCGTCCTCAGCGACTTCGACCTGGTATCCGGACAACTCGAATTTGCGGCGGTAAATGCCGCGAATCAGCAGGTCGTCTTCGACAATAAGAATTTTTTTCATGCAGCAGAGCCCCTACCTGTAGCTGGCAAGATATATCTCGATCTTATCCCGCATCATTTCAAGATAACTCGTCGCCAGCGCCAGTTGCTCGTCGGCGCCCTCGACGCTGCCGTCGCGGGCCGCGGCCTCGATCTTCCGAAGCGGCTCGGCCGCCGCCGACATGCCGCAGGCAAGGCTCGAACCGGCCAGCTTGTGCGCCAGATGGTTCGCTTCGGCGGCGTCACGCTCCCGGGATGCCTTGCGCAAACCGATCATGATTTCCCCTGCTTGCTGGAAATAAAGCGCGACGAGTTCGCGCATCACTATGATGTCGCCATCAGTGGCCGCGCGGAGCTGCTCAAAATCGATCAGGGGTGAATTGTTATCTGGAGCGCTCAATGGTTTTGGTATTCCCGGACGTAGCTGCCGACCTTGGTGCGCGTCATTTCCAGATGGCGGCTGGCCTGGTCAAAGAAGGCGTCAGCGTCCTTTAAGTTTCCTTCTTTGCCGCGGCGCTCCAACTCCCGCAACGGCAGCACCATCCCCGACATGCCGCACGCGAGGCTGGCGCCCACGAGCTTGTGCGCAAAATGATCAACATCCTTGGCCGAGCCGGAGTTGATGGCGGCCCGGAGCCCGTTCATCAGATCGCGCGCCTGCGCAAAATAAAGCTCCACCAATTCCTCCATCATCTTCGGATCGTCGTTGGCCGCCGCCTCGAGCCGCTCCACATCGACCAGAGCCTCCTCGTCGGCGTTCGCCGGCGCAGCCGCCGATTCGGGCTCGGCCGGCAGAATGACGTCCTTGGCGTCAGCCTCCGCTTGCGCGGACAGCGCGCGTTCGAGCGTCGCCCGCAACTCCGAATCCTTGACAGGCTTGGAAACGTAGTCGTTCATCTGGGCCTGCAAGCACTTCTCGCGGTCGCCCTGCATTGCGTTGGCCGTCATGGCAATAATATAGACCGGTTTAACCCCTTCCGACTTTTCCCGCGACCGGATTTGGCCGGTGGCTTCATAACCATCCATCTGCGGCATTTGGCAGTCCATCAAAATCACGTCGTAAGCGGTCTTCTTTGCGGCCTCAAACGCTTCCACACCGTTGGAAACAACGTCCGGCGAGTACCCCATCTTGCGCAATTGCGCCGTCGCCACCTTCTGGTTGATGATGTTGTCCTCCGCAAGGAGAATCCGCACCTTATCGGGCGGCTTCGCCGAGGAAATGGCGGCGGGCTTGGCGGAGGCAAGGCCGGGCGGCATTTGCGGCTTTCCTGTCAAGCATTCGTAAAGCCGCCCCTGCTTGACGGGCTTGACCAGGCAGGCGTCGATGCCGCGTTTGGCCAGTTGCTCGTCGTCCATTAATTTGCCCAGCGAGGTAAGCATGACCAGCCGGGCGCGGGAAATGGTGGAATCGGCCTTGATGACTTCGGCCAGGCTGATGCCGTTCATTCCGGGCATGTGCATGTCAAGCAAAACAACGTCGAAGGCGCGCTTCGCCCGCGCCGCATCCTGCAGCTTCTCCAGCGCCTCCTGCGCCCCGGCGGCGCAT
>Ga0265338_10006264_pt1 | contig 15225 bp, 11 predicted proteins | sample 42126metaG_FD_193579 | JGI IMG/M metagenome (GOLD analysis project Ga0265338, IMG submission 193579) | Rhizosphere microbial communities from Carex aquatilis grown in University of Washington, Seatle, WA, United States - 4-21-26 metaG | ecosystem: Host-associated > Plants > Roots > Rhizosphere... | reverse complement strand
GCGCCCATGTTCAGCTCGGTGACCTTGTCCCGCTCGCCGCCGCGGGCGGACACCACGATGATGGCCACGTTGGACCGCTCGCGGATCTGCCTGCACAGCTCGAACCCGTCCGCCTCTGGCAGCATCAGGTCGAGCAGCACCATGTCCGGCTGCTCGGTCTCCAGCAGCGACAGCGCCTTGCTGCCGTCGGAGGAGACCAGCGTGTCGAAGCCGCGCACCGCCAGGTTCGCCCGCATCAGGTCCACGATGTTCGGGTCGTCCTCGACGATGAGCACCCGGGTCGGTATGGTCAGCTCACTCACGTACGGTCACTCCACGGGGTGTCGTCGCTTGGTCTGCCTCCCCGGGGCCGGCCCGGGGTTTCTCCACCGGCAGGGTGACCAGGAAGCTGGTACCCCGGGCGGCGGGCTCCAGCTCGAGGCGGCCGCCGTGCGCCGCCACGATCCCGCTGGCGATGGACAGCCCGAGGCCCGCGCCGGAACCGCGCCGCCGCGGCCGGGCGATGCCCGCCGCGAGCACGTCGTGCCAGCGCGGGTCGCGCTGGCCGGCCGCCTCGGTCACCGCCCGGGCCAGCTCGGGCGGCAGCCCCTCGCCGTCGTCGGCGACGCGCACGGCCACCAGGCCGGGGCCGGGCTGCGCGGCGGTGACGGTCACCGCGGTGCCGGGCGGGTTGTGCCCCAGCGCGTTGCCGATCAGGTTCACGAACACCTGCTCCAGCCGGTCGTGATCGGCCCAGATGGCGGGCAGCCCTTGCGTGTCGGCCACGCTGACCTGGGACGCGGTCGGCGGCGGTAGCACCGCGACGGCCGCGTCGAGCACCACCGGGATGTCGCACCAGTCGCTGTTCAGCCGCAGGATGCCGGACTCGATGGTGGAGAAGTCGAGCAGGTCGTTGACCAGCCGCCCGAGCCGGGCCGATTCGGTCGCGATGCGGGACAGGAACCGCTGCTGGTGGTCGGCGTCCCAGGTGACGTCCTGCTGCAGCAGGCTGGTCGCGTAGCCGGTGATCGCGGTGAGCGGGGTGCGCAGCTCATGGCTGAGCCGGCGCAGGAAGGTGCGCTGCAGCTCGCGCGACTGGCGCAGCGCCATCGCCTCCTGCTGCGAGAGCAGGGCCCGCTCCCGTTCCAGCGCCAGCCGCAGCGAGTTCGCGGCGTCCTCGAGCAGGTCGGTCGCGTCGTCCGGGGTGGCCCCATGGCGCCAGCCGGCCAGCAGCGCGGTCCGGCCGTCGGGGCTGGCGAACGAGACCGACAGGTACCGCGGCCCGGCGGCGGGCCCGGCACTGGGCTGGCCGCCCCCGGTCCGCAGCGTGCCCGGGCTGAGCGGGGCCGGGCCGTCCGGGAAGGGGCCGGTGCAGGCGACCGCGACGCCGTCCGGGTCGCCCCGCCCGAGCACCGCCCGGGCGGCCGCGGCCGTGGCTGGCGGCAGCTGCCCGTCTAGCCCGTCGAGGCCGTCTAGCCCGTCGCGCTCGTCGGCGCCCGCGTAGCCGCGGCCCGTCGTCGCCCGGCCGGCCGAGACGACCAGCGCCACCTCGTCCGCCCCGAGCCCCTCGCGCAGCGTGTGCAGCGCGATGCGCAGCGCCGACTCGACCGGGACCGGCCCGGCCAGCGTCTGCAGCACCTCACGGATCGTCTCGAGCAGCCGGTTCCGCGCCGTCACCTGGGCGAGCAGCCGGTCCCGCTCCACCGCGCTGGCCGCGTACCCGGCGTAGACCGCGGCCAGGTCCAGGTCATCGCGCTGCGGCTTGCCCGGCACGGCCCGGAACACGGTGATCACGCCGAGCAGGCCGCCCGGACCGAGCACCGGGACCGACCAGGAACTGGCTACCTTGGCCGGCCGGGCCAGGTCACCGAAGACCTGCCAGGAACCGCCGGCCCGCAGGTTCTCCTCGATGACCGGCGCCTGCCGCTGCGCCGCCAGCCCGACCGGGCCGCCCGCGGGGCCGAGCGGCAGCCGCGCCCACGCGGCAAGCAACGTGCCCGGCATGCCAAGCGACGCCGCCCGCACCAGCTCGCCGTCTTCCACCAGGTGGATGATGAGCCGTTCGCTGCCGATGGCGGCGCCGAGCGCGGACAGGATCAGCGACAGCGACGAGGACGGGTCGGAGGAGACCAGCCGCCCGGCCAGCCCGTGCAGCCGGGTGAGCTGGCGGCGGGCGGAGGAGTCGACTGCCTGGCCGGAGATCAGTGCCACCACGTCGTCCGGGTGCACCTCGCTGGGCGACACCTCGGTGACCACCTGGCCGCGCCGCAGCACCACGATCCGGTCGGCCAGCCGGAACATCAGCTCGGTGTCGTGGCAGGACAGCAGGATCGTCGTGCCCCGCGCGCGCAGCCGCGTGATCAGCCGCTCGACCAGCGCCGCCTCCTGCACCCCGAGCGCCGCCGTCGGCTCGTCGAGCAGCAGCAGCCGCGGGTTGTGCGCCATCGCCCGGGCGACCGCCACCATCTGCCGCTGGCCGCCGGACAGCAGCCTGATCGGCCGGGTGGTGTCGTGCAGCGGGATCTCCAGCCGCTGCAGCAGCAGGGACGCGTCGCGGTGCAGCGCCACCTCGGAGAACAGGTGCCTGCGGCGCTCGTTGCCGAGCATCAGGTTGGCGGCGACGTCCAGGTTGTCGCTGAGCGCGAGGTCCTGCCACACCACGCGGACCCCGAGCCGGGCGGCCGCCGCCGGGGCCGGCGCCACCGGCTGGCCGCCTACCCGGATCGACCCGGCGGCCGGCGTCACGTCCCCGGCGACCGCCCGGATCAGGGTGGTCTTGCCCGCCCCGTTCTCGCCCGCGAGCGCCACCACCTCGCCCGCCCGCAGCGTGAGGTGGACCCCCTCGAGCGCGGTGAGCGCGCCGAAGCGCACGGTGAGCGCGGACACCGCGAGCTCGGGCGTCTCGCCCGCCACGTCGCGCTCTGCCGTGCCTGTCACAGTCACCATTGTTAATCAGGCTCGGGGGTGACCTGCCCGCTGGCGCCGCCGCCGGTGGGGTTAACCCAACCCCGGTTCCGTGGGCGGTCCCGCTGGCCGCGGGCGCCCGGGATCGCCTAGCGTCACGGGTATGTTCCTCATTCGCGGCCTGGTGTCGGCGCGCACCTGGCTCGCCTTTACCCACCACGTGGCGGGCCTGGCCGTCGGGGTGGTGTCGTTCACGGTCATCGTCACCGGGTTCGCGGTCGGCCTCTGCCTGACGCCGGTGGCGCTGATCGGCCTGCCGGTCATGGGGCTGGCGGTCCGGTTCGCGACCGGGCTGGCCTGCGCCGAACGGAGCCGGTTCGCGCTGTTCCTTGACCGGCCGATACCCCGCTGGCCAGCCGACCCGCGGCGTCGCTACTGGTGGAAGATCGTGGCCACCCCGTCGATGATGCAGACCCGTGCCACCTGGGGAGAGATCAGCTACGGGGTGCTGCGGCTGCCGGTCAGCCTGGTTGCCTTCACCCTGACGGCGTCGCTGTGGGCGGTCGGGGTCAGCGGGCTGACCGCGCCGCTGTACGCGGGCTCGCTGCCCGGCGGCGCCCTGTCGGTCGACGGTCACCTGCTCGGCGGCCGCGGCCCGCTGCTGGTCGCGGTCGCGGTCGGCCTGGCGGCGCTGCTGGCGGCGCCGCCCGCGACCCGGGGCCTGGCCGCGGCGGACGGCGCGCTCGCCCGCTGGCTGCTCGGGCCGCCCCGCGGCACCCAGCTGGCGGCCCGGGTGACCGAGCTCGAGGTGAGCAGGGAGCGGGTGGTGGACGCGGCCGAGGCGGAGCGCAGGCGGATCGAGCGGGACCTGCACGACGGCGCCCAGCAGCGGCTGGTCGCCCTGGCGATGGAGCTCGGCCGGGCCAAGGCGAGGTTCGCCGACGACGTGGACGCGGCCGCCGCCCTGGTCGACCAGGCGCACATCGAGGCCAAGGCGGCCCTGTCGGAGCTGCGCGCCCTGGTGCGCGGCGTGCACCCGCCGGTGCTGACCGACCGCGGCCTCGACGCGGCCCTGTCCGGCCTGGCCGTCCGCTGCCCGGTCCCGGTCACTGTCCAGGTCACGGTGCCGCTGCGGCCGCGGCCGGCGGTGGAGGCGGTCGCTTACTTCACCGTGGCCGAGGCGCTCACCAACATCGCCAAGCACGCGCGGGCGAGCCACGCCAGCGTGGTGCTCGATGGCGGCACCCGGCCGGGCGGCGCACTGCACATCGTGGTCAGCGACGACGGGGTAGGCGGGGCTGACCCGGCCGGCGCCGGTCTGGCCGGCCTGGCCGACCGGATCGCCGGCGTCGACGGCACGCTGGCGGTGGAGTCGCCGCCCGGCGGCCCCACCATCGTCTCGGCGGTGCTGCCGTGCTGATGAGCAGCGCACGGAGGGCCGGCGTTCGGCCGGCCAGCGGGCTGGCCGGCGGCGCCACCACCGGGGGGCCGTCATGCGGGTAGCCATCGCCGAAGACTCGGTGCTGCTCCGCAAGGGGCTGATCCTGCTCCTTGAGGAGGCGGGCCACCAGGTGGCGGCGGCCGCGGGCGACGCCGAGGAGTTCCTCCGCGCCGTCGCGCAGGCCCAGCCGGACGTCTGCGTGGTGGACGTGCGGATGCCGCCCACGTTCACCGACGAGGGGCTGCGAGCGGCCCTGGTTGTCCGCGACCAGTGGCCGGAGGTCGGCGTCCTGGTGCTGTCTCAGTGGGTCGAGGAGCGGTACGCCACCGAGCTGATCGCCGGGCGGCCGCACGGCGTCGGCTACCTGCTGAAGGACCGGGTGGCGGACGTGTCCGAGTTCCTCGACGCGCTGCAGCGGGTTGCCACCGGCGGCAGCGCCCTCGACCCCGAGGTGGTGGCCCAGCTGCTGGCCCGCAGCCGGCACCCGCTGGGCGACCTCACCGCCCGCGAGCGCGAGGTGCTGGCGCTGATGGCGGAGGGCCGGTCCAACGCCGCCATCGCCGCGTCGCTGGTCGTCGGGGCGGGCGCGGTCGAGAAGCACATCAACAACATCTTCACCAAGCTCGGCCTGGCCCCGGCCGAGCGCGACCACCGCCGCGTCCTCGCGGTCCTCCGCTACCTGGGAACGAGCTGATGAGCATGCCAGCGACATCATCACCGGGCACAGTGCCACCGGGCACAGTGCCACCGGGGCCAGTGCCACCGGGGGCAACCCCGCCGGGAACCGCCGCGCCGCGGCCGGGAGGGCCGGGCGCCAGGGGACCGCTGCCGCTCACCGCGGGCCGCCGGGCCGCCCTCGCCATCGGCGTCCCGGTCTGCCTCCTGGTTGTCGCCAGCACCGGCCTCGACCTGGTGGCGACCTTCGGCCAGGGCAGCTTCCCGGTAAGCTACACCGCCCCCGCCGCCGACCGCTCGCTGACCGTGTCCACTCCCGGCGGCCAGGTCCTGGTCAACGGCGTCACCGGCGGGCCGGCCGAGGTGACCGGCCAGGCCCGCTACAGCCTGGTCCGGTCGACGGTCACCGCCGGCAGCCGCGGGGGCGCCGCCACGGTCGGCTACCAGTGCGCCGTCCCCGTCGGCAACTGTGCGTTCGACCCCACGGTGAGCGCCCCGGCCAGCGTCCGCGTCACGGTCAGCACCGACGGCGGCACCGCCGCCGTGCTCGGCACCGCCGGGCCGGTCACCCTGTCCACCGGCGGCGGCGACATCATCGCCAGCGGCACCAGCGGCCCGCTCAGCCTGAGCACTACCGGCGGCAGCATCCGGGCGGGGGCGGTCGACTCGGCGACCGTCACCGCGTCCGCCGGCGGCGGCGACGTCGCGATCGGCTTCAACCGCGTCCCGCGGTCGGTGCGGGTCGAAACCTCGGGCGGCAACATCACCATCGTGCTGCCCGCCGGGCCGGCCGTCTATCGCGTCGTCGCGCACACCGACGGGGGCAACGTGACCGATACGGTCCCGCAGGAAAGCGCAGCGCCGAACGTTATCACCGCGACCACCGGCGGCGGCGACATCATCATCCGCCAACAATAGCGATAAATGTAGAAATAGCGGAATGCGACTGCCCGGAATTCGCTGCCGCCTGCTGGTACTGCCCACCAGAACACGACCGGAACGTTGCGTATTCTCATTCTCGTCGCGAGCTTCGGATTAACCGGGAGGCGGACGGTGGCCGACGATAGCGCCTGGGGCACCGGGGTGGACGGCTGCCCGGCCGGCTGGGTGGCGGTCACCCTCGGCCCGGCTGGCCCGCGCACCCCGGCTCGCCCGCGCACCCCCGCTCGCCCGCGCACCCCGGCTGGCCCGCGCACCCCCGCTCGCCCGCCCACATCCGCTCGCCCGGGCAGCCCGGCCGGTGCTGTCCGGGTGACGGTGACGGTGGCGCCCGCGCTCGACGCCCTGCCGCTGGCCGCCGTGACCGGGATCGACATGCCGCTCGGCCTGCTGGCCAGCGGCTGGCGGGACGCTGACCTGCTCGCCCGGCGGGCCCTTGGCCGGCGCGGCTCGACCGTGTTCGCCATCCCGCCCCGGCCGGCCCTGGAGGCGCCGACCTACGCGGAAGCGAACCGGACCTGTCGGGAACTGACCGGCCAGGGCCTGTCGGTCCAGGCCTACGGCCTGCGCCGGAAGATCGCCGAGGCCGGCCAGCACCGCCGCCTCGTACAGGCGGCGGGCTCCGCCCTCCGCCTGTACGAGGTGCACCCGGAGCTGTCGTTCGCCGCCCTGGCGGGCGCGCCGGTGGCCGAAAGCAAGCACACCCCAGCCGGCCGCGCCGCCCGCCGTGACCTGCTCCGCCAGGCCGGCATCACCCTGCCCGCGAGGGCGGCCGGCGCCGCCGAGCACGACCTGCTCGACGCCGCCGCCGTCGCCTGGACCGCCCGCCGCATCGCCGCCGGCCAGGCCGTCATCCTCACCAACCCCGCCCAGCAAGCCGACGACGGCACCGAAATCGCCGTCCGCTACTAACCGCTGGCCCGTGCCCGCCGCCGGCCCGGTGCGCCTCGCCGGCCGCTCGGGACCACTTCCCATCACTTAGGACCACTTTTCTGTCCAATATGTGGTGATATGCGGCGGCCGAACTGATGGGAAGTGGAGTTGATCAGCCGAACTGATGGGAAGTGGCGGCCGCGCAGGCCCGCGTGACGGTCGCAGTTGCCGGGGCCGGGGGCCGGGGGCCGGGGGCGGGGAGCGGGGAGCGGGGAGCGGGAGCGGGGAGCGGGGAATGGGCGGGGGAGGGTCAGCCGCACCCGTTCTGGATCATGGGGGAGCGGGTGGGGCGGGCGAGGAGGGTCAGCGGTACGCGAACGCGCTCTCCAGGATGTCGAGGCCCTCTTCGAGCAGGTCCTCGCCGATGACGAGCGGGGGCAGGAAGCGGAGCACGTTGCCGAAGGTGCCGCAGGTGAGCACCACCAGGCCGTGGGCGTGGCAGTAGGCGGCGACGGCGGCGGCGGCGGCCGGGTCGGGCTCGAGCGTGCCCGGGCGGTTCAGCTCGGCCGCGACCATGGCGCCGCGGCCGCGGACCTCGGCGATCACCGGGTAGCTTTCGGCCAGCTTGCGCAGCCGGGGCAGCATGATGTCGCCGATGCGGCGCGCCCTGGCCGCCAGGTCCTGCTCCTGCATGGTGGCGATCGAGCCGAGGGCGGCGGCGCAGGCGACCGGGTTGCCGCCGTAGGTGCCGCCGAGGCCGCCGGGGTGCACCGCGTCCATGATCTCGGCCCGGCCGGTCACCGCCGCCAGCGGCAGGCCGCCGGCGATGCCCTTCGCCGTCGTCACCAGGTCGGGGACCACGTCCTCGTGATCGCAGGCGAACCAGTCACCGGTGCGGCAGAAGCCGGTCTGTATCTCATCGGCGATGAACACGATGCCGTGCTCCCGGCAGAACTCCGCCAGCCCGGGCAGGAAGCCGTCCGGCGGGACGACGAAGCCGCCCTCGCCCTGGACCGGCTCGATGATGACAGCGGCCACGTTGGACTCGCCGACCTGCGTGTGGATCAGCGACTTGACCATGCTCAGCGCCTCCGCCCGGCACGCCTCGCGGCCGCCCGGCCAGCGCAGGGGGTAGGCCATCGGCATCCGGTAGACCTCGGACGCGAACGGGCCGAAGCCCTGCTTGTAGGGCATGTTCTTCGCGGTCAGGGCCATCGTCAGGTTGGTGCGGCCGTGGTAGGCGTGGTCGAACGCGACCACCGCCTGGCGGCCGGTGTAGTGCCGGGCGATCTTGACCGCGTTCTCGACCGCCTCCGCGCCTGAGTTGAACAGCGCCGAGCGCTTGTCGTGGCGGCCGGGGGTGCGGCGGGCGAGTTCCTCGCAGACCTCCACGTACCCTTCGTACGGCGTGATCATGAAGCAGGTGTGGGTGAACTGGGCCACCTGCGCCTGCACCCGCTCCACCACCGCCGTCGCCGCGTTGCCGACCGAGGTGACCGCGATGCCCGAGCCGAAGTCGATCAGCGCGTTGCCGTCCGCGTCGAGCAGGATGCCGCCGCCCGCCGCGGTAACGAACACCGGCAGCAAGGTCGAGACGCCGCGGGCGACGGCGCTGTCGCGGCGCTCGAGCAGCGCCCGCGAGGCCGGCCCGGGAATCTCGGTGACGAGGGCGCGGTGCTGCGGCAGTGCAGGGCCACCAGCGGGATGTGCGGTCATGTTCGGACGATAACATCCGGGCATGCCTGACCAGAATGGCGGATCATCAACGGCGATGAATGTGACCAGCGACCCGGCCGCGGCCGGGTTGTTCGACGCGGTGTTCGCCCGCGAGCCGGCCGGCGGCGGCCACTATCCCGGCGGCCCCGTAGCGGACGACCGGGCCTGGCTGCGGTCGCTGCTCGCGGCCGAGGCGGCGCTCGCCCGCGCGGCCGAGCGGGCCGGGCTGGTGCCGGCCGGCGCGGGCGCCGCGGTCACCCGGGCCGCCGACCCCGCCCAGTTCGGCCCGTCCGAGCTGGCCGAGCTGGCCCGGGCCAGCGCGCTGACCGGTAACCCGGTCCCCGGCCTGGCCCGGGTGCTTGCGCGCAAGGTCGGCGGCACCGCTCCCGCCGCCGTGGGCGCCGTGCACTTCGGCGCCACCAGCCAGGACATCATGGACACGGCGGCCATGCTGCTCGCCCGGGACGCGCTCGGCGCGGCCGCCGCCGACCTGACGGCCGCGGCCGACTCCGTCGCGCGGCTGGCGGCCGAGCACCGGCACACCCTGATGCTCGGCCGGACGCTGTTGCAGCAGGCCGTTCCCGTTACCTTCGGGCTGGTCGCGGCGGGCTGGCTGGCCGGGCTTGACAGCGCGGTCGAATGGCTCGGCCTGGTCCGCGACACGCGGCTGGCGGTGCAGTTCGGCGGGGCCGCGGGCACCCTGGCGTCGCTCGGCGCCGACGGCGCCCGGGTCAGGTCGCTGCTGGCGGCGGAACTCGGCCTGACCGACCCGCCGCTGCCCTGGCACACTGAGCGGCTGCGCGTGATCGACGTCGGCACCGTCGCCGCCCGCGGCTGCGCGGCGCTGTCCAAGATCGCCCGTGACGTCACCCTGCTCGCGCAGACCGAGGTCGGCGAGGTGGCGGAGGGGCCGGGCGATGCCGGCGGGGGGAGCGGCGCGCCGCGCCGGGGCGGCTCGTCGGCCATGCCGAACAAGAGCAACCCGGTCGCCGCCGTCGCCATCCTCGGCTGCGCCAAGCAGGCGCCCGGGCTGCTGGCCACCCTGGTCGCCTGCGCGGAGCAGGAGTACCAGCGCGCGGCAGGCGCCTGGCACGCCGAATGGCAGCCGTACAGCCAGCTGCTGCGGCTGTCCGTCTCGGCCGCCGCCTGGTCACGTGACCTGCTGTCCAACCTCCAGGTCGACCGGGCCCGGATGGCCGCCAACCTGGCCGGGGCGGGCGCCCTGCCGCTCGCCGAGCGGGTCAGCGCGCTGCTCGGCGACTCGCTCGGCCCGCTGCGGGCCCACGACCTGGTGGCGGCGGCCGCCATCAGGTCAGCGGCGTCCGGCGTCCCGTTCCGCGACGCGCTGCTGGCCACCCCCGAGATCGAGGACCGGCTGGCGCAGGCCGGGATCGGCCCGGGGCAACTGGAGGAGGCGCTCGACCCGGCCGGCTACCTGGGCGCGGCCGACGGCTTCATCACCGCCGCGCTCGCTGCCCGCAAGCCGGGCTGACCAGCCAGCCGGGCTGACCAGCCAGCCGGGCTGACCAGCCAGCAAGATAACAGCAAGAAGCGAAAGCGGGGTCATGCCACCGTGAACGACGAAGAGCGCCGCCAACAGGGGACACGGGTGCGCCGGGCGGTCCTCGGTGACGCGCACGTGGACCGGGCCGCCGCCGCCATGACCGAGTTCACCGCGCCGTTCCAGGACTGGATCACCCGCAACGCCTGGGGTGAGATCTGGTCGCGCCCGGGGCTGACCCGGCCGGAACGGTCCATCGTCACGCTGAGCGTGCTGGCCGCCCTGGGACACGAGGGGGAACTGCACATGCACGTCAAGGCGGCGCTGCGCAACGGCCTCGGCGAGGAGCAGGTCAGGGAGGTACTGCTGCAGGTCGGCCTGTACGCGGGGGTGCCGGCCGCCAACCGCGCGTTCGCCGTCGCCAGCCGGGCGATCAGCGAGTACCGGCAGGAAGCGGGCGGGGCAACCTGAGCCCGGCTGCCCGCGGCGGCCGCGATCGGGGAGGTCACCGGTGCCCATAGTGAAGCTCGTCTCCCGCATCGAAGGGCCAGCGGGTGCCCCGGTGCTAGTGCTCGGCAATCCGATCGGCACCACCGGCGACATCTGGCGCCACCAGCTGCCGGCGCTGTCGCGGCACTTCCGGCTGGTGCGCTACGAGCACCGCGGCCACGGCGTGCCCGGGGCGCAGTCCCCGGCCCCGCCCGGCCCGTACACGATCGCCGAGCTAGGCGCGGACGTGCTGGCGGCGGTCAACGGCTACGGCATCGAGCGGTTCGCCTTCGCCGGGGTCTCGCTCGGCGGCATGACCGGCATCTGGCTGGCGGCCAACGCACCCGAGCGGCTGACCTCGCTGGCGGTCTGCTGCGCCGCGCTCACCCCGGTGCCGAGCGCCCAGGCCTGGCACGACCGGGCCGCGCTGGTCCGCACCAGGGGAATGGCGCCGCTGGCGGACCTGGTGATCCCGCGCTGGTTCACCCCGGCCTTCCTGGCCCGCGAGCCGGCCGCGGTGGCGACGGTCAGGCAGATGCTCGCCGGCACCAGCCCGGACGGCTACGCGGGCTGCGGCGAGGCCATCGCCGCGCTTGACCTGCGCCCGCTGCTTGGCCGCGTCCGCGCGCCTACCCTGGTGGTGTCCGGGGCCGAGGACGTCGCCGCGCCCCCCGCGGTCGGCGCCGCCACCGCCCGCGGCATCCCCGGCGCGCGGCTGGCCGTCATCCAGGCCGCGTCCCACTTCGCGCACTACGAGAAGCCGGGGCCGGTCACCGACGCGCTGGCCCGCCACTTCCGGGCGACCGCGGGCGAGGCCCCCCCTCACTAGGCGGGCCGGCCTAAGCTGTCACCGGCTTGCCTCCTCCCGACGGAAACGTCGCAGATCACCGGGCTGGCGCCGGTCGCGGCGGCGGGCCGCAGGCCGTGCCCGGCCAAGGTCGCGGCCACCGCCCGGGCGATCCACGCGTCCCCGGCGGCGGTGGGGTGCAGGCCGTCGCGCGCGCGGGCGTACCGCCACCGGCCGGCCAGCGGGTCCATCACGATCAGGCTCGGGTCGGCGGCACCGCCGGCGGCGACGATCGCCTGGTTGGTGGCCCGCAGCGGCGGCGTGCCGTCCGGGACGGAGGCGAAGGTGGTGAGCAGCCCGATCCGGGCGCCAGGGGCGGCCGTCCTGATCAGGGCCACGCTGGCGCCGACCCGGCTGCGCTCCACCGCCAGGGGCACCCCGACGTCGTCGTGCCCGGCCTGGACGATGACCAGCGCCGGACGGAGCCCGCGCAGCCCTTCCTGGGCCAGCATGCGGTCCATCGGGCCGCGGCCGCCGCCGCCTGCCCGCTGGTACCCCGCTCCGGGCACCCCGTAGATGACCGCGTTCCAGTGCAGCAGCCGGGCCAGGTCGACCGCCCAGGACTGGGCCGGGTCGCCGGGTCCCTCCCCGGCGGTGTACGACGCGCCCGCCACCGCCAGGGTCGGCCGCCGCCGGGGGCCGCGCTCGATCCGCCCCTCGCAGGCGGCCAGCGGCGCGGCGACCGCCCGCAGGCCCGGCTGCCCGGGCGGCTGCGGCCCGGGCGCGCGCTGCAGCAGCGTCACCGAGGAAACGGCCCGTGCCGCCCCGGCATCGCTGAGCCTGACCACGATCCAGGCGGAAAGCAGCAGGCAGCAAACGAGTGCGACCGCCCCCACCGCCGCAAATCGTGTGTACCGGCGCTTGGTCACACCATTAGTGTCGGCGACACTCAGCCCGGGAGGCAACATAGGTTTCCGGCTTGTTACGGGCAGGGCGAAACGTACGCCAGCTTTCGGTCATAGCGTACAATCCGCAGGTAACAGCGCGTCTAAGCACCGGAGGGGTACGCGTTATGACCGACTACCTGATCGCGGCCGTCCTCTTCGTCGCCATGGTCACCACGCTGATCTACCTCTGGAAGCGCGAGCACGGCTAACCCCCGGACGGCGCCCGCGCGGGTGACCGCCGCGGGCGCCGCGAGCCGCTAGATGACCTGCATCGGGCGCATCATCGCGTTGTCCTCGTGATCGAGGAAGTGGCAGTGCCACACGTACAGTCCCCGGCGGTCGAAGTGCGCCTTGACCCGGGTGATCATGCCGGTGGGCGCGTCGCAGGAGTCCTTCGGCCCGGTCTCGTAGGCGTAGGGCTTCTGCACCGTGCTACTGCCGATCACCTGCCGGTTGACCACCTCGAACTGCACCAGGTGCATGTGGAACACGTGGGAGATGCCCTGCGTGTTGGCGAAGTTGTACACCTCCCACTGCTCCACCGTGTTGTAGGCCGGCGTCTCGGTGACCGCGTCGGTGAACGCGCGGACCGTGTTGTTGCCGCTGGCGTCGACCGTGCCGCAGGTGTAGCTGGAGGTCGAGCCGGAGACCAGGGTGGAGGCGATCTCGGCGAAGGACACCCGCCGGGTGGTCTTGATCGTGCCCGGCGCGGTGTAGGCCGGCAGCGGCAGGTGCGCGGGCGGGGTTGAAGTGTCCTTCGACTTCAGCGGCACCACGGTGAACCGCATGACCGAGCCGGTGGTCCCGGCGGTGGCGGCGGCGCCCTCGTTGCTGAGGTACAGCTTGGTGCCGGCCTTGATCCCGGTGAAGTCGACGATGATGTCGTACCGCTCCGACGGCAGCACCGGCAGCCCGGTCTTGCCAGAAAGCTCAACCGGGTGCGGCATGAACCCGCCGTCGCTGCCGATCACCCAGAGCGGCAGGGCCGCGGACGCCGGGGTGGCGGCCTTCAGGCTGGACACGATCTTCAGGGTCAGCGGACGGACCGCGCACCCGTTCAGCACCCGGAACCGGTAACGCCGCGGCTCCACGTTCAGGTTCGGCCAGGTGTTGCCGTTCACCGTGATCGTGCTGCCGTAGTAGATGTCGTTCCAGATCGGGGGAATGTCGGTTTGCGGGACGTAGGGCCCGGTGGAGAAGGTGTTGCTCGACGGCAGGAACTGGGTGCCGTCGGTGTTGAACGAGGGGTCCTGGATGACCAGGGGGATCTCGTAGTAGCTCTTGCCCGCCTTGTCGCCCCGCTTGGGGGCCGGGCCGGGCAGCACGCCCGCCTTCGCGTCGCTGCCGCCGCCGCGCATGATGTACATGCCGGCCAGGCCTGCCCGCACGTTCAGCCGGGTCATCCCGAGGGTGTGGTCGTGGAACCACAGGGCGGTGGCCCGCTGGTCGTTGCTGTACTCGTACTCCGCCATGCCCTTGGTCCAGGTCACGCCGAAGCGGGACTTCGCCTGCGCCGCGAACGTGGAGAACTTGCTCCCGTTGACGGCGTAGCCCTTGGGGGTGTTCTTGGCGCTCGGCAGGTACCAGGCCTCGGGGAACCCGTCCGAGTCCTGGTAGACGTGCGCGCCGTGCATGTGCACCACCATCGGCACCGGCCCCTTGTACGGGCCGGGGGTGGAGGTGAAGCTCGGCACCGTGTCCCGCCCGCCGTTGCCGCCGCTCGGATTCGCCCAGTGCAGCGTCGGATCGACCGGCAATACGTGCGGCACGTAGTTCCCGGACGAGTTCACCAGCTGGTTGGCCCAGATGACCCGGGTCGGGCGGTTAACGGTCGCCTCAATGGTGTGCGAAGGAGCGTGGAAACTTGACGGGGAGTTAGTAGAGCCGAAACCGAAGACAGGGGTGGACGGGAGCCCCTGGGGGAGAATCTGCTGGCGGAAGGGGCGGGCGGCGAGCGAGTAGCCGTCGTAGCCGGAAGCCTGGGTGGACAGCGGCATCGCCGGGAGGATGTAGAGCTGGGTCGCGAACTGGGGGATGGTGGTGGCGTCCAGCTGGGCGGCGCTCGCGCCCTTGCTCTCCAGCCACAGTGGCAGCTCAAGGGCTGCTGCGGCAGCCGTCACGGTCGCGCCAGCGGTCAAGGCTTGCCGCCGCGTCACATGGATACCCATAAATATGCTCCTTAGCCAAGCGCAACTAAAGTCCCAAGACTTACAAATCGACGAGTGTAGTGACGTGCGTCGGGACTTGAGCTGGTTTGGCCGATCTGAGACAGAAGATCTTTAGTGAATCTTCAGAGGAAAGGTCACGCTGGTCTCGTCGAAGGCGTCGCCGCGCACGATGAGCTGCAGCGTCCACTGGCCGCTGAAGGTGACGGTCGCGTCCCGCGCCCGGTACTGGCCGGGCGCGGTGCTGGTCAGCCTGACCGGCAGCGGCCCGATGCCCCTGGCCGGGTAGAACAGCGCCGCCGTGACCTGGGCGGGCCGGTACGCGCGCCCGTCGGCGGTGGTGAAGTACACCTCGACGGTATTCGGCCCGAGCCGGGCCGGCGCGGCGAAGACGTGCACGATGCCCGCCCCGCCGGCCGCGCCGGTATCGAACGCCTGGCTCGCGCTGACCGGGGGCGCGTAGGCTTCCCGCCCGGTCGCGGTGTTCACCAGCACCGCCGTCAGCGCGAGGATGACCGCGGCGACGGCCAGCTCGGCCGCCACCGACCGGCGCAGCCGCCGCATGGCAGGCTCCCAGCCGGAGCCGGGGACGAGCAGCCGCCGGTGCCGCGATCCGGGCGGCTGGCCGGGCCCTTCCAGGCCGGATACCAGGATGCTGTTGGCCGCCGTGTTGGCCAGCATGAGCGAGCCGGTGGCGGACACCGGGGGCACCGGGACCGGGGTGTCCCCGGCGGCCGGGCCGTCCCCGTCCGCCGCCAGGCCCGATGGCGAGCCGGAGGGCCAGATCAGCGCGAGGACGGCCTGCGACA
>Ga0265338_10006263_pt1 | contig 15225 bp, 20 predicted proteins | sample 42126metaG_FD_193579 | JGI IMG/M metagenome (GOLD analysis project Ga0265338, IMG submission 193579) | Rhizosphere microbial communities from Carex aquatilis grown in University of Washington, Seatle, WA, United States - 4-21-26 metaG | ecosystem: Host-associated > Plants > Roots > Rhizosphere... | reverse complement strand
TTGCGCCCTCGGTTTCAGAAACCCAAATACCAAGAACTTCTTTCTGTCCGTAGTTGTTTATACCAAGCGCGATGTATGCAACCTTGGATGCTATCTTGCCCGCCTCTCGGACTTTGAAGTGCATGCCGTCGAGATACATGATCGGATAGCATGACGAGAGCGCACGCGACTGCCATTCTTTCACCAACGGAAATACCTTGTCCGTGATCGTCGATACATTCGGCTGCGACATATCGATGTTATGACTTCGCTTGAGATGGTTTACAATATCTCGAGTGGTCAAACCCTTGGCGTACAGATCGATGACCATGGCTTCGGTGTCGTTTCCGGCGACATCATGCCAAGGGCTGACTGATTCCAACTGATACGGATTTCTGCGGTTGTACTTCTTAACAGGTGCAACCGCTTTCGGTTGTTCAGGAACGAACGGTTCTTCGATGTCCTCTTCAACCGTTTCGGCTGATGCGTTCTTGAGATTGCCAATCATGGGAGCGATGAGCTCCTGCGCGAATGCGGCAATCTCTTCGGGAGTCTTGAGCTCCTTCATTCTCTTTTGATAATCGGCGTACGAAAGTGTGTTTTTCATTGTTTTTATGTGCCGATACGCACGCAAAATAACCACGGTCCGGTACCCATAGCAAATTTATATTTTTAGGCTTCGTTTTTCAAACAAACGAATTATCACAAGAGTCGAGCGTCTCCCAATTTTATACTAAGAGCTTGTGCGCTGACACGATAGAGTTTTGAAAGCTCGGGAACATTTGGAGTTTTTGCAAAGTCCTTTTTTATTAAAATAGTTGGAATTAGAAGTTCTGCCGCAAAGATATCAGCCTCACGCTCATTGTCACCGGCATCCTCTCCTCCTCTCTTGCAAGTATGATCAAAAAGTAGGTGACCAATTTCATGGGCGATAGTAAAGCGACGACGACACCACGGATCATTCTGATTGAATCCAATCACAAAATATTCGTCATCAACAGATTTACACTTAACCAGTAGCCCAGATACCTCGGTCCCAAAATCAGCACGTTGTACATAGAGGGTATGTGAATTCTGTAAATGCTCGATCACTCTTTGAAGTGAAATAGGAGACTCGTTTATTTTGGCATCTTTAATGAGCTTCTTGGCAAGGTTTTTTGCAAATTCTAAATATTCTTCCATTTTTTTATTTTGTGCCTCGTCAAACGAGACACGTCTCCATGGAGCTTACGCCCACGTTTGACGTGGGTGCCTACTGGGAATCGAACCCAGATCGAAAGCTCCACAAGCTCTAGTGTTAACCGTTACACCATAGGCACCATACAGTGCTATTTATAGCATAGTTTTAAATTTTTTAAAACGTGCTTTTCGCAGGGGTTTTGAGCGCGACTGGCGCGAAAATTTCAGGATTTTTTAAGCTTCAAAAAATCCGTACCGGAGAAAAGTTATATTTTAAAAAATTAGCTATTTGTAGTCAGGGCTTTCTTCTTTTATGCCGGATTTATGATTTGCCAGTCTGGCAAAAGCATAAAGAAGGCTCGAAAGGCGATTCAAATACGCGAGAGTGAATTTACCCACAGAAACTTTTCCTTCTTCCGCTACACCCACTACCCTTCTCTCAGCTCGGCGGGAAATAGTGCGCGCTATGTCAAAAATAGAAGCGAGCTCCGTGCCTCCGGAAATGAAAAAAGATTTTATCGGAGGTAATTCTTTTTCTATGGCATCAATTATAGCTTCCACTTCTTTGACTTTTTGTTCGTCAATCGACATCTTTGACCCGGCAAGCTCGGCCTGAATAATAAAAAGATTTTTTTGCACATTGTGGATAATATCAGGCAAGGTCCCACCTTTCCCCAGATTTAAGGTCGGACCTTTTAAGGCGGCTTTTACTTTACAAAAACCAAGAAAAGAATTTATTTCGTCCAAAGAACCAAGAGCCTCTGCTATGGTAGAGCTTTTGGAAATGCGCTGGTCGCAGCCGAAGGTTTTAGTTGTTCCATTGTCTCCTTTTCTGGTGTAAAGCATTTTTTACTAAAATTAAATTTTTATAATTGGTGCCCAGGGGGAGATTTGAACTCCCATGCCCTTGCGGGCGCTACCACCTCAAGGTAGTACGTCTACCAGTTTCGCCACCTGGGCGTTGTTTGATTTTAGCATATCTATACAAACTAAAAAACTCGTTGCAGGCGTACTTTTTCGAAAACATTGCGCAGGCTGACTGAGCCGAGCATAGCAAATTTTCAGCAGAAAATTATGCGTGTTTTATAAAAAGTATGCCAAAAAAGAGTTTTTAGTTTTCTACTTTTTCTGTTTCTTCTTCGTTTTCAGAGTTAACCGAACGCAACTTTCTGCGTACATCTTTTATTGCTTTAACACGAATATAATAAAGCTTTGACTTGCGAGCGCGGGATTTTTTGGTTATCTCAATTTTATCAATCGCCGGAGAATAGAGCGGGAAAATTCTCTCCACTCCCACACCCGAAGCCACTCTGCGAAGCGTAAAAGTCGCGCCTATTTCCGCGCCATGTTTGCGGGCCAAGACTATGCCTTCAAAAGCCTGAAGACGTATTTTGCCTTTTTCATCCAAGACTTTAGACCAAACACGCACTGTGTCCCCGGCGTTAAAGTCAAGTTTCTTTCTTTCCTCCACATTCACGGAAGTTAGTTTTGTTTTGTCTATTTTATTTCCTGCCATAACCGCTTTAATCTAACATAAACCCTTTATTTTTGCAATTTTAGACAAATTCCTGCTGATAGCATTTCACACAGTAGACTATTTCCGGACGGTCGGATGCATACGGGGTATAAATTTCTTTTTTACATTTATCACATATTCGATTATACATACCGGGTTTGTTCATGCGGGCAAACCTTCTGTTTTCTCTGCATTTTGGACATTGATGTGGAACAGGTAAGTTTACCTTGCGTAATAATTCCAATTCCCCTTGTATAATTTTATAGCCACGCTTGCAATTTGAACATTCAATAATTTCTTGCAGAATAGAATCATTTGTCTCTGTAATAGTTTGGGGCAAAGCTTCGGATTTGATAGTGCATTCCGCGCTTGGATTTTCTGTGTCATCCCAAGAATATCCTAGAGATGTTGCCTCCTCTTTCTCTTTCGGGAAAAATCTCATAGCATTTGATTTATTATAGGCAAAATTTCCAAAACCGGGAGAAAAAAACTCTCCGTAACTCCATACTCTGCCTAGTTTATCTATATAAGGATTTTTTTTCATGTCTTCAATGATTCTATCTTTCAGTTTTTCATAATCTTCTTTAGAATACTGCTTATTTAAAATACAATATTGTTTGTGTTTCAAATTTACGCAGCCAAAATTATTTTTACCGCTAATAGCCCAATGACAATATTCGTCATTAAGCGAATCAGGAAAACAGTGTGACGAAAATTTACAGTTACTAGCTCCATCCCCTACTTGAAGACATTCATATAGAAGTTCTGCTTTGTTGCCCCAGCCGGTATAATCTCTGCAGTCCTTGGTATCTGATACGGTTATAAGCTGGCACCATTTACAATTTTCAGCGTAATTTAATATATAGGATTCTTTAGAATTTTTAGAGAGATAAACATGCTCACCAGTCACGTTCAAATTAAATGCGTTGCCGTGAAACTCCCTGTACGGTTTAGTAATCCAAAATTCTCGCGCTTGTTTTTCGAATTCACGCAACTTCATCCAAGAATCAAAACCGAATTCTTTGAGTTTTTTCGCGTATTCTTCTTTTCCATACTGAACATTAAAAATATTATAACTGGCTCCTCTTAAATTCGCACATCCGATACAATTCATGCATCCATAACAATTGCGAGAAAACCAAATATCCACACAATCGTCAAAATCTTCGGAGAAAAAAACATTATAACTTCTAATGAATCCCGTTGATTCATAGCACAGCTCCGATTCCCAACCACGAAGGCAATCAGAACTCCATTTCAACCCATTTAAAATAGAAGAATAATAGACATTTTCACAAAAATCCGCCCATATGGTCATAAAACAATTTTTTGAATATGCTATTGAGTTTGTGTACTCACAATTTTTCAGAGTTGTATATGTACTTTCTAAAGTTGCATAAGGAGTTTTTTCGGAAAGTTCTTTCAATTGTTCAAGGAAAGGTCGACTAGGGTCATAATTTATGGCATATTCTGTGCCATCCCAATCATCTGCCCACCAACATGACTGACAATATACGGTCAAATCTTTCTGTGGAGAAAACATTGAGAGCATTCTCTTCCCGCACTTATTACAATTGCGCCAAAATAAGGACCAGCTATTCGCGCACGAAAATCGTCTAATCATTCTGCACTCCGGACACCATGTCGGCGGAGGGACTTTTATTTTTTCGTAAAAAGAAAAATCATCTGGCTCTATTATGAAATCCTTTTTGCAGTTTTGGCAGATTTTCTTTTCGCTATTGTCCATCTATATATTATATCTTAGATTGACTTTTTTGTTTATGCGTTATATCTTTAAACCAAATAAACCATAGTTCATCACAATTTTTTGGGAGAAGTGAAATGAATACCACAACAGAAGTAAAAGAAGCTATCATTGAGTATAACGATTATTTATTCACTAAATCTAAGGACCTGATAAAGTTCAGTGAGGAGTATCAAAGTCATATTCCAAGGCTCTTAGAGTTCGTTAAAAAGCGAGAGGGTGGGCATGTAAGACTTCCCTTTGTAAGAATGAACACAGATGGCTCTCTTATGAAGAAGACAATGAACGGTCTGGTGAAGAAAGTAGAAAATACATCGTTCATTTTTTCCGTAAAAGAAACTCTGGATGATGTAACGTACGAGGATTCACGAGACATTTTCGTGCGAACTGACAATATATTAGGTGCAATACCTGTAATGCCTGGCGAAGAAGATATGAATGTCTTCGAAAACTCGCCTACTGAAACAACTCTAAAATACTTTAGCTTTCTGGAAAAAACCAAGAAGTTGATGCTTTCTTGCATCGGAGTCACTCATGCCGCTACATTATATTGGTGGTACGACGAGAAATATAAGGTTGGAAACTACAAAACAGAAGGGCAGATAGTGAAAGTTAACAAGTCAAACGTGGAGTATGATTGTGTTCGCGTCTGCGCTCCTGGGTGCATAGACATAACACCGCACTCAGAGATAAGCAGGTTCATTGCTCCGTATAAATATTTGAAGGGATTTGGAGCCGTATTTGGTGTTAGTCACCAAATCAACGCTTGTGATAATGAATAAAATTGTACATTGGAAAGGAGAAAAACATGATATTAGTTCTTTTGAACATAAATGGCACTGTTTACTATAAAGAGTGTGCCAACATGCCGGAAGCTACCCTCGAAGTAGCGGGGTGGCTAAAAAGAGCAAAAGGTAGCTTCCCAAATAGGAAGTTCACACCAATTTATTATAATGTGACTAAAAAGGAGTAGCGATACTCCTTTTTTTATTTACCTTTTATTATTTTTTCAAATTCTTTCGGCAATGTTGATTCTATTTTTATAATTTCCCCTTTCGGATTCTTGAATTCTATAGATTTCGCATGAAGTGCCAATCTATTTAATATCTTTGGACAAGGATTATTCGGAGCATAAAGAGAATCACAAGCCACTGGATGATTTATAAATTTCATATGCACGCGGATTTGATGCGTTCGGCCTGTTTTCGGATGGATTTCAAGATAAGTGAATTTGACGGGTGTCTCCTCAAGGTCGGACCTTTTTAAATTCTTAAGGTCCGACCTTTTTCCGACACACAGAGCTTCAAATCTTTTTAGAACTCTGTATTCGGTAATAGCTTCGCGAAGTTTTCCCCTTACTCCACGTCCGGCGAGTCTGCGGCGAAAGTCGCTTGGACTTCTGCCAATAGGTTTATTTATTGTCCCGTGGTCATTTTTGACCCATCCGGAGACAATAGCATAATAAGTTTTCTTTATTTCCCTGTCCATAAACTGTTTTTTAAAATAAGCGAAGGCCTTTTTCGTTTTTACAATAATAAGAACACCGGATGTTTCTTTATCCAGTCTATGCACGATACCTGGACGGTCAATTTCCCTCGGCCGTACGCCTATGGGCGAGGCTTTATCATTAAAAGTCACCGGCTCGCCTACTCCTTTCAATTTAGGATAATTTTTTAAAATCCAGTCGGTAATCGTTTTCTCTTTACTGCGTCCGTCAGGACTTGCCCCGCCATCGGCGGGATGTACCAAAATACCAGAGGGTTTATCTATTACTAAAATATCCCCATCTTCATATAAAATTTTTATTTTTGCTGTCATTTTGTTGTGCCCTTGGTAGGAATCGAACCTACATCAAAGCCTTAGAAGAGCTTTGTTCTATCCATTGAACTACAAGGGCAATGCCTCGCCCGTAAGGCTATGGCCGAGGGTGCGCGGTGTAGGACTCGAACCTACGACCTTCCCGGTGTAAACGGGTTGCTCTACCAACTGAGCTAACCGCGCAATATTTACTTTGTCAAAACAGCATAACCGCGCAATATTAATGTACTTAATCCTTTATTTATACACTAAAAATCCTTTAACACAACTCCCAGAGCCGGAGCGAATATAAAAGATTCTTCGAAATTTATCTCCGGAATATTTTTTTCCGTATCCAATACATTAGTCCAAACATTAGCCAGTTCCACTTTATTTTTCATAGCAACAGAGAGATATTCTTTTAGCCCTTTTATATTAGCATTACTGCCGCAAAGAATTATTTTCTTGATTTGCGGTCTGTCCTTCCCGTTCTTTTCTTTGTTAACGTGCCAATATATAAAATGTTTGTTTATTTCATCGCATAAAATTGAAAAACCATTTAAAAAAGTTTTAGATAATTCCGCATTTTCAATATCACGCTTCAAGCCAAATTCTTTTTTTATTTTTTCCGCCTCCTCGAAACTTATATTCAAATTATTTTTAATCATCTCAGTAAGTTTCGCTCCGCCAAAATCAAGCACAGAAGTGAATACCAATGCGCCATCGGAAACAATAGAAATACCGGTACGCCTGTTGCCAAAATCCACAATCATATAAGTGTCTGAGTCGCCCTTTTTGATGACGGATTTGGCTATAGCTCCCGCCTCAAATTCAACCGATCCGGCACGTATCATGGAATTTTTAAAAACAGAAAGATACTCTTCCATCACGTTCCCTAGCATATTATCCACTTCGATCCCGAATTTTTGCTCGTTTTCGTCAAATAATTCATAAGGCAAAGAAATATGAGCGGATTCTATTCCTTCTTCCTTTTTAAGCAATATCAAAATTTGTTCCAGCCATTTCGGGTCTTTTATTTTCCCTGACTCGATAATTCCCATTGGCAGTTTTTTCTCCCCATAACGAGAAATTTTAATGCCATTTTTTGTTTTACTAAGTTCTATGAACTTTATAGACTCGTCTGAAATATGGAAACCAAAAGATGATGACTTAAACATCATTATATTATACTCCGTAGTAAAATTTTTAACAAAATCTTATCTTGCTCGCGTACCGACAGGGATTTCGTCATTTGGCGAGAGTAAAGAAAACTTACCGTCTTCCGTTGAAACAGCCAATATCATTCCCTGGCTTTCGATTCCGCGGATTATTCTCGGTTCTAAGTTAGCGACAAACATACATTTTCTACCGACTAAAACGCTACAGTCCGGAAAATACAAAGATATGCCGGAAACTATCTGTCTTGGTTTTTCTTCCGCTAAGTCAACGGACAACTTCAACAGTTTATCGGTATCGGGAATTTTTTCCGCCGACAGAATTTTGCCCACCACAATATCAACTTTTTTAAATTCTTCTAAATTTATCATTTTATTTTTTGTTATTATTTATTTTATCTAAATAGCGCTGTAAAATCAAAGCGGCAGCGGAAGAATCTATGCGTCCGCTTTTTATTTGCTTCAATTTGCTGTGCACTTGTGATTGGCTTAAACTTTTTTTACTGCTTCCCGCTTTGCGGGCTTCAACCGAGGTTAAAAATTCTTTTTGTTTATGGACCGGTAATTTAAATCTATTCTTGAGTTCTAAAATAAAAATTTCAATTCTCGCTGATAAAACGTTCAATTTTCCCGAAAAATCCACCGATTCCCCTACTACAATTTCTTTAATATTTTCTTTTTTGAGAATATCATTAAGTCTGTCAAAACTGCTTGAATTATTCAAAATAATTTCTTTCGGAAAAGCCAAAACGCCATTTTCATCCGAAACAGCCACACCTATTCTTTTTGTGCCATAATCAATGCCCAGAAACTTTTGCATACATAAAATACTAGCACAAATATTTATTTCTGGTACAATATTCCCTATGAATCAATTTAATCCGTTTTTTATGGGCAATAATAGTTGGGCGCTTATTATTTTATTAATATGGGTTTTGTTTTGGAAAGGCTGTTCACTGTGGATAGCCGCCCAAAATCATCAAAAAGTGTGGTTCCTGTTGCTGCTCGTAATAAATACTGCTGGAATCTTGGAAATTATATATATTTTCTTTGTCGCTAAAAAGAAGTGGAGTGATGTGAAAGAGATTTTCACTAAATCATCCTCCCCTAAAAAAGAATAAATAAAAATAGTTTTTCTATTGAAAAAAACCTTAAAATAAAGTAAGGTTATGCAGATGGAGGCGTCGCATAGCGGTTTAGTGCACCGGTCCTGAAAACCGGAATGTCGAAAGGCATCGTGAGTTCGAATCTCACCGCCTCCGCTTGTGCAAAAACGAGCACAATTTTATTTGTGCCGTTTTTTGTTAAGCTGAGGCGAGAAAGCCAACTGCTTGGCTTTCGTGTGAGATGAGAACGACGGAATATAATTTTTTCAGCAGAAAAAATGTATGAGTCGGTGCCCAGACAAATTTTTTGTGACGGCAAAAAATTTAGTCGAGGGAGAAATTCTCACCGCCTCCGCAAATGGTTTTTGTGGTAAAATAAAAACATGAATAAAATTTGGCATTCAAAAAATAAAATGCTTCTAAGGGCAACCTTGAAGCAAAAGGTTGATTGGCATAAAAAACATCAAAAATATTGTGCTTGCCGAAAAGTACCAAGTAGTTTATTAAAATATTTTAATACTAACTAACTATATGATGAAAGATTATGATAATTTTTTCCTACCAGTAAGTAATTTAGATGAAGCTAAGAAATTTTATAATAAAGTTCTTGGTTTACCAGTAAAGTTTGATTTTACGGACGATGGTATGACTGCTTTTAAAGTTGGTGAACAAGAACCAGCAATTATAGTAAAAGATGTAAAGAAATTTCCTGCCACAAAACCGACAATTTGGTTTGTTGTTGATGATGTTAAGATAGAATTTAAAAATCTCAAAGAAAAAGGGGTTAATTTTATTTCAGAACCTTTTGAAATCTATACTGGATTTGCAGTTGAATTTGATGATCCCTTTGGAAATAGACTAGGAATCACAGATTATTCAAAAAAGAGGTAATTCCATTTCCTAGTTAACCCTTATTTTCCAACAAACTAGTTCCAACAGCGTACCAAACCGCCCGCAAAGAAAATTTGATATAATAAATTTATGGATATTAAGTTAGGAAATTTAAATTTCATTCCTGCTGTTGAGCATCCTGAATTACTGGCAAAAAAAGTAAATCAGGCATTTTCTGTTTTATCTGAGAAGGATAGCATAGGTGTCGCAGAAATTGACCCAAATCTTTCTGATACAGCAGCATTTTGTGAACACTATAAAGTCGGTATGGAACAAGCCGCCAACTGCGTGATATTGGAAGCTAAAAAAGCCGACAAAAGTTGGTTAGCGGCATGCGTAGTTTTAGGCAATACCAGAGCGGATGTCAACGGAGTTGCGCGCCGCACTTTAGACGCTCGCAGAGTTTCTTTTGCCCAAATGGAACAAGCGGTAGCGCAGACAGAAATGGAATATGGGGCTATCACCCCCATCGGTCTCCCTGGCGACTGGCCTATTTTAATTGACAAATCAGTGGTTGATTCAGAATATGTGATTATAGGCAGCGGCATTCGTGGTTCAAAACTAGCTGTAACTGGTTCTTTTTTAGCATCTCTCCCAAATGCTACCGTTATTGAAGGATTAGCCCAGACCCGTATTTAAATATGTTCCTACAGCGTACCAAACCGCCCGCAAATAAATCGTAATTAGTGTTATAATATATTTACATGAAACAGAAAAGATTTGTAAAAATAATGTTTATCACTCTGGTTATTATCTTGTTGGGAATATTAGGATATACGGCTTTATTTAAGAAACAAGCATCATCGGCAGTACTAACTGGTTGGTTGTTTTCTCTTAAGAATGGTAATTTGTTTTTTGTTTCTCCTCAAACAAGTATAACCGATTTAAAAGTTCTCACAGAAAATCAAGTGAAAGAGATTACAAATTTAACGGATATTACTCCGGTGACATATCAGACATTACTGACACTGGATGAAGCGAGAAAAATTGCAGTTGACGATAAGGAAGGTTTTATTTCGGAATTTTTGAAAAATTATGGTGAAGAATATAAAGATATAACTATAGCTCCAACAAGCGATATGGTTTTACTTTTTACTGACAACAGGAAACCACTTGCATGGCTAATACCCGTGTATTCCAATGGAAAGTGTTTTAGTGCTGAGGTGATTGATGGTCACGATAAAGTTGATATGATGAATCCTAGTTGCGAAGTATCAAAGGAAAAAGCCGAAGCTGTTTTAAATGAATATTTGCAGAGTAATGGGATTACCGAAAGTACAAAAGAAGGAATATTTTTTCAATACGCTGTCTATTCTCCATCGTCAGGAGTTATTCCTTCTTCAACATCAATCCCAATAATTCCTCCAGAAACCATCCCTCCAACAACCTCCCACTAAATTCTTTTAAAATGTGCTAAACACCCTTATTTTGCAATAAAGAGGTTCCAAAAGCTCGTTCGAGTCTGAAGACTCTCAGAGTCTGAACGACGTACCCCTCGGCCATAGCCTATGGGCGAGGCAAACCGCCCGCAAAAGGTTCTAATTTTTGTTATAATTATATTATGAATTCTGATGATAAAGAAAAAGAAGGCGAAGAAAATAGAACTAATAACCAAAATAATACTAGCGATAGTGAGAATAAAAACAATAGTACTGGAAATTATGAAGATGATGATGCCAAGGGAGATGAAGAAGGAAAAAGTTAGAGTATAGCAAGAACGGTTCTTGTTATTTGGAAGACATGATATAGTTCTTAAAGGTCTAGTATTTTATTAACTTAATTTAAAAACTATGATAAAAGGAAACTTTCTTGGTGCGGCGATTGTTGCGATAATATACACGGTTTATATTTTAATGAGCCCTAGCGCAATGCCTTCAAAAACTGCATTCGTATCGGCATTGGTAGTTTTAAACGCTTTGACTATCGTGTTGATGGCTTTTGCATTCAAATAGAAAACAAGTACTGGCATTAAGCCAAAAAACTCCAAGTTTCGGCGTATACCCTTCAATCAACATTTCTAAACACATCTAAACACCTCCGCCGGTATTAAAATCCTTCCAAGTAAGAAATTTTTTCTTCTAAAACCTTTAAAATAGGTGCAGTTTTTGGAATTTCTTTTTTCATTAATAAGATGTCGCGTAAAACTAAAAGTGTTTTCTTATATTTTTGGATAAAATTCCCAGAGCGTCCAACCATAATCTTTTCCCAATCTGCTCGGGTTAAGGAATTCACAAACGAAGCTAAAAATTCCTTGGAATTATCGCTACTGTGACCCCCAAAAAGTTTTTGTTTCTGGTCAAAGTTACTTTCATTAATGGCCTTATAAAAATCACTGGGTTCTTTAACATAACCCAAAAAACCCAATTCCCCCGGATTGAAACTTTGAAACAACTTCTTCCAAGATGGGCTAGAACTTATATGGTAAATCCTATCAAATAGATGGAATGTCTCATGCTCAGCAATAAGATCTGGAAGTATAATCCCGGCTTTCCCATTCGTTTCCTTGTCCAAAAGGCCTTTCTGAAAACTAAGAACGACGGTGTCGCGATCGTCAAAATAAGCGTTGAGTTGCGGGCTATCAATCATATAGAGTTTCTTCACTTTTTCTCCCGGCAAAGCACCGAAGAGCTTTTCCGCTATATTCACACCTTGAACATAGAGCGAAATATTTTTACCATTAATATATTTAGTCACTTCCGGCGAGGCAAAAATCGAGTAATTGGTTTTAATGTCCTTTATATCCAGCCTGTGTTCCATCGGCCGCAGGGCAAAATCATCGATTTTGCCATCAATGCCCAACGGTTGCAAATCTAAGCTGACAAAAGACTCATCCAACTTGTCATTGCTAGTAAGTGGATAGGCTATTTCATAAATTACCTGTTCATACCGACCGACACTATCAACTTGGTTGGTAACACAAATCTGATTCCCAAAAGAGTCATAAAATGTTTTCTCGGCAAGAAAATTCTTGGCTGTATCGCTTTTTTGAATTTTTTCGGAGCGCTCAAAAATAATCTTGTTAAGACTAGCTATTCTTAAAGAGCCGTAGCGAATAAGCGTGTCAAGATCGATCTTGCGATTAGAGAAAGAAGTGACATCCCCCTCACCTCTCCGACCGAAGTCGATACTCATCCGCCAGTCATTTTTCTTTATTTCCTGGATGATTTTCTGAATCTCCGGATTAAAACCCTTATCGGCGAAAGTCAAAACAGTCTCTGCATTAAGTGGTTTTACGCTTTCTAAATCAACCTCATTCTTTGTTCCCTTCATCGTAGCAATGATATCCTTCGTATTTTTTTCGAGCCAGGCATCATAATCCTTACCATCAGTACCCTGAAAAAATTGACGGAGAAGCACCGGTTTCTTGCTCAACCAATCCTCGAATATTATTTCCCTAGAAGTTGAATCTTCTCTCAAGCCAAAACGCAGATGATAGCGAGATATTCTTATGGGTCCGTTTTTTTCTTTATTATCTACGATAAGACGATTGTCAATTCCAATTAGTTCACCTGCTGTCTCTTCTAATTTGTTTAATGGATCGCCCCCGTAGGTATGGCCTCCCAATTTGGATATTTCTTCATACAGGCCAGAGGTACAATCCATCGGTGAACTATAACCCATTCCTGAGAAAGAGATGGAAGAGGATTCTATATTAAAATCTATTTTTTTATCTTTTAATGTCTTTATCAAAGAGAGATACTGCAATTGTTCGGCGCGGAGTTTTTCTTCCTCCTCAACTTCTTCTGGGGAAAGACGAATTTGTTCCGTTTTATCATTATCGATGAATTTTTCCGTCGCCTGAATATCCTTCAATGAATTTTTGCCTCCAGACTGCTCAAAAGCGAAAGTTTCATTCGAAAAACCAAGAACACCTATAGCAAGCAGGAGATTCAATGCGTGACGACGGACAGCGGGAGAAACCATAACCGAGCGAGTCTTTTCATAAATTTTTTCGATAAAAGTTCTGACCTTTGATTGCTCCGCACCCGATTCCAAAATCTCATTATCTTTAAAAAGAGACATTTTTCTCCAAAAATACGATTCCTCTGTCCTATCCGACATAGAAATTCCAACCTCAGATTTTTGTCTTCCTTTAAATTGATGGTCTAAAGATTCTTTCATAATAAGACAATATCATAAATTATGGGAACTATATACAATGTTACCCTAGCTTAACTTTATAATCCTTGCTGATGTAAGCATTGCTGATAAAAGAAGTTTTGTGTATCATCACTTCCATTGATTTTTTCTGCACTATCTATTGCATATGCTTCACACTCGGAATGAATATGGGCTGGTCTAATTGCAAACCAATTAAAACATACCCCGAAAATAATTAAGGCGACTAGTGCGTAAGTAATATATTGAGGTGGATATTTCATGTTATTTTTTATTATTAGCTTTTAATTTTTTCTCGTCTTTATATTTTGAGCCAGCAATAGCACCAAGCACCTCATCAAAAGTTGCTGATACTCGCTTATGAATTTTCTTTTTTCTGCCTCTTGTTTCTTTCATTATGCGGTTAATATCTTGTAAGACATTTTACCATTATTTGAAACTCTTTGCACGACTGTTGAAAATAAATCTTGCATTTCTAATTCTCGGTTATTGAAACGGAAAGCAAACTCGTCCACATATCGCTGTAAATGCTTTTTACTCATAGTGTGATATATGCCGTGATAACCTCTCTTGAATAAAGCCCAGAAGCTCTCTGCGCTGTTTGAATGAATATCGCCTCGCACATACTCAAACTTGCCGTGCTTTACTACTCCGTGCTCAAAATGTTTGCTTAAATTCTTATAAGATAGAAAATCGTCCGTATAAACTTTACTGCCTTTCTCTACATTCGCAATAATGTTGTTTTCTACCGTGCTAACTTTTACATCAGAAATTACTTTTGTTCGGATTTCGCCACCTCGCTGAAACATACCCATAACCGCCATTTTCGTTTTTGTACTTCTTCCTTGCGTGTGTTTCGTTCTCTTTGAAAAATGTTTGTTTCTCTCTTTTCCGCCTGTATAGGTTTCGTCCACCTCAACCGTTCCAAAAAGTTTTCCGTTGTTTTGTTTTAATGCCTCACGAATACGCATATCCATAAACCAAGCCGTCTTTTGTGATACACCGACTTGCTCGGCAAGTGCAATAGACGAGATACCTTTTTTAGATGTTGTCAAAAGATAAATAGCGATAAACCATTTCTGCAAAGAGATTTTACTTTCGCCAAAGAGCGTACCGGTTTTAATCGTGAAGTCTTGTCGGCAAGAGAAACAACGAAAACGCTTGCCGTCAGCAAAACGCATTATCTTATTATGCTTGCAATGAGGGCAGTATTCGCCACCATTAAATCTTGTCTGCTCAAAGTATTTTCTGCAAACTTCCTCGCTGTTAAAATTACTTATAAACTCGGCTAACGTTTTGAAATTATTCATATTTAGAGTATATACCCATTGGTTAGGGTTGTCAAGTTATAAATATAATACAATACAAAAAATATGTTATGTCAAATAAGTTATACACACAAAAATAAACCGCACATGGTATAATCTGTGAGTATATTGACAATAGCATAACAATATGCTACGATACATATAGTTTATAAAGTCAAGTCTGTCCCCCCGACGAGAATTGAACTCGCAAATCTGCTAGGATGTCCGTTTACAAAACGGATGCGTCTACCATTTCCGCCACAGGGGGGACGGAGCTAACTTCATAAACTTTTTAATAGAGCACTAAATTCTGCAGATTGTGGCTTCCTTGGATAGCGATACTAATCATGTCCTTTCCCACGGGCAACCTGCAGAGCTTAATGCTCTATTT
>Ga0265338_10006260_pt1 | contig 15228 bp, 14 predicted proteins | sample 42126metaG_FD_193579 | JGI IMG/M metagenome (GOLD analysis project Ga0265338, IMG submission 193579) | Rhizosphere microbial communities from Carex aquatilis grown in University of Washington, Seatle, WA, United States - 4-21-26 metaG | ecosystem: Host-associated > Plants > Roots > Rhizosphere... | reverse complement strand
CCGGGAGGCCAGTTCCGGCACCACCCCCCCGTATTCGGCATGCAGGCGGATCTGGCTATAGAGGGCATGGGCCAGGAGCCCCCGGGACGTGTCGTACACGGCCACGCCGGTCTCGTCGCATGAGGTCTCTATACCCAGGACGCGCATAGGGCCTTGAAAGGAGGGGTGGGGATCGGGCTTTGCAATTCTACACGGCGGACAGTACAATTCCGCCCCTTTGCCGGGGCTCTAAGCCCCTGAAAAACCCTACTTTTCAAGGTACCCGCGAATGCCCAGCGTACGTGTCAAAGAGAACGAACATTTCGACGCCGCCCTGCGCCGCTTCAAGCGCGCCTGTGAGAAGGCCGGTGTGATGACCGAGCTGCGCCGCCGCGAGTTCTACGAGAAGCCGACCCAGGAGCGCAAGCGCAAGCAGGCCGCCGCCGTGAAGCGCCACATGAAGAAGCTGTCGCGCGAGTCCGCCCGCCGCACGCGCCTCTATTGATCACGGCTCCTTAAAGACCCTTCGAGACGCGGCGCTTCCGAAAGAAAGCGCCGTTTCTTTTTCCGGCATCAGACAAGGATCACACCATGTCACTCAAAGAGAAGATAACCCAAGACATGAAGGACGCCATGAAGTCCGGCGCCAAGGAGCGCCTGGGCGTGATCCGCCTCATCCTCTCCGCCTTGAAGCAGAAGGAAGTGGACGAGCGCATCGTGCTGGACGACGCCCAGGTGCTGGCGATCCTGGAGAAGATGCTGAAGCAGCGCCGCGAATCCGTGGCGCAGTTCACCCAGGGCAACCGCAAGGACCTGGCCGACAAGGAAGAGGCCGAGATCAAGATCATCCAGGCCTACATGCCGGCGCAACTCTCCGACGCCGAACTGGACCAGATGGTGGCCGCTGCCGTGGCCGAGTCCGGCGCCGCTTCCGTCAAGGACATGGGCAAGGTCATGGGTATCCTGAAGCCCAAGGTGGCCGGTAAGGCAGACATGAGCGCCGTCTCCGCCAAGATCAAAGCCAAGCTCGGCGGGTAATTCCGACGGCGTGGACTATCCTTGGGATAGTCCACGCTGCCGACCGAAGCCATGGCCCGTATCCCCCAACAATTCATCGAAGAGCTGCTAGGGCGGACGGACATCGTCGAGCTCATCGACAAGCGCGTGCCCCTGAAGAAGCAGGGCCGCGAGTTCGCGGCCTGCTGCCCTTTCCACAACGAGAAGAGCCCGTCCTTCTACGTGAGCCCCGTGAAGCAGTTCTATCACTGCTTCGGCTGCGGCGCCCACGGCACCGCCCTGTCCTTCCTCATCGAATACGACCACATGGAGTTCCGCGAGGCGGTGCAGGAATTGGCCTCCATGGCGGGCATGGAAGTGCCCCAGGAACAGGGGGAGAGCCAGGTACAGGGCGTATCCAAGGCGCCGCTCTACGACGTGCTGGATAAAGCGGCGAGCTTCTACAAGGAACGGTTAAAGGATTCCCAGGTGGCCATCGACTACCTGAAAGGCCGCGGCCTCACCGGCGAGATCGCCCGGGACTTCGGCATGGGTTTCGCCCCCGCGGGTTGGGACAACCTGCTGAAGACGGTAGGTGACAACGACGAGCGTCGCCGCTATCTGCTCGAGACCGGCATGCTCATCGAGAAAGACGGCGAGCACCGCTATCACGACCGCTTCCGGGAACGGATCATGTTCCCCATCCGCGACCGGGCCGGCCGCATCATCGGCTTCGGCGGCCGCGTGATCGTGAAGGAAGAGCCCAAGTACCTGAATTCACCGGAGACGCCGCTGTTCCACAAGGGCCGCGAACTCTACGGCCTCTATGAAGCCTGCCAGGCACTACGCAACATCCCGCGCCTCTTGGTGGTGGAGGGTTACATGGACGTGGTGGCGTTGGCCCAGCATGGCGTGCGCTATGCGGTAGCGACCCTCGGCACGTCCACCACCGACGAGCATCTGAAGAAACTGTTCCGCGTGACGCCGGAAGTGGTGTTCTGCTTCGACGGCGACCGCGCCGGCCGCGCCGCTGCGTGGCGGGCGCTGGAGAACGCGCTGCCGGAAGCCCAGGACGGCCGCACCATCCGCTTCCTGTTCCTGCCGGAGGGCGAGGACCCGGACACGCTGGTGCGCAAGGAGGGACGAGAAGCCTTCGAGGAGCGCATCTCCCGCGAAGGCATGCCCCTCTCCGAGTACCTGATCAGCGAACTGACGAAGCAGACCGACATGAAGACGGACGAGGGGCGTGCCCGGCTCGCCAACCTGGCGGCTCCCCATTTCAACCGCCTGCCCCCGGGGAGCCTGCTGCGCGAACTCTTGCGCAAGCGGCTGGCCACCCTGGCCGATACGGAACCTGGAAAGTTGACTATGCTTAGCCAGGAGCCGGCGGCGCAGGGCAACACCAAGCTACCCGCCCGGCAAGGCCGGCCCGCCATGCTTTCCCCGGTGGAGAAGGCCCTGAGCCTCGTCCTCCACCAACCTGCCTTAGGCCTGCTGGCCGGGGACCCACAGGATCTGGGGGGTGACCGGGATCTGGACCTGCTCCGCGAGCTACTGGTTTTCGTCCAGTCCGGACCCCATATGAACGAAGCGGTGATCCTGGAGCACTGGCGGGAAGTCCCCGAAAGCTGGGCCAAGCTGAACAAGGTGGCCCAGGCGGACATGCCCCTGGAGGAAGGCCTGGACAAGCAGTTCCTGGGCTATCTGGCCCAGTTCCGGGGTGCCGACCGCCAGACCCGGCTGAATAAGCTCATCGAGGAAGTCAAAAAAAGGCCTCTAAACGACGCCGAAAAGGCCGAAATGACCCAATTATTGGCGGAATCGGCCCGGAAACCAGGTACGGATAGCGTCAAAAGCAATTGATTTACCTGGAAAAAACCCAGGTTTCTGATAGACTTGAACGTTTCACTCCGGCTCGGCCTTAAGGACATAAGGCGGAGCCCCAAAGCTCACGAGACACCATGAACCAGAAGACCGACGACCGCCAGTCGCAGCTCAAGATCCTCATCGCCAAGGGCAAGGAGCAGGGCTATCTCACCTATGCCGAGGTGAACGATCACCTGCCCAACGAGATCGTCGATCCGGAGCAGATCGAAGAGATCATCGCGATGATCAACGACATGGGCATCCCGGTCCACGAGGAAGCCCCGGACGCCGAGCAGTTGCTGCTGGCCGAGAACACGGTCAACCCCAACGACGACGACGAAGAGGCTGCCGAAGAGGCCGCCGCGGCCCTGGCGCTGGACGCCGAGTTCGGCCGCACCACCGATCCCGTGCGCATGTACATGCGCGAGATGGGCACCGTGGAACTGCTCACCCGCGAGGGCGAGATCCGCATCGCCAAGCGCATCGAGGAAGGCCTGAACCAGGTGCTGGGCTCGGTGGCCACCTACCCCGCCACCACCGCTCACCTGCTGGCCGAGTACGCCGGCATCGCCGAAGGCCGCACCAAGCTCACCGACATCATCGCCGGCTTCATCGACCCCAATGCCGACATCGCCGTGGCTCAGCCCAGCCCCGAAGTGACGGTGGACGGCGAAGCCGTGGCCGAAGCCGAGGCGGACGAGGAAGGTGACATCGTGGCGGCCCCGGCCGCCAAGGGCAAGGCCGCGAAGGGCGCCAAGGCTGCCAAGGCCGGTGCCGAGGACGAGGAAGCCGCCGAGGGCGAGGAAGAGAATCCGGCCGACACCGGCCCGGATCCGGAAGAGGCCGCGCGCCTCTTCTCCGAGCTGCGCAAGGCCCATGACAAGGCCCTGAAGTCGCTGATCAACAACGGCAGCGAGCACAAGACCACCATCCGCCTGCGCAAGCAGCTGGTGGAGACCATGATGCGGCTCAAGCTCACGCCGCGCATGACCGACACCCTCACCGGCAACCTGCGCCGCCTGGTGGAGACCATCCGCTCCCACGAGCGCCAGATCATGATGCTGTGCGTGCAGAAGGCCGGCATGCCGCGCAAGGACTTCATCAAGAGCTTCCCGGACAACGAGACCAACACCCGTTGGCTGGACCGGCAGATCAAGTCCAAGCGCAAGTGGTCCTCCGCGCTCGGCAAGCAGCGCGATGACGTGGTGCGCCTGCAGAACCGCCTGCGCGCCATGGAAGCCGAGACCCATCTCACCATCGGCGAGCTGAAGGAGATCAACCGCCAGATGTCCATCGGCGAGGCCAAGGCCCGCCGCGCCAAGAAGGAGATGGTGGAGGCCAACCTGCGCCTGGTGATCTCCATCGCCAAGAAGTACACCAACCGCGGCCTGCAGTTCCTGGACCTCATCCAGGAGGGCAACATCGGCCTGATGAAGGCCGTGGACAAGTTCGAATACCGCCGCGGTTACAAGTTCTCGACCTACGCCACCTGGTGGATCCGCCAGGCCATCACCCGCTCCATCGCGGACCAGGCGCGCACCATCCGCATCCCAGTGCACATGATCGAGACCATCAACAAGCTGAACCGCATCAGCCGCCAGATGCTGCAGGAGATGGGCCGCGAGGCCACTCCGGAAGAGCTGGCGGTGCGCATGGAGATGCCCGAGGACAAGGTGCGCAAGGTGCTAAAGATCGCGAAAGAGCCGATCTCCATGGAGACGCCCATCGGCGACGACGAGGACTCCCACCTGGGGGACTTCATCGAGGACGCCAATGCCACCTCCCCGGTCGACGCGGCGACCGCAGAGGGTCTGCGCGAGGCGACCCATTCCGTACTGGCCAGCCTTACTCCGCGCGAAGCCAAGGTGCTGCGCATGCGCTTCGGCATCGACATGAACACCGACCACACCCTCGAGGAAGTGGGCAAGCAGTTCGACGTGACCCGCGAGCGCATCCGCCAGATCGAGGCGAAGGCGCTTCGCAAGCTGCGTCATCCGTCCCGCAGCGAGCAGCTCCGCAGCTTCTTGGACGAGAATTCCTGATCAAAGCTGCTGCGCTCGGCAGGGCGTTGTTGCGCTTCGGACTCGCAGTCGGTCATGCACAGAAGAGTGCACTCCCTCCTGCTCGCCTCGCGCGCCTAGCCCCGCCTTCGCTCGCGACGCTTTGATGCGGACTTGTCAGCAGGAAATATGAAAAGGCCGCGAAGACGCGGCCTTTTTGTTTTGGAAGTAGAATAAGAGTCTGTTTGGGCCTATAGCTCAATGGTTAGAGTTGGGGTGAGCGGCGCCAGCCGCGAACGCGAGACTAAGGACGTCGAGCTGGTCACGTCGCCAGGGATGGTTCAGCAAACGATACTCAAGGGCCTATAGCTCAATTGGTTAGAGCAGGGGACTCATAATCCCTTGGTTCCAGGTTCGAGTCCTGGTGGGCCCACCACTTCTACTCCGTCGAAATCCATTTGGGGTCTCCCCATCCCTGGCGCCTTCCGGCCGATGCGAAATATTTTGGCCTGCGAACCGCTCTTGGTAGGTATACCCCCATGGGGTGATAGCGCAATACCAGGGGTGCATATGACCGTCCTTGCACGAGGCCTCGCCATCGGACTCTGGTGTTTCGCCACGGCCGGCTTGGCCGCGCCGGGAGATGCGATCTATGCGCGCCCGGGACAGCTCGTGGCCGCCGCTGACGGCGCGCGCCTCAACCTCTACTGCATGGGCTCCGGCTCACCGACGGTGGTGCTGGACTCGGGCTGGGGCGATTGGGCTCCCGCCTGGGCCAAGGTGCAGCCCCAGATCGCCCAGTTCACCCGCGTCTGCAGCTATGACCGCGCGGGTGCGGGCTTCAGCGAGCCCGGCCCCTTGCCGCGCACCACCGAGCGTATCGCCGGCGAGCTGCACGATGCGCTCCACGCCGCCGGCATCGCGGGGCCGTATCTACTGGTGGGACACGCCTTCGGCGGCGACCATATGCGCGCCTTCGCCGACCTATATATGCCGGAAGTGGCCGGCCTGGTGCTGGTGGAGGCCGATGCCAGTGACGTGGAACCCGCGGCGATGCGCCACAAGGATGACAGCGGCATCCTCGGCTATGTCCCGGACCTGAAGGCCTGCCGTGACGCCATCGCTGCGGGCAAGCCCTTGCCGGCCGAACCTTCCGTGCCAGGCCGCGCGCCCACCGACTGCGTACAACAGACCTTCTTCCGGGGCTTGCCCGAGGCGGAATGGTCCCCGGAACTCAATGCCAAGCTGCTGGAGCTGGCCCGGACCAAGCTCGCCCTGTGGGACGCGTTCATCTCCGAGATGCAGAACATGCCTGGCGACGAACTGTGGCTGCAGCAGCACCGGACTTCATTCGGCGCGCGGCCCGTCCGCGTGCTCAGCTCCGGCAACCACGCCGTCGGTCATCTGGATACACAACAGCCGACCAGTTTGCAGCACCTCAAGTATGAGTACGACGTGGCCCTGGCCCAGGCACGCTGGCTGACGCTCTCCTCCGACGCCAAGCAGGTCTTCACGAACCGTAGCTCGGAATACATCCAGTTCGACCAGCCGGAAGTGGTGGTGGCGGCGGTGCGCGAGGTCTACGACCGGAGCCGGTAGCTCAGCGCCGGTTCAGCGCCAGCCAAGACATCTGGCGGTAGGAATCCACCACCACCCAGGCACCGGCCACCAGCGCGCAGTTGACCGTCACCTCGCCCCAATTGAAGGGGTCCATCTTGCCGGCCAGCACCAGCGGCAGCCATACCAGCAACAGGAAGCTCGCCATCTGCAACGCCGAGAGCAGCGCAGCGAGGCGCGCCCACACGCCTGTGAGTATGGCCACGCCTGCGGCGAGATAGGCCGTGCCGGTGAAGTAGGCCCAGAACACGTGGCCCGGGATCCAGTCGGGGATGAGCGGCGCGGTGAGTTGCAGATAGAAGAAATGGGAAAGGCCGAAGGCCAACATGGCGAGGCCGTAGAACACCCGCGCGATACGCACGCCGCGGTCGCCGGTGGCGAAGGCCAGATGCCGTCTATCCCAGTCCGCGGCAAGCCATGCATATAACACCCAGGCCCCTGCGACGATGACCGCGTTCTCGCCGCTGCTCTGGTAGGCGCCCTCCTGGGTGGGCGCGAGCAGGATGTAGCGTCCCTTGAAGATGAGCATCCAGAGCAACAGGTAAGCGAGCAGGATGCGCGCCGCGATCGGCTGACTGCGGGGCCACAGCAGCCCCAGGCCGCAACCCAGGGCCACCAACGCACTTATATAGGGGAGTGCTTCCCGGGCGGGAAGCGCCTTGGGGATGCCGTCCCAGATGGCCGCGTATTCAGGCTTGATGAAGCCCAGGAGCCCGATGGCGGCCAGGGTGACCGCAAACACTGCATGTCCAAGACTCGCGACGCGCATAGACCATCCTCCGCTGGCCCCCCTGGTTTGTTGAGTCTAGGACAGACGGAGGGGATTTAAGTTCGGGGAATAACCGCGATGACGGAATAAGTGCCGGGCCTCCACCAGTCTGGGAAGCGCCATTCACCTGAACCGGAGGCTGCTTGTTCATCGACCATCTGACGGACCGCGAAATCAACGGCTCATCGCAACGCGCCCGAGTGTGCGCTGCCGGACCGGACCTCCCTCCCCTGCTGGTGATCCAGGCCGGTCCAGGGCTGCCACTGCTGCATGAGGTCCCGACGTTCCAGCGGGAGCTGCGGCTGGAGGAGCACTACACGGTGTACTACTGGGAACAACGCGGTTGCGGTCCGGCCAGCAGGCGAGACGCCGAGAGCGTGGACCTGGACCGGCAGATCGACGATCTCGGCGCGTGGCTCAGGCACATCATGCGGGAGACTTCCCGGGAAGTGACCCTCATGGGCATCTCGCTGGGCGCGACGGTGGCGCTCATGGCGGCAGGCGGCGGCATGCAGGGCATCCGTGCGATCGTGGCGATCTCACCGGACCTGAAGTTCCCGGACATCGACCTCGCCGTCGCCGATTATCTGTTTGGCAACGCGACGCCGGGACAACTACCGAAGCTGGAGAGACTGGGGGTTCCGCCCTACATGGAACCTTCGCGGTTCCAGCAGCGGGCCCGGTTCCTGGCGGACGCGGGTGCGATCCGGCGCGGCAGGAGCTTCTTCTCCCTCGCCGCCGAGTTGATGCTGGGTCTGCTGAAGACTTATGGCCTCTTGGGCACGCTCAAGGCCTTGCGCAACATGTCCATCGTGCAGCGCCGGATGCTGCCGGAGCTCAAGGAACTGGATGTATTGCCCGACCTGTCGCGGATAGGATGCGCCGTGTATTACGTGGTCAGCCCGCGAGATCCCTTCATGCCGCCGGACATCCTGGAGAAGCTAGAGGGCATCGCGGAGGAGAAAGGGCATGCGCTGACACTGGTCCCCGAGGCTCGGCATCTGGTGCATCTCGATAGCCCGCATGCGGTGCGCTCGATCCTGCTGGGCATCGGCTAGGGTAGACTTCCGGCATGCGAGACCAACGTCCGCCTCATATCCTCAATGCCTCGGCCAACCTGTTGGGCATCTGCTTCGTGCTGTTGACGGGGCTCAAGATCACCAATCGGAACGAGACCACCATCGCCGACGAGATCACCCTGTTCTCGTCGCTGTGCTTCCTGGGAGCCGTGGTGCTCTCCTACCTGGCCTTGCGCACCGAACGTGGCTCGGAGCGCAACGAGCGCTGGGCGGACTACCTGTTCATGGTAGGGCTGTTCAGCTTCTTCAGCGCAGTGGTGACTTTTTCCCGGGGTTATATCTGAAAGCCCACGGACCGCATCACTGCACGTTCTGAGCGGCCTGCTCCATGCCGGCGAAAGCCAAAGCCGACGGGACTTGCAGTTCCTGCACCATGTGCAGCTTGCAACCCAGCTTGGCCGCAGCCGCCTGACCCGCTTCCTCCGCCAGGCTCAGGAGTTCGGTGTTCATCTCGCCATCGTTGAACATGACGCCGCCGATCTGGGCTTCGGCGCCCAGGAGCTCGCCTTCCCACACGACGCGGAAGCTGGAGACGATGGTGATCACCATGCGCGCGTAGGCGGCGGCCTCGCGGGGGTCCACACCGCGCAGCAGCACGGCGAACTCGGCGTTGCCGAGGTAAGCCACCTCGCCCTTGCGCATGCAGACCCGCAGGGTGCTGCCCACCAGGTTCAGCATGCGCCGGCTGATGGAGCCAGTGCCGGCATGGTCGCCCAGCACCGCCACATGCAGCATGGCGCACTGGCCGTGCGCATGGTGCAGCGTGCCGCGCAGCGCGGCCTCGAAGCGAGCCCGGCTCGGGTAGACGATGATCTGGCTGTCCGACCGGACCTCGGGGACGGGGTTCAGGCGGGGTTCCATGGCGCTATCCAACATGTCACTTCTCCTTGTGTGTGGGCGGGATCATGAGACCACGCCGGTGGGGCGCGACGTATCCGGCGTCCCCTGAATGATGCTTCGGGTAAACCCTTATATGCAGGCCGGGCGGCGGAGCAGGCCCTGACGCTGGCTGCGGTCCAGCCCGGGCATGGCGTCCTCTTCCTGCACGGAGATGCTGCTCTCCTGCCGCTCGTGGACCATGTGCAGCTTGCGGCCGAGCTTGGCGTGGGCCACGCAACTGGCGTGTTCCGCCTCTTCCAGCAGGGTCATGCCGTCGTGGTGGATCTCGGCCATGGTGCCGCCGATCCAGGCCTGCACCGTGAGTACCTCGCCCTGCCAGTGCAGGCGGATGCCGTCCAGGACCGAGAGCGCGTCGCGGCAGAAGGCCACGGCATCGCGGCCGCTCACGCCCTGCAGCAGCACGCCGAAACGGCCCTCGCCCAGGTAGGCGAGCGCGCCGGATTTGACCCGCGCACGCAGCATGTTGGCGATGAGGCCGAGGGTCTTGCGGTTCGCCGCGGCATCCTCGAGGGCGGCGCCATCGAGGGCCACATAGAGGACCGCGCATTCGCTCGCGCTGTGGGACGCAGCCCCGATGAGCCGGCTGACGCCGTCCTCGAAGCTTGCCCGGCCGTTGAATATGGCCAGCATGTCCTGGCGCGGCAGCACGCGGATCGGTTCCGGCTTGCCGCGGGTGTAGCTGTCAAACATCTCACTCTCCGTGTGCGCTGTTCCTGTGTGTGCATGAGAACACGCGACCTGCGCGCCACGTATCCGGCGTCCCCTGAATAACGCTCAGGCAAACCCTTATATGTCACCCGGGCGGTGGCGGAGGTCTTGAAACCGGTCCTCGGTCACAGGCGGGCAGCGCCGATATGGGCACACTCGGACACATCCATACGAGGATCGCCGATGGAGATAGACCTGCATGATCAGCCCGCCGGCGGCCCGGCTGCTGCTGCTGCACAGAACGGGCACTACGAGCCTGAACACCTGCCGGACTACAAGCCGCTCTCGGCCTACGGCCTCATCGGCGACAGCCGCTCGGCGGCGCTGGTGGGTAACGACGGCTCCATAGACTGGCTATGCCTGCCGGATTTCGACAGCGCCGCGGTGTTCGCCGGCCTGCTGGACCCCGCTGCCGGCCATTGCGCCATCCGCCCGACCCGGCCGTTCCATACCCGCCAGTACTACGAGCCCGGCACCAACGTGCTGTGCACCGAGTTCGACTGTGACAGCGGACGGGTCTGCTTGCGCGACTTCATGCCCATGGTCAACGAGCGGCGCCTGCCGGCCACGGAGATCCACCGCAAGATCGAGGGCATCACCGGTGAAGTGGAGCTCGAGCTCAGCTTCGAACCGCGCTTCGACTTCGGCCGCCAGCCCACTGAGGTGAAACGCTGCAAGTACGGCGCGGTGGCCGGCATCCCCGGCCGCAAGCAGCCGCGCTTCGTGCTCACCACGGGCCTGCCGCTCGAGCTCACCCGCCACGGCGCCCGCGGCCGCGTGCTGGTGCGGGCCGGCGAGATCCGCTGGGCCATCCTGAGTTGGCAGGGTTCCGCCGCGCAGCCGGTCTCGGCGTTCCGACCCGAGCAGCGCCTCTCGCGCACCCGCAGCTACTGGCACGACTGGCTCGCCACCCTGCGCTACCAGGGCGACTACCGCGCTTCCATCGAACGCAGCCTGCTGACCCTGAAGCTGCTCACCTATTTCAACACCGGCGCGCTGATCGCGGCGCCGACCGCGGGCCTGCCGGAATGGGTGGGCGGCACCCGCAACTGGGATTACCGCTACGCCTGGGTGCGGGATTCCTCGTTCATGCTGCGGGCGCTGTTCGCCGCCGGCTACACCGACGAGGGCACCGCCTTCCTGGACTGGCTGCTGAACCGCTGCAAGCAGGAGCGCGCCGACCTGCACGTCCTGTACGACATCCACGCCCGCGGCGACCTGCGCGAGACCGAACTCGAGTTGCGCGGCTGGCGCGACTCGCGGCCGGTACGCATCGGCAACGCCGCTGTCGACCAGTTCCAGCTGGACATCTACGGCAGCCTGGTGGACGCCGCGCTGCATTACCAGGACGCCGGCGGCGTGCTCACGGTGGACGAGGCCGAGACCCTGGTGCAGCTGGTGGAGCGGGTGCGGGAACGCTGGCGGGAACCCGACTACGGCATATGGGAATCCCGCGGCGAGCCGCGTCACCACACCTATTCGAAGGTGTGGGCCTGGGTGGCCCTGACCCGCGGCGCGGAACTGGTAGGCAAGCTGGGCCTGGACGTGGACCGGGAGGCGTGGCTCAAGGACGCCGCTGAAGTACGCGACGAGATCATGCGGCGTGCCTACAACCCGAAGCTGCGATGCTTCGTGCAGTACTACGACGGCGACGTGCTGGACACCTCGGTGCTGGCCATGCCCATGACCGGCATCATCGACGCCAAGGATCCGCGCTTCGAATCCACCCGCGAGGCAGTGGTGAAAGGCCTGGCGGCTGGACCTTATCCACTCCTATACCGCTATGACCATAAGCAGGTGGACGACGGTGTGGGCGGCCGGGAAGGCGCCTTCCTGCTGCCCTCGTTCTGGCTGGTGGAAGGCCTGGCCATGGCCGGACGGCACCGGGAAGCGCGCGCCGCGCTCGCGAGCCTGCTGGCCTACGCCTCGCCCCTGGGGCTCATGAGCGAGCAGGTGAACCCCGACGATGGCACGCCGCTCGGGAACTATCCTCAGGGTTTCAGCCATCTCGGCCTCATCAACGCGGCCATGCGCATCGAGAGCGAGACCTTGGAACAGGAAGGCGTGCAGGAAAATCCGCAACATCAAGGCGTATATGCGGGAGATGCGGTGCCGGGCCGCAAGCACCAGCCAACGCAATGACAGCCGTGACGGCGCCGATACAACCTTGCGGAGAAAGATGGATCAATAGGAGGCGTTCGCCGGATGCTCCACGGCTTCAGGCGTCCGTAGCATGGCGGATCCGCATCCCACGAGCCGATGCCGCAGGGCATCCCCTTTACGGCACAGAGGACACGCCATGCACCCACACCTCGACAGTTACCAGAACCTCATCTGCAGCCCCCGGGATGATAAAGACAAGGGCGCGAGCGGCCGCAGATGGGATGATGACCCCCAGCTGGATGAGCCGGAGACGGTACGGCCGACAGAAGCTCGCGATACCGGCGAGGCATCGGAGGCGGACCAAGCCGCAGCGGATTGGCCGACGCGCCTGCAACGCAATGAGAAGGACGATCGCCAGCGCGCGGCCGACGGGGAGCCCTACGAGGACCAGGCGGATAACGCCATCTTCCCGCCCAAACACACCGACAAGACAGTGAAGACGCCTAAGCGTCCCTGAGCAAGCGAGCGCAGATGGAAGCCGGCGGCGCCACGGGGCCGCCGGACGTTCAGCAGGGGATCGAGGCGGGGAAGCCCATCGCGGCCGGCACCGGGAAGCGGAACTCGCTGGGTGGCGGGAAATCCTCGTAGCCGATGCGCTGCGTGCCGGGGTCCAGGCTGGACAAGAACGCGTCGCCGAACTTGGGCGGCCAGGGGATGTAGGCGGTGCCGTAGGTTCCGATCTTGCGCGAACGCACCGCCAGGCGGCCGTTGCCCAGCATCTCACCGATATAGCGGCCATCCGGCGCGAAGATCTCGGCGCCCCGCAGGCGGCCTACATGCTGGCCGTGGAAAGACCACAGATCATCTCCGTCCCAGTGGCCGAAATAGCGGCCGCTGAGGGTCCAGCAACGCTGTAGGGTCCGGTCTCCGTAATGCATGTGGCTTTCCTCCTGCAATGCCTGGGAAACTAACGGTATACAGGGCATATGTCATTCCGGTGTTTCCCTTAAACATAAGCCTGGAAACACCGGCATCCTGTATCCGGCCATGACCGCCGCAGGAGGGCGCGCTGGCTACACGGTGGCCACTTATCCCTGGTGTAGAGTTTCCGGACGCAATGGAAAACAACAAACAGAGCGGCAACACCGCGCCCATCACCTCGCTCCCACCTGACAGCCTGAGCCGGAAGTTCCTGCCCTGGCTGGTGGCGGTGGCCTTCTTCATGGAGTCGCTGGACACCACCATCCTCAACACCGCGGCGCCCGCCATCGCGCAGGCCCTGGACGTGGTGCCCTTGAGCATGAAGGCGGTGCTCTCCAGCTACACCCTGGCGCTGGCGGTATTCATCCCCGTGAGCGGCTGGGTGGCGGACCGCTTCGGCACGCGGCTCGTGTTCTTCTGCGCCATCGGCCTGTTCACCCTCGGGTCGTTCCTGTGCGGCATGTGTACCGACATACATGAGCTAGTCGCCTGCCGCATCCTGCAGGGCATGGGCGGCGCCATGATGATCCCGGTGGGGCGCATCGCCATCGTGCGCACCTACGCCCGCTCCGAACTGATACGCACCATGAGCTTCATCGCCATCCCGGGCCTGGTTGGCCCCATGCTGGGCCCCATCGCCGGCGGCTTGATAGTGGCTTACCTGCACTGGCGCGTGATCTTCTTCATCAACATCCCCATCGGCCTGGTGGGCCTGTATCTGGTGTACCGGCACATGCCGGACTACCGGGAACGGCGCAGCCACCGGCTGGACGTCGTGGGCATGATCCTGTTCGGCTCCGGCATCGCGCTGCTCTCCTACGTGCTGGAGATCTTCGGCGAGCACACCCTGAGCGGCCGTGAGATCGTGGGCCTGCTGGTGATCTCCGCCGCACTCCTGGCGGGTTACGCGCTGCACGCGCGCAGCGCCAGCCATCCGCTCTTGCACCTCGCACTGCTGCGCATCCGCACCTTCCGCGCCGCGGTGAGCGGCGGCTTCATCACGCGACTCGGCATCGGCGGCATCCCCTTCCTGTTCCCCTTGCTGTACCAGGTGGGCTTGGGGTTCACGCCGGTACAGTCGGGCCTGCTGCTGATGCCGCAGGCTTTCGCGGCCATGAGCCTGAAGCTCACCATGCCCAGCATCCTCACCCGCTTCGGTTACCGGCGGGTGCTCATCGTCAACACCCTGTTGATCGGCGGGATGATCGCGCTGTTCGCCACCATCGGCGCCGGCACGCCGGTCTGGCTGGTAGTGATCGAGGTGTTCGCCTACGGTTTCTTCTCCTCGCTGCAATACACCAGCATGAACACCCTGGTGTTCGCCGACGTGAGCGCCCGGCAGACCAGCGGCGCCTCCACCATCGCCAGCACCCTGCAGCACCTATCCATCAGCTTCGGCGTGGCCGCCGCCTCGCTGGTGACGGCGGCCTTCATCCCCGACCGCTTCCACGCGGACCCGGTGCAGATGATCCACGGCATCCATCAGGGCTTCCTGGTGCTGGGTGCCATGACCGTGGTCTCCACCCTGGTGTTCGTGGGCCTCAAGCGCGACGACGGCGACGCAGTGAGCCGGCCCAAGGCAGTGCTGCCCGGCGGCCCCAACACGCCTTGAGCCGCTGGGCTTCCGGAAATACGTCGGGAATTCGACATATGCCACTCAGGGGTGCCCGAGCCGCTCAGTGGATTCGGCGCATGTTCAGGTAAATACCCGATTCCGGTAACGCCGAATATCCGCAATCCTTGCCACGCGACATAACTCCACATAAAGCGTGCCCCGTCCACGTCCTCAGGAGGGCGGCACACAACACGGAGACGCGCCGCGGGTGCGGGCACGGATGAAAACGACGATCCCTCATGCGATGGCAAGCACCTGCGCGGCGCTGCTCATGCTCTCGGCCCAAGCGCCGGCGCGCGCCGATACCGCGGCGCTCGCCGACCTCTCGCTGCAGGAGCTCGCCAACCTGCCGGTGACCTCGGTCTCGAAGCGGCCGGAACCCCTGGCCAACGCGGCGGCAGCGGTGTACGTGATCACCAACGACGACATCCGCCGCTCCGGGGCGCGCACCTTGATGGGCGCATTGCGCCTGGCGCCGAACCTGCAGGTGGCACAAGCCAACAACCAGACCTGGGCCATCGGCTCGCGCGGCAACAACGCCTCGACCACCGACAAGTTCCTGGTGCTGATCGACGGCCGCATCGTCTACAGTCCGCTGTTCTCCGGAACCTTCTG
>Ga0265338_10006259_pt1 | contig 15229 bp, 14 predicted proteins | sample 42126metaG_FD_193579 | JGI IMG/M metagenome (GOLD analysis project Ga0265338, IMG submission 193579) | Rhizosphere microbial communities from Carex aquatilis grown in University of Washington, Seatle, WA, United States - 4-21-26 metaG | ecosystem: Host-associated > Plants > Roots > Rhizosphere... | reverse complement strand
CATCTCAGTGATGCCAATGGTGATTGAATACTTGCGCCACCGCAAGGAAGTGTGATTAAGTACCGTGTTGTTCGAAGTCGGGACGTAGCGCAGTTTGGCTAGCGCGCTTGGTTCGGGACCAAGAGGTCGCGGGTTCAAATCCCGCCGTCCCGACCATCTTCTCCAAGATGGTCGTCATCCCACCTTAAAAACGTTTGTCCTGAATCCTAATGTGGGAGCCAGACCGGTTTGCCGTGGAACTTGATGCCTTTGTGATCCAGCGCCTTGAGGAGTTTGCTCAGCCAATGCAGGAAGTTGTCGAACCGCCGCAGCACGGCTTCCTCGGAGGCCTGCTCGGCCGTGCCGGCCCCGGCGAGCAGAGACGTGGCGCCGGTTTGCTGGACATGAATTCCGCGAGCGCGCCGCATCAATTCCGTCTTCCATCGTTCCAAGGATCCCATGCGTCCTTCGAGCGTGTAATCGACGGGTTTGATCTTTTTCAGCACTTCCTTGTCAGCGCTGGTCAATTGCCCATGCCTGACGAAGAGATCGACAATCACCAAACACAATCTCTCGACCGCTTCCAAGTGCTCGAAGGCGGGGGGCACGGAAATGGCTTCCGCCTGGACGGGAGCGGCCACTGTAGTCGGTGAGGGAGCCGTTTCCTTGACGGGTTCCGCCGCGGCAGGACCAAACGACCTGATAATGCGCGAAGTGCCACTATGTTTGGCGCTACCGACGCGAAGTACCTCGACGGCACTGTGCTCCGCCTTTAATTCGCTATCGATCTCCTCGCGTGTGGCTATGGAGAGAGCCAGGCTTTGGCCCTGGGTGTCTATGGTCGCCCGCAACGATTTTGCCCGAAACATTTCCTGCATACCCTCGACACTGTGCGCATTCTCGAAGCCGACCATGTCGTGGTTTGTCAGTCCGTCGATGATGGGAAGTAGATCGTCTCCGGGGGGAATGAGTTGCACGCCGAGGCTGTTGTGAACAGCAAGCGCCAGACGATCAACGTTCGGGTGCTTCTGCGCGCCGCCGAACATTCCGCCGAATAGTGCCATAGTGCTCCTTCCGTCGGGGTGACTGCAATACTCTACCTCTTCGGTGGCCTACGAAGCAAGCTCGCAATGGAGGGGCAGACCATGGCCGGGGTGGCTCGGTCGCCCATTTTTAGCCGTTCGCTTGACTGGGTTGCGGTTTGTCGATAGTCTGAACATCTGAGCTTATGCGGAAGCGCGCGACGGTCTTTTACTCGGGGAGGGTGCAGGGGGTCGGGTTCCGATACACCGTGCGCGAAATTGCCTGCGGATATGAGCTGGCAGGTTATGTCCGCAACCTGCATGATGAACGCGTAGAATTGGTGATCGAAGGTACCGAGGAAGAGATCACGGCATTTCTGGACGCGGTCCGCACCAGTCAGCTCGGCAGTCACATTCGAAATGAGAATATGAATTGGCAGGAAGCCGCGGGAGAGTTCCGCGGCTTCGACATACGGTATTGAGTAATGGACGCGATTCGAACAGAACAGTTAACAAAGAAATATGATCTTGGCTGGCGCAAAGGCCGCTTGCTGGCCCTGGACAAACTTAACCTTCGGGTGCACGAGGGCGAAGTGTATGGCCTGCTCGGGCCAAACGGCTCCGGCAAAAGCACGACGCTGAAGCTGGTGCTTGACCTGATCACGCCGACCGAAGGCAGCGCATGGATCTTCGACGTGCCCTGCAACGAGGTGGTGTCGCGGTTGCACGTGGGCTTTCTCCCAGAGAACCCGTATTTTTATCGCTATTTGACTGGTGCGGAGACTTTGGGGTTTTACGGCAAGCTGTGCGGGATGGGTGGCGCGGCGCTGAAGAAGCGGATTGACGAACTGCTGGACCTGGTCGGTCTGGTGAAGGCGCGCGACCGTCGGCTCTCGGGCTACTCGAAAGGCATGTTGCAACGGATCGGGCTGGCCCAGGCGCTCGTCCATGATCCGAAGCTGTTGTTACTCGACGAACCGACCGCAGGCGTGGACCCGATCGGCAGCAAAGACATCCGCGACTTGATTTTGCGCCTGAAAGGCATGGGCAAGACGGTACTGCTGAGTTCGCATTTGCTGGCGCAGGTCCAGGACGTGTGCGACCGCATCGGCGTGCTGAACCTCGGACAGTTAATTCTGGAAGGCGACGTTCAGACGCTGATCAGCGATCAACGGCGGTTGAGCATTACGGTGCAGGATTTGCCCGAGGCTGCGCAAGCGCGGGTTGAGGAGGCGGTACGGGCCGCAGGCGGATCGGTGGTATCGATCGAACATCCGCAGACAACACTGGAGTCACTGTTCCTCGACGCGTTGAGGAAAGATAGCCGAGGAGCCGGTCACCATGACTGAAGTTGCCGTTACGGCGTCATCAACCAGCAGGGAACGAGTGGGGTTTTCCCCGAACCGCGTCGGTGTGATTGCGGTGAATACGCTCACCGAAGCGATCCGGCAGAAAGTGTTTATTTTTCTGTTGATCATCGGACTGGTGTTCATCGCGTTGGCGATCTTCTTTGCGCAGTATAGTCTTGGGGAACAAGAGCAACTGAAGTTCATCAAGGACACATGCCTGGGGGTCATTTCGGTGATCAGCACGCTGATTGCCATCGTGGGAACAGCGCAGTTGTTGCCAAGTGAAGTGGAAAACCGGACAATTTATACGATCCTGGCGAAGCCGGTGTGGCGCTTCGAATTTTTGTTGGGGAAGTTTTTCGGCAGTCTGTTGCTGCTGACCGTGAGCATGGTCGCCATGTGCATGATGTTCGGCGCCGTGCTGTGGATCAAGGAGGCGGGGATGATCCGCGATCTGAGCCAGACGTACCTCGGCCAGACGGCGGCCGACAAGGCGGACGCGATCCAGCAAATCCAACAGCTCAAGACGACGGCGCTCGACTTTGATTTGGTGAAGGCGGCGTTGACGGACCTGGTGAAGGCGATCCTAGTGGCGTCGATTACGCTGCTGGTGTCCACATTTTCGACGTCCCTGGTCTTCAACGTGGCGGTACCGTTCATGGTCTTCATCGCGGGCATGTTACGCGGGACGGCGGCGGAGATGTGGGGTGCGCACCATCTATTCATGGCCGTGGTGGCCATTGTACCCGACTTCGGACTGTTCAGCATCGCGGACGAAATCAACCTGGGCAACGTCGTGCCCTGGACGCACATCGGCGAGGTGGTAGTCTATGGCTTGGCGAGGACAGTGATTATCGTTCTGGCCGCCCATTTGATCTTCTCGCGACGAGAGATATAGAACCATGCGAACGAAGGTGCTCGCGGCAATTGTTCTCTTCGGCATCGGCTTTGCCTTGCTGCCGTTGGAGAACTCCGTCCGTGCCCAGCGGCAACAAATGAAGTACGGCGGTGCGCACGTAACATTTCAGCTGCGCGAAGCGATCGGCCAGAACCTCGCGATCGCGCTGCTGGCCGGGATGCGGGGCGTGGTGGCGGACTTCATCTGGCTCAATAGCCACGGTTTCTGGGAAAAGAAGGAATGGCTGCGGCAATATCGCGATATCCTGGTAGTCGTTACCCTGCAGCCGCAGTCGATTTTATTTTGGGACCTTGGCCAGTGGCACATTGCCTGGAACATTGGTTACGGGGCGTTATCCGACCCGCAGAACCGCACCAAGGCCGAAGGCATCAAGCGCGAGCATGAATGGCATCAAAAAGCGCGCGAGTTCCTTGAGCGCGGGGTCGAAAACGTCCCGGGTAAGTACAATCTGTACTTCGCGTTGGGCTGGCTGTATTACGAAAAATTGAGCAAGGATTGCGATGAACCACCATGTCAGGAGGCTTTGTGCAAGGCCACGGAGTATTTCAGAACCGCGGCGAGCTTTCCCGATGCGCCGCAGTTTGTCCCACGCGTCTATGCGCGGGCACTGGAGAAGTGCGGCGATATAAGGGGATCGTACGAGGAATGGAAGCGCCTGTGGTATCTGGATCGATCCAAGACGGACCAAACCTGGAGCATCATTGAGCGGGAAATTCGCCAGATAGAAAACGAACTGCAGATCCCCAACGCCGAGCGCGTATTCCCCATATCGAAACCATGACCACCGAAAAGACCAATCTCCGCTACGCCATCTTGAGCGACATTCATGCGAACCTCGAAGGTCTCGAAGTCGTACTCAAGGACTCGATTGAGCAGCAGTGCACCCACTACGTGTGTCTCGGTGACATTGTCGGCTATGGTCCGAACCCGAAGGAATGCCTCGCCGCTGTTCGCGGTCTCGATTGCCCCGTCATCATGGGGAACCACGACGAGTACTGCGCTTCCGAGATGGAGCTCGTCGGCTTCAACGCCATGGCGGCTGAGGCAATTCGCTGGACCCGCACCCAATTGAGCGCTGAGGAAAAGGAATGGCTTCGCGAGCTCAAATACGTCCGTCACGTCGAATCTTTCACCATCGTCCATGCCACCCTCGATTTGCCCGAACGTTGGGCGTACGTCTTCGACCGCCTCGCGGCGCAATCCAGTTTTAACTACCAGCACACCCCTGTCTGCTTCAACGGGCACACGCACGTTCCCGTCGCGTTCGTCCGCGGCCCGGCCGGTCTTCAGGGCGGGCTCTACTCCAAGATCAAAATCGAGGTCGGCCGCAAGTACTTCGTCAACGTCGGCTCGGTCGGCCAGCCGCGTGACCGCAATCCCAAAGCCTCCTACGTCATCTTCGATCTCCTGACCAATATGATCGAACTGCGCCGGGTCCAGTCCGATATCCCCAAGACGCAGAAGAAGATCCGCGCCGCCGGATTGCCGGAATCGCTGGCCGACCGTCTCGCACACGGTCGCTGAAATAATTCCTGTTCCTTCGGGGTGGTTCGCGGTTTATTATCCGCCGCGATGCGGATTCTCATCATCAAACCCAGCGCGCTCGGCGACGTCGTTCATGCTCTGCCGACCGTCAACCGCATTCGCCAACATTTTCCCGATGCCCATATCTCCTGGCTGGTCAACGACACGCTCGCTTCACTTCTCAAACACTCACCGATCATCAACGAAGTTGTCCCGTTTCCCCGCCATCAGTATGCGAAACTTCCCGCCCTCGTGCACCGCTTGCGCCAAAACCATTTTGACATCGTCATTGACCTTCAAGGACTCCTCCGCAGCGGATTGATCACGCGTCTCACGAGCGCTTCGCGACGCATTGGCCTGTCGGACGCCCGCGAAGGCGCCCGGTTCTTCTATAACGAAATCGTTAATGTTCCTCGCGCCCACGCCGTTGACCGCTACCTCCTCGCGGCACGCCATCTCGGTTGCGTAACCAATCCCATTGAATTCCCTCTTGGCATCTCGACACAGATCAAATCCGAAGGCCTCATTGCCGTGAATCCCTCGGCTCGCTGGGAAACCAAGCTCTGGGGCAACGAGAGATTTACCGAACTCGTTCGGCGACTGCCTCGCGAACGGGTTGTCCTCACCGGCTCCAGCGGCGAACGTGACACGATCGACCGAATCGCCCAGGGTAGCCGCAATCTCGCCGGGCAAACCGACCTCTTCCAACTCGCGGAACTTTATCGGCGCTGCGCCGTCGTCATCACCAACGACAGCGGGCCGATGCACATCGCCGCCGCTGTTGGCACGCCGGTCGTCGGCATATTCGGCCCCACCGACCCGGCCTTGACCGGCCCCTACGGCAAACAACACATCGTCTTGCGCGCCGGCATTCCTTGCTCCCCGTGCTTCAAGGGCCATTGTGTGAATCCGGTTCTGATGGAATGTATGAAACTGATTACCGTCGAGCAGGTCATGGAAGCCGCGCAGCGCTTTATCCAGGAAGTAACGCTGTAGAGTTCCCATCACTGGCAACCTAATAGCCGCTGTCGTTCCGTTGGTTTCGTCGTAGAAAAGATACCCCCCTCGTGATTGTAAAGTTTCCTACTGGACAATCAGACTGTTGACCAATGGCAAACAGCTTGGAGTGCAACGAAGGTGTCTGCAACAAGAGGAGGCGGTGAATATGAAGAAGGTATTGGTGTTTCTTTTAATAGTGGAAGCGAGTCTGTGTGTGCTCGTGGGCGTGCGGGCGGTCTCAGGTGCGGGTAGCGGAGCATCCGGATCCGGCACATCGCAGGGGGGAACCAGCGGTACGTCTCAGGGAGAAACGAGTGCCCCGCTACCAAGCGGCATGGGTGGGACATTACAAGGAAGTACGAGCGGAACTTTGCAGGGAGGGGGCAGCGCGACGAGCACGTGGCAAAACGGTGGAACCCTACAAAATAACGGAAGTCTGATACAAAACGGACTCAGTGGAACTTGGGAGAATAGCGGTTCACTGCAGAATTCCGGTTCCATGCAGAACAGACCCAGCGGAACGTGGCAGAACAACGGTACGCTGCAGAATTCTGGAAGTCTGCAAAACGGTGGTTCACTTCAAGGCGGTGCCGGCAATACAAACTCTGCCACCCAAGGTGGTCGAAGCGGCCCCATCATAATCACCCCCCATCAGTAGTGATAAGGCATACGGATCCTTTCAAACACCGAAATGGCACGCCGGGGCGCCACGAGTTGATGGCGTCTGGCGTTCATTTCTACTGCGATAACGTTCTTGCGCGTTTGGCAGCCTTTCGCTACCGTCCCGTCATTCCATGACGGAACTCGAACAACAACTGCAATCCGCCCGCACCGAGGCCGAGGCCGCACTTGCCACCTGCGTCGATCTTCCCGCGCTCGACCAGCTCAAGGCCAAGTACCTTGGCCGGAGTGGTTCGGTGTCCGCCGCGTTGGAACAACTCGGCAAGCTCCCGAAAGAGGAGAAGCCGCGCATCGGGAAGCTCGCCAACGAGATTAAGAACGCATTGACCGCCGCCATTGCCGCGAAACGCGAGGAATTGGAGTCGAAAGCCGTCGCTTCGGGCCCGGCCATCGACGTCACGCTGCCCGGTCGCCGTCACCCGATTGGCCATCTGCATCCGCTCACGCAGGTGTTCGACCGTGCGGTCACGATTTTCCGACGGATGGGGTTCGCCGTCGAGGACGGCCCGGAAATTGAGGATGAATGGCATTGTTTCGACGCACTGAACACGCCCGCCGACCATCCGGCGCGTGACATCCAGGACACGCTGTACGTCGATCTGCCGCCGCATGAGAAATACGGGCGTTACGTCATGCGCACCCACACGTCTCCCGTGCAGATTCGCACGATGATGAAGCAGAAGCCGCCGATCCGCATCGTTGCGCCGGGCCGTGTGTTCCGCCGCGATAATCCCGATGCCACGCACAGCCCGACGTTCCACCAGATCGAGGGATTGTACGTCGACAAGAACGTCACCGTCGCCGACCTGAAAGGGACCGTCGAGTTTTTCTTCCAGCGGCTTCTCGACCCGAACACCAAAGTGCGGTTCCGACCGCATTTCTTTCCGTACACCGAGCCAAGCTTTGAGATCGACCTGAGTACGCCGCATTTCCGCGCCCGCGGCAAGGAGTGGATCGAGATCGCGGGCTGCGGCATGGTTGACCCTAACGTCTTCAAGTCTGTTGGCTATCCCGACGACGAATACACCGGCTGGGCCTTCGGCTTCGGCATCGAACGCCTCGCCATGGTGATGTGGTCGATCAACGACATCCGCCTCTTCACCGAGAATGACGTGAGATTTCTGGAACAATTCTAATGAAGATTACAAGATTCTGTTGTTGGGTGGTTTTGGTAACAGCGGTGTGCGGTTCGATTGTTTCCGCAGCCGGGACGGCGAATGTCACCCCGATCAATCCCAATGCGTACAAACAGCCCGTTCGGGTGGCGTGCGTTGGCGACAGCATCACGGCGGGTATGGGAGTGTCGAAGGGGAATGATTACCCAGCGCAGCTCGGACGGATGCTCGGAATGAAATGGGTAGTAAAGAATTTCGGTGTCAGCTCAAAGACACTGCTGAACCATGGCGACCAGCCGTACCAGAAGACGTCGGCATTTGTGAATGCGTTGGCGTTCAATCCCGATGTGGTGATCATCAAATTGGGAACCAATGATACGAAACCACAGAACTGGAAGTTCAAGAACGAGTTTATCGCGGACTACGAGGGATTGATTGCGCAATTCGCGAAATTACCGAGCCGGCCACGGCTCTTCCTTTGCTACCCCGCGTTCGTACCCGGTGCCGGTAACTTCGGCATCAATGAGGCCGGTGTGATGGAGCAGTTGCCAATGATCGATAAAATCGCGACCGAGGAAAAGGCGGGTCTCATCGACATTCACGGCGCGCTCAAGCCTCATCCGGAGTTAATACCTGACCGGGTTCATCCAAACGCGGCGGGTGCGAACATTCTGGCCAAGACAGTCTTCAAGGCGTTAACCGGCAAGGAATACAGCGGTGCTCCCGTAATCGTCGAAACCCCGCAGCCGGCAGCCAAGAACTAGGCAGAAGGCGAAACATCACGTGCGTCTACGCCGACGCCGCTGGAAGGCGCGGGCCAAACCCAGTGCTCCCATACCGAGCGCCGCAAGCTCGATGGTGGATGGTTCAGGAATCATGGACGTCTCGATGCGGAAGCTGTTGATACCGGCAAACAGACCGCCGCGGTTCAGCATGTTGCCGTTGGTATCGAAGGTATAGCGATCCGCTTCGTTATTGGTGGAGCCGCCCCCTTGATTGGGATCCTGAAGGACGTCCACGATGTAACGATAGGGGATGCCGTTGGTGTACAGTGTGGTCACGCCGGAGACGAATACCGCGTGGCCACCCAGAGAGTTCGTCGATATGCGTCCGGTGATTATATTGGTAGTAATTGTAAAGCCCCAGAAGACACCCAATTCAACGTCGCCCGTGGAATTCAGCGCGCTGATCACCTGCCCGAAGTTCGTGGTGACCACCGTGGGCGCGATCGACAACCCATTCGTTGTGAAATACGAGTTCTTGCCGGAGATGAAGTTGGCGATCTTCGTGCCGTTGGAGCTGCCCGGCCCGGTGTCGCTCTGCATCAGGTTGGTCAACGTACCGTAAATTTGTTGCGCTGACTGGGTAACATTCAGCGAAGGAAACATGTTGCCGAGGTAGCGGATCGACCGCGCAGCCGCGCCGGGAGCACAACCGTTTTCGGCTTCGGTAACGACGGCGATATTTGTGGTGGGGGTTTGGATGGTCCCCCGACCGGTAAGCCCGGCGGCCAACCCCGCCAAGCCTCCCGCCGCCGCCGCGCCGATAGCATCCCCGATGGAACCGGCCGCTTCATCACCCTCGGAATTCGGGTCAGTCTGGTTGCCTTCCAGTTCGGTGGCGGCAGCCACACTAGCGGCGGATAATCCCCCGCCCGGCGCGAGTGACAACGGCGAGGCGCTGAGGGAGAACGAATAATTCAGGCTCGAGACGGCCGTGCCGTCCGCCTGGCCCAGGTCGAATTTAAATGTCAGAGGCACGTTACCTGTGAGATCCGCGGGAGAGTCGAAAATCACTGGCTCATTCTGGACGGCCCAGTTGTTGTTGCTACCCCCGGAGACGTCCGTGAGAATATTCACCCAACCCATGTATCCGGATCCGAACGCGGTGAGCGACCCGACATCGCCGGCGGAAAAGCTGACCGTGGCCTCTCCCCACTGGGAGGATTGGTCTTGGAACCCACCGGTGCCGTTAGCCCAGGAAACCTGGTCGAAGCCGACGGTGGCGGCCTGTGCCGGCTGGCTGAAGACGACCCATGATAAGGCCACGGCACAGATAGAAATAAGTGTGGAAATGCGATTGCAAGAATTCATAGGCCGTATTCTCCCTTGTTCACGTTGCGACTCACGTGTTGCCACTGGTTCTCTGACGCCACAAATCAACTACCAAAACCGGCGGCAGGATTTCAAGCAAAAAATGCTGGAAGTCGAGACGCTTGCTCGTTTGACCCGGAATCGCTACAGTCCAGTTCGCATGAAATTCACCTACAACTGGCTGAAGCAGTACGTGGACTTCGATTGGTCGCCGTCGGAGTTGGCGGAGAAGTTGACGTTTGCGGGAATTGAGGTCGAGAACGTGGTGACCGTTGGCGGCGGCGCACTGCAACAGGTTGTCGTCTGCCAAATTCTCTCTAGCGAGAAACATGCGAGCGCGGACAAGCTCAGCGTCTGCCGTGTGACCGATGGCACGGGCGAACGCCAGATCGTTTGCGGGGCGAAGAATTACAAGATTGGCGATAAAGTGCCACTGGCGTTGCCCGGCGTGACCCTGCCCAATGGCATGACGATCAAGGAAGCGAAGTTGCGCGGTGTCGACTCCCAAGGAATGCTGTGTTCGGCGAAGGAACTCGGCCTCGCCGAGGATGTGGACGGACTTCTCATTCTGCCCGCCGACACGGTTGTCGGCAGCAAGCTCAGCGATGCGCTCGGCGGTATGGACACCGTGTTCGACATCGAGGTGACGCCGAACCGTCCCGACTGGCTCAGCGTCATCGGGATCGCGCGCGAGATTTCGGCGCTTACGGGAAACCCAATTAAACTTCCCGAGGTCACGGTTCAGGAGTCCGGCGATTCGGTTGAGAAACTCACAACAGTGAAGGTGGAAGCGCTGGATTTGTGTCCGCGATACACGGCGCGCGTGATTCGCGGCGTGAAGATCGGACCGAGTCCCGCGTGGTTGAAACAAACTTTGGAGAAGGTCGGGTTGCGTTCCGTGAACAACGTCGTGGACGTGACGAATTACGTGCTCTTCGAGAGCGGTCATCCGTTGCATGCGTTTGACTACAATTTGCTGGCTGACCATCGCATCGTGGTGCGTCGCGCGACGAAAGGCGAAACTTTCGTGGCGATTGACGGCACGAAACACAAGTTGACCGGTGAAATGCTGGTGATTGCCGACGCCAAACGCGCCGTGGCGCTCGCAGGCGTCATGGGTGGCAAGGAAAGCGAGATCAACAACCAGACGACAGACGTATTGTTGGAGAGCGCGTGGTTTTTGCCGTCGAGTATCCGCAAAACGTCGAAACAGTGCGGGTTGTCGAGTGATTCGAGCTATCGATTCGAGCGGGGCGCGGACATCGGCGGCGTGATTTGGGCGAGCGACCGCGCGGTGCAACTGATCCAGCAACTCGCGGGCGGACAGGTTGCGCGCGGGATCGTGGACGCGTTGGCGAAACCGATAGAGAAGCGTCGCGTGCGCTGTCGGTATGCGCAAGTCGACCGGTTGTTGGGAATCGAAGTGCCAGCCGACGCCGTGAAGAAGATCTTTACCGGATTGTCGTTGAACGTTGTCACCTCGGACGCGAATGGCTGCGAAGTGGAGGTCCCCACATTCCGGGTCGACCTGGAACGCGAAGCGGACTTGATCGAGGAAGTGTGCCGCATCCATGGCGTGGAGAAGATTCCCGCGAAGATGCAGCCGGCGTTCGCCGCGGTTTCGAAGTTTGATGCCCAATGGGATGTACTTGCCCGGGTACGGCGAATCCTGACCGCGCTCGGGTTTCACGAGGCGCAAAACCAGACACTGGTAAGCGAGGGCGATTTGAAACTGCAGAATCCATTGAACGCCGACCAACACGCGTTGCGCTCGTCGCTCATCCCCGGATTGCTGACGAACCTACGAACGAATGTGTCGCGGCATCAGTTCGACGTGAAACTCTTCGAGATCGGACGAGTATTCGCCTCCGACGGCAAAGAATCCCTGCGCCTGGCATTGGCCGTGACGGGGCGACGTGAGCCGCACTCGTGGGAGACGTCGGTCCGGGAAGCGAAGCTGGATTACTTCGACGTGAAGGGCGCCTTGGAAGAGGTGGGCGAGACGTTGGGAATCCCCGTGAATGCCGCTGTTCGGCAGATTCCGCCCGCTCAGGCAAAAAAACTCGATCTACGGGACGCCGTGTACGTGGCGGAGGCCGAGTTGACCCCGCTATTGGCGGGGGGCGAACGAGAGCGGACGTTCCGCGAGTTGCCGAAATTCCCGGCAGTGGTGCGAGACGTGGCCCTCGTGGTGGATGAAGATGTCCCGCATGGTGACGTTCTCGCGGCGATCTTGAAAAATCGAAATAAAGTCTTGGAACGGGTGGAGCTTTTTGATATTTACCGGGGGAGTTCGATACCGACGGGAAAGAAATCCATGGCGTACTCGCTGACGTTTCGGGCGCCGGACAGAACGCTGACCGACACCGAAGTCAACGGGGCGCATGAACAGGTAAAACGGTCGATATCGCAGACGTTGAAGTGTGAGATACGCGAAAGTTGACGTGCATGAGCAGGGTTGATGTGCGGCGACCATGAAACTGACTGGAAACTTCTTGAATTCGACAAGAAATTATGTTATCGGGATAGGTGCGGGCGACAATGGTCGCCGGTGTTCTTTGCCAAGGCTGAGATTTTCGAGATACCCTGCCATGTTCGTAACAAACGAGCCTTCTTTGAGCCAACACCGTCATTGACGGAGCTCGGTGTTCGGTTGTGGATGCACGCCTTTCGAGGTAGCATGAAGCAGCCGACAGAGCCCCCTATTAGTAAGGGGTTCAAAGATATCGTTTAAACGGCATTACGGCGGGGTATTTCGTTTATTAGGCCTCGTCGGTCAACGACACACATCTCACACGCCTGCGAGTACCGGGCCGGATTGGTGGCGATGACCGAAAACTTATTTACCAACCAATCTCTGGAACCCGCCGCACCGGCGGAGGCCGCTGTTCACGGAAACGCGCCGCTGGCCACGCGGATGCGCCCGCAAACCCTCGAAGATTTCGTCGGGCAACGCCACATACTCGGGGAAGGCAAGCTGCTGTGGCGGGCGATCAAGGCCGACCGCATCAGTTCCATCATCCTCTACGGACCGCCGGGCACGGGTAAAACTTCCCTCGCACAGGTCATCGCCAACGCCACGAAGGCGCGATTCGAACGGCTCAGCGGCGTGGACTCGAATGTGGCGGACATCCGTCGTGTCATCGCCACCGCGGCCAATCGCCTCGCCAACTCGGGCCAACGGACAATCCTTTTCATCGACGAGATCCACCGATTCAACAAGGCGCAGCAGGATGTGTTGCTGCCCGACGTGGAAAACGGCACGGTGCGACTCATCGGCGCAACCACGCATAACCCGTTCTTCTATGTCAACTCGCCGCTCGTCTCCCGCTCCCAGATTTTCCAGCTCAAATCGCTCACGCCCGACGACATCAAGGAGCTGCTGAATCGCGCCCTGGCGGACAAAGAACGTGGTCTGGGCGGCAAGAAGTTCAAGGTCGATGCCGACGCGCTAGGGTTCCTCGCGACCGCTTGCGACGGGGACGCTCGCAAAGCGTTGAACTCGCTGGAAATCGGGGCACTCACCACACCCGGGGGACATATCACGAAGGCGATCGCGGAGGAATCGATCCAGAAGAAAGCCGTGGTGTACGACGCGGATGAGGATGAACACTACGACACGATCTCGGCGTTCATCAAGTCCATGCGCGGGAGCGATCCCGACGCGGCGTTGTACTGGCTGGCAAAAATGGTTGTCGCGGGTGAAGACCCTCGGTTCATTGCCCGGCGGATCGTGATCCTGGCGGCGGAAGACATCGGACTGGCCGATCCGCAGGCGCTGGTCCTGTCGGTTGCCGCGCATCACGCCGTGGAGTTCATCGGCTGGCCGGAAGGCGAATTACCGCTGGCAGAAGCGACGGTGTATTGCGCGACCGCGCCGAAATCGAACGCGAGCGCCAAGGGAATCTGGGGCGCCAAGGCCGACGTGGAACAGGGACGCACGCTGGCCGTTCCCGATCACCTCAAGGACACGCATTACAAGGGGTCGGAACGCCTCGGCCATGGCAAAGGGTACAAATACGCGCATGATTTCGAAGGGCATGTGGTTGAACAAGAACACCTGCCCGAGCATCGCAAGTATTACGAACCCAGCGACCAGGGATTTGAGATCAAAGTCCGCGAGCGAATGGAAAAATGGAAGCAACAGCTCAAGAAAAAGTAGCGTTGCGAAAACAGATGAGCGCGCAGCTGGCGGGACAAAGCGCGGCGGATGTCCGCGTCAAGAGCGCCGCCATCTGGGAACGGCTGTCGGTGCTGCGTGAGTTTACGGGCGCGACGCGACCGCTGGTTTATGTTTCCAAGGAAGTGGAAGTGGACACACACGGGCTGATTCGGCAGTTGCTCGCGATGGGCAGGAAGGTGTACGTGCCGTGGTTTGACGCCGCCAACGAACGGTACGGCGCCTCTGAGTTGCACGACTTCGATGCGGACCTGACGACCGGGAGATTTGGAATTCTGGAACCCAAACCCGAGGCGATACGACCGGCCACGGCAGAGCAGATCGACGTGGCGCTGGTACCCGGGTTGGCGTTCGACAAAACGGGCAACCGACTGGGCCGCGGGATGGGCTATTTCGACCGCCTGTTGCAGGAAATACACGGCGGGAGAGTTGCCCTGGCTTTCGATTTTCAGCTTCTGGGCGAAGTCCCCACAGAAGCGCATGACAGACGCATGGACTTCATTGTGACGGAAACACGAGTTATCAAAACCAAAGTTGTTGAAACCGAGGAATACCGACAATGAATATCATTATCGGTCTCATCGTGCTGGTTGTCGTCGTCGTATTCGGCTGGTTCCTCAGCCGCATGAAGACGCAAGCGGACACGCAAGCAGCAGGTGGGATCATGAAAGCCGCGCGGAAGGAAGCGGAAGACACGCTTCGGGAAGCGCGGGTGACCGCACAGGACGAAACATTCAAAGCTCGTGAACAGTTCGAGAAGGAGACGAAGGACCGACGCCAGGAATTGGCTGAAATGGAACGGCGGATCATGCAGCGCGAGTCGAACCTCGACCGCAAGGCCGACCTGCTGGAGCGCAAGACAGAAGAGGCCGCGAAGAAAGAGGCGCAAGTGGTCGAGCGTGAGAAGGAACTCCATAAGATCCAGGCGGAGATCGAGGAATTAAAAACCCTTACAAAGCGTGAACTCGAACGCGTGGCAGGCCTGAGCGCCGAAGACGCGAAGAAGCAATTGCTCGTAGAGCTTCAGGAGGACGTACAAGCCGAAGCCGCCGCGATGACGCGGCGCATCCTCGAGGAAGCCAAACAACAGGCTGACCGCGAGGCCAAGCGCACGATCACCATTGCCATCGAGCGATGCGCGTCAAATCACGTGCAGACGGCGACGAGTTGCACCATCGCGCTGCCGAGTGAAGAAATGAAAGGCCGCATCATCGGACGGGAAGGCCGCAATATTCGCGCGTTCGAGGCAGCCACGGGAATCAACGTGCTCATCGACGACACGCCCCAGGCCGTCGTGCTCAGCGGGTTCGACCCGGTACGGCGCGAATTGGCGCGGCAGACCCTGGAACGTCTCGTGGCCGATGGACG
>Ga0265338_10006258_pt1 | contig 15232 bp, 17 predicted proteins | sample 42126metaG_FD_193579 | JGI IMG/M metagenome (GOLD analysis project Ga0265338, IMG submission 193579) | Rhizosphere microbial communities from Carex aquatilis grown in University of Washington, Seatle, WA, United States - 4-21-26 metaG | ecosystem: Host-associated > Plants > Roots > Rhizosphere... | reverse complement strand
ACCTTGCGCGGACTGTAGTGGTCCAGGACCAGCGCCATCCAGATGAGCGACATCAGCACCACCTGGGGTTGGCTGATGGGCGCCAGCAGCGCATAGAGCCCCGCGCAGACAGCCAGCCCTAACAGGGCCTGGGTGAAGCGCGCACCCGGATCGCCGATGCGGCGGTCGAAGCCGGTGAGCAGTTGCAGGGCCACCAGCGCGGAAGCCACCGTCGCGGCGAGCCCTAGGCGCGCCGCAGTCTCGGGCCCCAGGGCCGGCTGGAAGATGGGCAGCATCGGCGGCAGCAGGCAGGCCAGATAAGCCCCCAGTCCGCAGACATAGCCCTTGAGCAGGTTCCGTCTCTCCATGGCGTACTCCCTGTACTTAGGTTGCGATGGCCGCGCCGCCGTATGCGGGACTGCGCGTAGCGTACCGACACAGTTCATCACCGCGGCGCCCCGAGGCCCATCGGCGCAATGCTGAAAACGTATGGTGGAAGGGCTGAGCCGGGCTTCAGGGTTTTGCTGAGTCCGGCATACCGTCCCCTCGCGTGGCGCCCCAGCGCCCACAAACCCTCTGCCCGGGGCACTTCGCAGGCGAAGCGATCCTATGGTTTCGGCACCAAAGCGCACCCCACCCTGATGCCTTTCTAGGGGTTCCCCTGACCCCCCTGTAGTCCGCGTCTTACATAACTCCTCCGGACAGCCGATGAATGGGCATTCGTGTCGGCCAGCCTCAGCAAGCCCCTGAGGCCTCTATGCTCCTGACCCCCGGTGCGATTCAGCGCAATTCCGATGTGACGCATGTCGCCTTGCTGATGAAATGCGTCCCATACAAATGCGCAGGAACGCGCATAGGGAGAAGATCATGAAGAAGCTCACGTTGTTATTGGCCGCGCTTTTCACGGCTCTCATCCTCACGGGTTGCGGCGGGGCCGGTGCGGTGCCAGGTACCGGCACGCCGACCGGATCCTTGGACAACACCGGTAGCAGCGGCACGGACGTCGCCCCCACCATCACTTATATGGGCTTCGCGGTGGTGACCCAGGACGGCGCCTACAGCGCCAAGATCGTGGTGTTCTTCAGCGAGGACATGGATCCCGCCACCATCGCCACCAGCAACTTCGTGGTCAAGGACGCGGACGGCACCGTGGTGCCGGGTTCGATGCTCTATATCGGTGTCACCGCGGTGTACACCCCCACCCGCCGCTTCGTGGCCAATTCCGCCTACAGCATCACCGTGGGCACCGGCGTGCGCAGCCTGGGCGGCATCCCGCTGGGCAAGGCCAAGACCTGGAGCTTCAACACGCCTGACCCGTCCGATCTCACCGGCGTGCTGGTCTCGGTCTCCTCCGTGGCCCCCGCCACCTATGCCATGGACGTCCCCCTGAACAGCGGCGTCAACGTGACCTTCGGCCAGATCATGGACCCGGCCACCGTCAACTCCTCCACCGTGTCTCTGGTGGCACCGGACGGCACCGCCGTCGCTGGCGAGGTGCACTACACCGGCGTCACCGCCAGCTTCGTGCCCCACAGCTCGATGATCCCCAACACCACCTATCGCCTGACGGTCAGCAACGCGGTCAAATCCCTCTCCGGTGTGGCCATGGACCAGGCCTACCGTTCCTCGTTCACCACCGGCACCAGCACACTGGCTTCGCCCCCGCAGGTGATCTTCAACGCGCCTGCGGACGGTGACAGCAACGTGAGCCTGACCGGCACCATGCTGGTGGATTTCGACCAGCCCATGGACACCACCACCATCAACGCCTCCAACATCACCCTCACCGACGCCTTCGGCCGCAACATCGAGGGCAGCGTGGTCTACACCGGCAGCACCGCGGTGTTCACGCCGGATGCCCCGCTCTCGCCCCTCACCCAGTACACCCTGGACGTGAGCGGCGCGGTGACCTCCAGCGGCGGTGCGCAGATGGAGGACGACTACAGCATCAGCTTCACCACCACGGACTTCAGCAACGGTCCCGCACCGAGCGTGGTGTTCACCAACCCGGCGCCCTGGCAGTCCAACGCCTCGCGCTACGACGCCATCAGCGCCGCCTTCAGCCAGACCCTGGATCCGACCAGCCTCGACGGCACCACCGTGCAGTTGCAGGCGCCGGACGGCAGCCTGGTGCCCGGCAGCGTGAGCTACCTCGGCAACGTGGTGAGCTTCACCCCCACCGCCCCGCTGGCCTTCGGCACCCACTACACCATGATCCTGAGCGGCGCCATCAAGGCCGTGGACGGCGCGGCCATGGGTGCGGATTACTCCTGGGGCTTCACCACCACCCAGCCCATGTGACAGGCGGCAAGCCCGCAGGGAAGCGGGCGCTCAGCCGGCGAGAGGGAGGCAAGGATGCCTCCCTTCGCTCGTCCGGAGACCTGGATTAAAATCGGCCTCCCCCTTGCGCGCTCCGGAGAGGACGATGGCCGTGAAGAAGAAGCCCAGCAAGAAGCCCCCCGCGAAAGGCAAAGCCCCCAGACCTGTGACCAGACCGGCCGCCAAGGCCCGCAAGGTGAAGCCCATCCCGCCGGGCTTCCGCAGCGTCACCTCCTACCTTTTCGTGCCCGCCGCCGCGCACCTTATCGAATACCTGCGCGCCGCCTTCGATGCCGACGTGATCTCACGCCATCTGGACGGCGATGGCCGGCTCTCCTACGGGTTGGTGAAGATCGGCGATTCCCTGGTGATGGTCTCGGAGCCTCGCGAGCCCTGGAAGCCCATGCCCTGCGGCATCTACCTCTACGTGCCGGACACCGATGCCACATACCGTAACGCCATGGCCGCGGGCGGCATCAGCCTCATGGAGCCTTCCGACCAGTTCTACGGCGACCGCAACGCCGGGGTGCAGGACCCCAGCGGTAACCAGTGGTGGATCGCCACCCACATCGAGGACGTATCCCCCAAAGAGCTGGAACGGCGCATGCGTTCCATGTAAGCCGGCCTATACTTGGAGTCCGGCCCCCGCGGCCGACCCCCATAAATCAGGAGCAGCCCATGCCCCGCTTCGCCCTGTTGGACAGATGGTCTCCGCAGCTCCTGAGCCTGTTGCGCATCGTGGCCGGGTTCTGCTTCCTCTGGCACGGCAGCGCCAAGCTCCTGGGATATCCCCCGGGCATGGACAAGGTCCAGCTGATGTCGCTCATGGGCCTGGCCGGCACCCTGGAACTGGTGGGCGGCGCCATGGTGTGTATCGGCCTCTTCACCCGGCCGGTGGCCTTCATCCTCTCCGGCGAGATGGCCTTCGCCTACTTCATGGCCCACGCACCCCACGGCTGGCTGCCCGCCATGAACGGTGGCGACGCGGCGGTGCTGTATTGCTTCGTGTTCCTGTACCTCGCAGCGGCAGGCGGCGGCCCCCTCTCGGTGGACGCCATGATGCGCAAGCGCTGAACCGCATGCAGCTCGCCGACGCCATCGCCGCCCTGGGTTCGCTGCCCGAGAGCCTCGCGCGACGCACGCGGGGCCTGGACGATGCGCGTCTGCGCTTCAAGCCGGACGCGGGTGTGTTCTCGGTGCTGGAGAGCGTCTGCCACCTGCGGGACATCGAGGTGGAAGGCTATGCCGAACGGCTGGAACTGTTGCTGGAGGAAGACTCACCGCTGTTGCCGGACCTGGACGGTGCGGCCCTGGCCCGCAGCCGGCGTTATCAGCAGCAGATCTTCAGTACGGCCTTGGAAGCCTTCACGGCGGCGCGCCACGCCAACCTGCAGACCCTGCGTCGCCTCGCGCCGGTGGACCTGGAACGCCGCGGGGAATATGAGAACTTGGGGGTCGTGACCCTGGATCAGGTGCTGGACATGTGGGTGGCGCACGACCGCGAGCACCTGCAGGAACTGGACCAGTTGCTGACGGTGCTGCATAACCCCGCCGCCATCCAGGCCAAGCCCTCGCAATCCCTCAGTCAGCGCTGAAGCGTCTTCAGATACCCACGCCCGTGGTCTTGATGCGGGTATCGTCCGCGATCCAGTTCAGCTCCCAGGTCTTGCCGTCGTCGGCAGAGAAGGCTTGCTCGAAGTGCGCGGTATCGGCAGCGGTCCGCGTGATCACGAAACGCACCATGATGGGCTTGCCGCCGAAGGTCTCGTGGTCGTAGAACTCGCCGCGTCCATCCTTGAAGCCGCCCACGGTGGGCACACCCAGGCCGCCGCCGCGGCTGCTGGCCACGTTCAGGCTCCACTGATGTGAGTCGGGGTCGTAGAGGCGCCAGGACGCCAGTTCCAGGTGCCCCGCCGCACCGCCCACTTCCAGTTCCACCAGGTTGGCCTTGCCGCCCCACACCCTGCTGATCACGCTGCTGCCGTCGTACTCGGCCCAGGTGGCGGAGCCGCTGAGGGGATGCACCAGGCACTTCACGTGGGTCTTCCAGGTGCCGAATTCCCAGTCGAAATCGTGGGCGCCATCCGGTGCCGCGGCGGGCGCGGCCGCCGACAGCGTCGATGCGAACAGGAGGCCCAGGACCGGTAGCGCAATGCCCAACGTCTTCATCGCATCACCCCTCGTTCCGCAGTTCAGTTACAGGCTTCGGGCACCGCTCGTCTGGACGAGAACCAGTTGAAGTTCGGCACCGTGGCCAGCACCACGCCCAGCACCGCCAGCGTGCCGCCCACCACCGTGACCCAGGTGGGGATCTCGCCCAGCCAGAGATACGCGATGAGGCAACCCATGAGCGGCTGCAGGTACAGGAAGCTCGCCACCCGCGAAGCGGGCGCCCGCTTCAGTGCGTAGGACCAGCACACGAAGCCGATCACCGTGGGGAACAGCGCCAGGTACAGCACCGAGGCGAGCTGCGGCCAGGGCGCCGCCAGGAGCTTGGCCGGGAGCGCCGTGCCGAACGGCAGGAACAGCAGCGTCGCGACGAAGAGGCTGGCGGCAGTGAAGCCGATGGCGTCGGTGCGCTGCAGCAGCGGCTTCTGGAACACGAAATAGCTGGCGCTGCACAGCACCGCCACGAACACCAGGAGCGCCATGGGCTCGAGATGGATGCCGTGACCTCTCCCTAAGGTCACCAACAGCGTGCCTACGAAGGCCAGCCCCAACCCCAAGGCCGCGCGGGTACTGATGTGCTCCTTGAGGCGCAGCATGGCCAGCACCGCGGTCACGCTCGGCACCGTGGAGATCACCACCGCCGCGGAACCCGCCGAGAGGCGCGTCATCGAATAGCCGAGTGTGAGCTGGTAGAGGAAGTGGCCGAAACAGGCCAGCAAGGCGAGCAAAGCCCAGTCCTGTTTCGGCGGCAGTTTTATCCGGCCCATGGCCACCGGGACCATCAGTACCGCAGTGGCGATGGCGAAGCGCATCAGCGCGATCTCGCCCGGCGTGAACACCTGCAGGCCGTAGGAGATAGCGGCATAAGAGGAGGACCACAACACCAGCGTCAGCCCAGCGGCCCAATAGGCCAGGGTGCGGTCCTTCACGGCAGCGGCGTTCATGCGGTGCACTGCTCCCGGCCCATGCCCTTGGGTCGCGCGTCCTGCGCCGGCTTCACGCGCTTGCGATACACCACCTGCCAGACCGTGAACCAGGCGCTCACGCCCGGCTGCTGACCGAGTGAGATCCAGTACTGCACGCGTTCCGCTTCGTCCTTCGGGGTCTGCATCGCCGTCTCCTGCTCTGTGGTGGAGGGAGCCTACCGGGAAGACCTGCCGGAGACTGGCTGTTTTCGGACCGGTCATGCGGCGGCTTCCCGTGGCACGGATAATGGCTTTTATCTGGTACACTTTTAAGTACCAGTTTCTATATTTTGTCTAGACCAGATACGACTCTGGAAAAGGCGCGCCATGCACGATCTGGTACTCACGGTCCCCAAGGACGCCCGTCCCGGCTACCTGCGCATCGCCGAGGCCCTGCGTACCGCCATCCAGGCGGGCCAGGCCAAACCCGGTGAACGCCTGCCCTCCAGCCGCGTGCTGGCCGACACCTTGGGGGTGCACCGCCATACCGTCACCGCCGCCATGGACGAACTGGTGGCGGAAGGCTGGCTCGAATCCGGCGAGCGGCGCGCGCACCGGGTATGCGCGGTGCTGCCCTCGGAGTTCTTCAAGCCCCGCGGCGGCGCCAAGAAGACCGCGCTGTTCGAGCGCAAGTTCAAGTGGCGCCTGGCACGCCAGAGCGACACCCAGCTCTGCGGTCTCGTGGATACCGGGCCTTATGACTACGCCTTCCAGGGCGGCCAACCGGACCTGCGGCTCTTCCCCTACGACGAGTTCCGCGCCTGCGTGGCCGAGTCGCTGCGGCAGCGGCCCATCAACCTCGGCGGCTACGGCGACCCCGCGGGGCATCCGGAGTTCATCGAACGCCTCAGCGAATACCTGCGCCGCGTGCGCGCCCTCACCGGCCGGCGCATCGTGGTCACCCACGGCGCCCAGGAGGCCATCTTCCTGGTGGCGCAGCTCTTGGTGCACCCCGGCGACAAGATCGCGGTGGAAGTGCCGGGCTACGCCGCCGCCTGGGACGCGTTCCGCGCCGCCGGCGGCGAGACCATCGGCATCAAGATCGACAAGCAGGGCATGGATCCGGATGCGCTGGAGGCGGCTATCGCCAAGCACCATATCCGCATGATCTATCTCACGCCGCATCACCAGTATCCCAGCACGGTGACCTTGCCCACGGCGCGGCGCCTGCGCATCTACGAACTGGCGAGCCGTCACCAGATCCCCATCGTCGAGGACGACTACGACCACGAGTTCCATTTCTGCTCCCAGCCCATCGCGCCCATGGTGAGCAGCGATCCCTGCGGCCTGGTCATCTACATCTCCACCCTCTCCAAGATCATGTTCCCCTCGGCGCGAGTGGGCTTCATCGCGGTGCCGGAGGAACTGTTCACGCCGCTGGCGCGGCAGCGCGCCATCGTCACCCGCCAGAACAGCATCTTCATGCAGGACGCCATCGCCCGCTGGATGGCCGGCGGCGGCTTCGAGCGGCACCTGAAACGCATGCGCCGCCACTATGAGGAGCGGCTCGAGGCGATGGTGGAGTCGCTGCAAGCGGGCAAGCGTGAGGGTCTGCCCCTAGACTGGGACGAACCGGACGGCGGCATGGCCCTGTGGCTCGACACCGGTGCCGACAGCGACCTGGTGATGGCCAAGGCCAAGGAGCTGGGTGTGTTCGTGGCCTCCGAATCGGAGTTCCATCTCACGCCGCCCCCCGGCGGCTACAGCCATCTGCGCCTGGGCTACGCCAGCCAGAGCCCCCAGGAGATCCGCGAGGGCATGGGTCTGCTCATGGAGGCCATCGGCGCGGCCCGACGCTCACGCCGCAAGGCAGGCTAAGGCCGGATTTTCGTCCAGACCCCTTGTAAAATGTAACCTATAGGTTACTCTATGAGTACTTTAGGTTACTTCTGGATGGGCCGCCATGGATACCGCCGCACGTGTCGAGAGCTTCGCCCGGGAACGCCGCCACATCCTGCTGGCCTCGCTCATCACCTATGCCGTCTGGTGCGGGGCCTTCATCCTGTCGCTGAGCCAACCCTTCGCCAGCAGCCGCCCTGCGCTCCTCTCCGTCGCCACCGCTGTCTCCGGCCTGCTGTGGGCAGGCAGCTGCGTCTGGCTGGTGCTCTGGGTGCGCCGGGTGCGCGCCCATCCCGAGACCCTCGCCGCCCTCAACGATGAGATGACCGTGCGCAACCGCTGGCGCGCCCAACGCGCCAGTGCCTTCGTGCTGCTGGTGTGCCTCATGCTGGGCGTGGTGCTCGTCAGCTACGTGGACGTAAGCGCCCGACTGGCGCTGCTGGTCTTGATCTGGGTGCTGGTGGTCTCGCAGCTCGGCTTCTATCTCTGGTTCGACCGGAGCGAGTGATGCCCGAGAACTTCTACGTCCTGCTCAAGCTGGCGCGGGTCCGGGCTGACCTGACACAGGAAGAGCTGGCGGCGCGGGTGGGCGTGACCCGCAAGACCATCAACACCATCGAGCGCGGCCACTTCGTGCCCTCCACCCTGCTGGCCCTCAAGCTCGCCAAGGCCCTGGGCGTGAAGGTGGAGGAACTGTTCTCCCTGGAACCGCCGACTGCCTAATGCGCCCCCTCCGGCGCGGGCGGTGCGTCAGCCTGGCGTTTGCCCATGAGCATCACTATCGGGATCGCCGCCAGGAAAGCGATGGCCATGAGCTTGAAGATGTCGATGAAGGACAGCATCACCGCCTGCTGCTGCACCAGTCCATAGAACGCCGCCTGGGCCTGCTTGGCCGCATCCAGGGTCTGCCCCGGCACGCTCTGCAGATGGGTGGTGATGCCTGAGAGCAGCGCATCGCTGCGGGCGCTGAAGCTCGTCACGTTCTCCGTGAGCACCGTCTGGTGGAACTGCGCGCGTCGCGCGAACACCGTCTGGATCAGCGAGATCCCCACGCTTCCCCCCAAGTTGCGCGACAGGTTCACCAGTGCCGTACCCATGTTGGTCTTCTCGCGGGGGATGCCCACGTAGGCCGCGGTGTTGATGGGGATGAACAGGAAGGCCAGGCCCAACGCCTGGAACAGCCGCGCCACCGCGATGGTGGTGTAATCCACCTGCAGGTCGAAGTTGGTCATGTAGAGCAGCGAGCAGCCCGAGAGCGCGAGGCCGAACATGATGAGCCAGCGTGCATCCACGCGGCTCACGAGCTTGCCCATGATGGGCATGAACAGCACCAGCGCCAGCCCTCCGGGCGAGAGTACGAGCCCCGCGTCGGTGGCGGAATAGCCCATGGAGGTCTGCACCCACTGCGGGATGAGCTGGGTGCTGCCCAGGAGCACGAACCCCAGGATGAACATGAGGATGTTGGCCACCGCGAAGTTGCGATTCTTGAGCAGCCTGAGGTCCACGATGGGCTCCTCGGCGCGCAGTTCCCGCACCACGAAGGCCACCAGCGACGCCGCCATCACGATGGACAGCACCAGGATCCAGTTGGAAGCGAACCAGTCTTCCCGTTCGCCCTTGTCCATCACCACCTGTAATCCACCCAAGCCCAGCGCCAGCAAGCCGAAGCCCATGAAGTCCACGTGCACGCCTTTCTTCACGCGCTCCTTGCGCTTGGCCTCGGCCTCCGGCGAATCGTGCACCATGGCCGCCACCAGCGTCACCAGCAGGATGCCTACCGGCACGTTGATGAGGAACACCCAGCGCCAGGAAGCCTGGTCGGTGATCCAGCCCCCCAGGGTCGGACCGATGGCCGGTGCGAACACCACCGCCAGGCCGTACATGGCGAAGGCCATGCCGCGCTTCTCCGGCGGGAAGCTGTCGGCAAGGATGGCTTGCGACACCGGCTGCAGGCCGCCGCCGGCGAAGCCCTGCATGGCACGGAACACCACCAGCATCATCAGGGAAGGCGCGAGACCGCACAGCAGCGAGGTGAGGGTGAAACCGATGATGCAGGCGGTGAAGAAGCGCTTGCGGCCGAACACCTCCGAGAGCCAGCCGCTGATGGGCAGCACGATGGCGTTGGTCACCAGATACGAGGTGAGCACCCAGGTGGATTCGTCCTGGCTCGCGGACAGGGAACCGGCGATGTGCTGCAGGGCCACGTTGGCGATGGAGATGTCCAGCACCTCCATGAACGCCGCCATCGCCACCACGGGCGCGATGGCCCAGGGCGAGTCCTTCCAGCTCTTGCGTGGTGCTGCCGCAGCGGCGGCCGCTTCAGCCATGGTCCTGCATCTGCGTGTGTCCCAGCTGCCTTTTTTTGGTTACTCTTGAGCTGTCTCCAGGGGAGCCCGGATGAAAGCCAACACTCTACGCCGCATCATGAACCTGTGGCCGCCGTTCCTGTTCTCCGGCATCAGCCTCACCCGCGTGAGCGAGGATTACCGCGAGGCGGAGGTGCAGCTCAAGAAGCACTGGTTCAACCAGAACTACGTGGGCGTGCACTTCGGCGGCAGCCTGTTCGCCATGACCGACGCCTGCTACATGGTGATGCTGGTGCAGGTATTGGGCAAGGGCTATTACGTATGGGACCAGCGCGCCAGCATCGACTATGTCAAACCCGGTCGCGGCACGGTCACCGCCAAGTTCGCGGTAACCGACGAGAGACTTAAGGAGATCCTGGACCATACCGCCGATGGCGAGAAATACTTGCCGGAGTTCGCGGTGGAGATCGTCGACGCTCAGGGCGACGTGGTGGCACGGGTGGTCAAGACTTTATACGTGCGGAAGAAACCTCCGAAACCAGCAAGCCCGGCGGCCACCGAATAAAAGAAGCCCCGCTCGTGCGGGGCTCGGGTCTCGGAAGTCGCGTCTGTCTTGGCTGGTATCCGCTGCGCCCTGTCCATGAGGCACTCCGGATGGCCGTGGACCCGATCCTTGGGTCCGGCGACGCCGCCGCTCAAGCGCGTTTTATCAGGCCGATGATGAACAGCAATATCACCGCACCCAAGAACGCCTCCAGCAGCGTACCCAGGAGACCCCAGAACACGATCCCCAACGCACCGAACAGGAAACCGCCCAACACCGCGCCGACGATGCCGACCACGATGTTGCCGGCGATGCCGAAACCGCGGCCTTTCATCACCAGGCCTGCCAGCCAGCCGGCGATGGCGCCGATGACCAGCATCCAGATCAAAGCAGCCACAGTGAGCATGCGTGGGCCCTCCTCATTCTCTTTGTTGTCACGGCAATGGAACCCGTCGAGGACACGCTAACAAGGGATGTGTCGTATGCACTGAGGGTTAGGTCACAAAACACATAGGATTCCCGGCTATTTGACAGGTCTAAAGCATATACTGTATATATATACAGTATATATCCTGGAGCGCACACGTGTCCGAACCCTGGCCTCGCGCCATCCTGCACGTGGATATGAACGCGTTCTTAGCCTCCATCGAACAGCGCGACTTCCCGGAACTGCGCGCCAGGCCGGTGGCGGTCACCAACGGCCCCCAGGGCGCCACCATCATCACCGCCAGCTACGAAGCGCGCGCCCACGGCGTGCGCACCGGCATGCACATCCGCGATGCGCGCCTGCTCTGCCCCGCCATCGTCAAGCGCGCCTCGCGTCCCAGCGAGTACGTGAAGGTCTCCATCGCCATCATGGCGGCCTTGGATCGGATCACGCCGGACATGGAAGTGTTCTCCATAGACGAAGCCTTCCTGGACGTGACCGGCGTGCAGCACATCCACGGCACGCCCGAGGCCATGGCGCAGATGGCCAAGCGCATCGTGTGGGAGACCACGGGCCTGAAGTGCAGCGTCGGCGCCTCCGGCGACAAGACCACCGCCAAGTTCGCCGCGCGCCTCATGAAACCGGATGGCCTGGTGATCATCCCACCCTGGGACGCGCGCGCACGGCTGCACGACGTGGCCGTGACGGAGCTCTGCGGCATCAACCGCGGCATCGGCGGATTCCTCAAGGAACGCGGCGTCACCACCTGCGGCGACATGCAGAAGCTGCCGGTGAGCGTGCTCGCTGCCCGCTTCGGCAACCTGGGGCGCCGCATCTGGCTCATGGCCCAGGGGCAGGATCCCAGCAAGGTGGAGACGCGGGTCGCCGATCCCAAGTCGGTGGGTGCCAGCAAGGTGTTGCCGCCCGCCACCCGCGAGCGCGAGATCCTCGCAGCCTATCTGCAGCACATGGCCGAGACCGTAGCCCTACGCCTGCGGCGTCACGGCTTGCAGGCAGTCAGCTTCGGAGTGGGTATAAGTCTGGATGAAGCTTGGATCGGTGCGGAATATCATGCCGCTCAAGCCACGGATGACGGCCACATGATCAATGCCTTCTGCGCCGATCTCCTGGCACGCCACTGGCATGGCCAACCCGCCTATCAGGTGTCGGTGCGGGCGCTGGATCCCAAGCCACGTGGCACCCAGGGCGACCTCTTCGCGACGGCGCCGGGGCGGCAATCCCAGGTGAACGCGGTCATGGACCGTATCAACGACAAGTACGGCCGCTGGACGGTGATGCCGGCGCGCATGCTCAACAAGAGCGCCACGCCGGACGTGATCGCGCCCTCATGGAAACCCACGGGGCACCGTCAGACGATCTAAGGCACCGCGTCTAGCGACCTTGGGGCGCCACGCGCCAGATGACGTTGCCCACGTCGTCCGCCACCAGCAGCGCGCCGGACTTGTCGAAGACCACCCCTACCGGACGCCCGTAGGCGTCGCCGTCCTTATCCAGGAACCCGGTGAGCACCGGCTCGGGCCCACCCTGGGGTTGTCCGTCCACGAAGGAGATGAAGACCACCTGGTAGCCATTGGGTGGTTTTCGGTTCCAGGAACCATGCTGGCCGATGAAGACGCCGCCTTTGTAGCGCGCCGGGAAGAGGTCGCTCTTGTCGAAGGCGAGCCCCAGCGAAGCGGTGTGGGCGCCGAGCGCGTAGTCCGGCGGGATGGCCTTGGCCACCAGATCCGGGCGCTGCGGCTTCACTCGTTCATCCAGGTTCTGGCCGTAGTAACTGTAGGGCCAGCCGTAGAATGCACCTTCCTTCACGGCCGTCATGTAGTCCGGTACCAGGTCGTTGCCGAGCTCATCGCGCTCGTTCACCGCCACCCACAGTGCGCCGGTGTCCGGCTGGAAGTCCATGCCGTTGGGGTTACGCAGGCCGGTGGCATAGATGTGCTTCTCGCCCGTGGCCGGGTCCACCTCCCAGATCGCCGCGCGTCCCTCCTCCACGGCGATGCCGTTGTCGTCGGCGTTGCTGTTGGAGCCCACGCTCACGAACAGATGCTTGCCGTCCGGCGTCGCCACCACGTTCTTGGTCCAGTGGTGGTTGATGGTGCCTGCCGGCAGATCGGTGAGCTTCACGCCTTGTTCTTTTATCTCCGTCTCGCCTTCCTTATAAGGGAACTTCAACACCGCATCGGAATCCGCCACGTACAGCGTGTCGCCGATCAGCGTCATGCCGAAGGGCGAGTTCAGCCCCTGCAGGAATACCGTCTGGGTCTCCGCCACGCCGTCGCCGTCCTTGTCGCGCAGCAACAATATGCGGTTGGGGCTCGGCACCTGTGTGCCGGATTTCTTGAGCAAGGGCTTGGCGTACCAGGCTGAGGGCCCGGTGTGGTCGTCGGGTTTGGGAGGCGCGTTGGTCTCGGCGACGAGGACATCGCCGTTGGGCAGCACATACAGCCAGCGAGGATGGTCGAGGCCGGTGGCGAAGGCCTTCACGGCGAGCCCCGCGGCGGCCATGGGGGTCGCGCCCACGGGCCAGCCCTTGGCATCGGCTATGTGGAAAGTGGGGATGATCTGCTTCTCGGGCTTGGGCAGCGTGGGGTGCGGGCCGTAGCCGGCGCTCTCAGGCAGCGCCCCAGAAGAGGCGCAGGCACCTACCGTCATCAGGGCCAGTGCCGTCATCACCGGCAGGACGAGGCCTTTCATATGCAATTCCTTTTGCCCCGGACTCAGGCGTGGTGCGGCTGCGCCGTGGGTTCACCGGACACCGAGCTTGGGACGGGCGTGGTCTTACGTTTCATGCGGGCATTCCTTGCATGGGGGCAAGGAGACGACAGTAGGTGCCTATGCAGGATGCGTCTGTGCGTCACCACGCAGAATCATGGAGCGGCCTCGGGGCCTATGCCAATTCAGGCTCGAGCGTGAGGATTGTTGATACCCGCCTGGGCTAGGATTGCCGCCCGCACCACACATCACGGGGGCTCACATGCGCATGACGGATATCCCCTTCGGCACTACCGACTGGTCGCAGGTGGAGCGCACCGAACACCCTGGCGAGCGCGGCAGGGCCTGGCGCCGCACCCGCCAGTTCGGCGATATCCGCGTGCGCATGGTGGAATACAGCCCGGGTTACCTGGCGGACCATTGGTGCAGCAAAGGCCACATCCTGCTGTGCCTGGAAGGCGAACTCGTCACGGAATTGGAGGATGGCCGCAGCTTCACCCTCAAGCCCGGCATGAGTTATCAGGTGGCGGATGAGGCCGAAGCCCATCGTTCCAGCACTGCCACCGGGGCGAAGCTGTTCCTGGTGGATTAGAGAGCATGGGCCTTGGAAGCCTGCCAGGACTTCCACAACCAGATCCCTGCCCAAGCCCAAGACAGCACCATAAACGCCGCGCCGATGAAGTGGGCCACGCTACCCAGCATCCAGGCCGAGTCCACCGCGTGGAACGGCAGCAGGATGTTGTGCCAGTCATGGCGCAGCACGTGCATGTCCGCCACCTCGTCGTTCCATTCGCCCACCAGCGGCATGGCCATGAGCTTGGCATCGTATATATAGGGCGCTACGTCCAGCACGTTCTCCGCGGTCCACCACAGGCAGAAGGCTGCACCGAAGGGGTTACGCATCTTCCAGATGAAGCCGACGCCGATCAGCGCCGGCAGCAGGCATTGGAACAGACTGCCCCCCAGGTACATCACCCACTGGCCGAAGGGGCTGAACAGCACGTGACCGAACTCGTGGATCGGCAGGTCCACTTCGTGCCAGAAGGAATACATGATCTCGGCGGTCATGAGCTTGGCGGCCATGAGTTGCACGCCCCAGATCACCATCGCCGAAAGCACCAGGGCCTGAACGCCAAGCGTCAAAGGCTCCGGCCGTTCCGGCAGTTCCATGAGCCGATCCCATAGCCTCAGGTACCAGGGGCTCGCCTCGTCCTGCACCACGTCTTCCGGGACTGCGGCCGGCACCGCCGCGGCTACGGCTGGCTGCGCCGCAGGCGCGTGGTACTTGGCGTACTTTGCGAACACGATGCCGCAGCGCGGGCATTCCAGATAAGGGTCCACATCTTTGGGCAAGCGCTGATAAGCACATTTGGGGCAGGTATCCATGCCTCTAGTCTAGGTATCTTCATGCTGGGTTCGCCATCCCCCACCCAGGGAAGGACGGTCTAGAATGGGCGTCCAGCCCATCAGCGTCGGGGTCCCCCATGAAGTCGCTCCTGCTGGCCGCCCTCTGCTCCATCGCGGTCCCTTGCTTGGCGGATCAACAGTTCGATCTCCCGCCCCAAGCAGTGGACGATCCCGCGGCACTGGCCAAGGCCATGCCGACCCTGGCCGAAGCCATCATCCCGGTCTATCAGGACGCCGACCGCAAGACCTACCTGGACAACCTGTTCCGCCTGCAACTGGTGGCCGGCCGCTACGCCGATGCGGTGCAGAGTCTCGCGGAGCTGCACGCCCTGCGCCGCGACCCGAAGCAGCCTCAGTCCATCGCCAGCGACCTGCAGTACGACATCTACGCCAAGGCCAAGGCCGCCCAGGGCAAGGGCAGCTTCGACGATGCCCTGCGCAAGGCCTTCCGCGAGACAGTCGTCAAGCTGGATGATCGCAGTTCCGCGCTGCTGATGCGTGCCCTCAACATCGAGTCCGCCGCCAACGGCAGCTTGGCCCTGGGCCC
>Ga0265338_10006254_pt1 | contig 15235 bp, 11 predicted proteins | sample 42126metaG_FD_193579 | JGI IMG/M metagenome (GOLD analysis project Ga0265338, IMG submission 193579) | Rhizosphere microbial communities from Carex aquatilis grown in University of Washington, Seatle, WA, United States - 4-21-26 metaG | ecosystem: Host-associated > Plants > Roots > Rhizosphere... | reverse complement strand
GGTTCCCGCCGGCGCCAAAGGCTTGCGCGATGTGACCAATGTGCCGGGCCAATCGTTGACGCTTTTGAACGACCCATTCGTGCTGCGTCTGGCCGAGCAATGGGCCAACCAACTGGCCCACGAAACTTCTTTGACCAACCGCGCCGCCCGCGTCAATGCCATGTTTGTACGGGCGTACGCTCGGCCCGCCTCGAACGCCGAACTGGAGCGCGCCGAAGGATTTCTCGACTGGACCGCGCGCGACCGCCGCGAAAACGACGCCGCGCGCGCTCGCCTCGAAAATGCCATCGTCGTCGCGCAACAGAAGTTGACCGCGCTCACCGCCGCCGCGACCGCTCGGGCGCTGACTCGGCGCGCGGTGACGCCAACGCCCACGAGTTCGACCGCGCCGACGCCGATTGCCGCGTGGAACTTCGCGAAGGGACTTGATGACCAAATTGGCAAACTGTCCAGCCAGGCATTTGGTTCTGCCAGGTCGGAAAACGGCGCGCTGACGCTCGACGGAACCTCGAGTTACGTCGCGTCCGCTCCCCTGCCCGTCGCACTCAAAGCGAAAACGCTCTCAGCGCGAGTCCAACTCGGCAACCTCGACCAACAAGGCGGCGGCGTCATCTCGATTCAAACCTTGGGTGGCGACGTTTTCGACGCGATCGTCTTTGGCGAAAGGGAGCGCGGCCGCTGGATGGCAGGTAGCGACGGATTCCATCGAACCGTGGACCTCGCCGGCACGGACGAAACCGAGGCGCAGAACGGCCCAGTCCAAATCACCATTGTCTATGCGGATGACGGAACGATTACCGGCTACCGAAACGGCAAACCGTATGGCAAGTCCTATCACAGCGATGGCCCCATCACGTTTGAAGCTGGGAAATCTCAGGTGCTTTTCGGTAATCGACACGGCCAGCCCGGCGGCAACAAAAGCCTGACCGGGCGAATCTTTGAGGGGAAAATTTACGACCGCGCTTTGACCCCGTCGGAAGTCGAAGCAGCGGCCAGCAACGACCTGACCTTCGTCTCGACGGCCCAGATTCAGGCCGCGATGACCTCAGGTGAGCTTCACGATAATGAACAATTGCGAGCGGAGTTGGCGCGCGACCAAAACTCGTTAAAATCGATTACGAACTCCAAGGGGCTTTCAACGGAGTGGGCCGATTTGGCGCTCGCTCTGTTCAATCTCAAAGAATTCATCTATCTTCGCTAACTGTGCATTCCACGCCATGAGCCATCCCATCACGCGCCGCGAAATGCTTCGCCGTTGCTCCAGCGGCTTCGGCCTGATGGCCTTGTCCGGACTGATGTCCGAGCGGGCCTTCGCGGGTCTTTTGCAGCCCGTTCCGCATTTCAAGCCGCGCGCCCGCAACGTGATTTTCTGTTACATGTCTGGCGGGGTTTCCCATTTGGATTCGTTCGACCCAAAACCGTACCTCAAAAAACTCGCGGGTCAGCCCATGCCAGTCAAAGTTGAACGGACGATGTTCAACAACAACGGGTCGGTGTTTCCCAGCCCCTTCGAATTTCGCCAGTATGGCGCCAGCGGGATTCCGATCAGCTCGATGTTTCCGAAACTCGCGCAATGGTGCGCGGACGATCTCGCCGTCGTCCGCTCGATGACCTCAAAAGTCAACGAGCACGCCCAGGGAAATTATTTCTTCCACACCGGCTTTCCGTTCCTCGGGCATCCGAGCGCTGGCGCCTGGGTGAACTACGGGCTTGGTTCGGAAAACCAGGATTTGCCGGGGTTCGTCGTGCTGCAAAGCGGCGGAGCCGTCGCGCCGCACGGCGGCGTCGGTTTGTTCAGCAACGGTTTTCTCCCGGCGCAACACCAAGCCTCGATCATTACCGCGGACGCGCCTGAGCCGGTGGCCAACATCACGCCGAAGGAACGTGACCTCGTCCAACGTGAACGGCTCAATTTCGTCCGCGATTTAGACTCCAGTTTTCTTCGCCAAACGGCGCAAGACGGGCAGGTGGAGGCGGCCGTCCGGAATTACGAAACCGCCTACCGGATGCAGTCCGCGGTACCCGAATTGGTGGACCTCACCGGCGAAACCGAGGCCACGAAAAAACTGTACGGCTTGGACGATCCGCACCGCCAAAAAGCCGCCTACGCCCGCCAATGCCTTTTGGCGCGGCGTCTGGTGGAACGGGGCGTCCGCTTCGTCGAGTTAAGTTGCCTGACTGAGAACATCGGCGCCGGTGGCGCGCCCAATCCCTGGGACCAGCATGGCGACTTGGAGAAAGGCCACGCCGCGATGGCCCATCAAGTCGATCAACCGATCGCCGCGCTGCTGGTCGATCTCAAGCAACGCGGGCTGCTCGACCAAACGCTGGTAATTTGGGCCGGGGAATTCGGTCGCACGCCGTTTTCGCAAGGCAGCAACGGGCGCGATCACAATCCGTACGGTTTCTCCATCTGGCTGGCCGGCGGCGGCGTCAAAGCCGGCACGATTTACGGCGAGACCGACGAACTCGGCTACCACGTCGTCGATAAGCCCACGACCGTCTATGATCTTTGGGCCACCGTCCTCCATCTCCTCGGTTTGAACCACGAAAACCTCACCTACCTCTACGGCGGTCGAAACTTCCGCCTGACCGACGTCTTCGGCCAGGTGATTCAAGACTTGATCGCATGAGGCCAGTCTGATGGTCAAATCGACAGAACCCGGCATGGAGTGCGACTAGTCAATTGGGACGTATTCCTAACCTGTCGCGTACGCCAGCCAAGCTAAGCCGAGAAAGTCGCTCAGCCCATGCGCGACCACCAACGGCCACATTTGCCTCCACCTCAAGTACGCGAGGCCAAAGATCAACCGGAGTAGCAGGATATTCAGGACGCCGTTGAGCCCCTGATACGAGTGCAAGAATGCGGTGAGTAACGCGCTCAGCCACAACGGGGTCCAAACGCCACAACGCCGAAGAGCGTAGAAAATGTAGCCAATTTCGACGAACTCCTCAAACAGCGGGTTGACGATGGAGACTACGGCAATGTACCAAATTGTTAAACCGTTTGAACGAAGGCTAGCAAGCGCACCGCCCGGATGTAAGGTATTCAGAAGCACACTCAGGACCGTTTCGCCGATGACGGCGGCGCCAAACACGGCCAAGCCCGCGCGAGTCAATCTCCAGGAAATCTGCGCGCCAAAGTTCGCGACGCTCCAGCCCCGAACGCTGCCGATCCACCATGCCGCGACTAGACAGAAAATCTCGACAATTACCTGCCACGCAACCGCGGCGTCGCTGAACAGCTCACTTTGCCGGGGGGCGACCCCCATCAGGTTGCTTGCCACGGCTTCGATTGCCCAGACGGTCGGACCGCCGAAAAAGATCAGCAGAACGAGACAGAATTCACCCAGCGGTGATAGATTTCGAATATACGCCTTCAACATCAGCAATAACTGCCCCAAAAAAAACGCCGAAATTCTCAAACGGTAAGTCGCGAACCGCGCCCGCTCCGAGCATAGACCCGTCGTACACAGCCGGCTCCTGCCATACGAACGTGCCGCAAGGCAATTCAATTTCTAACCGGTATCCAGTCGATCTGCCCAAGCCCCGCGTCATCGCGTCCGCGAGAGTAACGAACTCGGAATTCGTTCAATCACGGCTGAGTTCGCCGACAGCGACGACGCCATTCCAGGAGGAACTCAATCCAACTCAGGGTCACCAAAGGTACCCATATGCTTCCGCAGCCAGCAACCGACCCCCAAAGGCCCGCCTCCGTGATCGTCGAAGCCAGAGTCCAGATGAAGAACAGGAATGCGCAGAATGCGCCGGTTAAGCAGGTCGCGATGAAGCCATACACCACGAGCCCAACCGTTTGGCGCGCCCCCGAAGGAAGCCAGCCATACGCCATAGCCAATCCGCCGCCAAGCAGAGCGATGGCGCCAACCTCAAACAAACGCGACGGCTGGGCGGCGAAGAACCGAACCCCGTCGTTCGTTATGAAGAAATCATAGACCTCCGAACAGCCCAAAATCGCGATACAGGTGAGCCCACAGACCAAGGGTATTCTGTTCATCTCGCTTCAAGCGGACCGGCTACCAATCGCGATACGAAGCACCTCCGCGTTCGGCCGATTGCCGATAGGCCAGCGGGTTGGCAGGATTGACGCGTCGGAGACATCTCCAACTTTCGGCGGCTTTCGATATTCCCGCAATTGGCCATCTCTCCCTATCGTAAACTATGGAGGCATTTCAGGAAAGTTCTCATAACGATTTCTCTATTCATGCTCGGACACGCCCGAAATTGGCCTGAGTGGCACGCCTGGGTTTGCTCTCCTTGGGCGCATTAAATCGCACGATCGACGCTGTCACACTCACGCCTCGGTTTCGTCGCAAGTCCCCCGGCGAAAGCGAGAGCCGTCATTTACGGATGGCAATTGGGAATCCGGTATCTTGAGCAAGTCTCGACCGCTCAATCGAAGCCAATCACAGACAATCGCCAAAACTCACTTGCGCTTTAAAGGCTGAGGAATAGGGTGTGCCAATGCCAGCGCCGGGATAGGCAGGACTCTCTGCGCTGGAGTTGCCATGAACGAAGCGCCAAAACGCGGATCACCCATACGGCATTCAGCCTCGGAGGCGGCGGCATTTACCCTGATCGAGCTGCTGGTGGTCATCGCGATCATCGCGATCCTGGCGGCGATGCTGCTGCCGGCGCTTACCAAGGCGCGCGCCTCGGGCCGGTCAACGCAATGTAAAAACACGCTGCATCAGTACGGTGTCGCCTTGGCGATGTACGTGGACGACTACGCCAAGTATCCGCCTTCTGTCACGTGGGGCGTGACGAACCAAAACGGGAACCACAGCGTCGCCTGGTGGGACCAACTCCGCGATTACGGCATGAAGAATGGCGACTTCTCGTTTCAGTGCCCGGAAACGGAGTCCAAAGAGCCGAATGACCCGTATCCGGCATCGTACTCGCACCTTGGCTCATTATATGGCTACAACGCCACCGGCACGACTCCCGGGGTGGTGATGCCGAACGTGGACAACGTCAAACTCGGCCTTGGTCTAGACGTGTTCGTCGGCAAGGCGAGCCTCCAAAACATTGTGTCCGCCTCCGCGGTCCTGCATCCCGCCGACATGATCGCGATCGGTGACGTTCGCATGTATGACGGCGCCGTGCGTTACCGTATGGGGCCGGTTCTAAGCGAACTTTATTTTTGGCCGACGCTTCGGCACAATAACGGCGCCAACATCGTATTTTGCGACGCTCACGTCGAGTATGCTAAACGCACAGTTTGGATCGCAACGAGCGCCGCCAACCGTCAACGCTGGAACAACGACCACGATCCCCATCTCGAACAGTTTCACTGAAGCGGGAGACGAGCTGCGATCGAACCCCACTCCAGCCAATAACATCCGCCAGGTTTGACAAACTTAGCTCGGAGAGCTACTCCTTCGCGCATGCCCAGCCTGCGGTCTTCCCAGCCGCGTTCGCGGACTTGGCCCGTGATGCGTTGGGCTGCGCTTGGCCTGATCGGAGCCGTCCTCGGATGCACCCGGGCATTCGGGGCGCCAGCCCCCTCCACGACGGGCGCCATGCGGCTCCTGCGGGACAATTGTCTCGCCTGTCACAACGCTGAAAAGCATAAGGGTGGCCTTAACCTTACCTCGCGAAAAGGGCTGCTGACCGGCGGGAACGATGGCCCGGTGATCGCGAGGGGCAACGCGGAACAAAGCGCGCTCTACAAGGCGCTTCAGCCCGACGCGGACCCTCACATGCCACCGAAAAAGCAACTCAACCCGCGGCAAATTCAACTCGTTAAGGACTGGATCACCGCCGGCGTCGGTTGGGATCAGGCGACTATTGATGAACGGGACGGACGAGCGAAGGTCGAACTCTCCGCGCTGCCCGCAAGCTACCAACCCGTGCTCGCCGTCGCCCTCTCGCCCGACGGCAAACGCCTCGCGATCGGGCGGGGAAGCCGGCTCGCAGTTTATGATTTGGAAACAACCAATTTCCCGACGTTGCTGGTCACGAACGCGTGCCTCGACGCGATTCGCTCGCTGGCTTGGAGCTTGGACGGAATCCGATTGGCGAGCGGGAGCTATCGCGATCTTAGGGTGTGGAAAGCCGATGATTTTACCGTCGCGTGGCAGGCGAGCAGTAATCTTTTGGGCCGCGTTACCGCGGTCGCGTTCACCCCGTTCGGCGGCGCGCTGGCGGCCGCGGACAGCCCGACCGCCGCGCCCGCCTGGGTGCGAATCTTCGCGGCCGACACGGGGCGCGAAATCAACGACTGGCGCGCGCACGATGACGCGATCAACGCGTTGGCCGTGAGTCCCGATGGCGGGCGTCTGGCCACCGCCGGCGGCGATAAGCTGGTTCGAATTTGGGAGATGATTTCGCAGAGCGAGATCGCGCGTTACGAAGGCCACTCGGGCGCGGTGCGGGGCGTCGGTTTCAACGCCGACGCCACTGAACTGCTCTCTGTTGGCGCGGACAAACAACTCAAGGTCTGGGACGTTAAATCGCGCGAAGGCGTCGTGACGATTGGTGGACGAAGGCACTCGTTCACGGCCGGCGTGTGGTCGGCGGACGGCAAAACGGCGGCGGCAACGGACGACGACGGGCGGGTTTACACGTTTAAGGATTTCAACCGGCACAGTGGCGCGCAAAGCTCGGAGACCGCGAAGGAACAGCAGCTGGGAAAATGGAGTGAACCGCTCGAGTCGCTCGCCATCAATGGCGATGGGACCCGCGTCGCGGTGGGCGGTCAGGACGGAATCGCGCGACTGCTCGACGAGAAAGGACAGGTCTTGGGCACGTTCGCCCCGACGCCGACGAACATTTCGGCCGAAGCCGCTCTGAAGTCGTCTGGCGTCGCATCGCAACCCGCGGTCGGTCGAGACCGTGGGCGACTCAAAGCTGAAATCGTGGCGAAACCGGCCGCCGAGGCGCGGCTTCCGCGCGACACGCCAGCCTCGACCACGGGAGAAATGTCCAAAATGAGCCGGAAAAAACCAACGACTCAGAAGACAATATCGGAACAGGCGGGGCAACCGGATGGACCGGTCCCCTCTTTCGTTCACGACGTGCTGCCGGCGCTCTCGAAAGCCGGCTGCATGGCGGGATCATGCCACGCGAAACCCGAAGGTCAAAACGGCTTCAAGCTCTCGGTCTTTAATTACAACCCGCCCGCGGATTACGCGGCGATTGTGAAGGACGGCCGCGGGCGCCGGGTCTTTCCCGCGGCGCCGAAGGAGAGCTTAATTCTGCTCAAGCCGACCCTGACGGTGGACCACGAGGGCGGCCAGCGCTTCGAGGCCGACTCGCCAACGTATCGCCTGGTCGAACGCTGGATCGCGGGAGGAATGCCTTATCAGGCGACCAATGAACCCGTCTTGACGGGCATAAGCGTTAAACCGGCGGCAGGCTCCTACAAACACGGCTCCGAGCAAACGCTTCACGTCACCGCCCAATACTCCAACGGCGCCACCCGCGACGTCTCCACGCTGGCCGACTTCATTTCTGAAGACAAGGAACTGGCCACCGTGGACGAGACCGGCACGGTGCTGGTCGGCAACCTGACCGGTGAAAGCGTCATCGTCACGCGTTTCATGGGTTTTGTGGATTTAGCGCGCTTGACCGTGCCGGCGGACAACCTCTTGCCGTCCGAACGCTACCGAGCGCTACCGGTCGCCAACTTCATCGATGAGCGCGCCTACGAGCACTTCGAAAAACTGGGTCTCTTCCCCTCTCTTCGCTGCTCCGACGAGGAATTTATCCGCCGGTCAACTCTGGACGCAATCGGCATGCTCCCGACGCCGGACGAAACCCGCGCGTTCCTGGCCGACCACTCGCCGGACAAGCGGTCACGTTGGATCGAAACCCTGCTCCAGCGCCCCGCGTGGGCCGATTACTGGGCCAACAAGTGGGCCGATCTGCTGCGCCCCAACCCCGACCGAGTCGGAGTGAAAAGCGTTTACCTTCTGGACCAGTGGCTGAGGTCAGCGTTCCGTCAGAACATGGCCTTTGACCAATTTGCCCGCGTGATCATCACCGCCGAAGGAAGCAACCATCGGGACGGCCCGACGGTGGTTTACCGCGATCGGCGCGAACCGCCCGAATTGACGACGATGTTCAGCCAGCTTTTTCTCGGCGTCCGCCTGGAGTGCGCGAAGTGCCACCATCATCCGAACGAGAAATGGAGCCAGGACGACTTCTACCAATTCGCGGCTTTCTTTGGTCCGCTGAAGCAGAAGGGCGACGGCCTGTCGCCACCGATTTCGGCCGGGAGCGAGATATTCTATTTCGCGCCCGGAGGCGAAGTGCGGAATCCGGTGACGGACGCGGTGGTAAAACCTCGACCGCCCGACGCCGTTGGATTCGGCGTTAACGAAGATCATGATCCTCGAATCGCGCTGGCGGATTGGTTGACGAAACCGGAGAATCCGTTTTTCGCAAAGGCGGCGGTCAATCGGGTTTGGGCATCGTTCTTTGGTCGCGGAATGGTCGAGCCGGTGGACGACTTTCGCGCGTCCAACCCGGCGGTGAACGAACCGCTTCTCGACGCCCTCGCCCGGGATTTCCAGCAACATGGCTATGACTTGAAACAATTGATGCGGACGATCCTGCAGTCAGAACTCTATCAGGTAAGTTCCCTCCCGAACGAGACGAACCTCGCGAACACGAAGGACTTTTCGCGCTCGTATCGTCGGCGACTTCCGGCGGAAGTGGCGCTAGACGCGGTGTCCGACGTGACCGGCGTGCCCGAGCGCTTTGAGGGTTGCCCGCCGGGCACGCGGGCGATGGAAACGTGGACCTTCAAGATCGGATCAAATTTTCTGGACGCATTCGGACGCCCCAACGCCAGCACGGACGCGCCCTGCGAACGTGACTTGAAAACAAGCGCCGCGCAGGCGTTGCACCTGATGAATTCGCAGGCGCTGCAGGCCAAGCTCTCCGACGCCCAGGGGCGGGTGACGCGGTTGGTTGACAGCGGCCGGTCCCCCGCCGAAATCGCGACCGAACTTTATCTCGCGACGTTCAGCCGCATGCCCACCGAACGGGAGCTGGGAAAAGCGACGGCGGCATTCGCTCGGGAAAAGATGCCACGTCAGCAAGCCGCCGAAGATGTGCTTTGGGCATTGCTTAATTCACCGGAATTCGTTTTCAATCACTAATAGCCTGTGAAAGAACTTGCCTCCAACTGCGCCGGAATGCGGCGGCGCGATTTTCTCCAGATCGGACTCGGCGGCGCGTTCGGACTTGGCTTCTGCGATCTACTGCGCCTGCGCGCGAGCGCGGCCGAGCCAGCCGCCAGGGTGATCAGAGCGGGCGCCGACATCAATTGCATCCTAGTGTGGATGGACGGCGGGCCGTCACACTACGAAACCTTTGATCCCAAGCCGGAAGCGCCGGTGGAGATTCGGGGCGATCTCAAATCCATTCCGACGCGCATTCCCGGAGTTCGTTTCAGTGAGAGCGTACCGAAGCTCGCGGACGTGGCGGACCGGTTGGCGATCGTTCGCTCGATCCATCACAAGGATCCGAATCACGGCGGCGGAAATCACTACATGATGACGGGCGCCCCGACGCCGGTACCGGTCGCGTGCGGGGCGTTCGTCACGTTTCATCCCTCTTTCGGGTCAATGGTCTCTTATGAACGGGGCCTCCGCAATGGGTTACCGGCGTACGTCTCAATGCCTCAGGTGTCTCGTTCCGGCGGGCCAAACTTCCTGGGCGGCCAGCACGCGCCTTTCGTGATCGACGGCAATCCCAACAGCCAAGGTTTCCGGGTGCGCGACGTGACGCTGCCCGAGGGCATCAGCGAGGGTCGCGCGGCGAGCCGGTTGCAATTGCGGCAGGAGCTGGACAGCATGCGGCGCTACTCGGAGAAACTGGCCGAAGACCCGGCGGTGGTCTTCGACGAATTTTACGCGCAAGGGCTGCAATTGGTGAACTCGAAGTCCGCGCAGGAGGCGTTCGATCTCAGCCGCGAGGACGAAAAGGCGCGGGATAGCTACGGACGAAATGACTTTGGCCAGCGCCTGCTGCTGGCGCGCCGCCTCGTGTCGGTAGGCGTCAGCTTCGTGACCGTCTATTATGGCGGTTGGGACCATCACACAAAACTCTTTGACGCGTTTCGCGGAAATCACTTGCAACGGTTTGATCAGGGCATGGCCGCGTTGATCCGGGATCTGGATGCGCGGGGTCAATTGGATCGCACGCTCGTGATCGCGTTGGGCGAATTCGGCCGCACTCCCAAAGTCAACAAGGACGCGGGGCGCGATCATTGGCCCGGCGCAATGTCGGTGCTGATGGCCGGCGCCGGCATCCCGCGCGGGCGGATCATCGGCGCCACCGATCCGAAGGGCTATTACGCGTCGGACAACGTTTATCGACCGGAAGATTTCGCCGCTTCGCTTTACACCAAACTGGGTATCGACCCGAATCAGATTCTGCATTCAAACACGGGACGCCCCATTCCGCTCGTCAACCAAGGGCGCCCGATCAAGGAGCTGTTTGCGTGATTGGACGGGCGCGCCCTGTCACCACTGCTCGCCTGTTGATTTGTTTGCTGTTCGCCCTGCGTGGCCCGAGCGCTCGGTCGGCAGCGCCAACTCTCGAATTCTTTCAACCACCGGGCGTCGCGGTCGGTTCGACGAACACTGTGCGGGTAACGGGCAAGTTCGACCCTTGGCCGCCCAAAGTCTGGACGGACGCCACCGGCGTCAGTTTCCTCGCCCACACGAATCAAGGGGAATTTGAAGTCGTGGTGAAGCCTGACGCCCCGCCGGGCGCGCGCTTGGTGCGGCTCTTCAATCAAGAAGGCGCGAGCGAGCCGCGGCCCTTCGTGATCGGCGCCGGACCAGAGATTCTCGAACTCGAGCCGAACGATCATTTTGCCCACGCCCAGCGAATCGAGAAGCTCCCCGTGACCGTCAACGGTCGTTTGGACAAGGCGGGCGACGTCGATTCCTTTTCCATTGAGCTAAAGGGGGGGCAGACTCTCGAAGCCAGTGTGGACAGCATCGTCCTGATGAGCCGCCTGGACGCCGTCCTGCGGGTGGTTACCACAAACGGATTGCAATTGGCGTGGAATCACGATTTCGCGACACTTGACCCGCGGGTGACCTGGCGCGCGACCAACGCCCAGACGGTCGTGGCGCAGGTCTTTGGATTCCCCTACCCCGCCACGTCGGACGTCAAACTAACCGGAGGCAATGGCGCCTTCTATCGGCTGCATCTTGGGTTGGCTGGACCTCCAGAGACTTCGATGAACGGCGTGGACATGACCGCCTCGCCACCTCCGCTCGTGGAACTGCCGTTTGCTACCGAGGACTGCATTCGGACGCCGGGCGAATTGCACCGCGTGAAGTTGCATGTGACCGAGCCGGGTTGGATCGCCGCCGAAGTACGCGCCGAAGCGATTGGATCGCCCTTGGACGCGTGGCTGCGACTCGACGATGGCCAGGGGAAGCAAATTAGCCGAAATGACGATTACAACGGCAGTCGTGATCCTTATCTGGAATGGCAAGCCGCGACCAACACTGATTACACGATTGTGGTCGGGTCACTCACTCACCAGGCCGGAGACGACCAGCGGTTCGCGCTTTCGATTCACCGGGTCAAGCCCGACTTTACCGCCGTAGCCACGGCGAGTTCGCTCACCCTCAGGCCCGGGACAACGAACGAACTTAACGTCACGCTCACCCGATTGCGGGGCTTTACCAACGCCGTTCAATTGTCGGTAAAACAATTGCCGCCGGGGGTTCTGTGCGACCCAGCGACCGTGACTGCAAAAGGCGCTGACGCCAAGTTGTTGTTCGTCGCGCAGACGAATGCGGCTCCTTACCAAGGTCCATTTCAGATCACTGCGCACGACGCCGATTCCGGCCAGGATCGACTCGTTCCGTTTCTCCTGACGGGGGGAACCGTTGACAACGGCGTGCCCGGTGGCTATCGGGTTTTACTGGCCGACCGCACCGACTCCCTCTGGGCGACGGTGCTCGCAGTCGAATCGCCCAAATCGGCAGCCAACGTGGCGAAGCCAGCTAAGTAGCCTCCCGTGGCGAATGACGCTGAACTTTCAATCAATCCGATGAAGCCGATCCTTCGCCTGCCGCCGTTTGATTCGGGCAAATACATACCTTTGGGTGAATTGCTTTTCGCTCCGCCCTCGACAATCGTTGATGCCCCGGCATTCCGCCAAAACTCTGTGACTCCAATCGAATGAAAAAGACCCTCCTGCTCCCGACGTTACTGATTTCTTTCCTCCCCGGGCTACAGCTCGCAAGCGCCGGAGAGGCAACGGCGCCTCCCGCCTACTTTGAGGGTGAAGTCGCCGCCGCGAATCCGCTCCGAGCCGAGCAAGCGAAGGAGCTTGACGCGTACGTGATCGCTTTGAAGCAGGACCGCGCTCGCTTCTCCGCTCTCTTCAAACCTGATTACTCGTCTCTCAAGAAATTCGCGCAATCCGCTCAACCGCTGCGCAAGGCGTTTTGCGAGAGCATCGGCTATCCGCCGCCGGGTGACGCTCCCAAGGAATCCGCGAGTTTTGAGAAGATGGGAGAGGACACTCTGGGGACCTACTATCGCGCCACGATCCCGATCCTTCCCGGCGTTCACGCGGAGGGGATTTACATCGTTCCGAAAGGACTGAAGGGGAAGGCGCCACTCGTGATTTCCATGCATGGCGGCGGAGGATCACCGGAGGTGGCGCTTTTCCACGGGGGCGCCAACTATCGCGACATGGTCCGCGGCGGGGTCAAGCGCGGCTATGTCGTCTTCGCGCCGCAACATCTGTTCTCGGCCGACGGTTAGCTTTCTGGACCCGGAGCGTCATGCGCAAACGATTCGGCTCGAAATCATGCAGCAGTGCTTCATCGTCGGCTACCCGGAAGGCGTCGGCGTCCGCGTTTCTGAACGAGTCTTCTATCCAGTCTGGAAATCCGGCAACATCGCAAGCGAACCGCGATTCTTCGTCGATGGCGTGCCGAAAATCCTAGTCGATGCCACAACGTGCGCGGGCATGTCTGGGTCACCAGTGTACGCAAGTTCGGTCAGCAGGAATCGGTTCATCGGCGTTTACACCGGGAGAACGAGTATGCTGACCGATCTTGGCTTTGTTTTTACGACCGAGGCAATTTGCCAGATTCTCCAACGTGGTCTTTTCATGGGCGCCATTCCGTACCCGAATCTCAACACTTGACGCCCCGAGTCACAGGCCGGCGATTTTGTTCGTGATTCGCTTGCCTGTCTTTGCAACATCTCATTTCGATGACTCCCGCGCCCGACATACGACTCCGATGGCCTCGGTCGTGACCACCGATGAACGTTTACTGGAATGCGAACAGCGGATGCGAGCGCTTCCTTTGCTTGCACGTCATCGAATCTAAAATACGTTTGTCGTTCGACTCAAATGTCCTCGATTCCGCCGGCAGGAGCGTTCTTCGCCGACACGCGAATTACGCCGCCTTCGCCGCCAGACTCACGGTCGCCTGGCGGAGTGACCAAGACCGCGAACAATGCAAAAAGGACCAAGCTGAACGGCGCCGCTGGGCGACTGTCCAAGAATTCGCGCAGAGCATGAAAAACGGAAGCGTGTTCCCGGCGCCGGTGTTTCTATCTCCGAAGCTTGCGATGAGTCCCGAGCACGGTGTCACGTTTCTCCGGCGCCTCGTGGCCGGTAATAGGACCAAGGATGATTCCCAGCACGCGATGCGCGTCCTGCCCGGGAAGAACGGTTCAATTTTTCAGCAACGCGGCTCTGATGGCGTGGACCCCGCCAAGGGATCAGCCGTTGCCGAGACGCTTCCACACTGGGTGAAATTGGTTCGGCAAGGGAACGTATTCACGGCGTACGACTCGGCGGATGGCGTCACCTGGAATTGGCTGGGAACCGAAACGATTTTGTTGCCTGCCTCATCCTATGTCGGCCTCGCCGTCAGCAGTCATGACGTCACCAAGCTGTGCAACGCCACGTTCGATCAGGTGAGCGTGACGCAGCCGCCCCTCGCGACGCCTGCCGCGAACAAGAGTGGGACCGGCGATGGATTGCAAGCGACTTACTACGATCAGATAGACCAGACCGGCAACACCATCACCCGGGTTGATCCGATGATTGACTTTGACTGGAGCAACAGTGGCCCGGCGCCGGGCATGTCGCAGAGCTTAGGCGCGAGTGTTACCTCGTCATCGTGAACCGGACGGAACGCCAGTGTGCCGTGCCCCGCTATCGTGGTGCTCAACGTCGTGCCGAAAACGGCCTGGATCGATTTGGGCTGATTCATGGTCACGTTGACGACAGGATTTGTGCCGGCAACATCGCCAGTCCAATTCATGAACGTCCACCCGGCGGCTGGCGTCGCTGTCGCCGTAGCGACCGAATTGCTCGGATAAGGACCAATCGCCGAATTCACGACAATGCTCCCGCCGCCCGGCGAAGATGTCGTCAGCGGATAAACGGGCGTGATCGCAATCGTTACCGCGTCGGCTTCCGCCGACTGGCTGAAATCCGCGCTGTAGGCGATGGCGCGAATGCTGGTGGTCTTCGTGATGGTGAACTCGCCGACATATCGCGGCGACGTAAATCCTGGGGCCGAACCGTCGAGCGTATAGAAGATCGACCCGTTTTGAAAGCTGGATTCCATTGTGATCGCCGCTGAGGCGCCTATGAACTGGCCCGGATTGACAGGATACTGGCCGTTTGCCAGGACTCTAGGCGTACCCACCGGCAGTTCGATTTCAGCGACCTTTACGATCCAGAAATCCGAACCACCGAAATTTGGGCTGGTTTTGTTGCCGTCGGCGCTTGAACTGGACGGCCCCCCAAGGATAAAGCCGCCGTCGGCTGCCTGTTGAAGGCAGAATAATTCGTCATCCTCGCTTCCGCCGAAGGACCTATCCCAGAGCTTGTTGCCGTTAACGTCTAAGCGAACGAGCCAAAAATCATCACCCCCGATGTGCGGACTAGTTTTGTTCCCGGACGGATTTGAGTTGGACTGACCGACAAGAATGAAGCCGCCATCCGAGCATTGTTGGACGCCATTGTTGTACAAATACTCCGTCCCCGTTCCGCCGAATGATTTTTCCCAGAGCTTAGCACCGGTGGAGTCCGTACGGATGACCCAATAATCAAAGTCCCCAAAGTTAACGGACGCTTTGTTGCCATTCGCGGGCGACCCGGAATTTCCGCCGAGGAAGAACCCGCCATCGGATACCTCTTGAACAAAGTCGAGCGAATCATGACCTGTTCCACCGAAGGATTTATCCCAGAGCTTGTTTC
>Ga0265338_10006253_pt1 | contig 15239 bp, 12 predicted proteins | sample 42126metaG_FD_193579 | JGI IMG/M metagenome (GOLD analysis project Ga0265338, IMG submission 193579) | Rhizosphere microbial communities from Carex aquatilis grown in University of Washington, Seatle, WA, United States - 4-21-26 metaG | ecosystem: Host-associated > Plants > Roots > Rhizosphere... | reverse complement strand
GGCCGCGCACGCGCTCGCGGTAGACCTCGAGCGCGCGGTAGCTCGAGGTCAGCACGAGCGCGCGACCTTCGGAGAGCGCGAGCAGCGACACGATCTCGTCGGCGGCGCGTTCCGTGAAGCCCTCGCCGCGCGGGTCGGGCATCGAGCGTGGCAGGTAGATCAGCGCTTGCTCGGGGAAGTCGTACGGCGAGCCGACGACCGCCTCGCGCGCGTGCTCGAGCCCGAGGCGGCGGCGCACGAACCGCGCGTCGTCGCCAGTCGTCAGCGTCGCCGAGACGAGAATGGCCGTCGGCCCGTCGTCCCAGAGGCGGTCGCGGAGCTCCGACGAGACGTCGACGGGCGCCCACACGAGCGCGTCCGGCTCCGCCCACACGACGCGGTCCAGCTCGCCGGGCTCGAGGCACTGCTCGACCTCGCCGGCAGCAGCGAGCGCGCGCCGCGACAGCGCGTCGAGGTCTTCGCCCTGCCCTTGCAGCGCGTTCGAGAGATCACTGAGCGCGTCGAGCAGGACGAGCGCCGGCTCGGGCGGCACCTCGCGCAGGCGCTTGCGTCCGGCGGCAGGCGCGACGGCGCGCAGCAGCTTCTCGCCGGTGCGCTCGACGCGGTCGATCTGCCGCGCGGGGAACGGGCGCTGCGCTTCGCGGCACGCGCGCTCGACGTCGGCGGCGAGGCGCCGCAGGCCGGTGCGCGAGACGCGGCCGCCGAGCCACGACGCAGCAGACTCCTCGAGCCGGTGCGCCTCGTCGAAGATCACCGCGTCGTGCTCGGGCAGCACGCCGCCACCCGAGGCGATGTGCGCGAAGTAGAGCGCGTGGTTGACGATCACGAGGTCGGCCGACGCGGCGCGCTCCTTCGCCGCCTCCGCGAAGCACGCCGAGACGAACGGGCAGCGCCGCCCCGAGCAGCGGTCGGGCCCGACGGCGAGCTCGGCCCAGAAGGCCTCGGTCGGTTCGACGGCGAGCTCGGCGCGGTCGCCGGTCTCGGTCGCGTCGAGCCAGTCCTGCATCGCCTCCCACGCGCGGGCGTCGCGCCCGTCGGCGAGCAGGAACGGCTGAAAGCCCTGGAGCTGGCGGCGGCAGAGGTAGTTCGCGCGCCCCTTCAGCACCTCGACGCGCACGTTGCGCCCGATCGCGGCCGCAGCGATCGGCACGTCCTTGCTGAGCAGCTGCTCCTGCAGCGCCTTCGTCGCGGTGGCGACGACGACGCGCCGGCCCGACTCGAGCGCCGGTACGAGGTAGGCGAGGCTCTTGCCGACGCCGGTGCCGGCTTCCGCGACGAGATGCTCGCCGGTCGCGAGCGCCTGCTCGACGGAGGTCGCGAGCGCGGCCTGTTCGCGCCTCGGCTCGTAGTCGGGAAGCGCATGCGCGAGCGCCCCTCCGGGGCCGAAGACGTCCTCCATCGGCGCCAGCCTACGCGAGCGAACGGACGTTCCCCCGCCGCGGCGGTTTCGACGAATTCGCGCAATTTGCGGCTTTCGGCCTGGGGACTCCTTGACGGCTCTCCGAGGCGTGGATAGGTTTCCCCCCGTCGGATCCGGTAGGTCTTCGGACTCGCTGGATCCGGCACTCAGCCCCGGTAGGTCTTCGGACTCGTCGGGGCTGATTTTTTTGGTCCAGAGCGGGTTTTCGCTCCGTCCGACGGCATCTCTAGCGTTCGTCGGCCCATGACAGCGATCCTTTTCCTGCTGGTTGGCGTGGCCCTCGGAGGCGTCCTCGTCTACGTGTGGGCGCGCGAGCGCCTGGGCCGGGCGAGCGACAAGCTCGCGGCGGTCGAGCAGAGCCAGGGCCAGTGGGAGGACCGGCTCAAGGCGACCACCGGCGACGCGCTCCTGAAGAGCCAGGCGTCGCTGCTCGAGCTGACCGAGGCGAAGCTCGCGCCGATCAAGGAGACGCTGAACAAGTTCGAGGTGCAGGCGAAGCAGCTCGAGGAGCGTCGCCAGCACGAGGTCTCGAAGATCGGCGAGCAGTTGCGGTTCGTCGCCGAAGGGCAGGAGAAGCTGCGCACCGAGACCGGCAGTCTCGTGACCGCGCTGCGCGCACCGCACGTGCGCGGCCGTTGGGGCGAGCTCCAGCTGAAGCGCGTCGTCGAGCTCGCCGGAATGGTCGAGCACTGCGACTTCGTCCTGCAGGCGAGCGAGCGCGACGACGAAGGACACCTGCTCCGGCCCGACATGATCATCAACCTCGCCGGCGGCAAGCGCATCGTCGTCGACGCGAAGGTCCCGTTCACGGCGTACATGGACGCTCACAACGCCGACGACGTCGAGGAGAAGCGCGCGCATCTTGCGCGACACGCGCAGCAGGTCCGCGACCACATCAAGAAGCTCTCGAGCAAGCGTTATTGGGACCAGCTCGAGTCGACGCCCGAGTTCGTCGTGATGTTCGTCGACGAAGGCCTCTACCACGCCGCACTCGACCAGGACGGGTCTCTCATCGAGGCCGGCGCAATGGCAAAGGTGATCGTTGCGTCTCCGTCGACGCTCATCGGCCTGCTCAGAGCCGTCGCGTACGCCTGGCAACAGGAGACGGTCGCAGAGAGCGCCCGCGAGATCTCGGCGCTCGGCCGCGAGCTCTACGAGCGCCTGGGTAAGTTCGCCGGCTACTTCGCGAAGGTCGGGCGCGGCCTCGACACCGCGGTCGGCGCGTACAACGCAGCCGTCAGCTCCTTCGAGACACGGCTGCTCGTCACCGCCCGCAAGTTCCCCGAGCACGGCGTCACGAACGACGAGCTCGAGGACCCGAAGCAGATCGAGCGCAAGCCGGTCGTCGTCAGCGCACCGGAGCTCGTCGCGCTGCCGCATCGCGACGCCGACGCAGCCTGAATCGTCGCTCGGGACCGCTGACGCGCTGCGAGCCGTAGTGCGTTCAACGTGCTGCCGTTACTCCTCGCACTCGCGCTCGCACCCTGGACGCACCCGCTCTCGTTCGGTTCAGTCCCCGGCTGGCAGACCGGCGCGAGCGGCAACACGCGCTCGGCCTACGTCGGCCCCGGCCCGCACGCGACGGTGCCGCTCGAGTCGTCCGCCTGGATCGCCAGGGATGTCCGCTACCGCAACGAAGCGACCGCCGACCCACCGAACAAGACCCTTGCCCACTTGCCGGCCCGCGGGATCATCGTGTGGGCAGTCATCTATGCGCCTGCGTCGAGCGGACGCCCGATTCGGCTCGACCTGCAAGCGGCGAGACACCTGGCGTGCTGCGACGGGCCGGTTCGCGTTGCAGGCGGCGACTACGAGCTTGCCGGCTACGGCCCACGCCGCGCCTACTCGATGATCGTTCGCGTCTACTTCGGCTCACGCCCGACTCGGAGCCTCGTCGCGTCGGCCCAACTCGCGCTCGACCACTTGCGGCTGCCCGCCCCGGCGTAGCCCTACGGAAGCGGCAGCTCGCCGCGACCGTCGATGCAGTCGGCGAGATACACCGCCGTGCCGAGGTCGCCCGACCAGAGCGAGTAGCGCCCGCGACCATGCTCCGCGCGAGCGCGCTCCACCTGCCCGGCGGCGTGCATCGCGAACGCGCGCGCCCGCGCAAGCCACTGCTCGTCTCCCGTGCGCTCGAGCAGCGCGAGGAACGCGTAGCCGTTCCCCGCCGTGCCGTGGCAGAGGTTCGCACCCTTGCGCAACGGGCCCGCCCGCCACGTCAGCTCGCCGCCGGCGACCGCAAGCTCCTCCTCGAGAAACGGAGCGAGCGTCGCGACCATCCCGGGCGCCCCGTGGCACCACTGCGTACGAATCAGACCGTCGCCGCTTGCCTCGAGTCCAACCTCCGGAAGTGGCGGCCAGTTGACGAGCCCGTCCTCCTCGACGGCGAGTGGCGCGAGCGTCTCGGACACGTCAGTGAGATCGCCGAGCGCGAGCACGCACCCCGCGAAACCGTGCGCCGGCCCGAGATACCGCGTGCTCTTCCCGTACAGCTCCTGCCTCCACAAGCCACCTGTGTCACGCCGCGCGCGCAGCCATTCGACGCTCGCAGTCACCTCAAGGCCGAGCTCGCGGCCCGCGAGGATCGTGCCGGGACTCCCCCACATCAGCTCGCAACGCTCGTCCTGCGCGTTCGCGCCGATCAGCTCCGCCAGCCGCTCGAGATTCGACGGCGACGGCGCGAGCCTCTGCAACACGAGCCGGATGCCCGTTTCGCCCATCCAGAGGCTGCGCTCCGGGTCCTCGTCCGGGAAGTCCGGCGGCGCCTCGAGCGAACGCTCGAGATACGGAACGTAGTCGCGGCTCAGCTCGACGAAGCCACGCTCAGCGAGACGATGCAGCGCAGCCACGACACCCGCTCCGCCGAGGTACACCGTCCGGAACCGCATCGACGGGTCGTCGCCGTCCTCCGCGTCCAGCGGATGCACGAGCCAACCGTCGTCGAATGCACGCTCCGCGTCGTCGACGATTGCGGCGATCGCCACGCGCGCCGTCTCGGCGCTCCAGACCTCGTCAACGAGCGCCTCGTGCGCCTCCGGCGAGAAGAGCATCGGGCGAGTCTATTGGCGGCCGACTCGGTGGCCGGGAACGTCCAGCCGCCCTTTGACGTTTACTCTTACGATCACTTTTGTCGGAGAGGAGCACTTTGAGCGACCAGAACGTCCGTGAGCTGATCATCGTCGGCGGCGGCCCCGCCGGGTACACGGCTGCGCTCTACGCGGCGCGCGCCGACCTGGAGCCGCTCGTGATCGAGGGCTTCGCCTGGGGCGGCCAGCTGATGATCACGAGCGACGTCGAGAACTACCCCGGCTACGCCGACGGCGTGATGGGGCCCGAGATGATGGCCGACTTCCGCCGCCAGGCGGAGCGCTTCGGCGCGGAGTTCATCACCGACGACGTGACGAAGGTCGACTTCTCGGAGCAGCCGCTGCGCGTCTGGGTCGGGAACGACGAGTACCAGGCCCGCGCCGTCGTCGTCGCCACCGGCGCGAGCGCACGCTGGCTCGACATCGACTCGGAGACGAAGCACAAGGGGCGCGGGGTGTCCGCTTGCGCAACCTGTGACGCAGCGTTCTTCCGCGAGAAGGACGTGTACGTCGTCGGCGGCGGCGACTCGGCATTCGAAGAGGCGCTCTTCCTGACGAAGTTCGCGTCGCGCGTGCACCTCGTGCACCGCCGCGACGAGTTCCGCGCGTCGAAGATCATGGTCGACCGCGCCGAGCAGAACGACAAGCTCGATTTCGTGCTGAGCGCAGTCGTCGACGAGATCGTCGGCGACGTGAAGGTCGAAGCTCTGCGCCTGCGCAGCACCGTCGACGGCAAGACGTGGGAGGTGCCCGCGGACGGTGTCTTCGTCGCGATCGGTCACGACCCGAACACGTCGCTCTTCGTCGATCAGCTCGACCACGACGAGAACGGCTACCTGGTCACGAAGCCGGGCTCGACCGAGACGAACATCCCGGGCGTCTTCGCCGTGGGCGACGTGCAGGACCACACCTACCGCCAGGCGATCACCGCCGCCGGTTCGGGTTGTATGGGCGCGCTCGACGCCGAGCGGTTCTTGGCCTCGTTCGAGGGCCATCCGGGCACCGCGCTGACCGCGAACCGATAGCCGAAACGTCAGCCGACGGGCAGGCTAGCCTCGGGACGTGCCCGAGCGCCCGCAGTGGATCGACCTGATCGACCCGACGCCCGCCGAACTGCACGAGGTCCTGCCCGAGCGCGTCCACTCCACCGCGTTCGCGGCGCTGCTCGCGCCGCACGTCCACGACGACGAGCCGCGGCCCCGGATCGACGCGCAGGGCGACTACGTGCTCGGCATCTTCCTGGTGCCGATCGCGGTCCCCGACGAGGACCGCGTCTACTACCAGGAGATCGACTTCGTCGCGACGGTCGACGTTCTCATCACGATCTCGAAGACGCCGGCGGATGAGAAACCGTTCGATCCGAAGCCGGCGAAGGAGGCCTGCCGCGCGCACGAAGAGGTCGGGATGTTCGTCTACCACCTCGTCGACCACGTCGCCGAGAACTTCCTCGATCTCGTCGACGACCTCGACGACGAGATCGACGAGCTCGAGGACCGGGTGGCGAACGAGGCGGCCAATGTCGTCGGCAAACGACTACGCGAGCTGCGCGAGGACGTCCGCGGCATCCGTCGCACGCTCACGCCGACGCGCGACGCGGTGCGCAAGATCGTCGACGACCGCGTCGAGCTCGACGAGGGCGAGCTCTTCCCCCAGGACGTCGAGATCGCATTTGGCGACGCCTACGACAAGCTCCTCCGCGCGACGGAGGCGCTCGAGTCGTCGCGCGACGCGCTCGGCGGCGTCCGCGATTACATCCAGGGCAAGATCGCGAACGACCAGAACGAGGTGATGAAGCGCCTGACGTTGATCGCGTCGCTGCTCCTCGTCCCCACCTTCATCGTCGGGCTGTACGGGCAGAACTTCCGCCACATCCCGGAGCTCCACTGGGTCTGGGGCTACTGGTGGTCGTGGGGCTGGATTCTCGGCACGACGGTCGCCCAGCTCGTGTTCTTCCGCTGGAAGCGCTGGATCTAGAGGTCGATCGCGCGCCGCTCCTCGGCGGCGCGCACTGCGGCTTCGGCCGCCTCGAGGACGTGCAGCGCGAGCTCGCCGCTCGCGCGATGTGGCAGGCTCGCGCGTAGCGATTCGACGAGCTCCTCGATCCCGAGCCCGCGCGTCTCCTGCGCCCCACGCGAGGCGTACTCGACCGTCTCGACCTCGTCGCGGCCGCGCCGCAGCGTCACGTCGCCGCCGAACGCATTTGCATCCGGCAGGGCGAGCGAGCCCGTCGTGCCGTAGACGACGAGGCCGCTCAGATACTGATCGCGCGCTTCGAAGCTGACCGTGAGCGTCGCGAGCGCGCCGCTCTCGAGGCGCAGCACGGTCGCCGCGTGGGTCGGGACGTCGACGGCGATCACCTCGCCCGCCCGCGGTCCTGCACCGAGCGTGCGCTCCGGCGTCGGCGTCTCGACGAATCCCGTGACCGATGCGATCGGACCGAGCAGCGAGACGATCGCTGTGAGGTAGTACGGCGCGATGTCGAGCAGCGGTCCGCCGCCCGCCCGGTAGAACATCTCGGCGTTCGGGTGCCAACCGTCGGGCCCGCCGACGAGCATCGTCGCGGCCGCGCCCAGCGGCTTGCCGATAGCGCCCTCGTCGATCAGGCGGCGGGCCGTCTGGTACGCGCTGCCGAGAAACGTGTCGGGCGCGCAGCCGAGTCGCAGCCCGCGCCGTTCCGCCTCTGCGACGAGCTCACGCGCTTCGCCGCCCGTCGCCGCGAGCGGCTTCTCCGTGTAGACGTGCTTGCCCGCCTCGAGTGACGCGCGCACGATCTGCGCATGCGCCCTCGGCGGCGTCAGGTTGAGCACGAGCTCGACCTCCGGGTCGGCGATCAGCGCGTCGACGGTCAGCGCGCTCAGCCCATGCTCGTCGGCGAAGGTCGCGGCGAGCGCCTGGTCGAGGTCGGCGCATGCAACCGGCCGCCAGCGCTCGAACGCAACGGAGTCCTTGACGTAGCGGCCCGCGATGATCCCGCAGCCGACGACGCCCACACGCATGGGCTCGGTCATGCCTCGACGATTCGGCGTACCGCGAGCAGCGAACGTTCGACCGCCCCGAACGGGTCGTCTCCGACCTCGTCCTCCTCGACGACGAGCCACTCTGCGCCCGCCTTCAGTGCCGCCGGCAGCACGAGCTCGTAGCCGACGACGCCATCGCCGACGGGCACGTCGTCGCGGCCCTCGCGGCTCGCGTAGTCCTTGACGTGCACGAGCGGGCAGCGGCCAACAGTTCGCTCGAGCTCTGCGATCGGGTCGGTGCCCGCATGCCAGACCCAGCCGAGGTCGAGCTCGAGCCAGAGCAGGTCTGCCGGGAGCCTGCGCAGCAGATCGAGGAACGTCGCGCCGCCGTCGACCGGGCGCAGCTCGCTCCAGTGGTTGTGGAAGCCGAGACGAAGTCCCGCGTCGCGTACGGCACGCGCCGCTGCTTCGATGCGCTGCACGAGCGCGTCCGGCTCGTCGAGCCACTCGGGATCGACCCAGCTCAGCGCAACACGATCGGTGCCGAGCACCGCCAACTCGTGCGAGAGCGGCGCCAGTTCGTCCTCGAGCACCTCGAGGCGCGCATGCCGCCCGGCGGCGACGAGCCCGGCCTCGTCGAGCCACGCGCGCACCGTCGCCGGTTCCGCACCGTGCAGGTTGAAGAGCTCGACGCCGTCGTAACCCTGCGCGCCGATGCGGCCGAGGGTGCCTGCGAAGTCCCGCTCGCATTCCTCGCGGACCGTGTAGAGCTGCAGACCGACGCGCGCCACGCGACGACTCTAGACCCCGTAGGCTGGACAGATCGCCAGACCCGTCACGCTGTTCACCGGCCAGTGGGCCGACCTGCCGCTCGAGGAGCTCGCCGGCCGCGTCTCCGGCTGGGGCTACAACGGTCTCGAGCTCGCGTGCTGGGGCGACCACTTCAACGTGGCAGCCGCGCTCGCCGATCCGGTGTACCTGCGGACCCAGCGCGCGCTCCTCGAACGCCACGGCCTCGCCTGCTGGGCACTCGGCGCGCACCTCGTCGGCCAGGCGCTCTGCGATCCGATCGACGAGCGCCACCGCGGGATTCTCCCGCCCGAGATCTGGGGCGACGGTGACCCCGAGGGCGTCCACCGCCGCGCCGCGGAACGGCTCGCCGACACGGCGCGCGCCGCAGCCGCGTTCGGCGTCACCCAGGTCAACGGCTTCACCGGATCGCCCATTTGGCACCTGCTCTATTCGTTTCCCCCGAACGACTTCGAGACGATCGAGCGCGGGTACGTCGAGGTCGCGGAGCGCCTGGGGCCGGTGCTCGACGTCTTCGAGCGGGAAGGCGTGCGCTTCGGGCTCGAGGTGCACCCGACGGAGATCGCCTACGACTTCGTCACAACCAGGCGAACGCTCGCCGCACTCGACCGCCGAGCGAGCTTCGGGCTCAACCTCGATCCGAGCCACTTCGCCCATCAGTTCCTCGACCCGGCCGAGTTCGCCCGCGAGTTCGCCGATCGCATCTACCACGTGCACGTCAAGGACACGAAGCGCCGGCTCGACGGCCGCCGGTCGATCCTCGCCTCGCACCTCGAGTTCGGCGACCGTGATCGTGGCTGGGACTTCGTCTCGCCGGGCCACGGCGACGTCGACTTCGACGAGCTGTTCCGCTCGCTGAACGAGATCGGCTATGCCGGACCGCTCTCGGTCGAATGGGAAGACAGCGGCATGGACCGCGACTGGGGCGCGGCGGAGGCGGTTCGCTTCGTCCGCGGCGCGGCGTTCGAGTCGTCGTCGCTCGCGTTCGACGCGGCGATGCAGCGCCGCGAGGACTAGCCGCCGGGCTACCCTCCCGGCCGTGCCGTACTACATCTGCCCGCAGTGCAAGGAGCGCTCGCTCGACATCGACGCCCACGAAGGCTTCTCCGGGCAGGCGCCCGCGTGTCACCACTGCGGCTTCGGCTTCCTGTTCGAGCTGCTCGACGACTACTACCCCGCGCCCGACACGGGCCTCCTCGTCACCGACCAGGAGCGCCGCGTGCTCGCGATCGGCCGCGGCATCTTCGAGCTGACCGGCTTCCCAGAGGCCGACCTGATGGGACGCGACGTCGTCGAAGCACTGCACTTCTCCGACGCGAAGCCGGTCGAGCTCGCGCGCGAGTGGGGCGTTCGCCGCCTCGGCGAGCACCTTTCGATCCGGACCCGCGGTGGCAGCGAGAAGCAGGTCGTCGCCGACGTCTTTCCGGCGTACGACGACGACGGCGGCCTGCTGGTCGCGTTGACGCCGAAACGCGGCTGAGCAGCACCGAACCAGATTCGCTCTCTGAATCTGATTCAGATGCGGCTCGACGGGCACAGGTCGGCCGCGAGTGGGCAGTCCTCGCAGCGCGGCTTGCGCGCGTCGCAGATGCGACGGCCGTGCCAGATCAGCAGGTGCGGGAAACGTGCCCAATCCTGGCGCGGCACGAGCCGCACGAGATCGCGCTCGATCTTCACCGGATCCTCCTGCTTCGTCAGCCCGAGCCGCTGCGAGAGCCGCCGCACATGCGTGTCGACGACGATGCCCTGCGGCGCGCCACGCTCCGCCGAGACCACGTTCGCCGTCTTGCGCGCGACGCCGGGCAGCGTCAGCAGGTCGTCGAACGCCTCCGGCACCTCGCCGTCGTAGTGCTCGATCAGACGCTGCATCGTCCCGCGCAAAGCCTTTGCCTTTTGGCGATAGAACCCCGTCGCGAAGATGTCGCGTTCGAGCTCGGCAACCGGCACGGCGAGATAGTCCTCGGGCCGCTTGTACTTGGCGAAGAGCTTCTCCGTGACGCGATTCACGTTCACGTCGGTCGTCTGCGCGCTCAGCATCACGGAGACGAGCAGCTCGAGCGGACTCTCGAACGTCAGCGCGATCTTCGCATCGGCGTGCTCGACGGCGAGCCGCTCGATGATCGGCCGGATCCGTTCCTTCTTCGGCGCGACCTTCTTGCGCCGGGTCTCGGCGAGATAGCTCTTCGCCATCTAGTGGAGGATGTTGACAGCGCGCGCGGCGACGAGCAGCAACGTCAGGATCGAGACGGCCGACTGCAGCATCATCAAGAGCTTGGCCCAGCGGGTCAGGGGCATCGTGTCGGTTGGGCTGAACGCGCTCGCATTCGTGAACGAGACGTACAGGTAGTCGGTGAAGCGCGGATGCCAGCCGGGCGCGGCGACCTCCGGATCGGTCATCTGCACGAACGCGAAGTCGCGCGGCGCATCGGGATTGGCCAGCCGCCTCGGCGGCCCGCCGCCGTCCAGCTCCCAGTACCAGAGACCGAAGGCGATCACGTTCGTCACCCAGATGTCGAAAGCCGCGTAGAGCAGCGTGCGGCCCTGAACGCCTGAGCCGTTGAGGAGCTGGCTGATCAGGAAGAAGAGCGCGAGCGCGTTCGCGATGCTGATCAGCGCGGTGAGCGTCATCGCAACCTTGCGGCGAACGCCCGTCTCGCTGTGCCGGCGGTTCGGCGAGGTGAGCGCGAGCGGGATCAGCACGGCCAGCTCGAGCGCCGGCACGAGGAAGCGCACGATCGGCGGACCGACGACGAGCTGGTTGGGCAGTGTCAGATAGAGCGCAGCGGCTCCGACGACGGCGATCGCGGAGGGCCAGCGCGCCTCGAAGCGCGGCGTGTCCTGCGACGTCATGCTGCCGCGACCAGCCGGCCCGGCGACTGGCGCAGGTTCGGTCCTGCGCAGACCAGGTCGAGGGCCGGACAGCCTGAGCAGGTGAACTCGCTCGGCGTCGGCACGAACTCTCCGGCGTCGATGCGGCGGATAGCGGCCGAGAGCTCCTCCTCGAGCACGGGCAGCTCGATGCGATTGAACGTCGTCGCGACGACGGCGTCAGGCCGCTCGAGGAAGTGGTAGACGACCTCGACCTCGTCGGCGCCGGCGCGGAAGCACGCAAGCGCGTAGACGAGCCGCTGCAGGTGATAGTCGGCCTCGACGATCTCCTCCGGTGTTCCTTCGGCAAGCGTGTTCGTCTTGTAGTCGAGGACGAGCGCGCGGCTCCCTTCGCGCCAGAGCACGTCGAGCCGTCCGTGCAGGAGCACGTCGTCGTGCTCGAAGGCGAAGGGCCGCTCGGGCTCGGCGCCGAAGAGCAGCGCGATGCGTGCAGCGAGCTCCGATTCGCAATAGTTCGCAACGAACTGACCGATCCGCGTGAGCTCCTCGTCGGTCACGCCGCTGTACCACGCCTTGACGATCTCGAGATCGGGCGCGACCGGTTCGCGCAGGTCGACGAGCTCGAGCAGGCGGTGAACCGCGTCGCCGACCTCGGTGGCCTTCAGGCCGTGCGAGCCGGGAACAGTGCCGCGTTCCTCGCGCAGGCCCGCGATCCGTTCAACGTAGTAGCGGTACGAGCAGCGTTCGAAGAGCGCGAGCGCCGAATACGACAAGCGGCGCACCTTGTGCAACGGCGGCGCCGGCAGCGGCGTCAGCTCGGGCAGCCGATAGCCGTGCGGCGCGGGTGCCGTCGGCAGCTCGGCGAAGAGCGCGAGCTGGCCCGCGTCGTCGACCACGGCCGGCGCGGGCTCCTTGTCGGCTGCGTGCGCCACGAAGCGATCGACCGCGAGCACGAACCGCGCATCGCCGCGCTCGAGCTCGACCGGCTCCTCCGCGCTGCGCTCGACCTCGGCCTCGGCGTGCAGCCGCGCGAGCACCCAGCCGATCGGCGTGTCGCGATCCTGCGGGCGGTCGGGATCGATCGCGCCGGAGACGATCAGGCGATCGATCGCCCGCGTCATCGCGACGTAGTAGAGGCGCAGCCGCTCGGCGGTGTCCTCCTGCTTCTCGGCCTCGCGCACCTCCTCGTAGCTGAAGACCCCGCGCTTCTTGCCCGACTTGGGGTCGATCACGCGGAAGCCGAACGTCCCGTCAGGGCGCACGAGGATCTCGTCCGAGGACTGCACGCCGTTCGTGTCGCGCCCAGCGTCGGCCACGATCACGACCTTGAACTCGAGACCCTTGGCGGCGTGGATCGTCAAGAGGCGCACGGCGTCGGCGCCTTCCTCTTCCGAGACCGCCTCGAGCTGCGAGGCGCCGACGGCCTGCTGGTCGCGGATGAACCCGACGAAGCCTTCGATGTCGGGGCCGCGCAGATTCTCGTAGGAGCGCGCGAGGCGCATCAGCTTGCGCAAGTTCGCGTAGCGGCGACGGCCGTCCCATTGCGCGAGCACGGCGAGGTCGTAGTCGTGCGCGGAGACGATCTCCTCGCAGAGACGCTCGAGCGACAGCCGGGCGGACGCGGCAGCGAGCCGCTCGTAGCGCTGCTTGAACGCGCGCACGAGGCGCTCGTCGTCGTCCGAGAACGGCTCGGGAAGCGACCGCTCGATGCCGGTGTAGAGCGGGCGCCGGCCCGCATGGCGGCGAACGTGCACGAGGCCGTCGTTCGAGACGCCGACAAACGGCGAGGCGAGCACGGTGACGAGTGCTTCGTCGTCGTAGCGGTTGTGCAGGAGGCGCAGGTACGAGAGCAAGTCGACCACCTGCTGCTGGCCGAAGTACCCGCGGCCGGTCGCACGGTAGGTCGGAAGGTCGAGCGCACGCAGCGCCGCCTCGTAGCGCTCGGCATCCGTGCCGGCCGCGAACAGCAGCACGATCTCGCCGGGCGTGGCGACGTTGTTGTCGACGAGCTCGCGCACACGGCGCGCGATCGCGCGAGCCTCGCCGTCGCGCCAGCTCTTCCCCGCCTCGCGGTAGCTGCGCTTGTCGCTGACGAGCAGCTCGACGGGATGGCCGAACACCGGGTCGGAGAACTCGCCGGACGCGGCCAGCGACTGGTAGCCGTCGCCGAACTCCTCGCTGAACAGGTGGTTGACGGCTGCGAGCACCTCGGGCCGCGAGCGGTAGTTGCGCGAGAGCGGCAGCCGCAACGCTGCGCGCTCGCGGCGCTCGCGAAAGACGGCCACGTCCGCGTGCCGGAAGCCGTAGATCGACTGGAACTCGTCGCCGACGAAGAAGACGTCGGGCGCGCCGGCGCCCTCGCGCAGCAGGTCGACGATGTCGCACTGCAAACGATTGGTGTCCTGGAACTCGTCGACCATGATCGCGCGGAAGCGCAGCTGCTCCGCTTCGCGCACCTCGACGTGATCGTGCAGCAGATCGCGCGCGAAGAGCTGCAGGTCTTCGAAGTCGAGCGACGACTCGCGCGCCTTCGCGGCGGCGTACTCGGCGGCGAAGAGGTCGAGCAGCTCTTGCAGCAAGTCCTTGTCGCGGGCCGCGAGCTCGTCGAACGCCGCCTGGATGAGGCGGTCGCGTGCGCCACGGAACGCGGCTGTACGCTCACCGGTGGCGGCGAGATGCGCGAGATCGAGCAGTTGCTCGGGGTTCGAGCTGAGCGCAAGCGCGGCGTTTGCCGCCGCAAGCTGCTTGTCGGTGACGCCGGGATCGGCGGCCAGCTCGTGCGCGGCCGCATGCAGCTCGGCGAGCCGCTCGGGGATGCCGGCCTGCTCGCCGAGCTCGAGCTTCAGCTCGCGCCCGGCCGAGCGAAGCGTCTCGTAGACACCGGTGAGCATCCGCCGCAGCCCCTGCGCGCCGTAGGTCGCGAGCAGCCGCAGCCGCTCGGAGTCGCGCGTGGAGCAGAACCCGGCGAGCGCGCGTTCGAACGCCTCGCCGCGGATCACCGCACCGTGCTCGTCGTCGAGCTCGCGGAAGCGCGGGTCGATCCCCACCGCGAACGGGTGCGCGCGCAGCAGGCGCGAACAGAAGCCGTGGATCGTGGAGATCCACGCGCCGTCGAGCTTGCGTGCGAGATCGTGACGCCCGCGCGCGTGCAGCGCGGCGCGGATGCGGGCACGCAGCTCGCCGGCCGCCTTGCGGGTGTAGGTGATGACGAGCACCGACTCGACGTCGAGCCCCTGCTCGCAGACGGCGCCGACGAAGCGCTCGACGAGCACCGACGTCTTCCCCGTGCCGGCGCCCGCGGAGACGAAGACCTCACCTGTCGCTGCGACCGCTGCGCGCTGTTCCGGATTCAAGGGCGCTCGATCCTGCACATCGTCCAGAGGTCGCACCACGAGGGGCAGGTGCCGCCCTTCGGGTCGTGGCGCACGTCGCCGGCGCGGATGCGCTGCGCGTAGCCATGCGCGCGCTCACGCGCGGTCTCGACGAGCGACCAGAACTCGCCGTCCTCGAGGTAGTCGTTGCGCTGGTAGCCCGGCAAGTCTTCCTCTGCGCCCTTGTGCAGCAGCCCGCGCGTGACGCGCGCGCCCGCAAGCGCGCGGTAGACGCCGCCGAGCGGCTCGATGCCGACGAGGTCGCGCAGCACGAGCATGTACAGCGGGATCTGGAGCTTCAGCTCCTCGTCGATCTGCTTCGCCGAGTGCGCGCCGCGGCCCGACTTGTAGTCCTGCACGATCCCGCGCGCGCTGTACGGGTCGACGTCGATCCGGTCGATCTTGCCGCTCAGGAACAGGTCGTCGCCGAGCTGCAGGCCGCGCTGCAGCTCCGGCGCGGAGCGGTCGGAGCCGAACCCGACCTCGAAGCGCCGCGGCACGAGCTGCAACGGCGAGGCCGCCTCGTCGCGGATGAAGCCCTCGAGGTCGCGGAACAGGCTCTGGTCGAGCTCGGCCTCTTGCAGGTCGGTGAGCTCGAGGCGAACACCGCCGCGCAGCGCGTCGTCGAGACACCGCCGCAGGAACCCGACGGCCTGCTCGACGTTCTCTGGCGTGACGCGGTCGTGGCCGAGCTCCTTCGGCAGGCCCGCGTAGAACTTGTGCAGCGCGCTGTGCGCGACCGAGCCGCGCAGCATCGGATCGACCT
>Ga0265338_10006251_pt1 | contig 15241 bp, 17 predicted proteins | sample 42126metaG_FD_193579 | JGI IMG/M metagenome (GOLD analysis project Ga0265338, IMG submission 193579) | Rhizosphere microbial communities from Carex aquatilis grown in University of Washington, Seatle, WA, United States - 4-21-26 metaG | ecosystem: Host-associated > Plants > Roots > Rhizosphere... | reverse complement strand
CACCGTCAGCCCGAGCGTCTTGCCGAGATCGGCGGCGGCGAACTTGTACGTCGGCAGGACCGCACCGGAGATGACGATGCAGCCACCGCCGAGCGCGTCGCAGCGGTTCCATGCATACGAGTACGCGATCGTCCCCGAGCCCGACCAGATCCCGCTCGAGCCGGTGACCTGCTCGCCGACGCGCAGGGCGCCGACGACGGTCGGGAGCGCCTTGTTCGTCGGGCTGCCGGACCGCGCCGCGCCCGCCGGGGCGACCAGCACGAGGACGAGCAGACAGACGCCGAGGGCGTACCGCATCGCCTTCTACTTGCCGAAAGAGGAGCGAATTCCTGCTATTTCCGCCGGCGGCGGATCGGCGAGCCGAAGAGCTCGTCCGCACGCAGCGGCGCGCCGCACTCCTCGCAATCGACGGACGCGATGGAGGAGATCGGCGCGTTGCAGCCCGGGCAGCGGCGCAGGAGCATCCCGCCGCACTGCGGGCACGCGTCCGGCATCTCGGCCTCGAACTCCTCGAACCAGCGGCGCGCCGCGCCGCACCGGACGCAGACGGCGACCCAGTCGCCGAGCACCTTCCGGCGCTCCTCGCGCAGCCAGTCGGAGGCCTTGCCCACGTCCGGACTGTAGCCTCGGCCGCGTGGCGGTGAGCTTCGACAGCTCGCTCGAGGGAATCGACTGGGCGCAGGCGAAAGCCGACCTCGCCGCGGACCGCTTCGACAACGGTCGCTCGTCCGACGCGCTCCGCCGGTCGTTCGAGCAGTCGGAGCACGTCGCCTTCGCCCGCGACGGCGGCCGCGTCGTCGGCATGGCGCGCCTCCTCTCCGACGGCGTGTGCAACGCCTACCTCGTCGACGCGTGGACGCAGTCCGCCTACCGGCGGCAGGGGATCGCCGCGACGCTCGTGCGGATGCTCGCCGACGCGGTTCCCGGCCAGCACATCGGCCTGCAGACCGACGACGCGCAGGCGTTCTACGCGGCGCTCGGCTTCGCACCGCAGCCGGAGTTCTGGTCCCGCGTCGTCGGCACGTGGCTGGACAACGATGCAAACCGCTGACTATCCGAAAATCGAACTGCACGTACATCTCGAAGGCACGGTGCGCGCGCCGACGCTCAGGGAGATCGCGAAGCGGAACGACTACGCGCTGCCCGAGGACCTCGAGTCGCTCTACAGCTTCCGCGACTTCCGCCACTTCATCGAAATCTTCGAGCTGACGGCGGGAGCGCTCAGCCGGTACGACGACTTTCGCCAGGTCGTCGTCGACTATGCGGCCGAAGCCGCCGTGCACGGGGCTGTGTACCTCGAGGCGATCTTCGCGCCCGGCCTCTGGCGGGGCCTCGACACCGACGAGGTCTTCACCGGCTACTGCGACGGGGCGGCCGAAGCGCGGGAGCTGCACGGCGTCGAGGTGCGACTCACGCCTGACATCCCGACGGTGTACTCCCCGGCGGAGGCGGAGACGATCGCCCGCTACACGGTCGAGTACAGAAACCGCGGCGTCGTCGGCCTCGGGATCGGCGGCCTCGAGTATCCGTCCGAGCCGTTCGAGCGCGCCTTCGCGATCGCGCGCGCGGGTGGGGTGGGATCCGTGCCGCACGCCGGCGAGCTGGCCGGCGCAGAATCCGTGCGCACCGCGCTCGAGGGCCTCGCCGCCGACCGGATCCGCCACGGCATCCGCGCCGTCGACGACGCGGGCCTCGTTCGTGAGCTCGCCGGCCGCGGCACCGTCCTCGACGTGTGCCCGCTCTCCAACCTCCGCACCGGAGCCGTCGCGTCGCTCGCCGAGCACCCGCTGCCGCGGCTCGTCGCCGCGGGCGTCCTCTGCTCGATCTCGACCGACGACCCCGCAATGTTCGACACCGACCTCACCCGAGACTACGAGGCGGCGACGTCCTTCGGCCTCGACCCCCGCTCCTTCTACGAGGCGGGCCTCGCCGGAGCCCTCTGCGACGCCGAGACGAAGGCCCGGCTCCGACTGATCGGCGAGACCTTCGAGTGGCGCTAAAGTCCCGCGAGATGGCGGTGGCGAGAGAAGCGGAGCCGGTCGGCTCGCTCCACGACGCGCGGGAGGCGGGTCTCGATCGCGAGGACCTCCTAGGGATGTACCGGAACATGCTCGTCACGCGCGGCGTCGAGGAGCGCGGGCACATCCTGTACCGGCAGGGGAAGATCCCCGGCTCGTTCTACACGGGCCGCGGCAACGAGGCCGCCGCCGTCGGCGTCGCGACGGCGATGGGCTCCGACGACGTCGGCGCGCCGCTCCACCGCGACATGGGCGTCCACATCACCCGGGGCGTCGAGCCGTGGCGCATCTTCGCGCAGTACATGGGCCGCGCCGACGGGCCGACGAAGGGCCGCGACGGCAACGTCCACATGGCCGACCCGAATCTCGGGCTCATCGCGATGGTCAGCCACCTGCCCGCGATGCTGCCGGTCGCCGTGGGCGCGGGGCTCGCATTCCGCATCCGCGAGGAGCCGCGCGTCGCGCTCGCCTGGTTCGGCGAAGGCGCGTCAGCCCGCGGCGACACGCACGAGGGCATGACGTTCGCCGGCACGCGGAAGCTCCCGGTCCTTTTCGTCTGCGACAACAACCAGTGGGCGTACTCGACGCCGACGCATCTCGAGTACGCGACCGAGCACGTCGCCGACCGCGCGCAGGCCTACGGCTTCGAGGGCGTTGTCGTCGACGGGACGGACATCCTCGCCGTGTACCGCGAGGCGAAGCGCGCGATCGACAAGGCGCGCGCCGGCGGCGGGCCGACGCTGCTCGAGTGCCTGACGCTGCGCATGGAAGGGCACGCCGTCCACGACGACGCGTTCTACGTGCCGAAGGTGATGTTCGAGAAGTGGGCCGAGTCCGACCCGATCGAGCGCTTCCGCACCTGGCTGCGCACGAACATCGAGATGACCGAGGAGGAAGAGGACGAGACCGGGGCCGGGGTGAAGAAGCTCCTCAACGACGCGCTCAAGCGCGCCGAGGACTCCCCGATGCCGGATCCGTCCGACCTCCTGGACGGCGTGTACGCGTCGGTCGAGGACCTCGATACACCTCACCACAAGTAATGGCCGCGCTGACGTATCTCCAGGCGATCTCCGACGGTCTGCGCACCGAGATGCGGCGCGACAAGCGCGTCTTCCTCATCGGCGAGGACGTCGGCGTCTACGGCGGCGCGTTCAAGGTCTCGCTCGGGTTCCAGGAGGAGTTCGGACCGTGGCGCGTCATCGACGCACCGCTCGCGGAGACGGCGATCCTCGGCGCGTGCACCGGCGCCTCGATGATGGGCCTCCGGCCCGTCGCCGAGATGCAGTTCGCGGACTTCATCTCGTGCGCCTGGGACCACCTCGTCACCGTCGCCGCGAAGCAGCGCTGGCGCGCCGGCACTCCGGTGCCGATCGTCGTGCGGCTGCCGTCGGGCGGCGGCTTCTCGGGCGGGCCGTTCCACTCGCAGAACCCGGAGTCGTCGTTCGCGCACATCCCCGGCCTCAAGTGCGTCTGCCCGGCGACGCCGGAGGACGCGAAGGGGCTGCTCATCAGCGCGATCGAGGATCCGAACCCCGTCCTCTTCTTCGAGCACAAGCACCTCTACCGCCGCATCAAGGGCGAGGTGCGCGAGGAGCGCTACACGGTGCCGATCGGCAAGGCGCGGACGCACCGCGAGGGCACCGACCTCTCCGTCATCACGTGGGGCGCGATGGTCTACACGGCCGAGGAGGCCGCGCAGCAGCTCGACGGCGACGGCGTCTCGGTCGAAGTGATCGACCTCCGCTCCGTCATGCCGTGGGACAAGGCGGCGGTGCTCGAGTCCGCGCGGAAGACGTCGAAGGTGCTCATCCTGCACGAGGACAACCGGACCGGCGGCTTCGGTGCCGAGATCGCAGCGACGATCGCCGAGGAGGCGTTCGAGGATCTCGACGCACCGGTGAGGCGCATCGCAGCGCCCGACACGCCGGTGCCGTTCTCGCCCCCGCTCGAGAAGGCGTTCATCCCGCAGGTCGAGGACGTCGTCGCCGGCCTGCGCGAGCTCGCGGAGTACTGAGATGGCGACCGAGACCGCAGTCGACGTCGTCATGCCGCAGATGGGCGTCTCCGTCTCCGAGGGGACGATCACGAAGTGGCTCAAGCGAGAGGGCGAGCAGGTCGAGGCGGACGAGCCGCTGCTCGAGATCTCGACGGACAAGATCGACACCGAAATACCGAGCCCCGCGTCGGGCACGGTGACCCAGATCCTCGTCCAGGAAGGCGAGACGGTCGAGGTCGGGACGAAGCTCGCGCAGATCGGCGGCGCGGCTGGCGCCTCCGCGCCTGCGCCCGAGCCTGCGGCGGCACCCGAGCCCGCTCCCGCGGCGGCACCCGAGCCCGCTCCCGCGGCGGCACCCGAGCCCGCCCCTGCAGCCGAGGCGCAGCCGGCCGCCGAGCCGGAGGCGGGCGTGCCCGTGCAGCAGCCGACGGGGAACGGCAAGTTCGTCTCGCCCGTCGTCGCGCGCATCGCCGCCGAGCACGGCATAGATCCGAACGAGGTTCCGGGCACCGGCCGCGGCGGCCGCGTGACGAAGCAGGACATCCTCGCCTTCGTCGAGTCCGGTGCCTCGACGACCGCTGCGGCGCCGGCGCCGGCCGCGCCACAGGCTGCACCGACTCCGGCTCGGGCACCTCAAGCCCCCGCGGCTCAGCCGCAGGCAGGCGAGGAGGTCGAGCCGGTGACGGCGATGCGCCGCGGCATCGCGGAGCACATGCGCCGCTCGCTCGACACTGCCGCGCACGTCACGAGCGCGATCGAGGTCGACATGTCGAAGGTCGTCGCCGCGCGCGAGGTGCTGAAGAAGGAGTACCAGTCCTCCTACGGCGTCAACCCGACGTATCTCGCGTTCATCGCCCGGGCGACCGTCGACACGCTGAAGGACTTCCCGTACATCAACGGCGAGCTGCGCGGCGACTCGATCGTCACGCGGAAGTTCGTCAACCTCGGCATCGCCGTCGAGCTCGCCGAGGGCAAGGGCCTCATCGTCCCGGTGATCCGCAACGCGGAGACGATGAACCTGCTCGGCATCGCGAAGGCGATCGCCGATCTAGCGACGCGCTCACGCGAGAAGAAGCTCGTCCCCGACGACGTCGCGGGCGGGACGTTCACGATCACGAATCCCGGCGGGTACGGGACGTTCCACGGCACGCCGGTGATCAACCAGCCGCAGTCGGCGATCCTCGGCACATACGCGCTCGTCAAGCGGCCGTGGGTGATCACCGACGAGAGCGGCAGCGACGCGATAGCGATCAAGCCGATCATGAACATCACGCTCACGTACGACCATCGCCTCGTCGACGGCGCCTACGCCGGCCGCTTCCTGCGCGATCTCCGCGCACGGCTCGAGAGCTGGGAAGGCGACGGCGGCTAGTCAGCGGATCGTCCCGTTCCTCGGCTACGAGGATGCGGCTGCGGCGATCGACTGGCTCTCGGCGGCGTTCGGAGCGGTCGAGGACCGCGAGAGCCGCTACGAGGAGGACGGGCGCATCACCCACGCCGAGCTCGACCTCGAAGGCGCGACGATCTACCTCTCGACGCCGGCCGGGTACGTCAGCCCGAAGCGCCATCGCGAGACATGCGAGGCAGCGCGGACGATGTACGACAACCCGTGGGTGATCGACGGCCATTTCGTCGAAGTCGCCGACGTCGACGCGCACCATGCCCGCGCGGTCGAAGGGGGAGCGACGATCCTCCGCGGGCCCGAGGAGCCCGGCATCGGCTTCCGGATCTACACCGCCGAGGACCTCGAGGGGCACCGCTGGATGTTCGGGCAGAGGCTCGAGGCGTGAAGGGCGCCTACCTCCTGCAGCTCGGGCAGGTTCCGTACCAGGAGGCCTGGGACCTGCAGCGCTCGCTCGCGGGCGCGGTCTCGCAGGGTGCGATTCCCGACACGGTCATCTTCCTCGAGCACCCGCCGGTGGTCACGCTCGGCCGGCGCACGGACGAGAGCGCGGAGCTCCATCTCCCCGAGAGCGCTGCGGTCGAGATCGTCGAGACCGACCGCGGCGGCAAGTCGACGTACCACGCTCCGGGGCAGCTCGTCTGCTACCCGATCCTCGACCTGAAGCGCCACGGCCGCGACGTGAAGCAGTACGTGCGCAACCTCGAGGAGGCGCTCATCCGGACGACGGCGGCGTTCGAGGTCCTGGGCGAGCGCATCGACGGGCTCACCGGCGTCTGGCTGACGCGACCGCCGCGGAAGATCGCGTCGATCGGCGTGCACGTGTCGCGGTGGGTCACGACGCACGGGTACGCACTCAACGTCGACCTCGATCCCGCGCCGTTCACGGAGTGGATCACCGCCTGCGGCCTCGAGGACGCAACGTTCACGACGATCGCACGCGAGGCGGGGCGACCCGTGAGCGTGGACGACGTGCGCCCGCACGCGGTCGCGGCGTTCGCCGAGGTCTTCGGCCTCGAGCTGGAGGAGATCCCCGCCGAGGACGGCGGCGGTCTCTGGCCACAGCCGCGCCACGTCGAGCTCGCGGCCCGCTAGCCCAGCCAGTCGCTCCGGAAGCTGCTCGGCTTCCGAGCCGGAAAGCGCGCGTAGGCGACTTCGTCGTCGGTCGTCTCCTCTTCGACACCGGCGCCGTGCCGGACCGCCGCCTCGGCAACGGTGTACGCGCCCCAGTCATCGCCCGTCGACGCGGCGCGCGCGCCGACGGCGAGGATCGCGGATGGCCCTGACCCGGCCCCGATCAGCACGTGGGCTACGCCGGCGGGAAGGTGAACGAAGTCCCACTGCCGCAGCGGCCGCTCCTCCCCTTCGACGACGAGCAGCGCCTCACCGGAGAGGACGAGGAAGTCCTCCTGATCCGCCTCCCAGTGGTACATCGACATCGGCTCGCGCGGCCCGAGCACGAAGAGGTTCACACCGACCTGGGGGAACTCCGTGTCCCCCTCGAAGTCGCAGAGCGCGCCGCGGGGGCCGCGGTCGTACCAGCGCGCGTCCCGCGCGTTGAGCACGAACCAGCCCTCGCCGGCCGGGACGAGGCCGTGCTCGGTCTGCTCGAGTGGAGCCTCGCCGACCATGGTCGTAGACTGGCACACATGAGCGACCGGCTCGACGAGACGGCACGGCTCTACGACGACGTCGCGGCGGAGCTCGACCGGGCCGCCGCCCACGCACGCACGGCGGCGGAGCATTTTCGGGAGGAGAACGTGCCGCGCGGAGCGGCGCATGCGTGGTCGGCATACGGCCACGTCCGCGAAGCCCTCGAGCACCTTCACAGCCAGGCGCGCGAGCACGCGCGCCTGTCCACCACTCCGGAGGCCTAGACCGGGACGCCTGCGGGCGCGGCTTCGGCCTCGATGCGCTCGACGTGGTGCGCGCGCAGCATCGCGACCATCGCGACGAGACCGACGAGCACGAGGACAACCGTCCCGGCGAACGCGTAGTGGAAGCCGCCGACGAGGGCCGCCGCGCCGCTGCCACCGAGATGGTTCGTGCGGCTGGCGGCGATCGTCGACAGGACCGCGAGCCCGAGCGCGCCGCCCACCTGCTGCGACGTGTTGAAGAGGCCCGAGGCGAGCCCCTGGTCGTCGTCGTCGAGACCCGTCGTCGCGATGAGCGTCAGCGGGACGAAGACGGCGCCCATGCCGAGCGAGACGAGGAGCAGCGAGGGCAGGAAGTCGGCGACGTACGAGCCGTGCACCGGCAGCCGCGTGAGAAGCAGCAGCCCGGCGCAGGAGACGACTATCCCGGTGACCGCGACGGCGCGCACGCCGACGCGCGGGGCGAAGCTCGACGCGAGCCCGGCGGAGACCATGATCCCCGCGGTGAACGGCAGGAACGCGAGCCCTGCCTTCAGCGGCCCGTACCCGAGGACACGCTGGATGTAGAGCGAGTTGAAGAAGAACATCGCGAACATCCCCGACATCACGAACAACATGACGACGTTCGCAGTGGCGAGCGAGCGCACGCGGAAGATCGACATACGCACGAGCGGAGCGACGCTGCGACGTTCGAGGAAGACGAACGCGACGAGCAGCACTGCGGCGAGCGCGAACGTGCCGATCGTGCGCGGCGATCCCCAGCCCTGCTGCTGGGCGCGGACGATCGCGTAGACGAGGATCATGAGGCCACCCGTGACGGTGACGGCGCCCGGGACGTCGAAGCTCCGGTGCGCGGCCTCGTCCTTCGACTCCGGCACGAGCCGCAGCGAGAGCAGGAACGTCGCGACGCCGACGGGGACGTTGATGAAGAAGATCCACGGCCACGAGAACGTCTGCGTGAGAGCGCCGCCGAGCACGAGCCCGACCGCCGACCCGCCGATCGCGATCGCGGCCCAGATGCCGAGCGCCTTCGCGCGGTCGGAGCCCTCCTTGAACGTCGTCGAGATGATCGCGAGCGCCGCCGGGGAGATGAACGCGGCGCCCAGACCCTGGAGGCTGCGCGCGCCGATGAGCATCCCCTGGCTCCCGGAGAGGCCGTCGAGCAGCGACGCGATCGTGAAGACGACGAGACCGCCGAGGAATAGCCGCTTGCGCCCGAGGAGGTCGCCGGCGCGGCCGCCGAGCAGCAGGAAACCGCCGAAGACGAGCGTGTACGCGTTGACGATCCACTGGAGGTTCGTCTCGCTCATGTGCAGATCGCGCTGAATCGAGGGCAGCGCGACGTTCACCACGGTCGCGTCGAGCACGACCATGAACTGCGCGAGGCAGACGAGCACGAGCACGACCCAGGGACTCGTCGAATGACGCACACGACTCCAATCGGAAGGCGACGACTACTCCTCCCAGGGTAGGGGCTGGAAGCGGGTCTCCGCATCTACACTGGGTAAAGGATGGAGACGTCGCTTCCCGTCGCCGGCCGGCCCCGCCGCCCCGAGTGGATGAAGGTGCGCGCCCCGTCCCGCGACGGCAGCTATTTCGACGTCCAGAAGCTCGTCCACGGGCTCTCCCTGCACACGATCTGCGAGGAAGCCCGCTGCCCGAACATCTCCGAGTGCTGGGGCCGCGGCACCGCGACGTTCCAGATCCTCGGCGACACGTGCACGCGCGCCTGCCGGTACTGCTACGTCAACTCCGGCCGGCCCGACGCGCCGCCCGACCCGCTCGAGCCGCTCCGCGTCGCGCACGCCGCGGCGCAGATGGGCCTCAAGTACGTCGTCGTCACCTCGGTCGACCGCGACGACGTCCCGGATCGCGGCGCGAGCCACTATGCGGCGACGATCCGCGCCCTCAAGTCGAAACTCCCGCACGCGAGCGTCGAAGTGCTGACGCCCGACTTCCTCGATGTCGAGGAGGAGGCGCTCCACACCGTCCTCGCGGCGCGCCCCGAGGTCTTCAACCACAACATCGAGACCGTCCGCCGGCTGCACGCGCGCATGCGCGGCGCGAAGGCGAGCTACGACAAGGCGCTCTGGCTGCTGCAGCGGGCGAAGGAGCTCGCCGACTACGACGTCCTCACGAAGTCGGGGATCATCGTCGGGCTCGGCGAGACGAACGACGAGGTGGTCGAGACGTTGCGCGACCTCCGCGCGAACGGCGTCGACGTCGTGACCATCGGCCAGTACCTCCAACCGAGCGCGAAGCACGCGCCGATCGACCGCTGGGTGCACCCAGACGAGTTCCGCTGGTTCCGCGAGCAGGGCGAGGAGCTCGGCTTCGGCTCGGTCTTCTCCGGGCCGCTCGTGCGCTCGAGCTACCGCGCCGACGAGCAGCGCCACGCCGCGGCGACGGGCCGCGGCGCCGTCGCGTACTAGCGGATCCCCGTGTCGATGAAGAAGTCGACGCGGCGGAACACGCCGCGGACGACGCGAGCGAGGCGTGGGCGGAGGCCGCCGATCTTCGGCGCCGGCTTCTCGCCCACCGTGTACGTCCCCGGGGCGAGCCGCACCGAATAGCGCCCGCCGGCTCCGACCCGGACCCGGACGGTTGCATGGCCGGCGCGGGCGAAGACGAGCACGGCGCCGACGGCGGGCTCGTCGCAGGGCACCCCGACGCGGCACACCGGGGTGGTCGGCCCCCGGGTGACGACGCCGTGCAGTCCGCCGGCGAGAAGGGTGAGGGCGATGAGCACGCTCATCTTTGGAGAGTTCCCTTTTCGGATTCTGCCGGAACGCGAAGGGCCTCCCGTGGGAGGCCCTTCGCATGTCGGTGTGACGGCTTCGGACTAGTGGTCGTGCTTGTGACCGCGGTGACCGTTGTCACCGCCGTGCGACTGGCCGATGCTGCCGAAGTCGTTGTCGTTCAGCAGCCCGTGGATCGCCATGTACGGCACGAGCGTGGCCGCGATCGGCGTTCCGAGGCCCGTGACGAGGTCGTACCCGGGCCCCGCGCTGTAGCCCCGGATCGGCGTCCCGAAGGCGGCTCCCTGGAAGGGAGTCAGGTCCGGGATCGAGTTGTTGCCGGTGGTGACGTCGTGGAAGAGCAGCCTCGAGCCCCGGGTCTGGTACAGACCCTGGTTGATCTGGCCGACGCGGCCGTGCTCGAGCTGATCCGCGATCGCCACGATGCCCGCCCACTGCGGCGAGCCCGCGCTCGTTCCGCCGAAGCGGAAGAACGAGCCGTTCCAGGCGGTGATGACGCCCTGGAAGACGGCGGCGTTGTACGAGACGTCCGGAACGGTCCGCATCTGGTTGTGCTCGACGAGCCCCTGGTAGCTCGGGCTCGAGTACAGAACCGAGACACCGCCGCCGCCGGCGACCGCGTCGCCGAAGATGGTCGACTCGTTCCACGCCGACTCGGACTGGTACTTCCCGCTCGTCCCGTCCGCGATGAGGTCGGTGCCGCCGACGCCCGTGACGTACGGGTCGCTCGCCGGCGTGCTGACGGCCTTGAAGTACGCGTTGCCGTCACACGTGTACTGGCCGGCACCCTGATCGCCCGACGAGGCGAACAGCGTGATGCCCTGCCTGCTCATCTTCGCGAACAGCTTGTGCTGGCGGTCGATGTCGGACGACGCCATGCACTGCTCCGCCTCGCCGAAGCTCTGCGAGAGCACGTCGCCGGCGTTGTGGTCGGAAACCCACTGCGTTGCGTCGAGGATGTCGGAGTCGTTGTTCGACTTCGCGATGACGAGGACGATGTTCGCGTTCGGCGCGACCGCGTGCGACCACTCGACGTCGAGTGAAGTCTCACCGGACCACCCCGAAGCGGTGGCTGGATCCGTCGCGTCGATGCCAAACGGCGCGACCACTTGGAAGCTCGGCGGCGCCGGAAGACCCCAGGTGCTGTCGAACAACGCGAGATCCGCGTTGATCGTCGGGCTGCCGTACGCGTCGACGATCGCGATCGTGCGACCGCTGCCGTTGAGGCCGTGATCGAGCAGCGGCTGGATGCCGTACGCGGCCCGGATCTGATCGGGCCCGTAGCACCCGGGCGGGCTCGACGTCTGGCAGCCGAAGTGGACGCTGCCCGTCGCTCCGGCGAGCGGATTGCCGATCGCCTTGTAGAGCGCGGCTGCGCCGCCTGCCGGTGTCATCGTGCCGTGACGCGCCGCCCGAACGCCGCCTGCCGACCCCGCGAGAGCAGCGATTGCCGCGCCGACGACAGCCGCGACAATCAGAGCGGCCCACCACCTATGCCGGTGGTTCATAGGGGATTCCCTCCCTTTCATGCGCATTCGAGGCGCTGCGGCGCCCCCTGCCTGCGTACCGGATCCTCACCCCGATCTGCCCGATTTGCAACCCTCGGACACGGTCGGACAGAGATACCATGGAATCGTGCGAGTTGCCCTGGCGATCGTCGTCCTGCTCGCCGCCACCGGCGCCGCGACCGCTGCCGCAGGGCCGTCGGGGGTGAAGGTGAGCGCCGCCGGCTACCCGCTCGTGTGCGGACGCCCGACCGGGTCGCTGAAGGTCGTCTTCCCGGCGTCGACGAAGCTCCCGGCGACGATTGCGGCGAAGACGGTGCTCCTCAACAGCGTCCGGCCGGCCCGGGTCTCCGTCTCCGGGCAGGCGATCACGATCACCGCCGCGCGACCCACCGGGATCATGTGTCACTCGATCAGCCTCGGCGTGCTCGAGATCGCGTTCACGCGCGCGGCGCACGTCGAGCTCGGCTCGACCCGCACCGCCAAGATCCTGCGTGCGACGCTGACCCTGTCAGCAAAAGTGACGCCGTCGGCTTAGCCGTGCGGCTTGGCCATCTTGCGGTAGTCGAGCGCCTCGTCTAGGACCGCTTCCTCGACGCCCTTCTCCCGCGCGACCTCCCGGAGCGAGCGGCCGGACGCCGCCGCCTCCTTCACGATCTCGGCCGCGCGGTCGTAGCCGATGTACGGGTTGAGCGCGGTGGCGGCGGAGAGCGTCAGCTCGGCGTAGTGCTCGGCCGTGTCCCGATTCGCCTCGATCCCGTCGACGCACTTCTCCGCGAAGAGCCGGCAGGCGCTCGCGAGCAGCTTCACCGAGTCGAGGATGTTGCGCGCGAGCAGCGGCACGAAGACGTTGAGCTCGAAATGGCCCTGCATCCCGCCGATCGAGATCGCCATGTCGTTGCCGATCACCTGCGCGGCGACCTGCGTGACGACCTCGGGCATGACGGGATTGACCTTGCCCGGCATGATCGAGCTCCCCTTCTGCAGCTCCGGGAGCGAGATCTCGGCGAGGCCGGCGCGCGGCCCCGAGCCGAGGAAGCGGATGTCGTTCGCGATCTTCGTCAGCGAGACGGCGACGGTCTTCAGCGCACCGGACGCCTCGACGATCCCGTCGCGCGCGGCCTGCGCCTCGAACGGGTCTGCCGGCGCGGAGATCTGGAGCCCCGTCTCCTCGCCGAGGATCGCGCGCACGCGCGCCGCGAACTCCGGATGCGTGTTGAGCCCGGTGCCGGTCGCCGTGCCTCCGAGCGGGATCTGCCCGAGCCGTTCGAGCGTCGAGCCGACGCGGTCGTAGCCCTGGCGCACCTGGGCGGCGTAGCCGGCGAACTCCTGCCCGAGCGTGACGGGAACTGCGTCCATCCAGTGCGTGCGGCCGGACTTCACGACGTCGTCGAACTCGACCGCCTTCGCCTGCAGCGAATTCGCGAGCTGCTCGAGCGCCGGCATCAGGTCCCTGACGATCTCCTCGAGCGCAGCGAGGTGGACGGCGGACGGGAAGACGTCGTTCGACGACTGCCCCATGTTCACGTCGTCGTTCGCGTGGACGCCTTCGCCGGCGAGCGTCGCGATCACCTCGTTCGCGTTCATGTTCGAGGAGGTGCCGGACCCGGTCTGGAAGACGTCGATCGGGAACTGGTCGTCGAGCTCGCCGCGGGCGATGCGCTCGGCCGCGGCCGCGATCCGCTCCGCCTTGTCGCGGTCGAGCAGTCCGAGATCCGCGTTCACGCGGGCGGCGGCGCCCTTGATGCGGCCGAGCCAGCGGGCGACGGGAGCCGGGATCGGCTCGCCGGATACGGGGAAGTTCGCGACCGCCTTCGCGGTCTCGCCGCCCCACAGCTCCTCCCTGCCCTCCGTCCGGCTCATCGCTCCCTAGAGGTTCTCACACGATGAGCGATTGTGTCGCCCGGCCGCGCTCGGATCGACGAACGTCATCGTGTGAGAACCTCTATGAGCGTAGTGAAGTGGCGCGCTCCGCGGCGTCGAGCAGCTCGTCCCAGGTGCAGAGCTTCACGCGCGGACGGCCGGACTTCTCCCCGGCGGCGCGCTCGACCTCGTCGATCGACTGCCAGCCGGCGTAGAGGACACGGCGGATGCCGCGCTCGTCGAGGAGCGCGTCGACGTCGGCCGCGTTCGCGTCGCTGCGCGGCAGCTTGCCGGCGGCGGCGTCCTCGAGAAGCAGCTCGACCGTTTCGGTCGCATCCTTCTTGTTCGTGCCGATGACGCCGGTGGGGCCGCGCTTGATCCAGCCGGCGGCGTAGACGCCCGGCTCGACCCGGCCGCCCTCGTTCGCAATCGTGCCGCTGCGCTCGTCGAAGGGGACGCCCGGGAGCTCGACACCGCGGTAGCCGACGCTGCGGAAGACGAGGCCGCAGGACATCGTCTCGCGGTCGTCCGTCGCAACGGCTCGATTCTCGGCATCGAGGACGTTGCGCACCAGCTCGACGCCCTCCACGCGATCCTCGCCGAGGATCGCGACCGGCGAGCAGAGGAACTTCAGGACGAGGCGCTTCGGCTTGCCGGACGGCTCGCGCGCGGCGTACTCGCGCAGGACCTCGAGGTTGCGCTCGGAGTTCGTGTCGGTCGGCGCCGCGCCCTCGAGGTCGGCTGGGTCGACGATGACGTCGGCGCCGCCGAGCTCGCCGAGCTCGATGAGCTCGGGCGTCGTGAACGCCGCCTGGGCGGGGCCGCGGCGGCCGATGACGACGATCTCCCGCAGCGACGAGCCGCAGATGGCGGCGATCGCCCGGTCGGAGGTGTCGGTGCAGTTCAGCTCGTCCGGGGTCAGCGCGAGCATCCGGGCGACGTCCACCGCGACGTTCCCGACCCCGACCACCACGGCCCGCTCGACGTCGAGGTCGAACTCGAGGTGCTGGTAGTCGGGATGGCCGTTGTACCAGGCGACGAACTCCGTGGCCGGCCAGGAGCCCGGCAGGTCCTCGCCGGGGATGCCGAGGCGGCGGTCGGTCTGTGCCCCGACCGCGTAGATGACGGCGTCGTAGAGACGCGCGAGGTCGTCGGGGCGGACGTCACGGCCGACCTCGACGTTCCCGATGAAGCGGAAGCCGGGGCGATCGGCGATCTTCTCGAACGCGCGCGAGACCGTCTTGAGCTTCGGATGGTCGGGGGCGACGCCGAGGCGGACGAGGCCCCACGGCGTCGGCAGGCGCTCGAACATGTCGACCTCGACGGGCGTGTCGCTGCCCAGGAGCGCCCCGGCGGCGTAGAAGCCCGCCGGGCCCGAGCCCACGATGGCGACGCGGAGCGAGTCCATCGGAAGCTGATGCTAGTGAGGGCCGGACCGCCCGGACTCGGGAGTTATCCCGTAGCCGGGGCGCGGACTAGTGGCTGCAGCCGGAACCGCAGCCGTGGGCGCCCTCTTCAGGAGCCTCGCCCTCGGCGACCTGGAAGGAGTGCCCGCAGCCGCACGACGCGACCGCGTTCGGGTTGTCGATCTTGAACCCGGACTCCTGGATCGTCTCGAGGTAGTCGACCGTCGCGCCCTTCAGATAGGGGGCGCTGAACGGGTCGACCACGACCTTGACGCCTTCGATCTCGAACTCGTGGTCGCCCTCCTGGGCGCCGCGGTCGAAGCCGAGGCCGTACTGGAACCCGGAGCAGCCGCCGCCCTCGATGGCGACCCGGAGGACGGAGACGTCCGTCTCGGTGGCGAGGAGCTCGCGGATCTTC
>Ga0265338_10006250_pt1 | contig 15243 bp, 13 predicted proteins | sample 42126metaG_FD_193579 | JGI IMG/M metagenome (GOLD analysis project Ga0265338, IMG submission 193579) | Rhizosphere microbial communities from Carex aquatilis grown in University of Washington, Seatle, WA, United States - 4-21-26 metaG | ecosystem: Host-associated > Plants > Roots > Rhizosphere... | reverse complement strand
CGACGAGGGTGGGCTGCCGGTCGAGGGTGCCGTGGGTGACGACGATGCCCGACACCGTCGAGAGCAGGCGCAGCACCCCCGCCCGGACCTGGGGATTGCCTGCCCCGGCCTCGAGCGCGTCGGTGGCGTCGCTCCAGACCCAGTTATCGATGAACGACTTGTCGTAGGCCGCGGCCAGCGACTGCCCGGGGGCTGCCTGCACGCCAAGCAGCTGAGCCTTCGCCTTGAGCAGGGCCGGGGACAGCTGCGCGGCGGGCGACTTGCCCGCGTTCGCGGGATCAGGGGCATACGCCATCCGCTCCCTGGCAGACGCGAGGTTCCCGTGGACCGCGTACTCGGCCGCCGCTATCTCCCGGGTGAACAGGCCGTCGCCGAGGTCGTGGTGCGCGGCGATCTGCGCGGGGAGGCCCTGCTCGGTGGGCGCCCAGTAGTAGGGTCCGCGGTCGGTATAGAGGTCAAAGCCGCTGCCGGGGGCCTGGCCGTCGGTGAACGTGGTGCTGCGGAATATCAGCGTCGCGTCCCCTGACGGCCGGCCCGCGCTGGCCGTGAGGTTGTCTGCCAGCAGCACCAGAGGCGAGGACGCGGTGGGGGCAGCAGGCGTGGCCGCGCGCGATGCGGCGGGGCCGCCGGCCAGCGGCCGTGGTGCTGCCGCCGGCGGCGCGGACGGTGACGTGGCGTCGAAGACCGCACCGAACGCGTCAGCGTCCCCGGCCCGGGCTCGTGCACGCAACTGCGCCGTTGGATCGTCCACATTGAGCAACTGACCCGGCATGGCCCCGGGTTCCAGTGACCCGCGTCACATTAGCGGGCCAGGCGTCGCCCCGGTAACTAGCGGTCGGTAACCGGGATCTCCTCCCCGGTCGCGATCTCGGGAACGTCCGGTACCGGCGGCACCGGCGGAACCGCCGCCTCACCGAGCGCGGGGGCGGAAGTGTGCGAGATGGCCGCCTCGGCCGCCGCTACCTCGGCGTCGCCCAGGTCTTCGGCCTCGGCGTCGGCCAGGGCGGTAGAGCCGGTCGGCGCGGCCTGCCCCGGCGCCATCTTCTCGAAGAAGCGCAGCAGCTCGACCGGGACCGGCATGACCAGCGTGCTGTTCTTCTCCCCGGCCACCTCGACGACCGTCTGCAGCAGCCGCAGCTGCAGCGCGGCCGGGTCCTTGGCCATCACCGCGGCCGCCGCCGCCAGCCGCTTGGACGCCTGGTACTCACCGTCGGCGGTAATGATGCGGGCGCGCCGCTCCCGCTCCGCCTCGGCCTGCCGGGACATCGACCGCTTCATGCCCTCGGGCAGCGACACGTCCTTGATCTCGACCCGCTCCACCCGGACGCCCCACGGCTCCTCGGTGGGCTCGTCGATGATGCGGCGCAGCTCCCGGTTCACCGTCTCCCGCTCAGCCAGCAGCTGGTCCATCTCCGACTGGCCGATGATCGACCGCAGCGAAGTCTGCGCCTGCTGGGAGATGGCGTTCATGTAGTTCTGCACGTTGACGGTCGCCTTGATCGGCTCGACGACCCGGAAGTACACCACCGCGTCCACCCGCACCGACACGTTGTCGCGGGTGATGCCGTCCTGGGCGGGCACCGTCATCGCGATGATCTGCATGTTGACCCGCTGCAGGCGGTCGCCGATAGGCCTGATGAAGGCCAGGCCGGGCTCGAGCACCTGCGGCTGCACCCGCCCGAAGCGGTACAGGACGCCCTTCTCGTACTGCTGTACGACCTTGAGCGACCGGCTGACGGCCGTTATGCCCGCGATAACCAGCAGCACGATGATGACAATGACCACACCCATGCCGAATGCGCCTCCTCATTAGCAGCGACCCGCTCGGGCTGTTTTCAGCCTAGTCCGCCTGCGGCCGCGAGCGTAATGATCAGTGACTGCTACCGCGTAACTGTGCGGGTATGCCCACAGGCGGAGATAGCCTCGCTTTGAATGAGCGGCACGGCGCCGGACGCACGCGACCAGGGACAAGGACATGACGGCGAGGGACACGGACTGGGACGGCGTGCGCCTGCACGTCGTTACGGGCAAGGGCGGTACCGGCAAGACGACCGTCGCCGCCGCCCTGGCACTCGCCCTGGCCCACGCGGGCCGCAAGGTGCTGCTGATCGAGGCGGAAGGCAGGCAGGGCATCGCCCGGCTGTTCGACCGCCCGCCGCTGCCCTACGCGGAGCGCAAGATCGCCATCGGCCCGGGCGAGGCGCACGACGGGCGCGGGGCCGGCGGTGACGTGTACGCGCTGGCGATCGACCCCGAGGGCGCGCTGCTCGACTACCTGCAGATGTTTTACGGCATGCGCTCCGCCGGGGTAGCGCTGACCAGGCTCGGCATGGTCGACTTCGCGACCACGATCGCTCCCGGGCTGGCCGACGTGCTCGTCACCGGCAAGGCCACCGAGGCGACCCGCCGCAGGCAGCCGGGCTCGGCCTCCGGCTTCAGCTACGACGCGGTCGTGCTCGACGCGCCGCCGACCGGGCGGGTCAGCCGCTTCCTCAACGTCTCGGCCGAGGTATCCGGCCTGGCGAAGGTGGGACCGGTCAGGGCGCACGCGGACAGCGTGGCCAACGTGATCAAGTCACCGCAGACCGCGGTGCACTTCGTCTGCACGCTGGAGGAGATGCCGGTTCAGGAGACGCTCGACGGCATCGCCGAGATCCGGTCGGTCCCGGGCATGCAAGTCGGCGGGATCGTGATCAACATGGCGCGCCCCGCGGTCCTCACCCGGCAGGAGCTGAAGAGCCAGCCGGACCAGGCGGCGATGGCCGCCGCGCTCGGCGCGGCCGGGCTGCACGACACCGAGTCGCTCGCGGCCGACCTGGCGGCGGAGATCTCCGAGCACGCGCGGCACATCGAGCTGGAGGACCGGGAGCGGACCGAGCTTGAGGGGGCCGGGCCGCCGATTTACGAGCTGCCGCTGGTGGTCGAGGGAATCGACCTGGCGGCCCTGCACCGGCTGGCGGCCGAGCTCCGCGAGCAGGGGGCAGCATGAGCCCGCAGCTGGACATCGACCGGATCATCGACGACCGGCGCACCAGGATCATCGTCTGCTGCGGTTCCGGCGGCGTCGGCAAGACCACCACCGCGGCCGCCATCGGGCTGCGGGCGGCCGAGCGCGGCCGTCAGGTGTGCGTGCTCACCGTCGACCCCGCCCGGCGGCTGGCCCAGTCGATGGGGCTCACCTCGCTGGACAACACGCCCCGGCTGGTCGACGGGATCGACGAGGCGGCCGACGGCAGCCTGCACGCGATGATGCTGGACATGAAGCGCACCTTCGATGAGATCGTCGAGGCGCACGCGGACCCGGCCCGGGCCGCGCAGATCCTGGCCAACCCCTTCTACCAGTCGCTCTCCTCCAGCTTCGCCGGCACCCAGGAGTACATGGCGATGGAGAAGCTGGGCCAGCTCCGGCGCTCCGACGAGTGGGACCTCATCGTGGTGGACACGCCGCCGAGCCGGTCGGCGCTTGACTTCCTCGACGCGCCTGAGCGGCTCGGCCGCTTCCTCGACGGGCGGCTGATCAAGGTGCTGACCGCCCCGGTGAAAGCGGGCCGCCCCTTCGGCCGGGTACTCAACGCCGGGCTGTCGGTGATGACCGGGGCCATGACCAAGCTGCTCGGCGGACAGGTGCTGCGGGACGCGCAGACGTTCATTACTGCCTTTGACACGATGTTCGGCGGGTTCCGCGAGCGCGCGGATGCCACCTACCGGCTGCTGCAGGCGCCGGGCACGTCATTCCTGGTGATCGCCACGCCGGAGCCCGACGCGCTGCGCGAGGCGTCCTACTTCGTCGAGCGGCTGGCCGAGGAGCGCATGCCGCTGGCCGGCCTGATCCTGAACCGGGTGCACCCGGCCGGGGGCGGTCCCGGCGAGGCGGGCGGCAGCCCGCTCAGCGCGGCCCGGGCGCTGGCCGCGGCCGAGACGCTGGAGGCCGCGGGGCAGCACGAGAGCGCGGCTGACCCGGACGCCGACGCCACGGCGGCACTGACGGCGGCGGCGCTGCGGCTGCACGCGGAACGGATGAGCCTGGCGATGAGGGAACGGCGGGTGGCCGGGTCATTCAAATCGGTGCACCCGGCCGTCCCCGTCATCGAGGTTCCCGCGCTGCCAGAGGACGTGCACGACCTCGAAGGGCTGCGCCGCATCGGCGGGGCGTTCGCCTGAGCCGGTCATCCCGGGCGCCGAGGGCCGACAGGAGTTCAGGATGCCGCTAGCTAGCTGAACTGGCTTCGGTCGGCGCCATTGCCGACCCGGCTACCAGCGTGCCGGAGGGGAGATGCCCAGGCGAGGGATGCCCGGGCCGTACTGCCGTACTGCCTGGGCTCAGGCGCTCGCGACAAGCTCGTCGATGCCCTGGCGCTCGTAACGGTCGCGGGCCGTCTCGAGCAGTTCGCGCCACGAATTCACATCAGGCCGGCGGCGCAGCAGAGCGCGGCGCTCGCGTTCGGTCATTCCGCCCCATACGCCGAACTCAATCCCGTTGTCGAGCGCGTCCGCAAGGCACTCGGTACGGACCGGGCAGCCCCGGCAGATGAGCTTGGCGCGGTTCTGGGCAGCACCCTGGACAAACAACTCGTCAGGGTCAGTCCCCTTGCAGGCGGCGCGTGTGGTCCAGTCGGTGATCCACATGTGCCCAACTCCTCTTGATCGCCGGGCACACGTGTGCCCGGGCGGTCTGCGATGACGGATTGCGTGTTCCGCGAGGGTGTGCGGCCACCCGATCGCGGTTACCTGTTCGTGATATCGGAATCTACGGAACCCAGTGCGTCTCTGCCTAGACCCCGGTATGGCCATTTCAGAGATAGTCCTGATGGGCTATGTACAGCGGGAGTCGTAGTCATTCTCCGGTCATTCGGGTACCCCGAGTGACGAAACGTCCTGGTTGCTGGCGTGCGGTCAGGCCACGTTGCCGGTAGTACCGCAACCTCCCGCGTACGCTATGACGCGTGCAGCTCTTGAACTGGACAGCTAGCAAGACGAATTCTGTCTGGCGCATCCTCCTGATGGCGGTGCTCGGCGGGGTTCTCGTGGCAGCGATGGCGCTGCCAGTCGTGGCGGCAACCGGGATCCTGGTCAGGAACACGGCCGACAAGTTCACCACGTTGTCGGTCAACGCCTCCACCCTGCCGCAGCGGTCGGCGATCTACGACAGCAGCGGCCACCTCATCACCTTCGTGTACGGCCTGGACCTCGGCACCGGCAAGAAGTCCGACGGCATCAACCGGCAGCCGGTCGACTACGACCAGATCTCCAAGGGGATGCTGGTCTCGATCGTCGGGATCGAGGACGACCGGTTCTGGGACCACGGCGCGCTCGACGTCAAGGGCACGCTCCGGGCACTGGTCAACGACCTGGAGCACAAGCCCATCCAGGGCGGTTCGACCCTGGAGCAGCAGTTCGTGAAGAACGTGCTGATCCTGCAGTCGCTTGACGACCCGGCGGCGCAGCAGGCGGCGGCCGCGGACACCATGTCCCGCAAGATCGACCAGCTGCGGATGGCGGTCCAGGTCGCGCACAGCATGTCCAAGCAGCAGATCCTGGCCGGGTACCTGAACGACTCGTACTACGGCAGCGGCGCCTGGGGCGTTGAGGCCGCCGCGGAGACGTACTTCAACACCACCGCCGCCAAGCTGACCCTGCTGCAGTCGGCCACGCTGGCCGGCATCGTGGAGAACCCGTCGGAGTACGACCCCCTGACCAATCCGACCGCCGCGGTCCAGCGGCGCAACACCGTGCTCGCCCGCCTCGCGCAGACCAACCCGACCGCGCTGGGCGCCGCCGATGCCGTCAGCCTGGAGAAGCAGCCGCTGGTGCTGCACCCCAGCTCGGTGCCGAACGGGTGCCTGGACGCGGCCCAGCAGTACGGGTTCTTCTGCGACTACGTGATGCACTCGCTGCTGCTCGACAGCCAGCTGGGGGCCACTCCCCTGGCGCGGGCCAAGCTGCTCGCCACCGGCGGCCTCAAGATCTACACCACCGTCAGCGAGAAGGACCAGGCATCCGCTACCCACGCGGTCAACTACGTGCTTCCGCCCAGTTCCAGCGCGTACAACCCGGCCCACAACGCGGCCGCCGAGGTCCTCATCCAGCCCGGCACCGGCAAGGTGCTGGCGATCGCCGAGGACAGGAAGTACGGCACCGGCCCCGGCGAGACGGTGGTCAACTACGCCGTCAACAGCCAGTACGGCGGCGGTGCGGGCGTGCAGACCGGCTCCTCGTCCAAGCTGTTCACCTTGGTCACCGCGCTTGAGCAGGGCATACCTTTCGGCTTCCAGCTCACCGTGCCCGGCACCGACACGGTGAGCGGCTACACCAACTGCGCGGGCGACCCGGCCGGCGTCTACCAGGGCCAGTCGGGCCTGTTCAACGTGTCGAACTCGGAAGGTCCCGGAACCACCACCGACTCGCTCTACACCGGCACCACCGGGTCCATCAACGTCTTCTTCGCCCACCTGGAGCAGAAGGTCGGACTCTGCAACACGGTGAAGACAGCGGCCGCGATGGGGGTCACCCGGGTGGACGGCAAGTCGCTGCTGTCCTCGGACGGCAGCAACCAGCCGCCCGCGGACGACCTGCCCGCCTTCACCCTCGGCGTGGTCAACGTGTCTCCCATGTCGATGGCGGCCGCCTACGCGGTGCCCGCGTCCAACGGCGTCTACTGCAAGCCGATCGTGCTCACCAAGATCGTCAACGACGAGGGCAAGCAGCTGCCGGTCCCGTCGGCCGGCTGCCACCAGGCCATCCCGGTGCGGGTGGCCGAGGCGGTGAACTACATCCTGCAGGGCGTGTTCACCTTCGGCAACGGGACCGCCTACGGCCAGGGCCTGGCCGACTACCAGGCGGCGGGCAAGACCGGCACGTCCAACGTGGCGGGCGGTAACGGCACCCCGTTCGCCGCTTTCGCCGGCTATACCAACAAGCTGGCCGGCTACGTCTCGGTGTTCAACCCGGAGTCGCCCACCGGGCACACCATGACCGGCCTGAGCGCGTGTTACCAGCAGGAATACGGCGGAGCTGACTGCCCGGGCGAGATGTTCGGCGCCAACGCGCCGCTGTCGGTCTGGCACACCACCTTCGACCACGCCAACCTGTCCGGGTCGCACGACTTCACCCAGGTCCCGAGTGACAGCTCACTGTGGAGCCAGGGCGACGGGCAGACCGTCAAGCAGCCGAAGAAGAAGGCCAAGGGCGGCCAGGGCAACGGCAACACCGGGGGCGGCAACGGCGGAGGCAACGGGAACGGGAACGGCAACGGGGGCGGCAACGGGTTCCTGCCGATCGGGCCGGTCTCGCCCATCTTGCCGGCGGCCACCAACGGCCTCACGTCGCCCGCGGTCACGTCGCCCGCCAGCACGGCGCCGGCCGTCACCGTGTCCGGCAGCCCCTGAGCCCGGCTGGCCGGCCAAGCGAACGGTCGCCCGCCCCGTGCCGCGCACGGGGCGGGCGACCGTAGCCGTTCCAGGCCAGGCCGGGCAGCAGCGGCTCATAACCCGCCCGGCCGGCCCGTCACCCGGTTAGCTGGCGGCGCACCTCGGCCGCGACCCGGCCACCCTCCGCGCGGCCCGCGACCCGCGGGGTGACCAGCTTCATCACCGTGCCCATGGCGGACATCCCGGTCGCGCCGGACTCGGCGATGGCCGCCATCACCAGGCCGGCCAGGTCGCCGTCGGGCAGTTGCGCGGGCAGGTAGCCGGCCAGCACGTCACCCTCGGCCCGCTCGGCTGCCGCCTGGTCCGTCCGACCCGCCGCCGCGTAGGCCTCTGCCGCCTCACGGCGCTTCTTGGCCTCGCGGGTAAGCACCTTGAGGATGTCCTCGTCCGACAGCTCATGCACCGAGGAGCCGGACACCTCCTCGTTGGTAATCGAGGTGAGCGCCATCCGCAGCGTGCGCAGCCGCACCTGGTCCCGCGAGCGCATCGCGTCGGTCAGGTCAGCCCGCAGCCGTTCCTTGAGTTCGTTCACGCCTCCTATCGTGCCCGATGCGCCCGCCGGGCACCCGCCAATAAGCGCTCCGCGGACCGCGCACCGCGGGGGGCATGGCACGATGAGGGGGTGCGAGCACGAACTATTGCCTCCGTCGCGGCCGTCACCGGCGCCGCGGCCATCGGCTACGCGTCCGTCATCGAGCGCAACTGGTTCGCCCTGCGCGAGCAGCGGGTCCCGGTGCTGCCGCCAGGGGCGGCGCCGCTCCGCGTGCTGCACGTATCCGACTTCCACCTGACTCCGGGCCGGCACCGGCTAATGGCCTTCGTCAGGTCCCTCGCCGCGCTCCAGCCCGACCTGGTGGTGAACACCGGCGACTCGATCGCCTCGCCGGAGGCGGTGGGGCCGCTGCTCGACTCCCTCGGCCCGCTGCTCGACCTGCCCGGCGCGTTCGTCTACGGCTCCAACGACCTCTACTCGCCCAAGCCACGCAACCCGGCCCGCTACCTGTGGCGGACGAGCGCCGGCGATCACCACCGCGACGAGCCCGACCTGCCGTGGGAGAAGCTCGGCGGCGAGCTGGCGGCGGCTGGCTGGCTCGACCTCAACAACCGGCGCGGCCACCGATGCGTCAACGGCCTGGACATCGCGCTGGCAGGGGTGCACGACCCGCACGCCGACCGGGACGACTACGACCTGATCGCGGGCACCGCCGACCCCAACGCGGCGCTCCGCCTGGGCGTGCTGCACTCACCCGAGCCCCCGGTCATGGACCGGTTCGCCGCCGACGGCTACAACCTGCTGCTGGCCGGGCACACGCACGGCGGCCAGCTCCGCGTCCCCGGCTACGGCGCCCTGGTCACCAACTGCGGCATCGACCGTGCCCGGGTGTCCGGGCTGTCCCTCCACCCGACGGTGTCGCCCGAGGGCGGCAACACCGCCTGGCTGCACGTCTCGGGCGGACTCGGCACCTCGCCGTGGGCCCCGGCCCGGTTCGCCTGCCGCCCGGAGGCGACCATGCTCACTCTCACTCCCCGATCCGGCTGACGGATGCGCGAGCGGGGCAAGTTATCCGCTAAACTAACGGAGGCTCCGCAAGGAGCCCGTGCAGCGGGGTGTGGCGCAGCTTGGTAGCGCGCTTCGTTCGGGACGAAGAGGCCGCAGGTTCAAATCCTGTCACCCCGACGCTGTGAAAGAGCAGGTCACCGTTCACTCGGCGGCCTGCTTTTTCTTTGAGAACGCGACGATGGGGTCCGTTCTTTGAGAGATCTTTGAGACAAATCCGGATCTCGGGCCCGCGGCGTGCGCCCGCAGGAGCCGGGCGACCACCGGGACCGGCGACCAGGCGGACAGCTCGCCGCGCCGCGCGACGGCCTCGTTCCACGCCGCCTCCGCGAGTTCGCGGTACTCCTGGCGCATCGCGTCGGTCGCGTGCCGGTAGACGTCGATGCCGGTGCGCTCGTGCCGCATCTGGTCCTCGGCCAGCGCGGGGTGCACCCGCTGCTCCTCCATCCACGTCCGCATCGCGTGACGCAGCCCGTGCGGGGTCAGCCCGTCGGCGACCGGCACCCAGCACCACTCAGCCTTACGCGCCGCGTTGCGGCCGGTGACCCGGATGCCTGGCCAGTCCCCGGTGAGCGGGACCGGCTGGCCGGCCAGGCCGCGCCGTCGCTTCCGGTCCGGGAAGCGGCCAGAGGCCGCCATGTGGAACAGCTCCTCGAACCCTGAGCGCCGCCAGTGCCAGGCGGGCTCGATCGGCGCTGAGCCGGGCACCCAGCCCAGCGCCCTGACCGCCTCGTCGACCTTCGCCCGGGTCCTCGCGGTAACTGTGTCCGGGCGGGTGATGACGTTCGACACCGTGCCAGTCGAGACACCCGCGGCCTCGGCCACGGCGGCGATCGTGACCCCGGCCTTGACCGGGACGCCGCGCGGCGGGCGAAGCCCCCGGAACAGGTAGGTGGCACCGTGGCACGGGCACGGCGCGAACACCTGCGACCGCATGAAGCCGTCGAGCAGGTCACCGAGGAACGGGGCGATCACGACGTCGCCCCTGGACCCGTACTTGGGGATCGCCTTGATCAGCTTGCCCTTGACCTCGACGAGCTGCCATTCGACCCGGATCATCAGCGGGTGGACGTGACAGGTCTCCAAACCGACCGACTCGGCCAGGCGCATCGCGCCGTGCTGCAGGACCAGCGCCTGGTGGAACTCATCCGGCCGGCCGGTGAGGATCGACATCCGCTCGGCGACCAGCAGCCCGCCCAGCACCGTCGTGATGACCTTCTCCTTCTTGGACATGGCGCGGGCCCGGGCGACGCCGCGCATGCCGCGTCCCTTCTTGCGGGTGGCCGGGTTGGACGACAGCAGGGACGGAACGGCGTCCTCGAGGCAGGTGTGCAGGGTCGCCCGGTAGGTCCGCACCGACTCGGGCTCGTAGCCGGCGTCGAGCAGGTCCTGCTCCCAGGCGTCGATCTCGACCGCGGGGAACCCGGCGTCGGTCATCATGTGCTCGCCGAACCGCGTCAGGGCCAGGCCCAGGTGGTTGCGGTAGTTCGCCATCGTGGTCTCGGCCAGGCGCAGCGCCCCGTACCAGGTGTTCGCCCAGTCGGAGAAGCTGATGACCTCAGCCGGGGCCGCGGCCTGCTTGAGGCGGCCGGCGCGCACGTCGCCCTCTGCGTCGTTGGCGGCTTTCTGCGCCTCGCGCTTGCCGGCGTACTTGACCGACTTGCCGACGTCGTCCTTCACGGTGACGTACGTGCCCTCGGGGCCGAGGTAGCGCGCTATGTAATAAGGCCTCTTGACGTTGGTGACGTGCTGCGTGAAACCCATTGTGAGCTGCGCCTTTCCCGCGCGCGACGTCCTAAGATACAACAGGATACAGCAGATTACATCAGCTTGACTAAGCTAGCATCCAGATTGGCTAAGATTTTTGCTGATAGCTGTTGTTGGCTGCTGTAATCTGCTGTGGTGCCCGACGCCGCTGAAACCATCTACGAAACCCGGCCAGGTGACGCAGGTAACCCGGCGTCGGCACCCTTCGCATCAGCCGAGCTGGCCATCCTCCGCACCCTCGTCCGCCAGCTCGCCGCCGCCGGGAACACCCCGCGCCGTGCCTGGAAAACCGCCGAGGCCGCCGCGATGCTCGGCGTCACCGAGTCATGGCTGGAAGAACGCGCCCGGCTACGCGAAGTGGCGTTCACGCTCCTGGGCGGGGCCTACCACTTCACCGACGAGCACCTGGACGCGATCGTCGCCAAGTTCGAGGTACGCCCCGCCCCCAGGCAGGCGGCCGCCCCGCCGCCCGCGCCGGCCCCCGGGCCACGGCCGCGTCCCCGCCCGATCGACAGCGGGAAGGCCGCGGTCGCCCCGCTCGTCGCCAGGTCCCCCGGAGCCGGGCTCCGGGGCAGGCGCCGCAGCGCATGACCACGACCCGGCCGTAACCGGGAAGCTGACCCGCTCGCCACTTTCACACCATCCGTAACAATCCGGGTCATTCTGGTGACCCGGCAGGGGCCCGGGCACGTATAAATCCGATCATGAGACTCGGCGCGCGCGTGGGCCCCGTTTCGGTTTCCTCGAGTACCGGCCGCCGTGCGCGCGGACCCAGATGGGTGGCGTGGCCGCTGCTGGTCTTCATCACCCTGATCGCGATCCCCCTGATCGGGGCCAAGGCCGCCGCCGTCATCATCGGCGTTGGCGTTCCGGCGCTGATCGTTGGCGAACTCGTCGAGCGGCGAAACCGCAAGAGGCGCGCAGCCCCGGTGCGGCCACCCGTCACCCGTGGGCCCCAGCCCGGCTGGCAGCCGAACGCCCGTCCGGCCCCCGTGCAGCCGCGCGGCCGGCCGGCGGGCGGGCAGGCGGCGCCGACGTGGACGCCGCACCCTTAGCAGCCGCCCACCAGGCCGGCCCGCTCGCGGGCGCCTTTCATTCGTCACTAATTAGGAAAATCGAGAACCTTCTGGATCTTGAGCAAGATTAACGCTAGTCAAACCACATCTAAACCGCGCCTTGGCGCGACCGCAGTCCAACGTTTCCCATTGCCGCGGGCCAGATGATCTACTGCTAGATCCCGCATAGAGAGTTCTCTTGGCCCGACGGACGGAGAACCGGACGCAGGCCAGCAGGCTCGCTCCACGGACGCCAACATTTCCCAAGAACATTAGAGGTTAACGGACACCCTTTCGCGCGCCCTGTTCTGACTTGTTGCTGATGGATGCCTGTAAAGCTAGCCAGGCCAGTGTATGCGCAGTAGGATCCAAACCTATGGGGACCCTTGGAACCGCATTGCTTGCCGGGCCGAGCACAACCGACTGGATCACTGCTATATCCACTCTCGGACTTGCAGTATTCACAATCGCTCTTGTGATGGTAACGGCTGTCACAGTCATCAGTGCACAGCGCTCGTTTAACGCGGACCGCAAAGATGCGGCTGAAGATCGTCGACTGACAATGGAATCGATAAATACGACCGAAAAAACGATAGGTGCACAGATTTTGGCCTCTTATCGGCCTATGCTGATCGAGGTGTCACCGACTGGTCCGGTTTTCCCTGATATGGGTGCTCGCTCAACGGACTCAGACCCTCTCATCACTCTTGAGATGGGCACCTTCAAAGTGGAAATCGATCCGCGCGAGGTGTACGTCCGCATTAATAATGGGTTTGCAATTCTGAGCATCCCACTACGTAACGTCGGCGCTGGTCTTGCGGTTATCGACCAGGAGTGGGTCCGCATTTCTGGTCCCGAGATCAAGGCTGTAGCCCGTCCGATCGTTCATCGCCCGCGCATTCCCGTCGGAGAGACGACGCGCATCGATTTCGAGGCGCAGTATGAACCGGCCGAAATAGTTCCGGCTGTTGCCGAATGGGCGATTTGGGTTGAGTACAGAGACCACCGAGGCTTGCAGCCAACACTCGCGATAGTTCAAGTAGGCCAGGAGGATCCACACAAAGGCGTGTGGCACGTAGCCGATATCGTCTTCTCTGAGAATTCGTACGAGGAGTTCTTCGAGGAGTTGAATAAAAGTCCGCAGGCCGATTCACCGCAGCGTCCCCAAGATGGGGCCTTAAAAGCCCACCATGGCCGACCGGCTTCCTGGGTGGCGGTCTCGATCATCATCATCGGCTTCATCGTCGGCGGGATCGCGATAGTCATCGGCCCGACCTGGTGCCTTTTCTGGCTCGCGGCTGGAATCGTGGCAATCGGCAGTATGTTCGCATTGTCCGTGGGAATACTTGACGACTGGTACTAAATGGTTCCGAGGTTCTTGGCCGCACGTGACGGAAGACTAAAGATCTCAATTCCTGGGGCTACAGAGGCACGAGAGACCGAGCCGGGTCCCGGCGAGAAATCTTTCGATGAGAAACTTGCATAATGGAATTAAGATATTTCGGTTGTACCGGAAAGAGAATAGCCCCCCGCGTCACTGCCCTGGACGCGAGGGGCCGATCGCCTTACAGAGGTTGAAAGGTTGAGGTCTGGCATCGGGATCGGTCTTTCCCGGCGTGCCTGCGTGATTGGGGCGGCTGGCGGCGATATGCCTGTTTCGTGAGGTATGCCGATGGAGGCGGGCTGACGGCTCTGGGCCGGGCCCGGCGGGAGAGCGTGCGGCTGCAGGCCGCGGAGATGTTCGCCCAGGATGCGGACCCGGTGCAGATCGCCAGGTCACTGCGGGTCAGCACGAAGTCGGTCTACCAGTGGCGCCGCGCCTGGCGGGCCGGAGGGCCCGAGGCCCTGGCCTCCAAGGGGCCGGGCGGCAGCGCCTGCCGGCTGGATGACCGGCAGCTCGAGCAGCTGCGCGACGCGCTGGAGGCGGGCCCGGCCGCGCACGGCTGGGCGCAGGACCAGCGGTGGACCCTGGCCCGGGCCGCCGCCCTGGCGCTGCGCCTGTTCGGGACCAGCTACACGCTGCGCGGGATGTCGTTCCTGCTGCACCGGATCGGCTACTCGCCGCAGGTCCCGGTGCACCGGGCGGTCGAACGCGACGAGGCCGCGATAGCGGAGTGGCGGGCGGTGACCTGGGCCAAGGCACGAGGCTAGCGGCGCTGACCGGCGCGTACATCTGCTTCGAGGACGAAGCGGGGCAGTCGCTGCGGCCGGGCAAGGCCCGGACCTGGGCGCCCCGCGGCCGCACCCCGGTGACCAGGGTCTCCGGCAGGGCCGGGCGGGTCTCGGTCGCCGGGATGGCCTGCCTGAAGCCCGGCCGGCCAGGCCGGCTCTTCTACCGCGTCCGCGTCCACCGCCGCCGCAAAGGGGACCGGGCCAGCATGTCCGAAGCCGACTACGCACACCTGATCACCGCCGCGCACCACGCGCTGAACGCCCCGATGATCGTCATCTGGGACGGGCTCAACACCCACCGCAGCCACAAGATGCTGCAGTTCACCGAGGCGAACTCCGGCTGGCTCACCGTCATCCGCCTGCCCGCCTACGCGCCTGACCTCAACGCAGTCGAGGGCGCCTGGTCCGTCATGAAGAGCAGCCTGGGCAACCACGCCGCCACCAGCCTCGACCAGCTCGAGGCCCTGGTCCGCAGCCGCCTGCGCAGCATCCAGCGACGGCCCGACCTCATCAACGCACTACTGGGCCAGACCGGCCTCAGCCTCGAACCCCCGCCGCCCTAACCAGCAGACCCTGGCCTTTCAACCTCTGTAACAGGGGGGGCGCCGCCTAGTGCACGCCGTTTGCCCGGACGGCAGGTCATGTTGAGGCCCGACGCTCTGCCATTAAGCCACGCCGCCATGTTGGAGGCGGCGGCCGGGATCGAACCGGCAACTTCGGTGCTTCGCCTGCCGTGCGAGTAGCCCGGCGCGAGCGGCAGGTACTGAAATTGGAGCGATAGCTTCAGGTTCAGGCGCTCACGCGCCGTGTGCTGCTGCTGGGCTTCAGTTTCAGATTGCGCTCGCGGATGATCTTACGCGGCGAACAGGTACCCGAACACCTGCTCCCCGGCCCTCTTGTCGTCGACCGTCAGGGAGTTGGCCTCCTGGCGGGCGACCTTGACGGCATCCTGCAGCTTCGTGAGCCGGTCGAGCAGAATTCGGCGGCGGGTCGGCGACAGCGCCCCGGTGAACTTGACCGTCGTCCACGTGCCCTCGGGCACGTCCTCGGGGTAGGTCTGGACCTGCGCCGGGTGGTGGGGGGTCGCCTCGGCGACCGTGTGGTTCTTGAGCACCCTCTTGTTCCGCACCGTGTCGACCGGCGGCGACTTCCACCAGCCCCGGTTGTCGTCCCACTGCCAGTCCACCGCCGTGTCGAACTCGGGCATCCGCAGCAGCACGTTCCGCAGCGCGCCGAGCTGCTTGTCGAGGAACAGCAGGTACGT
>Ga0265338_10006249_pt1 | contig 15244 bp, 12 predicted proteins | sample 42126metaG_FD_193579 | JGI IMG/M metagenome (GOLD analysis project Ga0265338, IMG submission 193579) | Rhizosphere microbial communities from Carex aquatilis grown in University of Washington, Seatle, WA, United States - 4-21-26 metaG | ecosystem: Host-associated > Plants > Roots > Rhizosphere... | reverse complement strand
GTCAGAACATTCAAAGCGGCAGAAAGTAATAAGCGCATGTGGCCAAATAGAGACCCGTTGGGCGAAGCGGGTGGAATCAACCTTTACGACTACGTCGGCAATAATCCAATCAACCGGATAGACCCTTATGGATTGGCTTGGTATGACGGGATTGCTGGTCTAACTGGACTGGGTGGCCCAGGAACCTTTTCGGCTGCTTGGAGCGGTTTTGGCGGCAGTTGGTCTGACTCGGCGAACTCGATAGGTCAAGCACTTGGCGGTGCGGCGGCTGGAAACTGGGATCAGGTTGCGAATGCCTACGATTCCGGCGTTTTCGGTCAAACCCAGGATGCCGACCCATTCACCTACTATGGAACTAGGGCGGCTGTTGGCACGGCTGCTGCCGCAGTTGCGGCTGCGGTTGCCGTTGACGCCGCAGGGATTTCAACTCGAATCGCGTGTCATGGGTCTCATCATGAGTTTGGGCCACTAGGTCGACTACCCCACGTGCAACTCAACTGGTGGCAAGCTGGGGTGAAAGGGAGTGGCGGTGCGCTTCGCTTACCTGTTCCCCCAGGAACGCCCGGTTTCCCGCCATGACAATTACAAGTGCAACCCAACTCGGTGATTTGCTTAACCTGGTTCATGACCGTTGGTTCAATGTCGAGCAAGTCGTTTCTGACAAGGAACAGAAGACTGTGGCACTCCATCTCGAAAGCAAGAAAGCGAATCTTACCGGTGGCTCAAAAGATGGAATCAGGTTGCTCATAAAAAATGTCGAAGCTCTGACCATCAATGACACGGAGAAAGTGCGCGACTACGATGTCAATGAAGTTAAATTCGATGCTGCGAGCGGTCGTCTGATTATTACAGGCGGAATCCCCATCACGATTGAAGTCAAAGTTACGGCGCTCAATATTGAACTGGTGAACGCCTTGAAAACCTGATTTTGGGATAGACACCATCCCCTTACGTCAGTAGAGGCCAGAGCAGACCCGCAAAACCGGAGCGGCAAAAAGCGACAAAAGGCGGCGATGAACTTGCCACTTTTTGTCGCCTTTCGTCACTTAAACGGGTCGGTTCCTAGTATTATAGTATTGACAAAGGCGGGCAGGTTTGTTTAGTTGTGTTTATGGCCAGAAAGCTGCGAGTGCAATACCCCGGGGCCATCACGGTCATACAGTGTCGTCAACGCCACGTCCATCACCATCACTTGAAGCGGGTCATAAACTTCGTAGTCAGATGCTTATGACGGCTGCGACGCTGGCCGGAGAACCGGCCAATAAAACGGCGCACGCCTGACCTCTGTAAGCGTCACGCGGAACACCTATTGACAGAGTCCGCCGATGACGTGCTCCACGAGGCCAACACGCTCCATGACCGTTGGCCGAAATTGCCGTTTGACGACAAACGCAAGATCGTCGAAGCCCTCATCGAAAAGATCGTCATCGGCAACGGTGAAATTGACATAACCTTCTCACACCTGCCATCTTCTGAAGAACTGTGCAAAAACCAGCAGAGGTTAGGGCTGGGGCGAGGGGATTTGAGCCGGCAAAATTAGCCTTCTCACCCCGCTTCTCTCCTCCCTCGGCGGAGGAGAGGGAGAAAAATGGCACGTGTATTAGGATGCACTCTTCCGGTTCCTTGTCTTCAAAAATGAATTGTTCCCCGTCTTATTTCGCGGCAAGCTGTGAGTTCCTATGCAACAGGTGAACCTTGGAATGATTGGCGGCGGCACCGTGGGCAGCGGCGTGTTTCATGCGCTCCAGTTCAACGGCGGCCTGATGGCTTCGCGCATTGGCGTGAAGGTTGCCGTGCGCAAAGTCGCGGTGAAGGCGTTCGACGAACCGCGACCGTACCCGATTACGCGTTCGCTGATGACAACCGATTGGCCAAGTGTCGTCAACGACCCGGATGTTCACATCATCGCCGAGCTTGTCGGTGGCACGAACATCGCCCGGACAATGATTCTGGCCGCGCTCAAGCTCGGCAAACCGGTTATCACGGCGAACAAGGCGTTGCTTTCCGCCCATGGCGAAGAACTTTTTGCCGCGGCGGAAAAACACGGGACGAATCTTTATTACGAGGCCAGCGTTTGCGGCGGCATTCCCATCATCAAGTCGCTGCGCGAAGGGTTTGTCGGCAATCGCATCAACGCGCTTTACGGCATCGTCAATGGCACCTGCAACTACATCCTGAGCCGGATGCGGCTTGAGGGGGCTGACTTTGATGCGGTGCTCGCGGATGCCCAAAAGCAAGGCTACGCCGAAACGCCGCCGGACCTCGACATTGACGGCTGGGACGCCCAGCACAAAATCGGCATTCTGGCCTCGCTGGCGCACGGTTTCTGGGTGAGGCCCAAAAAAATTTACGTTGAAGGCATCCGCCAAGTTTCCGCATTGGATATTAAATTCGCCGACGAGCTTGGTTACACGATCAAGCTTCTGGGCATTATCAAACGAATTGACGATTTACGATTTACGATTGACGAGTCGAAAGGCAGGCGGGCGCATAAATCGGATATCATAAATCGTAAATGCAGAGTGCAGGTTTCCGTGTATCCGACGTTGATCCCGAACGCGCATGTTTTGGCCGGCGTAAACCATGTTTTCAACGCCGTCTTTGTTCGCGGTGACATCGTGGGTGACACGCTCTTTTACGGACGCGGCGCGGGCAAGGACGCCACCGCCAGCGCGGTTTTGAGTGACCTGGCGGACGCGGCGCTTGATTTGAAATTCGGCACCAAACATCGCGTGCCGCCGTTCATGCCGCACGAATGCGCCGGCGCGGTCGTGCCGATCGAGGACGTCATTTCACAGTATTTCGTACGCCTGAACGTTGCGGACCGCCCCGGCACGCTGGCGAAAATCGCGGCCATTTTCGGGCAATCCCATATCGGCATTTCCTCGGTCATCCAGCCCGAAGGTCACGAAGGCAAAAGTGTGCCGCTGATTTTCATGTTGCATTACGCGACCAACGGCGCGGTGATGAAAGCGCTGGCCAAAATCGGCAAGCTGCCGGTGGTCAAAAGCAGGCCCGTGATGATTCGGGTGGAAAACTTCGAATGATAAGGTTCCGACAGTCTGTAGGAGACGAGGTCACGAGTCTCAAGCTGAAAATGGAAGGCTGACTCCTCACGTCGTCTCCTACACTTTACAAATGCCGCTTCTTTTCCACAGCACCAATGGCCACGCGCCCCCGGTCAACCTGCGCGGGGCGTTTCATGCCGGACTGGCGCCCGACCGCGGACTTTATCTGCCCGAAAAGTTTCCGCTGATTTCGCCGGACGAAATCGCCGCGTTTGCCCAATTGCCTTATTCCGAAATCGCCTTTCGCGTCCTGTCGAAATTTACCGGGGAAATCATTCCCGACAGGGATTTGGCCGCCATTTGCCGCGACGCTTACAATTTTCCAATCCCGCTGGAAAAAATTCACGATCGTGTTTTCCTGATGCGGCTGGACCAGGGCCCGACGGCGTCGTTCAAGGATTTCGCCGCGCAAATGATGGCGCGGATGTTTGGGCATTTTTTGCGCGATGACGGACGGCAGGTCACCATTCTCACCGCCACCAGCGGCGATACCGGCTCGGCCGTCGCGCACGCCTTTCACGGAGTGCCGGGTGTCCGCGTCATTGTGTTGTTTCCCATTGCCGAAGTCAGCTTGAGCCAGCGCAAGCTGATGACCACGCTGCGCGGCAACATCCGCACCGTTGCCGTGGACGGAAAATTTGACGATTGCCAGGCGATGGTCAAACGCGCCTTTGCCGACCCGGCGCTGAAGCATATTCCCCTGTCGTCGGCCAACTCCATCAACATCGGCCGCCTGCTGCCGCAGAGCGTTTATTATTTTTACGCCGCGTCGCGTCTGGCCAGTCGTGGCGAGCCGATGGTCTTTTCCATTCCCAGCGGCAATTTCGGCGACGCCATGGGCGCCGTCGTCGCGCGGGAGATGGGTTTGCCGGTGAAAAAAATCATCGCGCCCGTGAACGACAACGACGAATTTCCCCGCTTTCTCGCCAGCGGCCGCTACGAAAAAATTTCGCCATCGCGCAACTCGGTTTCCAATGCGATGAACGTCGGCCATCCCAGCAACCTCGCGCGGCTGGTGGCGGTTTACGGCGGCCAGATGGACGACACCGGCAAGATTCACCGGCAGCCCGATCTGGCGGCCATGCGGCGCGACATCTTTTCCACCTCGGTTTCCGACGACCGCACCCGCGCGGCGCTGAAAGATTTTTGGGACAAATATCAAATGCTGCTGGAACCGCACGGCGCGGTGGCCTGGCAGGGATTTCTCGACTGGCAGGCGGTTGAACCGCCCGGCGATGCGCCCGCGGTGATCATCGAGACGGCCAATCCGGCCAAATTTCCCGAGGAAATTCAAAAAATGATGACCTGGTCGCCGGATGTTCCGTCCGCGATGGCGGCGGCGTTGAAGCTGCCGGAGGATTTTGACCGGATGGACGCGGATTATGAGGAGTTCAAGGCGTATTTGCTGAAAAAACATTCTTGAAATCGAGCCGCGCGAAAGACGCGAAGGTTCTGGCGAGGACTTAAATTGATTCTTCTTGTCAATTTTCAGCGAAAGGAATAAATCCGGCCATCGCTGGAAAATTATGGAGTTAATCAAAAGCAATTTCATCGGCTTGGCATTTGTTTTGACAACGACGATTGCCTTTGCGGACACGAATACCGTTGGTTCAAGCGAACTTGTTTCGACAAACCTTTTTATCCAGCCAACGAACCTGACGCAGTTGCTGGCCTTGCCACCCGACCAGCTTGAAAAAGTTGACATTGCACGGATCGACCTTTTGTGCGCCGAAGCTTTGCCAACCTCGGCAAATTTGGATATTGAGCAATGCCTCAAAACGCTGGATGAATGGGTGAGCGAAGTGAAGATTGAAACCGAACGGAATTATCATCGGTTTGTAGAGCATCCAGAAAAGTTCAAAAACTCTCTTGGGTATTACCGGATGGCGGTCATGGCGGCGGTGCTCTGTCAGGATTTGCGGGTGCATTACGACCCGCAGCGCGAGAAGGAACTTTTCGAGAACAATTATTTCACTCAAGGCCAGCCTTACAGCAAGGCCGAGCAGCATTTCTTTTCGGATGCGAGCGATTTCTTTTTGCAAGGCTTGCTTTCGGACAAGCGGTATGGAACGTGCGCTTCGATGCCATACTTGTATGTGGCGGTTGGCCGACGATTGGGCTATCCGGTGTCCATCGCTGGCGCATACACGCATAGCTACGTTTATTACGACGAGGGCAATGGGAAACATTTCAACGTGGAAGCAACGGAAGACCGTGGTTTTGTGACTCCGTCCGATGATGAATACCGCAATCCGCCATGGGGTGCGCCTTCCGACCCGGATTATTACAAGACGCACGATTTGTTGCAGCCGTTGAGCAACAAGGAAAGCATGGCAAATCTTCTCGGCTCGCGCGCTGCGATTTTCCGTGCTGCCGGACAACATGATGAAGAAGCAAAGACTTGGGAAATTGCCGCGCGATATTTTCCTGACACGCCAGCATGGAAAGGCATTGAAGAAAATATGCAGCAAGCTGCAAGCTCCGATGATTATCAGCAATGGCGCGACGGTGTTTGGCAGAAATTAGCAATGCGCGTCATTCCGCGCGGGCCGGGATTTGCGTATTTCATGGACATGAAAATCAAGCTGTATCTGTTCATGAACGAAAACCCTGACCGGCAAGCAGTCGAAAAAGTGGCGGACGAATACGCGAAAGAATTGGATGATTATTCAAAGACGGCGATGCAGCCGATTATTGTTAATAACGACAAGATGCCGGAACAGCCCGTTCCCGAAGCACGAACATTGTATTTCTCTTATCACCCGCCGGACGGGAACGAGGTGAAAGTTCCGGCGGATTTTCTGCCGCCGTTTGCGGGCGGGAATTTGCCAACGGATTTGAAAATTCGCATCGTCAACACCAAGCCGCAGGATGCCGACGCATTGCTGGGAATCGTGTGGGATTACTACGGGCAGATGCAGGTGATGAAACAGGCAAAGCAAAAAGCGGAACTGGCACGGATTGAATCAGGCAATCCGGTTTTGATTTCGGAAGAAAGCATACCGCCGGAATTTCGGCAGGGCGTGCCGATGGATTTGGCGATACGGCTTTCCGGCTTGCACAAAGCCGAAGACGTTGTGGCGGAGATGTGGGCATACAAAAGTGAGCAGCAAAACCGGCAATCAGAAATGATGCCGCCCGACCCGATGGCTCAAATGAGAGCCACGTTGAAACGGGCTGGCGTTCCTGATTCTGCCATACCACAGGTGCCGGGCATTAATCCAATGGCCAACATTCCAGACCCGCTTGCTGCAACTCGGCAATCGGGAAACGAGCAAGCGATGGCAATCGCCGAACAAGTAATGAGGCCGCAGGAGAACAACATGAATCCGGGATTTGCATTACCGTATCAAGTTGTTCCGGCGTCAATGGCTGCAGGAAATCCTACGGTGGAAAATCCGATGCCGTTTGGCAATTCTTCACCAAATTTTCAGTTGACGCCTTCAAAGAAATAAAGGATAACGGTTTCACAAAGAGAAAGGCGCGCCATGAAATCAATTCAAAAGGCAGTTCTTTTAACGAGCATCCTTCTACTGGCGGCAAACTCGTATGCTGGCCGTTGGATTACACGCGATCCGATTGAATTCATGGAGCGTGACCCGAAACCGGCAGTAGTCGCGCCGCAACTGAAACTGTCCCTCTACCAGCAGCAAGCTAATCTTTACACTTTCGTCGGCAATAATCCCGTCAATAGCATAGACCCGCTTGGACTGTGGCAAGTGACAATCGGGGCAGGTGAATTTTGGGGAGGAATGGTTACATTTGGAGATAATGGCGGGACTGGCAATTGGTTTCAGAAGCTTTACAATGGACAATGGAATTTGGGGGCTTATGGACCATTTGGATCGGGTCTTGCCTTTAATATCGACACGAAAGATAGTGGAAAACGCTGCCCCACTGACAAAAGAACTCAGTTTGGTATTAAAGGAGAAGGGGAATTCGGAATGGGTGCTCATACTGAAGGGGGGCTCGTATATATCAACAAGTGGGGGTGCAAATTCTTGGGATGTGGGATATAACGTTCCGAGAACACCTATCAGTGGGTCATATGGCCAACAGGGAAATGAATGGGAGGCTAATTTCCCAGATCTTGGGTTTGGAGAGGGAGTTTTCATTGGTTGGGGTGGGTCAACAGTATTTGGAAAGTGAAATTGCCATCTGAGACGGTTTGGGTTTTACTTAGGTTACTTGTAATAAGTGCAAACCTTGGAATTGGCTTTTACCCTCAAAATAAATCGAATTTGGACTGGGCCGCGTGCATATTAATCAGCATTGCCGTGTCGGTGAGTTTGTTTTTCTGGCTGTTCCTTATTCGACATCGTCAAAATGTGGATTGGTCGGAACCCTATGGGTGGAATAGGCCGTTTTGGCCGATGAGAAAATACCCGTTACGGTACTGGTCGTTAATATCGTTGAGCACTATGATAAGTGGCGCTATGGCTCTTTTGATAGACGCTATTTCGAAGAATGGCCATGAAGCTTTCGGTGGAACTTTCTTTTTTTTGGGGCTGTCTATTGGAATCAGCTTGAGAGTGTGGCTAAAGTTTTTCGGAAAGGACATTGTCGGCGAACTTTAAGTTAAGCCACTTACACGATTATTTTTCAGCCCCCGTTTTGCGGAAAGTGACAGATTGTCATTTTGTAAGCGGCGAGTTGGCGGATTGCATTTCCGCCCGCATTTGTTATTTTCTCCGTCCCGAAAATTCAAAAGCATGGCTTTGATCGTCCAAAAATATGGCGGCACCTCGGTGGGCAACCCCGACCGCATCAAAAACGTCGCAGCGCGCGTGGCCCGCTATCGCGCGCACGGCGACCAGATTGTCGTGGTCGTCTCGGCGATGAGTGGCGTGACGGATGGCCTCATCAAACTGGCCAAGGACATCGCGCCGCTGCCGAGCGAACGCGAGATGGACATGTTGCTGGCCACGGGCGAGCAGCAAACCATTGCGCTCACGAGCATTGCGCTCCATTCACTTGGCGTCCCGGCCGTATCGCTTACCGGCGCGCAGGCCGGCATCGTGACCGATGCCGTTCATACGAAAGCGAAGATCCATGACATATCGCCAAAAAAAGTTCGCGAGCTTTTGAAACGGGGCAACGTCGTCATCGTCGCCGGTTTCCAGGGTGAAACGCCGGAAGGCCAGATCACCACGCTGGGCCGGGGCGGTTCGGATTTGACGGCCATTGCGCTGGCCGCCGCGCTCAAGGCGGACCTTTGCCAGATTTACACGGACGTGGACGGCGTTTATACCACCGACCCGCGCATCGTGCCGGCGGCGAAAAAGCTTGAGGAAATTTCCTACGACGAAATGCTCGAACTCGCCAGCCTCGGCGCGAAGGTGATGCAGAGCCGCTCGGTGGAATTCGCCAAAAAATTTGGAGTTGTGTTTGAAGTCCGCAGCAGTTTAAACGAAAACCCCGGAACCATTGTGAAAGAAGAAACGAAAAGCATGGAAGGCGTCGTCGTTCGCGGCATCGCGCTCGACAAAAACCAGGCGAAGGTCACGCTGGTCGGCGTGCCGGACAAACCGGGCGTGGCCGCGAAAATTTTCAAGGCGCTGGGCGACGCGACCGTCAACGTGGACATGATCATCCAGAACATCAGCCACGGCACCGGTACGCCCGCCACCGACATTTCCTTCACCGCCGACAAGCCGGATTTGCTCAAGGCACAGAAGGTGATTGCCGGCCTGAAAAAGGAAATCGGCTACCGCGAGGTCATCACCGCCGAGAAGATTGGCAAGCTGTCCATCGTCGGCGTCGGCATGAAATCGCACACCGGCGTTGCGGGCAAATTGTTTGAGACGCTCGCGAATGAAGGCGTGAATATTGACATGATTTCCACCAGCGAAATCAAAATTTCGGTGGTGATCGATCTGGCCAAGGGTGAACAGGCGGTGAAAGCCGTCCACGCGGCGTTTATTGGAAGCTAAAGCTTATTCGTTTTTGAAATAACCGGTTAACGGCTTGAGAATTTCCTGCCTGACCAGCACAACAATGACGCCGGTGTAAATCAGCGAGACGATCACGTCCACCAATAATTCCCGCCGCAAGTCCGCCACCGGTTTTTCCGAAAGCATCTTCCGCGCGCCCCGGTGCATGAGCACCAGGCCGAGCACATTCGTCAGCCAGTAACCAACAATCAAACTGGCCGTGAACGCCGGCGGGTAAAGAAAACTCACCAGCCAGGCAAAGCCCAGCGCGAGCGGGATGTTCACAAACGCGTCGTTCCACCAGGACAGCGGCGAGAGCATGAAGCCAATCGTTGCCAAAATGCCGCCGGAGATTTTGTGTTTCCAAGCCATGAAGCGTGAGTTTCCTGGCGAGAGCCGGCAGGAAGCAAGCGTGAAAATCTGACCCGCGGCTGCCAAACCGGCGTGATTAATGTGGTCAAAGACAAAACGGCGATGAAAGCTGTCTCCGCAGCGTTTGCCGGTTGATTGAGTTACCACACCTTCACCCGATAAAACCGCTGCGAGACCAGGTTGGTATCATTGATCGAAACTACGAAGTTGGAACCGGTCTGTTTCGGGGCAAGAACATTCCATTGGGTTGGTGGCGTCAGGCTGTTCACGTAATCCACCTCGTACACATGATTGGAAACGGTGGAAAATGAAATCATCGGCTGGTGCGTGACGGGCAAGGACAACTGCGCGTTGAAGGCCGGCACGGCGTTGGTCCCCACCACCAGCACCGTCACGGTCCCCGTCGAACAATTTCCGCCACTATCGCAAACCTGATAGGTGAAGGTGTCGATTCCAGTGAAGCCGGGATTGGGGGTGTAGGTGACGTTGGTGCGACCGTAAACCCCGGCATAACGCCTCAAGGCTTCGACAAAGTAGTAATCGCCGTAAACGAGTGAGACGTTCACTTCGGGGGAAGGGAATTGTGGCGGCTCGCCAGTCCCGTGCAGAATAATGCCTCTGCTGGTGGTTCCCTGGGCGAGGTAGTTGGTGGATCCCAGCGATTCGAGAATGTTGTGCGCTCCGGCCCAGAACGTGGCGCCATCCTGCATATTCGTGGCCAGTTGGCTGAGCTGAACCAGGGCCGACAACGTAATGGCCGCCGAGGAAGAATCCCGGGGCGCGCTGGGAATGTCAGGTGCGGCAAAATCCCAATACGGCACGTAATCCGGCGGAACATTGGTGAGGTAGTAAGTGGCCACCCGCCCGGCAGCATTGAGAAAGGGGAGGTAACCGGTTTCACGATACGCCATCGTGAAGCCGTAAATGGCCCAAGCCTGGCCCCGCGCCCAAGTGGACGTGTTGGAGTAACCCGCGCGGGTGCCCTGAAAAGTGAGCGCGCCGTTGACAGTGCTGTAACGGACAAGCTGGAAGGTGCTGTTGTCGGCCCGGATTTGATTGGTCATCGCGCGCCCGGCATGGCTGAAGGCCTTGGCGGACAGGTTCGTGTCCCCATTGATGTCAGTGGCGTGATAGAGGAGTTCCGAGTTCATCATCGTGTCGATGATGACTTGGAACTGTGGCGGCGTGAGTAACAAATCGTCAGCCAGACAACCCACCACGGCATTGAACCGGTTGGTGAGCGAGTGCGCCGCCTGCAGCAGGACCGACTGGTAGGTGTTGCTGCCGGTTATCCGATAACCGTTTCCGAAACTGGTGTTGATCATGAAACCGATGTCATCCGTGTTGGTGTTGGATTGCTGGGAAGCGATGCCCGCCGTCCATTGCTGCGCCCATTTTTTAAAATTGGGATCGCCGGTCTGCTCATAGAGATACCACAGCGAGCCGGGAAAGAACCCGCTGGTCCAATCCGAGTTGTTGACGGTGTTCCAACTGCCATTGGTCTGTGTGCTGCGCGGATAGGTATTGGTATTCGCCATCAGCCTGACCGTGTTGCTGAGCTGGATGGCGGCAAACTGGAACAAGCGTGACAATTCGGGCGTGGTCACCGGCGCGTTGGAATTGATGACCACAGTCCCATGAGCCGGCGCGCTGACCTGGAGGATCGCCAGTTGATTGCTCTCCGTGTCGAAATCGTTCGTCAGCACCAAAATGGTTGCCGCCTGATTCTGGACGGTGACGGCCAGATCGTCAGCGGCATTTGGCGGATCCGCCCAGGCCGGGCAGCCCAGCCACTGGCCGGCCAAAATGGCCAGCCATTTGCCGATCAAAAAACATCGTTTTTGCCGTCGTAAAACATTCATTTTGGGAACGGCTGTTTTTTCAGTTCCACCCTGCAGCAACTGGGACTTAACATCAACAGTAGAAATTGTAACATCCGTCACCGGTAACGCAATCTGCGGGTTGATGTCTTTTTCGGGGGCGTTCGCCTCGTAAAACAATTTGACGGGCTGGAGCCGATTGGCTATCGTGTGGGTGTGAATGGTCATTTAAATCTGAACCTGCTGCCAAACAACGCGCTGCTGCTGTGCCGCGCGGTGGTCGGGTTCTGATTCGTTCACGAAATTTATCGAACCCCACTGCCAAACCGGCGGTGGGGTTTTTTGGTTTTTTACCACGGATGAACACAGATAAACACGGATCGAATGGGAGCGCCGGGCACCGCCTCGGCGTGTTAAAGCTTTGTTGTATCTTGCCGGGATGGTGCTCGATGCTCCGTTGCCAGCAGTATTATTTATCCGTGTCCATCCGTGTTTATCCGTGGTTTAATTCCGTCAACGCCTGAATTTATGCACAAACCGCCGTCAAAAAAATACCGCCCGTTCCCGCCGGTCAACCTGTCCGACCGGCAGTGGCCCAACCGCGTCCTCACCCAGGCGCCGCGCTGGTGCAGCGTGGATTTGCGCGATGGCAACCAGGCGCTCGCCGTGCCCATGAACGTCGGCCAGAAGCTTGAACTCTTCCAGACGCTCGTGAAAGTCGGCTTCAAGGAAATCGAAATCGGCTTCCCATCCGCGTCGAACACCGAGTTTGCGTTCAACCGCCGGCTCATTGAGGACCATCGCGTGCCGGACGACGTATGGCTCCAGGTGCTCGTGCAGGCACGCGAGGATTTGATTGAAAAAACCGTGCAGTCGCTCGTCGGCGCAAAGAAGGCCATCATCCATCTTTACAACTCGACCTCGCCTGCGCAACGCCGTGTCGTCTTCGGCATGTCGCAGGAGCAAATCGTCGAGGTCGCCGTGCGTGGCGCAAAGTGGATCAAGGAACGTTTGCCGCGGCTCAAAGGCACGGAGGTCATGCTCCAGTATTCGCCGGAAAGTTTCAGCGCCACGGAAGTGGAATTTGCAAAGGAAATTTCCGAGGCGGTCATGGATGTCTGGCAGCCGACGCCGGAACGGAAGATGATTTTGAATTTGCCGGACACGGTGGAAGTCGCCATGCCAAACGTTTATGCCGACCAGATCGAATGGATGTGCCGGAACCTCAAGCACCGCGAGTCGCTCATCATCAGTTTGCACACGCACAATGACCGTTGCACGGGCGTGGCGGCAACCGAATTGGGCCTGCTCGCGGGCGCGGACCGCGTCGAGGGCACGCTTTTCGGCAACGGCGAGCGCACGGGCAATCTCGACATCGTCACCGTGGCGTTGAACCTTTACCAGCACGGCATTGATTCGAAGCTGGATTTCACGAACCTGAATTCCGTCGTCGAGGTTTACGAACGTTGCACGGGCATGACCGTGCCGCCGCGCCAGCCTTACGCGGGCGAGCTGGTTTTCACCGCGTTCAGCGGTTCACATCAGGATGCCATCCGCAAAGGTTTGAACGAATGGAAGGAGAACGGGCGTGCGCATTGGGACGTGCCGTATCTCACGATTGACCCGGCCGACATCGGGCGCGAATACCGCGAAGTCATCCGCGTCAATTCGCAGTCCGGCAAGGGTGGAGTGGCGTATTTGCTGGAAAGCGAGTTTGGCATCGAGTTGCCCAAGGACCTGCAGCGCGAGTTCGGGCCAATCGCAAATGAAGAAGTGGACAAGCTCGGCCGCGAAGTCAGCGGCGCGGAACTCAAGGCGATGTTTTGGAAGGAATATGTGGAACGTACTTCGCCATGGCAGCTCGTTGGATTTTCAACTGAAAGTTGCAACGGGATTGTTCGTTGTCGTGCGCGCTTCCTTCGGAATGGCAAGCCGGTTGATTTTTCCGGTGAAGGCAATGGTCCACTCGCTGCACTCGTCCAAGGTTTTAGCACAATAAATATGCCGCGTTTTGAAATCTCGGGTTACAACGAACATGCACTTGGATCTGGCGAAAGGGCGACAGCGATAGCCTACATTAAAATCAAAACCGCCGACGGCAAATCGCACTGGGGCGCCGGCGTGGACACAAACATTGAGCTGGCGTCCGTGCGCGCCGTGCTCAGCGCGCTGAACCGGTCGTGACCCTTGGATATTCCAATAAATTTCCTGCTCGTCAAAAAGGTGCGGACCGTTTAGCATCCGGAGTTGTTATGAATTTGAGCCGCCTTTTTCTTTGTGGAGTTGCCGGTGTTGTTTTCACCGGCGTCAGCCTGCCGGCTGCAGACACTAATGCGTCCAATGCCACCGTGGCCACCCCGGCGGTTTATGTTCCCAATTTGTCGCACGCGGCGGGGCCGTTGCCCGACGGCGTGCTCGCATGGGACGGGACGGCGAAAGAAGCCAATGTCGCCGCGAACGCCGCCGTTGCGAATTTTGTTTTCAGCTTTACCAACGTGTCCACCAATCCCATTGTTATTTTGAGTGTGCGTCCGTCCTGCGGCTGCACCACTGCGAAATTGCCGCCGTTGCCATGGACACTCGCGCCCGGCACCAACGGCCAGATCGAAGCGACGGTGAATCTCGCCGGCAAAAGCGGCACGTTGGTCAAGACCCTGGCCGTTAACACCGACAAAGGCTCCAAAACGCTGCTGCTCAAAATCACCATTCAGCCATTCGTGATGCCCAAGATGTCCGAAGCCGACCGGGCGCGGAATTTGAAGATTGCCACGGCTGACCGGCAGGCGGTTTTCAAAGGGGAATGCGCGAGTTGCCATGCTCAACTCGGTGAAGGCAAATACGGCAAGCCACTCTATGATGCCGATTGCGCCATTTGCCACGAAAGCGAATCCCGCGCCAGCATGGTGCCGGATTTGCGCGCGGTTAAAACGCCGGCCAATTTTGAATTCTGGCGCACCTGGATTGCCCAAGGCAAACCCGGCTCGTTGATGCCGGCATTTTCGATGGCTGATGGCGGTCCGTTATCGGACATGCAAATCACTTCGCTCGCTGCCTATCTTACCGGGGTCATTCCACGCGAACCCTTGTCGCCCAACAAGTAATGGCGTGTTGGCGCGCGGGAATTCCACCATTTTTTGCTTGCAAAAATGGGGAAAATAAGTAGAATCAGCGCCGTGAGCATGACGTACCTTGCCTTAAGAAAGCTCTCCGGGGATCTGGTGTTTTATTTGAAAATTTGTCGTTTGCGAATATCGTGGCCTTGGTTTTTCCGCCATTGTTGCAGTTTTTCAACCATCATCGCGCTGTCAGCGCTTAGTTACCTGCTGATCAGCCGGTTTGTTATTCAATCTGTCGAGGTGGTCGGTGTCAGCATGTATCCCACACTGATCGATTCGGGACATTATTGGTTGGAGCGATACAGCTACCTGATGAGAGAGCCGCATCAGGACGACATCGTTGCCGTCCGGGATCCGCAAGATAACATGCTTCTGGTCAAGCGCATCATTGCCGTTCCCGGCCAGTCTGTTTGCCTCAAAAATGGCAGGGTTTATGTTGATGGCCAGCTGTTGCGTGAGCCGTATCTTTTGCCCGGCACGCCAACCTATGCCTACGATAGAAATGGGAACGAATTTATCAGCTACGGCAACAAATATTTTGTCATGGGCGACAACCGCAACAACAGCCTGGACAGCCGTGTTTTTGGGGCCGTCTCGCGTCAGGACATTCTCGGCAAGGTCGTTGAATAGCGCGCCGGCTCCATGGTTTCTGGACACGGGCGGTTCCGGTTAATCCCCGCTTGCTTCTGTCATCCCTCCTGCTAGGTTGTCAACCATGATGACGAAATCAGTTGACGCCACAATTGCTGCGCGAATTGCCGGGTGGGGACAGCGTGTTTTGGCCGGCGGCGAAATGTCGCGCAGCGAGACGTTGGAGCTTTTCAATCTCGAAAATACCGCCGATATTATTGATTTGTTGTCGTGGGCGAACCGGATTCGCGAACATTTCAAAGGCAACAAAATCCATCTTTGTTCCATTGTCAACGCCAAGGCGG
>Ga0265338_10006248_pt1 | contig 15249 bp, 17 predicted proteins | sample 42126metaG_FD_193579 | JGI IMG/M metagenome (GOLD analysis project Ga0265338, IMG submission 193579) | Rhizosphere microbial communities from Carex aquatilis grown in University of Washington, Seatle, WA, United States - 4-21-26 metaG | ecosystem: Host-associated > Plants > Roots > Rhizosphere... | reverse complement strand
ACTGATTGAGGGGGGAATGGCCCTCTCGGCTTCCTCGTTACTGAGCCGCTCGGCGTGGGCGCGCGCCACTGCTGCACTGGCGGAAAACGATTCGGCGATGCCCGCGGAAGCGCCGCGCGAAAAGCTGCTGTTCGACTTTGGGTGGAGATTCACCTTCGGCAACGGCATCGATCCCACCAAGGATATTGGCTTCGGCTACGGGCAAGGCGACTTTGCCAAGACCGGAGAGTTCAATTTTTCCAAGGCGAAGTTCGACGACTCGAAGTGGCGCACGCTGAACCTGCCGCACGACTGGGCCGTGGAGTTACCGTTCGTTAATGACCCGGAGCAGATGTCTCACGGCTACAAGCCGCTGGGCCGGCGCTACCCGGAAACCAGCGTGGGCTGGTACCGGCGCGAATTCGAAATCCCGGCTAGCGACGTGGGACGGCGGATCAGCGTGCAATTCGATGGCGCCTTCCGCGATGTGCTGGTGTTTGTCAACGGGTGCTTCATCGGCCGCAACGACAACGGCTATGCGCCGTTCGAGTTTGACCTGACGGACTTCCTGCACTACGGCGGGATGAACTACATTGTGGCGCGTGTGGATGCCAGCTTCGGCGACGGATGGTTCTATGAGGGCGCGGGGATTTACCGGCACCTGTGGCTGATCAAGACCGATCGGGTGCATCTGGGCAAGTGGGAATCGACAGTGCGAGCAGCGTTGAAGGGCAATGCCGCGACGCTGGCGCTGGACACCGTGGTGAAGAACGAGGGCAAGGATCCGGCGAGCGCGCGGGTGACGTGGAAGATCATGGACGTAAGCAGCGCAACCGTGGCCACGGCGGAAGCGGCGGCTCAGACAGTTGCAGCAGATGGCGTCGCGAGCTACAGCGCGACCGCGAAGCTGGCCAACCCAGCACTCTGGTCGACCGACAATCCAAACCTCTACACCGCCATCGTAACCGTAGAGTCCGGCGGGAAAGCAGTCGACGCCGAGCGGATCAACTTCGGCGTACGAACTGCGGAATTCACGCCCGACAAGGGCTTCTTCCTCAACGGCAAGCCGCTCAAGATTCAGGGCACATGCAACCACCATGATCACGCGGGCGTGGGCGCAGCAGTACCCGACCGGTTGCAATATTTCCGCATGGGCGTGCTCAAGGAGATGGGCTGCAATGGCGTGCGTACCTCGCACAATGCGCCCACGCCGGAGTGGGTAGATGCCTGCGACCGCATGGGCGTGATGATGATGTGCGAGACGCGCCAGATGAGCTCCAACCCCGAAGGCATGGCGCAGCTTGAGGCCATGGTGAAGCGCTATCGCAACTCGCCGTCCATCATCCTGTGGTCCGTCGGCAATGAGGAGTGGCAGCTTCAAGGGGCGATGGCCGAGCAGGGCGCGCGCATTGCCGGCGAGATGGTGCGGCGATGCCATGAGCTGGACCCGACTCGCGTGGTTTCCGCAGCGGTGAACGGCGACAACCGCCATGGCGTGACGGACGCGTTCGACATCGTCGGCTTTAATTACGGGCTGGAGCGGCCGGACAAGTACCACGCCGATTTCCCCAAGCGCCCCATCTATGGCTCGGAGACCTCCAGCGCCATCAGCACGCGCGGCATCTACGTCACCGATCCCCTGCGCAACTGGGTGAACTCCTACACCGGCGTGGTGCCGTGGGGCGAAACGCCTGAGACATGGTGGACCTTCTTCGGCACGCGCGAGTGGGCAGCCGGCGGCTTTGCCTGGACAGGCTTCGACTATCGCGGCGAGCCCACACCCTACGGCTGGCCGTCCATCAACTCGCAGTTCGGCATCGTGGACATGTGTGGTTTCCCAAAGGATTACTTCTACTACTACACCGCGTGGTGGAAGAGCGAACCGTCTCTCCACCTGTTTCCGCATTGGAATTGGGAGGGACGCGAGGGGGAAGAGATCTCGGTCTGGGTCTACTCGAATCTGGACGAGGTAGAGCTGTTCGTCAACGGCAAGAGCCAGGGCAGCCAGAAGGTACCGCACCTGGGTCATGTGGAGTGGAAGGTGCGCTATGAGCCGGGTGCGATCGAGGCGCGCGCATCGCTTGGCGGCAAGGTGATGCTGACGGAGAAGCGCGAGACCACGGGCGCGGCGGCGCAGCTCCGCCTCACCGCTGACCGCACCGAGATAGGCGCCGACGGCGAGGACCTGGCCATGATCAGGGTCGAGGTGTTGGACAAGGATGGCCGGATCGTACCCACTGCCATGAACAATGTGGCTTTCAACATTTCCGGCGCGGGCAAGCTCATCGGCGTAGGGAACGGCGATCCCAACTGCCAGGAGAGCGATATTGCGCCCAAACGGTCACTCTTCAACGGGCTGGCGCAGGTGATTGTGCAGAGCATGAAGCGGCCCGGCGAAATTCACATTGAGGCGACCAAGGATACTGCGCAATGGGATGCGCCAGAGCTGACTCCGGCAAAGATAACCATCACTACCAAACCAGTCGAGCCGCGTCCGTCCGTCCCAGTGGTTCACGAGAGCTGAGAGCGGATCACGAAAACGGCAGCCATGGCTGAGTCTCCAGCAGCACCGGAGGTTCGATGGGCCGCTGGCCGAACGCCGCATCAGCGTCGTGGCGGCTGCCCAGCTTATGCTCGCGGCAGATGGACTGGACCAGGTCGCCCATACGCTTTCGGTACTCGGCAGAGACGAAGGCGCTGGTGCCGTAGCGCTGCTTGTATGCCGCGAGCTGCAGGGGAAAGTGCTCGGCGACGAACTGGAAAAATGTTGGCAAGGAGCAGGGCTTCAGGAAAAGCGGTCCGGAACTGAAGAATTTGGCGTCGGCGGCTTTGGCGGCGCGGGCAACCGCCTCAATTGAGCGGCGCGCATCGGTGATTCCGGGCATCAGGGGAGAGCAGAGCACGCCTGCGCGCAGGCCGGCTTCGCGCAGGCGGGCCAGGGTCCGCATGCGCAGGTCGGGGCGGGGCGCACGCGGCTCCAGCGTCCGCGCCAGCCTCACATTCATTGTTGTTACCGTGAGCGCCACAGTCAGCCTGTGCCGGCGCGCGATCTCCGCAAGCAGATCGATGTCGCGTGCTATCAGCGTGGATTTGGTGACGATGCCGAGGCTGAACCCGCTCGTCCTGGCGAAGACTTCGAGCAGCGAGCGGGTGATCTTCTGGCGGCGCTCGATGGGCTGGTAGGGATCGGTCGCGGTGCCCAGGGCGACCTGGGTGCCGGGCTTCAGGCGGGCCAGCTCCTGCGCCAGCAGCCACGCGCCATTCTGCTTCATGTAGATCTTGCGCTCGAACTCCTCCGGGGTGCGCTCAAGAAACTCGTGGGCGTAGCGAGCGTAGCAGTAGCGGCAGGCAAACTCGCAGCCGCGATAGGGATTGATGGCGTGAGTAAAGGGAAGACCGCGGTTGGAGACGACTTTGGAGATCATGGAGCGAGTTTGGATTGGGCGGTATTCGGTGAGGCATCCTATGGAGTCCAGGGGCGCGGCGTCCGCAGCGCGGGCCAGCGATGAGCGGCGTGGTTGGGAGTTGAGAATGGGGAAGAGGCTCTCTGTTTTCGCCATATGTTCGCCTTATTGCTCAAAGCTATACCTGCTCCGGGAGCCAGTCAAGCGGATATTCTGGGGAGGCGCACGGTGTCCGCCCAGTGTCACTGGCCAAAGGGCGGCATCTCAAGAACTCATCTGGCGAGATGGATGTTCGCCTGGTCTCAGGAACCAAAGAACTATTAGCAGGGAGCAAATTCAATGGCATTGCGGAAGGGATTGAAAATCACCTGGCTGGGTCATGCGACCGTGCTGATCCAGAGCGCCGGAGGGACTAGCGTCCTTGTCGATCCATTCATTGAGCACAACCCCAAATATCCAAAACAGTTCATGCTGCCGAAGATCGACTATGTGCTCCTGACGCACGGGCATGGCGACCATATCTCGGACGCGGTACCCGTGGCGAAAAACTATGGCGCGACCGTAGTAGCCATCTACGAACTGGCCGACTATATCGCAAAGCAGGGAGTGGAGAAGACCATCGGGATGAACCTGGGCGGTACGGTCGAGATCGGCGACATGACGGCGAGCATGGTCGACGCCAAGCACTCTTCAGGCGCGCAGGACAGTAGCGGAACCCATTATGTTGGCGTGGCCGCGGGTTACGTGATTGCACCGAAGGGCGGCCCGGTTCTGTACCACGCCGGTGACACGCACGTCTTTGGAGATATGCGGCTGATCAGTGAGTTATACCGGCCCGAGGTGGCGATGCTGCCGATCGGCGGCCACTTCACCATGGGACCGCGAGAAGCTGCGCTGGCGGTGAAATACCTGGGAGCCAAAACGGTCCTTCCCCTTCACTGGGGCACATTCCCCATGCTGACAGGGACGCCCGCGGAGCTCAAGAAATTGGTGGGAAAGGGTGTGAAAGTCGTGGAGTGGTCCCCGGGAGATATTTTTTGACGAATCTTTCCGGGATCGAACGTCTGGGCGTGGGGACTTGTGCACGCGAGGAAAGCGTATGAAGGCGGATCCGATAAAGCTGGCTGAGGAGGCGCGGCACCAGGCCAAATTGCGCAAATTGGCAAAGAAGATCAAGGACGACCCGGAGTGGGACCAGGTACATTACGTGCTGGACGCAGAGGACAATTTTCGCCTCCGCGCGATGAATGAAGTCCTGCAAAGGCTGGCGCGCCGGAAAATCAACTGATCGTTACTCACCCTGTGACACGCCGCGCGTGGATCGTCAGGGCAGCGATCAGAAAGTTGCGGCGAGTGAACGAGAAGGCCGCCGGCGAGACGGCCCTCGTTTGAAAACTGAAACCTATTTGGCCGATTGCTTTTGAGCCTGTGCCTTCTTCTGTTCAGCCCAGCGCCGCTTGACTGCTTCCGCAATGCGCTTTCGTCCTTCCGGTGTGAGGCGGCGTTTTTTCTTTGCGGGCTTTTGCGGCGCGATTGGTGCCGCCTTTGCCTTGACCTGTGCGCCGGCCAGCAGGTCGCGAGCTTTCTGCAATTGCGCTATTTCACGATCGATCTGGGAAAGAATCTCAGCTACTCCCACGGGTATCCTCCTGTGGATTGTTTTTGATATAGGGTGGTCTAACCGTGAATTTCCTAACAGCTGGCCCTGGGTCAGCCACTATCCTTCGGACCACGATACGAAACGAACTTAGGCGCTGACAAACAAAAACCGCGCCGAGTTACCTAAAAGATAAGGTATGCACCAAAGTGCGGCCGGTAGTAATCAATTGCGCTGCTTACCCAGCTTTGAGTGTCGAGTAAGGTGTGAGTTTCGGGCGAGATTTCCACAACATGTATCCAACGAAGGGGGCACAGCGACAAGAACGAGGCGGAGTCAGCGTAGCCGAGTGGCGGTTGCTGAGCTGTCCAATTGTTTTTCGGGTGTTTGGCCGGCTGCGGGAGGCTGCAACGCGCTCTCGGCTGCGTTTGCAGCCCGGCAGTTGCGCAAATCGCGAAGCAGTTCGGTCTTTTCGCGCGCGTACTGGCTGGCAAGCCGCGTAAGGGCGAAGGTGATGATATCGCTGTGGTGAAGGCCGGAGACGGTCGGATCGCGGCGCATATTGAGCCAGAGCCGATGCACAAGCTGCACGTCATCGGGACTCAGAGCCGGCGCGTGCGGCCCGATGTAGTAGACCTTTGCGTGGCCGCTGGGATCGACAACGAAGAAATTGAATTGCCGCTTGGGTTCAGGCAGTGCTTCCCACGCCTGCCCCAGGTGATAAGCCTGCTCCTCCGCAGACATCTTGGTGGAAACACCTGAGACAACTGAATCCACATCGAGCGAGTTAGCGCTTTGCGCCAATGCAGCAAAGATGTCGCCGGCGGGAACCACGAGCAGCGAGACCTTCTTACCAAAGCTCTCGGCTACTGAAACGGCCTTGGTAAACAGCATCTGTTCGTGCTCGCTGAAGCTCTGTTCCTCCGCGCTCAGGAATTCCGGACCGCCCGCGCCCAGAATTCGCGCGCTGAGAACCACCACGTCGGTGTCGTCGTTCGAGTGGCGGGCCAGAGTCCATTTCAGGGCAAATGGATTGGAGGGGTCGCGCATCGTCACCATGATGGCGCCCGGCCGGATTTCGAGCGACTCCCGGCTGATGGTGTCCTGGTGCTCAAGCTGGAAATGGTCTTTCATCTGTCGCGCGGTCAGGGCGTGTTTGCGCTTGTTCTCCCGCTCGGAGATGCTGAAGATGATGAAGAATGACGCCGCAAAGACGACGCCGCTGACGGTGGCCACCGACTTGGTGAACAGGTTGGTGATGGCAGTGGAAAGCAGGACGAGGAATACGCATAGGAGGCCGATTGGGATTTCAGTCTTGCCGATGCGGATGTTGGGCGGGACCTTCCAGCCGCGTTCGCCGTGGTACTTCCAGCGGAGGACGAGCATGGCCAGCGAGTTGAACGTGAAGGACCAGATGACGCCGAAAGCGTACGCTTCGCCCAGGGTGATCACATTGCCGCGAGTCACAATGATGGTGAACATCTGCAGAGCGAAGATAAGGTTAATGATGCGGGAGCTGGTGCCGTATTTGCGGTGCGGCTTGCGGAACCAATCCGTGAGGACGCCGTCCTCGGCCACGCGCTGCAGCACGCCGGTGGAGCCGATGATGGAGGTGTTGATGGCGCCGGAAAGAATGAGAAAGCCCACAACCACCACGAAGATGCGGAATGCAATTCGGGCAGCCATGGGGCCCGACATGTACATCGCAAGGCCGGCGATCAGATTGTTCTGGTAAACCAGGGTGCGCGGTGCGTCGGGTATCAGCATGGACGCCAGCAGAGTGGCGCCGCCGGTGAAGATAAGGCTGTAAATCGCGATGACGATTGCCGCGCGCTTCAGGTTCTTCAGTTTGGGATGCTCGATCTCGCGATTGACCTGGGCCAGGCTTTCCTCTCCGCTCATGGCGAGGATGGAGTGGCCAAAGGCCATGAGGATCCCGAAAAGGCCGAAGAAGGGGAGCAAGTTGCTGCCCTTGAGGAAGCCTAGCGCGTCCGGGCTGAAGCTCAGGTGCGACGGCGTGGGCGGCGGCGGCAGATGCACGCCCTGCATGAGGACCGAGTAGATGCCCCATGCCAGAAGAACAATCACCATCACAGTGGTGATTTGCATGACGCGAAGAGCCTTGCTGCTTGATTCCTCAATCCCCTTCACGTTCTGCCACCAGTAGTAAATGGTGACGGCGCCGGCAAACACGGCCGAGGTCAGGTTCATGTCGAACTGCATGGCGCTGCCATGCGCATTCTGCAGGGCCGGAGGGAGCCAGTGGGAGTGATTAATGACGACCAAGAGCTCGTTCATGAGCCCGGTGATGTACTGCCCCGCGGACACGCCTGAGATCGGACCCGTCAAAATGTAGTCGAACATCAGCGCCGAGACGCTCAACTTGGCGAAGGTTCCGCCCAGCGCTTCCTTCACCACGCGGTAGACGCCGCCCCGCGTGAACATTGAGCAGCTTTCCACGTACACGGCGCGGACAGCGAAGCTGAAAAGCATGATGCCGAGGATGAACCAGGGCGCCGATTTGCCGATGGCCTGCTCGGCAATGCCGCCTGCATAAAATGCCGACGAACCAAGATCGTTGAGGACAATTGCGGCAGCGCGCCAGAAGGAAATGAATGTGAGCATCACGGAGGATGCCACAATAAGCCGCACGCGGTCGGAAGGTGGGGCTACGGTCGTACGAGAGGATGCCATCAGTAGGTTGGCGGCAATGTGACCGGCCGCACTTCTGTCCCAGGGCCTTTCAATTCTTGCACTTTCTGCGTTCGCCCTGCGGTGAGTCTAGAGCCGATTCGAGCGAGAGTCAATCAGGACGGCATAAGGTCTTTCCCGGCAATCACTTAATCTTCGCCAAAGAGCTCTTTTGCATCCTCGACAAAGCTGATGAGGATGACGATGGTTGACCCTGCCAGGCCGACGAAGAACATGACCTCAAGAAGCCGCATTGCGAAAACTGCAAGATGGATCATGCATCGATTTTATCGCGAACGAGTGAAGATGGAATGGTGATCCAGCGCGCCCGGGGCAGCGGACCAGCGCCGGCCATGCGTTACACTCGCCCCAGGATGCATCTGGGTAAATGGAAGTACTGGGCGGCAGCCGGCCTGAGCGCCGGACTGCTGGAGCTGCCGTTTCCGCTGGCCGGCCCCATGCCGCCGTGGCGAAGCATGGTGGCGTGGTTTGCGCTCGCTCCTCTCATCTGGGCGGTTATCCGTGTGGCCGAAGAGAGCCCGCGCCCGTTGCGCAGCGCGTTCCTGGTCGGCTACGTCTGCGGGGTCCTTTGGTATGAGGGCAACTGCTACTGGATCTACGACACCATGCTGATCCACGGCGGATTGTCGCCGGTGGTCTCGGCGCTGCTGCTGATCGGATACAGCCTCGTTCTCGGTGGATACTTCGGCCTCTTCGGCCTCTTCACGGCCTTGCTGAAGCGCCGGTTCGGCGCAGTCTGGGCGCTGGCCGCCGCGCCGTTTCTATGGGTTGCGCTCGATCTTGCCGGCGCGCGCATCACTTGCGTACCCTGGGACCAGCTTGGCTACTCACAGGTCGATAACCGCTTCATGACGGCATTAGCGCCGTGGGCAGGGGTATACGGCATCAGCTTTGTGCTTGTTGCCGCGAGCGCGTTTTATGCTTCGCTGTGGTTACGCGTTTTCCAACTGGGCTGGCGGCATCGACAAACTTCAGCTTGGGCCTTCACCATCAACCTCGGCGTTGTCATGTTCGCGAGCGGGTACAATTTGTTGCCGCAAGATGCGCCCACCACCGCCAGCGCCGTCCTCATCCAGCCCAACCTGAACGTCTCCGAAGAAAACGTGTGGAACACGCCCCAGGACTGGAGTCAGCACATCGCCCAGCTCATCAAGCTCTCCGAAGAACAGTGCAAAAACTACATCGCCGGCATTCCTCAGACCGGCGCGTCGACCGGGGAAATCGTGTGCCCGCCCTATCCCACGCGTCCTGACCTGGTGGCGTGGCCGGAGGCGCCGGCGCTCTCCTTCGAAGAGGCCGATCCGCGCTTCCGGCAGACCATGTCGACCATTGCGCGCCAGGAACACACCACGCTGATTGTGGGTGGCCTGGGAGCGGATTACTCTGTGGCGACGCGCCAGTGGCTGGACTATAACTCCGCCATGCTGTTCGGCGCGGATGGGCAGCGTATCGGCCGCTATGACAAGATCCACCTCGTCCCCTACGGCGAGTACATCCCCTACCGCAACCTGTTCTTCTTCGCGCACAAGATTACGGGGAAGGTGGTGGATTTCTCGCGCGGCGTCGACCGAACCGTCTTCCGCATTCCCGACCAGAACGGAACGGTGCGGCGCTACGGCGTGTTCATCTGTTATGAAGCTGTGTTCGCCGATGAGGTGCGACAGTTCGCGCGCAACGGCGCGGAGGTCCTGGTCAACCTCAGCGACGACGGCTGGTACGGCGACACCAGCGCGCCCTGGCAGCACCTCAACATGGCTCGCATGCGTGCCATCGAAAACCGCCGCTGGCTGCTGCGCGACACCAACAACGGCGTAACCGCGGCCATCGACCCCTACGGCCGCGTGCGCCAGAGCATTCCCCGCCACCAGGTGGACGCCCTTCCCGCCCAGTTCGGCTTCCGCGACGACATCACCTTCTACACCGCCCACGGCGACGTCTTCGCGTGGCTCTGTGCCGCGCTAAGTGTCGGAATGCTGGCTTGGGCGAGCAAGAGAAGAGGCCCCGGAAAGGACATCGCTCCCGCGGGGTCGAATTGAAGGCATTGCGGCGCGACTTTGGTGCGATGTATACTATACATCGTGCGAAGAACCCAACTTTATCTCGAAGATGACATGTGGGCGGCACTCCATTCCAAGGCGTTGCTCGAGGGTGCTACTGTGTCGGAGTTGGTGCGCGTCGCGGTGCGCGAACGCTACATGGGGAACCTGGAAGAACGCAGGCAAGCGATGCTGGGCATCATCGGTTTGTGGAAGGACCGCGAGGATCTTGAAGACACGGAAACCATGGTGAGGAAATTGCGCAGCGGCACCCGGCTGAAGCGCGCGCAAGCAGGACTGCGCGCGAAATGACTGTCCTCATCGATACCGATGTGGTCATCGAAGTCTTGCGCGGTCGCAATCCCGCGTTCACTGAGAATTGGCAACGGCTCGCGGCTTCTCAAGCGGCGGTCCTGGTCTCGCCGGTTACGATTGCCGAGGTGGGTGCGGGAGCACGCCCCCGGGAGAAGGATGCCATCGCCAGGCTGTTCGCCCCGCTCATCTGTGTGCCTATCGATGCCCTCATCGGTCATCGTGCGGGCGAGTATCTCTTCAGATATGCCAGGAGCCACAATGTAGAGATTGGCGATGCGCTGATCGCGGCATCGGCAGTGCAGTCGAATGCCGCTCTGTGGACTCGCAATCGCAAGCACTATCCCATGCCCGAGTTGGCGATGCACGCAATCTAGGAATGTGAAAATGAAATGTCCAATCTGCGGCGCGGCCGAGTTGATCCACGATACCCGTGACATCCCCTATAGCTACAAGAGCGAGACTACCATTCTGAAGACGACAGGCGATTTCTGCCCGGCTTGTGGAGAATCCATCCACGATAGGTAGGATTCCGAGCGCGTGATGCGCGAGATGCAGGCGTTCAACAGGGAGTGAATCCAGCCCGATGAGATCAAGGTGGCACAGGGTGGTGCAGGCAGCCGGGCGGTCAGCCTACACCGCCAGCCGCCGCGCCTTCTCCCGCTCCAGCCGCTCGGCCAGGAAGACCTTGAGAAGCGGCTGGTAAGGCACGTCGCGCTGGTTGGCCAGTATCTTCAAGTCTTCCACCATGGCCACGGGCAGGCGCACGGAGATGGTGCGCAATGTGGGCTTGAGTTTGACGAGCTTTACGCGACGGGCTTTCGACCAATCGACGTATTCGGTCGAGTCAGCCCCCTCACACTTTGAAGACCAGAACTCAAACTCCTCGTCTTCGTTCTTGAACTCAGGAACCTTCTTCATGCCGTCTGTACTCCTCAGCTTCCCTTCGATTCATATCGCGCACTGAGATCACCCGGATCAACTTGCGCCGGATCGTGTAGGCGACAAAGAGCAGCGGTCCGCTCAAGGTAAGTCCCAGTGTAGATGAAAACCTTGGAATATAATCCTGCCATCGGAGGATTCATGGCCACGTCAACCCACATTCCCGTCGAACTTTATTTGCATTCCTCTGAATGGGATCCCGACGCGGAGTATGTCGACGGAAAGATTGAGGAAAGACTCATGGGAGAATATGACCACGCCGACTGGCAAGGGGCGATTCGCGACTGGTTTCGGCGGCACGCTGAAGAGTGGAATCTCCGTGTCCAAACGGAACTGCGAGTCCAGGTATCGAAGGACAACTACCGCGTGCCCGACGTCACGGTGATGAGTCGAAACAATCCAAAGGAGCAGATCGTCACTCTTCCCCCGATCGCGGTATTTGAAGTCCTGAGCCCGGAGGACCGTATCCCCCGCATGATGCGGAAACTGGCTGATTACTCGGCCATGGGCATATCGCAGATTTGGGTTGTCGATCCCGCGGCAGGCGCCTTCATGCGTTACACGGACGGTTCCCTTGCGGTGTGTACTCGCTACGAAGGAGCGGGCATCGAGTTTCCATTCTCTGCCATTACAGAGCTATTACAGGGGTAACCTGAGGCGCCTTCTCGCCGGCGACGGCGTCAATGCGTTCTTGCGGTACGAGAACGGCAAGACCAAGCCGCCCTGGCCCTGGTCAAGCTGCTCAAGGTGCTCGACCGTCACTCCGATCTGCTCGATGAAATCAAGGTGGCGTAGCAGTGCGCGGACGGCAGCGGGAACAACGTGGAAACCTCCGAGGTCCGAGAACTTGGACATGGGCCGCCCGCCCACTTACCATGGCTTTTGGGGGAAGACTGGATGGGTTTTGCTAAGAAACAGCGCGAGAGGTTCTTTCGGACCGATTTCTTGAGCACCAAGGAATGTCGCGTACAGGCATCCAACAACCGCACCCGCCCGCTCCTGACTTCCTAATCGACCTTGAAGGGCGTAAGGTCGGTATCGAAGTGACTGAGCTTTTCATTAGGAGCAATAAATCGGAGGCACATCCTCGACCGGAGGGGGAACTCCTTCTCCAAGCAGCAGAGTCAACTACCAACCTGATCGTGTCTAAGGCAAGGAAGATTTATCTCGATGCCGGCAACCCTCCCGTACTCTCAACAATTGTCTTTTCTAACCGGAGCACACTCGACAAGAAGAAGGGTCATCAGATCGCCAAACTAATTGCAAGTCAAATTCAAAGTATGAGCCTCAAGAATTCGCAGGTAGTCAACTGGAGACCGAGTGACGATAAGAATGAAAAACACCCTTTGTCTGAGTCGGTCGTTCTCATTCACGCCCTTGGAGTGCCTGAACTCCGTTTTGCTCGATGGACCGTCGCAAGAGCTGGATTCGTTGTTACCTTAGCCCCCAGGCACCTCCAAGCGGTCATCGACAAGAAAGCCAACAAGATCAACGACTACAAGAAATATGCAGAGGAAATTTGGCTTTTGACCGTTGCTGACCGCACACGACCCTCGCAAAATCTCTCAGTCGCACCGGACTTCCCTCTAGAATCGGTATCCAGCCCCTTCACAAAAACGTACTATTACGGCTACGCAGCTGAAGAGGTGATTGACCTTACCAATGGGAATTGAATACCTGATTCCCTTAACGTTGCCGCTGCGACAAATGAACCAGATGCATCAAGGAAACATCGAGAATCCGAACGCATGGGATGCAATGATGTGATCAGGGCACTAAATCTCGCTCATTTAATTGGATAAAACTGCGGCTGCCTAATCATCTCCATAATCTGAACGGTGCGAAGCACTATCCCGAGCAGAACGCTCGCAACGATCCAAATCAGCAAAACGCGTTTATGCTGCGTGCAAAAATGGCGCGCCCACCCGAGGGCTACCGGCGTGTATTTTCGATGCAGCCAGCGCAAGCCAAGGAAACCAAGAATCACAACTCCAACAGCAATGGCGCTGTAGAGAAATGTTATCCCGACGACAAGCGGGCCATCCTGCATCCCCTTCTTCTTCCAACCGCCCCATCATACCCCATCCCCAAAATACCCGTAAGAAAGAGATTTAAGTATATAAATCCCTTATCAAAAGGGTCGAAACCAATGCAGTGATATTCTAAAAACAGTCGGAAGAACGCAGATTCAGAGTTCAAATCAAAGTCAGGTCATCAAGAGCAAACCATGGCATCGCTTCAGGATCTCGAATTCGCCTATGCTCCCGTGCGCGACCAGGTGCGCGACCTGCGGGAGTATCTTTGACCCTGCCCGCATCCGCAGGGAACTCGCAGACATTGAAAAGAAGCTAGCCGATCCGGCTTTGTGGACGAGTTCTGGCGCGAGCCAGCCGCTGATGCGCGACCGCAAACGCCTTGAGGCGCTCATCCGCGACGACGACGAACTCGTTCGCCGCACCAGCGACATCGAAGCCTACTTTGAGCTGGCGCGCGAAGGCGAAGACGTGCTCGCCGACCTGGAAAAATCCATCAAGGACCTGGGCGCATTTGCTGAGGAACTCGAGGCCAAGACCATGCTCTCCGGCGAGGCCGACCCGCTCAATGCCATCGTTACCGTGCATCCCGGCGCGGGTGGCACCGAAAGCCAGGACTGGGCTGAAATGCTGCTGCGCATGTACCTGCGCTGGGCTGAGCAGCAGGGATTCAAAACCGAGATGAACGACTACCAGGATGGCGAAGAGGCGGGCATCAAGTCGGCCACCTTCACCATCATGGGCGAGTATGCCTTCGGCCAGCTTGCCGGCGAGAGCGGCGTGCACCGGCTGGTGCGCATCTCGCCCTTTGACCAGGCCAAGCGCCGCCACACCTCGTTCGCCTCCGTCTACGTCTCGCCGGAAATCGATGAGACCATCCACGTCGATTTGAAGATCGAAGACCTGCGCATCGATACTTATCGCTCCGGCGGCAAGGGCGGCCAGCATGTCAACACCACAGACTCCGCCGTGCGCATGACGCATTTACCCACGGGGATCGTGGTGCAGTGTCAGAACGAGCGCTCCCAGCACAAGAACCGCGACAAGGCGATGAAGATGCTGCGCTCGCGGCTGTATGAGTACGAGCTTGAGAAGAAGAAGGCTGTAACCAAGAAGCTCGAAGACTCGAAACTCGAAATCAACTTTGGCTCGCAGATCCGGTCGTACGTCTTGCAGCCTTACCGCATCGCCAAGGACCACCGTACCAAGGTGGAAGTAGGCGACGTGGATAAGGTGCTGGACGGTTACCTGGAGCCGTTTCTGCGCGGCTATCTGCTCGCCAAGCGCCGCGGCACGGATTCAAGCGGCGGCGACGACATGGACGTGTAATGGATTCGCTTGCCCTCATCGAGCGCATGCTGCGCTCATCGAAGACCATCGCCGTCGTCGGCATGAGCGATAAGACCTGGCGCGCCAGCCACAACATCGGCCGTTATCTCATCAATCAGGGTTATCTCGTGCTGCCTGTGAACCCCGCACTGCCGTCGATCCTTGACCTGCCGTGCTATCCCGATCTCGATGCCGCCCAGGCAGCCGCATTGCAGCAGACCGGTGCGGGCATCGATCTCGTTGACGTCTTCCGCGCGTCGGATCACGTGCCCGCCATCGTCGATGACGTCATCCGCCTCGGCATTCGCTACCTCTGGCTTCAGGACGAAGTCATCCACGATGAAGCGATCGCCAAAGCCCGTGCCGCCGGCGTCGAATGCGTCCAGAACGACTGCATCTTCCGCCGCCACGCCGCGCTGGGCCTGCGCTAGCGGCCCGTCCGGTAGACTGATCTCAAGGATCCGGAGTCAAATATCCGAACCTCGATGCGTCGCCTTCTCCAACCCATCTCCGTTGCATTCTTGTTGGCCGCAGCCCTTCCGGTCTTCGCAGCCTCGAGCTCCGCTGACGTCGAGCATCTCCACGTTCAGCTCGTGGTCCCGGACGCGGCCCTTGGTGTCCGAGGTCAACCCACTAATGCCGGCCTCTATTTCAAGCTGGAGCAGGGTTGGCACGTCTATTGGAAGAACGCCGGCGACTCCGGCGAGCCGCCGCGCATCCGCTGGACTGTGCCCGCCGGAATAACCGCCGGCCCACTCGAATTCCCGCCACCGAGCCGTCTGCCGCTCGGGCCGCTGATGGACTTCGGTTACGAGAATGAAGTCCTGTTTCCCTTCACACTGACCGCGGACTCGAGCGCCGCCACGGGTCCAGCCACCCTGCACGCGCACGTGAACTGGCTTGTC
>Ga0265338_10006247_pt1 | contig 15251 bp, 12 predicted proteins | sample 42126metaG_FD_193579 | JGI IMG/M metagenome (GOLD analysis project Ga0265338, IMG submission 193579) | Rhizosphere microbial communities from Carex aquatilis grown in University of Washington, Seatle, WA, United States - 4-21-26 metaG | ecosystem: Host-associated > Plants > Roots > Rhizosphere... | reverse complement strand
CGAGAGGACCGGGATGGACGAACCTCTTGTGTTCCAGTTGTCCTGCCAAGGGCACGGCTGGGTAGCGAAGTTCGGTTGTGATAACCGCTGAATGCATATAAGCGGGAAGCACGCTCCAAGATGAGATTTCCCTGAAGGGCCCAGGAAGACGACCTGGTTGATAGGCTGGGTGTGAAAGCGCAGTGATGCGTGAAGCTTACCAGTACTAATCGCCCGTTTGGCTTGTCCATAGAATTAATTCCGCGCAGTAACAAGCTCGGACACAACTTCTTACGACAACGCCTTGTAATACCATTCAATTTCGTTTCAGGAGCGCAGCACCTTATAAAGTGTCTGCGCTCCGGCAATCTTTGTTGGCGCCAGTTTGCGTGCTGCATTCCTGTTGAGATCCGGGCGGAACAATCCGGAGTTTACAGACGTTGCGGCCAGCTGCGGGAAAAACAACCCGCCAAGCGCCATCCAAAGTTGAGGCGTATTGAAGGCGTGAGGCGCGTTAGCGCCGGGAGCCTTCAGCCGAAATCCTGAGTCCGCCAAGGCGGGCGAAGGACCTCTCGGATCCGCCTTTACAAGCTTGCCGGTGACCATACTGCGAGGGATCACCCGTTCCCATCCCGAACACGGAAGTTAAGCCTCGCTGGGCCGATGGTACTGCACGGGCGACTGTGTGGGAGATTAGGTGATCGCCGGCATATTTCTTAAACACAAAGGCCATCCGCCACGGCGGATGGCCTTTGTGCGCTTGAGTTCGATACTCGATCTAGGGTTGACCTGCCCAATTGTTCTTCATCGGCTGCTGCGGTCTGCATCATTTTCCAAGCCGCCCGTCCCTTCGCTCTAACGCACCTCGCACTCGATATTGTTTTTGAGAAAATAGTTTCGAACGTCTGACGTCAATAGGCATTTCTCGCGGCGATCCGGCGATCTTGACCATCCGGCTGCGAACTCCGCCTCCGTCATTGGCGTTTCTGGCCGGTTCCACAGTAGTGACGCGAGCCCCAAAACGAGCGGCCACTTTTCGTCAATCAGGGCTTCCGCAGCACTGGACATTTGCGCTTTGATATCGTCACCGGATTTGGCCGCCATCTCGCGTGCCAAATCCTCAATTAGTCGATTGTCTTCTTGCCAGCAGGAAGGCTCGTCAAGATATGGAAGAAACTTCTTCTGCGCGACCTGCCCGGAGAACAGAGAAATGATAGTCTTTTGCCTCTGAAGCGTATCTTCATACGTGGAAGAAGGATCTCCCGGCAATCTTATACAGTAGCGGGAGACTCCTCCTCCTCTCAAGTCAATCCTCATGCCGCCCTCACAGAGCGGCAGTCCGAGAACGACTGCAGCAACAAGATGTCCCGACTCATGATAAGCTGTGCTTTCGATTTCCTTCCAATCGCCCACTAATTTGCCTCATATGTGCGGGGTGGTTTTAGATCGGCAGCATCTTGTCAAATACCTGGGCGGCCTCCTTAACCCTGCCGAACATTGAGGACACCCTGCTCAAGATCGTTAGCTCAACATCCATCCTCACCCCTCGCAATACCAGCGCTAGGTATCCCCCCGAGAAGTCATCTGTCGAAACAGTGGTCTCATGCCCCAGCATTTCTGACATTACCACCAAGAAGAATAGCCTTAGTTTTTCCCGGTCATCAATTTCTCTATACATTTGCAGAATCAGAGGAATCTTGAGTGCGCCAAACCTCTCATAAGATTTCCGTGTGGCGTCTGACATTTTCCATCTGCTTAACAAGCCATCTTCCCCGGCGTTCACAGCGGTTTCGTAGTCCCGTTCTCTAAGGCGTTGTAGCTGGCCAATCGAAATAAATAGACAGAACCTGCCTAATCCATACCACACTCCCAACGCACGTTCCCTTGACCAGTTTTCGTCGTATTCCTGGTTGCCGAACAGTGCGTCAAACTCCGCTTCAGAGTAACTGTCCGCAACATTTCCCCCCATGTGTCTTGCCGCAGTCTTCACGAAGTGGTCCTCGGTGTCACGTTTAGCCAAGACTTCGAAGATTCCGAGGCGTGTGGATTCAGGCAATTGAGACCAAGGAACATGGACGAAGGCTAAGAACATCCGATCATCTTCTATCCTCTTAGCTTTTTCGAGTAGCTCGACACGCTTTTCTACGTCTGCTGTATCCCACACGCGGCCTGCATTTTCCACTGCCTCTTCAAGTGCGGCATAGGAATTTCGTCGCGTGGAATTCTTAGATCCAAACAATCCAAGCACGGTCCGCTCCTAAAGGAAGGTGGCCAAATGAAGATAGGGGGAAGTATAGCACGGGGAGTGAGCCCGGCGGGCGGCATGGCGAATGCCTACAGTATCGCCTCAAACCCCTTGCGTTTAATCACGTTCAACAGCGCCAGCGCCGGGCCTTTGGGCTGTTTAATTCCGCGCTCCAACTGCGAGATGTAGCCGGTGGTGAGGTTGAGATAGCGGGCGAATGCGGCCTGGCTCAGATTGGCGCGCTCACGCATCTCGCGGATTTGTTTGCTGCTGATCGGCTTGGCGGTGGGGAGGGGCTTTGCGCCCAAGAGACCAACGGTGATCTTGCTGTATTCAGCCTCGCTCAGCAGACCGGTCCGGTGCATTCCTTCTGCGGTCTCCAAGAGCGCTTCTGTCAGCCTGCTTTGTTTCTTAGCCATTTTCAACCTCCTCCAACTCGCCATCTTCGAGGACCCGCGCAATTTGTGCGTTGTCTGCCGCAAGCAGCTTCTTCGCAATGTCTCGTGCCGCGGTAAGCTGGTTCGCAGATATGTTTTCCATCTCGCTCTTTGCGAAACCGTAAAGGAAGACGGTCCGACTCTTTGCCCGGTAGGCAATGATGGTGCGGTACCCTCCCGACCGTCCCTTACCTTGCCGCGCGACGCGTTGCTTAATAAGGCCGCCGCCCAGATCGGCATCAATCAGGCCACGTTCCGCACGATCAATCGCCTCGCGTAAACCAGCGTCCATGATTTGTTCGTGCCGTGCAAACCGCGCGAACCATTTCGTCTTGAAGATTCGCATCTCGCTCTCTAACACTATGCACTATAGCACACAGTTTCACAATCACGCCGGTCTCCGCTTCACCTAACCCCGCTGACTCCGCTAAACCCACAAACTTCGTCACCCTTTGCAGTTAATTTCCCCCTTCCGGCGCATACTCTTCTCATGAGCACTTTCCGCTCTCCGCATTCAACACGCACATCCGGCCGCCGCACCTGCGCCGGCTCTCCATAAACCACGCAGCATCTATTATTTGCCGCTAACTCGCGTGGAATCATATACGCGGGCGAAAAATCGTGCGCCAACCTGCTGAAAGCACAATATTTCTCCTCCGGCAACCCCGGGGGAGGGTATCGAGGTGAACCATGTATGCATTGAACCGCACCGGCACTCCCCAGGAGTGCCGGTGCGTCAAGTCCGATGGCAGCCGCTGCCATGCAATGGCCCTGCGCAACATGGCCTATTGCTACCATCATTTGCCCGCTCATCGCCGACCCACAGCCACGGGCCGGCCAGCGAAACCAATTCGCATCGAGTTTGCGCTCGGCAGCGAAAGCCAATCGCGCAAGAAGGCCGTGGAACAGTTGAAGGCCGCCATGGCGCAGGGCAGGCTCGACCATCGCACAGGCCAACTCTGCATCTACGGATTGAATGTTATCGCGGCCGTGAATAATCGCGGCACGATCGCCTAAAATCGCTCCAAGCCAAAATAGGAGCAATCCGTTGCCAACTTACTCTCTGCACGCACTCCTCATCGTCCCGGCACTTGCGCTTTGTCAGTTGCCGCCGACTATTCATGCGCAACAATCTCGCCCCGCCGCGCCACCCACAATCAGCATGACGCCCGTCAAGCCTGAATCAGTCGGCTTCTCATCAGACCGCCTCGAGCGCCTTCACGCTTTCATGAAGCAGACAGTCGATGACAAGCAGATCTCCGGCGTGGTCACGCTACTTGCCCGTCACGGAAAGCTTGTCGATTTCTGGAGCTACGGCCAACGCGATATTGCCAGCGGCGCGCCGATGACGAAGGACACAATCTTCCGCGACTTCTCAATGACCAAGCCCGTAACGGGCGTGGCCATGATGATTCTCTACGAGCAGGGCAAATGGCTGCCCAGCGACCCGATCGCCAAATACATTCCTGAGTTTGCGCACCTCAAGGTCTTTAACGGCGTCGGCGCAGACGGCAAGCCAATTCTTGTCGACCCGATCCACCCACCAACCATGGCAGAGCTCATGTCGCATACTGCCGGCTTCACCTATGGCTTCTTTGGCAATACGCCCGTCGACCGCATGTATCAGGATGTGAAGCCGCTCTCTGCCAAAAACTTACAGGAGTTCATCGACCGAATGTCGACGCTCCCCCTGCTCTTTCAGCCAGGCACCGGTTGGAACTACAGCATGTCAATGGACATCGAAGGCTACATCGTCGAAAAACTCTCAGGCCAATCGCTGCCAGATTTTATGCGCGACAATATCTACCGGCCGCTGGGAATGAAAGATGCCGGTTTTTTTGTTCCGGCAGAAAAGCGGAGCCGCTTTGTTACTGAATACATGACCGAAAAAGAGGGCAAATTGATTCCGAATATAAACGTCGGCGACTATTCGGCGCAGCCAGGCATGCCATCAGGCGGCGGCGGAATGGTCTCAACTGCTGAAGATTACTACCGTTTTGCGCAGATGCTCCTCAATGGCGGCGAACTTGATGGCCATCGAATCCTCTCACCAGCCACGGTAAAGCTGATGACCTCAAATCATCTCAGTCCCGAGCTGCTCGCGGGACACTTCGGCATCGGCAACGCGCAAATGCGTCCGGGCTTCGGTTATGGATTTAACGGCGCAGTTGAATTTGATCCGCAAACTGCAAATCTACCCGACGGCAAGGGCACCTACAACTGGGATGGCGCAGCCGGCACATGGTTCTGGGTCGATCCAACCAACGACGTTGTCTTTATCGGCATGATCCAGCAGGCGTATCCTTGGCCGCCCGTGGAGTATGAAAGCCGCGCGCTGGTCTACCAGGCGCTCGTGGATCCCGCGAAGTGACCTTTCCAAAACACGATCAAGGCGATTCGGTCACTCGCCTGCCGCAGCGGAGGGACCGCGAGGGAAGCGAAAGCTTCCCTCCGCACCGAAATCGCAAAATCAGAACAACTGCGGCGCAAACTCAACGAGATAATTGCGCCAGTTGAACCAGGTGTGCGCTCCAAGGCTCTCGGTAAACACCGGGTTGAAGCCATGCTTCTTCAGCACATCAACGGTCGATCGAGTGGTCGGCATTAGTCCATCGTCAACGCCGGTGCTGATCCATATCAGCTTTGTGCCTTTCTTAAGCGATGCGTCATCCAGATCGGCCTTATGCGCGGTCTCCCACTCTTCAATAGGTGTAGGCGCATCGGCCGCTGGCGGCGTGCCCGCGTTGGCCGCAGGCCGGCGCCGGCCAAACACGCCCGAACTGAATACGCCAATTTCAGAGAACTTGTCGAGATGCAGAAACGCGATGTCGAGAGTCTGGAATCCGCCCATCGACAGACCGGCAATCGCACGATGCTTGCGGTCGTTGATGGTGCGATAGTACTTCTCAACATAAGGCATAATGTCGGTCATAAATTCATCGGTAAACGGATTGAGAACCGGCGGTGCTGCCGGTGCGGGCGGCGGAGTGTTCGCCACTCCAGCCTGCACCGGTTGATGCCCGGCCGGCATCACCACAATCATCGGCTTTACCTTGCCGTCGGCAATCAGGTTGTCGAGAATGAATCCAGCCCGGCCGACCGAGCTCCACGCATCGTCGGTATCGAAGGCGCCATGAAGCAAATAAAATACCGGATACTTCTTGTCGCCTGCTTCATAGCCCGGCGGCGTGTAGATGTGCATGCGCCGCGTAGTCTTCAACACTTGCGAATAGTAGTAAACCGCGGCCACCGCGCCATGCGGCACATCGCGCGTATCCATCACGGGCGAGCCCGATACGGTAAACAGGCTCCAGACATTCAGATTCGAATCAGACAGGTGAGTATTTACCGGGTCGAGGGTCCGCACGCCGTCCACCGAAAACGCATAGCGGTATGCGCCCGCAGGCACCTGGGTCACGCTCGCCTGCCACACGCCATCGGCATTTTTCGCAAACACCGGACCGCCGGCTGGCACATTGGGCACCGTCACGGGAGTCGTCTCCCCGGCCAACGTGCCAGGACCATGTGCGGATATCAGGCCTGAAATGTCGCCCTCAATCAATGCGACATTTGCCGCGCTGGGCGCCAGAATGCGAAACGTAACGGTGCCATCCGCAGTAACTTCCGGCGAAACAACTTGAGGGCCCGTTCCACGGGAGGGCTGGCCCAGGGCCGCGATTGAGACGCAAAAAACCGTGAATGCGACAATCGCCGCAATTCTGCGTGACTTCATTGATAGTGCTCCTTATGTCGATGCGAATTCTATCACCGGCAACTTCTCTACTGCCGTGCACGCGTCACTGCCATTAAGGATGTCGGAGCAGGTTGCGTTATTCTCCCTTCGTGCCCATTCGCAGAGTAATTTGTGCTTCTCCGCTACCTGCACAAGGCGCGCTTGTTGCTTCGCCTCCCGGTACCGCGACCCATTTGCGCAGGCTGTTTCTGTCGATGCTGGCCGCTGTGCTGTGTTTTGCGGCTGGCGCGCAGACGAAGCAGTTGACCGCCGCATTCACTCCAACGCCAATCAAAGTTGATGCCCAGCCCATCGACGCATGGGCGAAAGCAACTCCGTCGAACATCGCCATCTGCATGGATCCGCCGCAGAAAGCCGAACGCAGCGACTGTGCCGCATCAGCAACTGTTCAGGCCTTGTGGAACGGCCCTGTGCTCTATCTTCTTTTCACCGTCGCCGACCCTGACATTTCGACTGCATCGCCCGCCGACACCAAGCGCTCAAGTGTACAGATCTACATCGACCAGTACGACGACAAATTCCCCAAATTCGAAGAGGACGACGGAACCATTCTCATAAGCGCCGCCGGTCAGCAAACCGGCAATCACACCAATGCCGACCTGCCCTACTATCCGACAGTTTGGGCTACGCACCTGATTTCCTCGGCCGCAGCGTATCGAAGTGATGCGGACGGCAAAAAGATCGGCTACACCGTTGAAGTCGCGTGGGCCATCGGCGATCGGCCGCTCCGCAACGGCACAAAGATCGGCATGGAGTTTGCGATTAACGCCGCATCCAGCGCCACCAACGATATTCAGTATCGCGTGCTGTGGAACAACGGAAAGAACAAAGGCACCGACGACAACTCCACCTGGGGCGATGTCGAACTCACCGGCTACACTCCGGCGACCCCGATGCCGCTCAATACATTTCTACTTGAACAGCGAATTCGCCAGGCCACGCCGTCAGACTCTTCAGCGATAGGTCTCGTGCGCGGCATCTGGAAGGACGAATCCCAAGTCGATCGCGCCCTTGCCACCGCGAAGAAGACCATGCAATCGCCAACCGCGAAAGCCCAAGCCGATGCAGCCACCACCGCGCTCACGCGCGCGCTTCGCGGCTTGCGTCGTACCGGCAAATATCCTGACCCGTTTGATCTCAAGGCCGTCAACACGCTGCCCGACCCTTTCACTTTCTTCAACGGCAAGAAGGTTCGCACGTCTGGTGACTGGGATCGACGTCGCTCCGAAATCATCTCGCTAGCCGAGTATTACGAGTTCGGTTCCATGCCCCCAGCGCCACACTCCGTCACAGCAATCTCCGCGCCCGGCACCGATCCCAAACTCCAATCGAACAACATCACCGTTACGGTTGAAGACAACGGCAAGACCGCATCATTCAAGCCGATTCTCTATCTGCCCAAATCCAGCACGCCGCCTTACCCGGTGATCGTCGAAGAGGATTTTTCCGCCTCGCCGCGCTTCGCTCCGCCCAACCCTGCCTATCTCGATGACGGTTACGCAATCCTAAGCGTGCCCACGTGGGACTCGGCGCGATTCAACGTCAGCGGAATTGCCAGCGACGACGGCAACCACACCGGCGCATTCTTCACGCTCTACCCTTACAAACTCGATGCAGCCGGCGACGACCGCGGCGTGCTGCTGGCCTGGGCGTGGGGCGCAAGCCGCTCCGTTGACGCACTGGAATACCTCGTGGCCCACGATCCGGCATACGCGCACCTCATCGACACGAAAAAGCTGGTAGTCACGGGCTTCTCGCGCTGGGGCAAGGCGGCGCTGCTCGCCGGCATGCTCGACCAGCGATTTCTTGTAACCGCGCCCGGAGGCTCGGGCAGCGGAGGCGCAGCGCCCTACCGTTACGATTCCTTCGGCAATCGGCCCTTTCGCAGCGAACCGTTCGGCAATGTTTATCCATGGGGAAAATCACCGGGCTCTGAGGCGATGGCCGATCACGTCCGCCATCAAACGCACAATTCGAACGAAATGATCCGCCGTTTCCTCAACGATCCCGATCCAACGTCGGTTGAGCCGCGCATGTACCTCACCAACACGTGGGGCTATGGTGATCGCCTGCCTTACGACCATCACGAAGAGATCGCAGCTATTGCGCCGCGCGCTGTCTTCATCGAGAACACCAACGACGACTACGCCGACAACGCCGAAGGCGACTCCATCGGCTACGAAGGCGCGAAACCGGTGTATGCGTTTCTAGGCGCAGAACAGAATCTCGCGCTCGATCTCTACATGGGCGGCGGCGGCCACTCGCTCAAAAAGTCGCAAGCCGAGAACCTCGTCCGATTCGCCGACATGGTGCTCTTCAACAAGCCGCTCGCGCCCGACGTGAAAACGCATCTCGCCACTGACCCATATCTCAACGCCGGAACCTACGACAAGTATTACGGCGGCTTGAAGACAATGATGCCGTGGGCTTCATCCATTAGCGCGCAGCAATCCGCAAGTCCCATCGCCACGCCCGCTCCCGATCTCCTAGCTAAACTAACCACCGACTTCGATCGCCTGTCGCCGCAAACCATCCGCCCAGCCGATGGCTACATCCACCATCCTTTTCTCGTTCCCGCCGGCTACTACCCGCAAATGTGGGATTGGGATGGTTTTTTCATCGGCTCGCACTGGGCCAACCAGAACGCAGCCAACGCGAAATACCTCCGCGATTGGGTGATAAGTTTCGCCTCGTCTGCAGACGACACCGGTTACGTTGCCGGATGCATCACGCCCAAAGGTCCGCGGCCGCTCTTCGGCAAATTCGCCATGAAGCCGTTTCTCGCGCAGGGCGCGGTGCTCGCCGCCAACAAACTGGACAGCTACGAGTGGATACGCCCCGTCTGGCCATCGATGCAGCGCATCCTTGCCTACCGGCGCCAAACGCAGTTCGACGCAAAGTGGAACCTCTGGTTCTGGGATAACGCCCTGCAGTCCGGCGCCGACAACAGCCCCGCGCTCACCAACGATCCCAACGATCGCAGCGCCATCCTCGCCGTCGATGCCTCGGTCTGGGCCATGCGCGAGTATCAGGCCATGGCCGTCATCGCGCGGCATCTCGGCGACTCCGCCCTCGCCATTCAGTACGACCGTCAAGCTGCCCTCACGCGCAAAGCCATCCTCACCCATCTCTGGCGCAGCGACAAGGCACTTTTTCTCAACCGCCGCCGCTCGACCGGCGCGTGGATGCCGTCGATCACGTGGTCGAGTTTCGTCCCCCTCGCCTTCGGGCTTTTGCCCCAGGCCGAAGGCGCGCGCATCATCCGCCGTCACCTGCTCAATACCGCCGAGATGCAATCCCCATACGGCTTCCGCAGCGTTGCCAAAAATGACCCCGTCTACAACAACGACGCCATCATCGATCCCTACTCCAACTGGCGCGGCCCCATCTGGATCAACGCCAACTACCTCGACTGGCTTGCCCTGCGCCATTACGGATTCAACGCCGAAGCCAAGCGTCTGGCCGGCTCGCTAGCCACTATCCTCCATCAAGACATTGCGCAGTGGGGCTCCATGCACGAGGACTACGACGCCGAAACCGGTCTCGGCCTCGCGCCCACTCCGGCGCAATCTCCCAACGGCAAATTCGCCGGCTTCGTAGGTTGGAACATGCTCGCCCAGGACATGCTCCAATGCGAAGAAACGGGAAGCCACTGCATGACCATGGCCCTTGAGCCGTAGCTCCCAATTTCTAACCCGCTCGCCAAGAGGAGTGGTACCGCCGGTCTCCTGACCGGTTGTACTGAGGACCTCCCGGTCCTCGGAAACGTCAAGAATCCTTGAATTTTCCGTCCCGCTCTCCTTGACAATCTAGGAGAACCGTCATATCCTCCTCCTAGATTAACTAGGGAAGCGGCAGACTAACTCGGAAAAGCGCCTGAATCGGAGACGCCACCACATGGCCCCAGACAAACAAAGCGACATCCTGCAGGGAACCCTCGACCTGCTAATCCTCAAGGCCGTTTCGCTCGGACCCCTGCACGGCTACGGCGTCCTGCTCCGCATTCAGCAAATCTCCAGCGAAGAGCTGGTCATTCTGCAGGGCTCGCTTTATCCGGCGCTTTACCGGCTTGAGCATCAGGGAGCCATCGCCAGCGAGTGGGGCGAAAGCGAAAACAACCGCCGCGCCAAGTACTACCACCTCACCGACCTGGGCCGCGCACGCCTCGGCGAAGAAACCGAAAAGTGGCAGCGCATGTCGGGCATCATCAACGGCATTCTGAGCGCCACCCCGGAGCAAATATGACGCCTGCCAAATCCCATTTCCTGCGAAAAAAAGCTGAGCTCGCTTCCTGGTTTCGCGCCCTCACTCATCGCAGCCGCGTCGAGTCCGACATGGAAGCCGAGCTAGCCGACCATCTCGAGCGGCTGACTGCCGACCTCGTCGGCGCCGGCCACTCACCCCAGGAAGCAGCTCGCCGCGCACGCGTCGCACTCGGCCCCGCGCTCAAAACCAAAGAAGATATGCGCGCTTCGCTCGGCCTGCGCTGGTTCGACGAGCTGGCCGCCGATCTGCGTTTCGCGGTGCGCATACTGCGCAAGAGTCCTGGGTTTACCGCAATTGCCGCTGTGTCTTTGGCGCTGGCTATCGGCGCAAACACGGCCATCTTCTCTCTCACCAAGAGTCTTCTTTACGACCGTCTCGGCGTTCCTCACTCTGAGCAGTTGCGTCTACTTCAATGGATCGGCGACGACAACAACGCCGTGCATGACATGTGGGGCGATTTCGATCGGGCGCCTGGCGGAGGCATGCTGGGCGCTATCTTCTCTTATCCGGTTTACCAGCAACTGCGCGATCACAACCAGGTGATGTCCGGTTTGCTCGGATACAACGAAGACAGCATGAACGCCACCGTCAACGGCACCGCGCGGCGGGCTAACGTGGCAATGGTGACGGGTAATTATTTTGCGGTTCTTGACACGCGGCCGCAGTTGGGGCGAAACCTCGAACCTTCCGACGACCATGTTGGAAGCGTGAACCCGGTCGCAGTCATCAGCGACGGCCTTTGGGAACGCGGCTTCGGCCGATCGCCGTCGGCGCTGGGGCAGACCATCAATGTGAATCAATCCTTGTTCACCGTTGTCGGCGTGGCTCCGCGCGGCTTTACCGGAGCAAAAAACGTGCAGGCATCTCCCGATGTCTTCGTCCCATTGAGCATGCAGCCGCGTATCGATCCCAAGGGAGGCAGCGGCGGATTTCTTGACGATCCAACCATCTGGTGGGTCAATGTCACTGGCCGCATCAAGCCGGGAGTCACGGATGCGCAGGCCCTGGCGGATTTGAATGTGGAGTTGGCAGCGGCTACGCGTGGAACCATGACGGTGAAGGCCGGCGAAACGGTGCCGCGCCTGGTTCTAAGCGATGGAAGCCGAGGCCTGGGCATGGCCGCGCGCACCTTCAAGAAGCCGGTCTATGTCCTGCTGGCGCTTACCGGTCTGGTGTTGCTGCTGGCGTGCGCCAACATAGCCAACCTCATGCTTTCGCGCAGCGCGCAGCGGCAACGCGAAATGAGCGTGCGATTGGCTCTCGGCGCGAGCCGCGGGCGCGTGCTCCGGCAACTGCTCACTGAGAGTCTTCTTATCGCCATCGTTGGCGGCGCCGGCGGATTGCTGATTGGCTACCTGGGCCGCAACTTAATTCCGGCACTGATGGCGAGTGCATGGGACCCGACCCGGCCCCAGGTCGCGATGGATTGGGGCGTCTTTGCATTTGCTACCGCGGTCACTCTGCTTACCGGCCTCGCATTCGGCCTCGCGCCCGCGTGGCTGGCGGCGCGCAGCGAAGTCAGCAGCAGTCTGAAAGAGAGCGCGCAAACCACATCGCGCCGTCGCAATGGACTCGGCGGAAAAACTATCGTCGCTTTTCAGATTGCACTTTCAACGCTGCTGGTGGTTGGCGCGGGGTTATTTCTGCGCACGCTTTACGCGCTCGACTCAATCGATGTTGGCTTCAGTACCGATCATCTGATTCTCTTTCAGATCGCGCCTCCCGCACAGCGTTACGGCCATGGCAAAGACGCGCAACTGCACCAGCGTCTCGAACACGCATTCGCGGCTCTACCCGGCGTTCAAGGGGTTGCGCCGAGCTGGACAGCATACGTTGCCGACAACATGAACAACGACGACTTCATTCCCGAGGGCGAGCCCGACAAAGGCGATCACAGCGGCGCAGAGGACGTGAATCTGGTGGGCAATTCCTTCTTCCAAACCATGGGCATTCCCATCGTGAGTGGTCGCAACTTTGGCGCGCAAGATACGGCGACCTCACAGCCAGTGGCCATCATCAATCAGTCGCTGGCCAGGCTGCGATTTCACAACATGAACCCGGTGGGCAAGCGATTTCAGACTGCGGACGACGCGCACCCGGGGGCGCTGCTGTGGGTGCAGATTGTGGGCGTTTGCAAAGATACGCGCTACGCCACTCTCCGCGATCCTGCGCCGCCGCAGTTTCTAATGCCCTATGTCCAGCAGCCGCATGTGGGCGGAATGACCTACGCGATTCGCACCCGGCTCTCACCGGACCAAATTGTGCCCGAACTGCGGCGCGTTGTTGAAAGCGAAGACCGCGATTTGCCCATCATCGACATCCGCACACAGAAGCAGCAGATCGATGCCACCCTGCAGATCGAACGCACCTTTGCCGCGCTGACTTCGGGTTTCGGCTTATTGGCGCTGGCGCTGGCTTGCGTTGGCATCTACGGCATCATGGCGTACACGGTGGCCAATCGCCGCAACGAGATTGGCATTCGCCTTGCACTCGGCGCACAACCCGGACAGGTGCGCGGAATGATTTTGCGTGAAAGCACTTGGCTGGCGATTGTGGGCATTATTGCTGGCACAGGCGCAGCGCTCGCGCTTACGCGGCTGGTCAAGTCGATGCTTTACGGGATACAGCCGTGGGATCCGGCCACAATCATAGGCGGTGTTCTAATTCTGCTGGCAGTAGCCCTGGCCGCAAGTTGGATTCCCGCCCGCCGCGCCGCCGGTGTGCAGCCGATGGAGGCCCTGAGGCACGAGTGAGTGGCGGTGTCGTTGACGTTTATCTGTGGATGCTTTTTGCTCAGTCAAGTACCGGAAGCGTAGGCATTGCGCCCTGAGCTTTGGCCTCATCCACCACCGCGTCGAGATTCGCGAGCACTTCATCGACAGTCATGGTGTAAACCTCGCGGCGCGCATCGTAGCCCTCTTCGATGAGCTGCTTCAGGTAGCGGCCCGCGATCTGCGCGGCGAGCTGGTCGGTAATCACCTTGCCGGAGCGCTTCTTTTGCTCAACCCATGCGATAGAGGGCAGCGCGATCCACATCGGACGGCCGTTCACGTCAAAACGAACATCAACCGCGTCAGCGTGGCGCGTGGCAATGGCCACCATGTTGGCCTTCCAGCGGCAGTGGATGTCTTCTCCACTCCAGCGATCGGCGACATGAAAATCTTCGTACATGTGTCTAGGGTAGCAGGGCAGCAGGGAGGGTGGGAACAACGGAGCGAAGGAACGGCAGGGCAGTCGCATTTGAAGTTCAATGCCAGACGAACGCCTCAAATTGCCGAAATGACTCCATCGAAGCGAGCACTGTAACAGGGCATGACTTTAGTCGTGCCTAAAAACGCTATCAAATAGAACTCGGGCTTTAGCCCCTGCCATTTTTCAAACTACGCCTGATCGCCATTTCGACCTTCATTCCTGCTTCGGACGCAGCTTACTCCCAAATCTCAACGCAAGTTATTTGAAATGCGTTTGCCCTGGTGAGGCTTGGCCAATTGGCTAAACGCCGTTGCCCACTGGTAAACTAGATGGGTTGCAGTCGCAGTACCTCAGTCAGTTTGGTCCAGCCGGATTCGGCCCCGCCTGCAAGTCAATCAGCGAAGGAATTAGGGAACAAGTGGATACACAAACTCGTCACGCCTTAAAGCAAGACAAATTCGCCCGTGCGGCTGTAACAAGCGCAAGCTGGCTGGGAGAGAATAGCTCCCAGGTTCTACGGTGGATCATCAGCACCGTAGTCGCGCTGGTTTTGGTGGTCTCAGGATTCGTCTATTGGAACATGCGCACCTCTGCCGCCAACCAGGCGCTAGGTAGCGCCCTGGATGTCTACATGGAGCCACTCGCGACGCCCGGCGTACCCGATTCTGGCACCTACACAACCACCACCGCCCGCGCCACCGAGGCGAATCGAGAGTTTGTAGCCATTGCTCAAGACTTCGGCAGCTTGCCTGAAGCTTCAAGGGCGCATTACTTCGCGGGCATCACCTATATGGATATGGGCAAGAACGGCCCCGCGGAGACCGAGCTGAAGTCAGCATCCGGAGCCTGGGACCGGAACGTTTCAAACCTGGCCAAGCTGGCCCTCGCCGGACTTTACCACCAGACCGGCCGCGACACCGATGCCGTCAGTCTTTATAACGAACTGGTAGCCAAGCCGTCGGTCACCGTTTCTGCAGCCGCAGCCCAGCTTGATCTTGCCGATCTATACGTTGCCGAGGGCAAGCGGGACCAGGCCAAGGCGATCTGGGGAAAGATCAAAGACACCCAGAAAGACAGCGCCGCCGCGTCGATCGCCGAGCAAAAACTTTCCGGCAAAGGTCAATAGACGAGCATTTCGACCCGCGCCTGCGTCTGGTGATTGATGAGCACCAGTCAGGCCATTTGCGCAGGATGGATGGAATTTGAACACACCGCCCCGGCCGATGCGGTTCGCCAGCAGGCGGATGAGGCGGCCCTCGCAGCGCTGGTTAACCAGTACGCCGGCGCCCTCTACCGCGTAGCATTCTCAGTTTTGCGCAATGCATCTGACGCCGAAGATGCAGTGCAGGAGGCCTTTCTGCGCGTACTACGCCACCGC
>Ga0265338_10006246_pt1 | contig 15252 bp, 14 predicted proteins | sample 42126metaG_FD_193579 | JGI IMG/M metagenome (GOLD analysis project Ga0265338, IMG submission 193579) | Rhizosphere microbial communities from Carex aquatilis grown in University of Washington, Seatle, WA, United States - 4-21-26 metaG | ecosystem: Host-associated > Plants > Roots > Rhizosphere... | reverse complement strand
CGCTTCCACCAGCACGTCCACTCGCTTCTCCCGGGCCGGACGCCCTGCGAACACCAGCACGCGGTGGCGGGGGGTCAGCCCCAGGCGCCGGCGCAGGCCTATCGGGTCCGCGCCATCCGGCCGGAATGTCTCGACGTCGACGCCCAGCGGCAGCGCCAGCGGATCGTCCACACCAGCGTCCGCCAGGCGCTCGGCGATGAAGCGGCTCGGCGCCACGGCGCGGTCGAACCGGCGATAGATTTCGCCCCAGTGCCGACGCACCGGCTTTTCCGCCCACTCGCCGATGTGCAGCGCCGCCAGGGCGCCAAGGTCGGTGTGGCAGAAGCCGATCACCGGCGCGCCCAGCGCCTCGCCGGCCTTCAGCGCCGCCAGACCCGGCGTGTACGGATCGCCCGCCTCGATCAGGGTCGGGCGTTCGCGCATCAGCCGTTTCATCCACTGGGTCTTGCCCACCGGCCAGCGGTATCCGTCCCCGAACGGCAGCGGCGCCGCGTAGACCGAAAGCCGTCCGGCCCCGTCGTAAGCGTGGCGGCTGCCTGGCACGACAAGCGTATGGCGGATGTGCGGGCGGGCTTTGGCGAACCAGCCGCGCTTGGCAGTAAGGTAGCGTTTCACGCCGCCGCTTTTCGGCGCGTAAAGCATGGTGGTGTCGACCAGTTTCGGGCTGGCGTCGAAATGGGTGCGGGCGAAAAACGGCGCCCGCGACGAAGCCCAGTCGACGACGCTCCTGCCTAGCACAGGTCGCACCTCCCGCCGCTCCACCGTGCCCCGGCCAAGTGACCCTTCCGGGTCAAAACCGGTTCAACCATGTTTAGCTCCCTTTCGCCCGCGCTCTTGTCAAGTCAAGGGCCGCTGGCCCACGCGTTGTCAGCCGAAGGTCGCCCGCGTATCGGACGATCATGTCTCGATTCCTCTTCGCCACCTGGGAAGGCGGCGGCCACGTTCAGCCGCTGGTGATGGTCGCCCGTGGACTGATGGATCGCGGGCACCAGGTGCTGGTGCTGAGCGACGCTGTGAACGCCAGCGACGCGGCGGCCTTTGGCGTGCCGTTCCAGCCCTGGCGCCGCGCGCCTTCACGCACCGACCGCTCGCCCAATAGCGATCCGGTCAAGGACTGGCTGGCCAAGACCCCGCTGGAGATGATCGAGCGGCTTTGCCACCACCTGATTTGCGGTCCGGCGGGACTCTACGGCGCGGACACGGTCGAGGTGATCGACGCGTGGCGGCCGGACGTCGTCGTCTGCCACGAGTTAGTGTTCGGCGTGATGGCCGCGGCGGAGGCGAAGGGGGTGAAACTGGCGGTGTTCGCCGCCAACGTCTGGTCGCTGCCCACCCTGGAGGGCGCGCCGCCGTTCGGTGGGGGCCTGCCGCCGCCGCGCACCGACTTCGACTTCGATCTCTACGCCCGCCTGCGCGCCGCCACTCGGCAGGGGTTTCAGGTTGGGCTGCCGGCTCTGAACACGGCGCGGGCCAGCCTCGGGCTCGCGCCGCTGACCGATCTCTTCGATCAGCTCACCCCCGCCGGACGCATCCTGCTGGCCACCAGTCGCGCCTTCGACTTCGATCTGACCCCGCCCGAGCCGTTCCGCTACGTCGGACCGTACATGGCCGACCCGGAGTGGACCGAGGCCTGGACGCCGCCGTGGCCGGCCTCCGACACCCGGCCGCTGGCGCTGGTCTCGTTCTCCACCATGTACCAGGGCCAGGAGCCGGCGCTGCGCCGGGTGATCGAGGCGCTGGGCGGGCTGGCGGTGCGCGCGGTCGTCACCCTCGGCCCCAGTCTCGCGCCCGACGACTTCGCCGCGCCCTCCAACGTGGCGGTTTCCGCCCGCGCGCCGCACGGCCGCATCCTGCCCCTGGCCTCGCTCATCATCACCCACGCCGGCCACGCGTCGGCGCTGCGGCCGTTGATGGCGGGCCTGCCGCTGGTCTGCCTGCCGCTGGGCCGCGACCAACCGGACAACGCCCAGCGCGTCGCCGAGCACGGAGCGGGCATTCGCCTGCTGCCCGATGCGTCGCCCGCCGAGATCGCTACCGCGGTGAGCAAGGTGCTCGGCGACCCCAGTTATGGGGCCGCCGCCGAATCGCTCGGCCAGCGGATATCCGCCGACGCGGCCAGCCGAAGCGCAGACCAGGAACTCATCGCCCTAGCCGAGGAGACGCCATGATCAAGCTCACCTTCGCCCTCGTTCGCCTGCCGCAGCTCAGCCGCGAAGAATTCCAAACCTACTGGTTCGAAAAGCATGCGCCGCTGGTGGCCAGCGTGAAGGACGTGCTGCGCATCCGCCGCTACGTGCAGCTGCACAGCCTGCCGCCCGAACTCTCCGAGCCCCTGCGAACCGCCCGTGCCGGCCCGGAAGGCTTCGACGGTGTCGCCCAGCTCTGGTGGGACTCGTTCGAGGACATGGCCCAGACGCCCGAAGCCGCCGAAGCCGGCCGGCTGCTGCTGGAGGACGAGCGCAAGTTCATCGACCTGCCGAAATCGCCGCTGTGGTGGGGCGAGGAAAAGGTTGTCTTCTGAGGCTCTTTTGCGCTGCGCCTACCAATAACTGATATTGATCAGGCTGGTGCAAGAGCGCGAGGCGAAGTTAGCCGCCCTTGACGCTGCGATCGCACGAGGCGTTGCCGACGCCCGCGCAGGCCGGGTGAAACCGCTGGACGAAGTGTTCGATCGGCTGGAGGCGAAATACAAGACGGCAAAGTGAGGGTTGTCCTCACACATCAAGCCGAGAAGGATCTCGAGGAGATCGACGCGTGGGTCGCGCGCGAAAATCCGCGTAGGGCGGCGGAGTTCCTGCGTGAGCTTCGTGTGAGCTGTCGTTGTCTGTCGGACAATCCCGAACGCTTCCAGCTCGTAGATCGCCACAAGAGCGAATCCATCAGGCGACGGGTGCACGGCGCCTACTGGATCGAGGGCGATCAGGTCACAATTCTGCGAGTTCTACACGGCGCGAGAGACTACGAGCCACTGCTCTTCCCAGGCGACCACCCCGCGTAGCTACCCCGCCCCCAGCGCCAGCGCCACGCGGTAGGTGATGAAGGCGGCCACGTAGGCGAGACCCGTCATGTAGGCGAAGAGGATCGCGGGCCACTTCCAGGAATTGGTCTCGCGCTTCACCACGCCCAGGGTCGAGGCGCACTGCGGGGCGAAGACGTACCAGGCCAGGAAGGCCAGGGCCGAGGCGAGGCTCCAGTGGCTGGCGAGGGTCGTTGCCAGTGCGGCGGTATTGTCGCCGCCCGACACCGCATAGACCGTGCCCAGGGCGCCCACGGCGACTTCTCGGGCCGCCATGCCGGGGATCAGGGCGACGCTCATCTGCCAGGAGAAGCCGATGGGGGCGAGCAGCGGCTGCAGGGCGTGGCCAATGATGCCGGCGAAGCTGTAGTCGATGGCCGGGCCAGTGGACCCCGCCGGCGCCAGCGGCACCTTGGCCAGCGCCCAGACGATCACCATCATCGAGAGGATGATGGTGCCGGCCCGCCGCAGGAAGATCTCGCCGCGCTGGATGACGCTGCGCAGCACATTCCACGGGTCGGGGACCTTGTAGGCTGGCAGCTCCATCAGGAACGGCTCCGAGGCGCCGCGCCAGAAGATCTTGCGGATCACGAAGGCCACGGCCAGGGCGCTGGTGATGCCGGTGGCGTAGAGCCCGAGCATCACCAGCCCGCGCTCGCTGATCCAGCCGCCGACCTTATGGTCTGGGATGAAGGCCGAGATGATCAGGGTGTAGACCGGAATGCGCGCCGAGCAGGTGGTGAGCGGGGCGACCAGGATGGTGGTCAGCCGATCGCGCTTCTGGTCGATCACCCGCGTCGCCATGATGCCGGGGATGGCGCAGGCGTGGGATGACAGCAGCGGGATGAAGGCGCGCCCGTGCAGGCCGGCGCCACCCATGATCTTGTCCATCAGGAAAGCGGCGCGGGCCATGTAGCCCACGTCCTCCAGCACGATGATGAAGAAGAACAGCACCAGGATCTGCGGCAGGAAGACGATGACGCTGCCGACGCCGGAGATGAGCCCGTCGCACAGGAAGCTTTTCAGCAGCCCGTCCGGCAGCACCTGCCCCACCAGCGCCGCCAGCCAAGTGAACCCGTCGGTGATCAGATCGCTCACTGGCCCGGTGCAGAGGAACACCGCCTGGAACATCACGAACATCAGCACCAGCAGGATCACCAGGCCGCCGAGCGGGTTCAGCAGCACGTCGTCGAGCTTGCCGGTCCAGGTGTCGGGCCGCTTGGGTGGTTTGACGTGGGCCTTGATCAGCCGCTCGGTGTCGCGATTGAGGCCCCGCAGCTCGGCGCTGGACGGCTCGTGCCAGGTCGAAATGACGGGCTTGGCGGAGGCGGCGGCCGTCTGCACCGCGGCGATCAGGGTATCGATGCCGCGCCGGCGCGTGGCGACGGTGGCGACGATCGGGACCCCGAGATCGCGCGACAGGCCCTCGACGTCGATGTCCAGGCCCTGGCGCTGGGCGATGTCGATCATGTTCAGCGCCAGCACCAGCGGTCGGCCGGTGGCCTTCAGCTCCAGAGCCAGGCGCAGCGCCAGCCGCAGCGAGGTGGCGTCGGCGACGGCGACGATGACGTCGGGCTGCGCCTCGCCGGCCAGCTTGCCCAGCACGGCGTCGCGCGTGATCGCCTCGTCGGGGCTGCGGGCGCGCAGCGAATAGGTGCCGGGCAAGTCGAGAATAGCCAAGCGCTGGCCGTCCGGCGCGGTTAGCGAACCCTCTTTGCGCTCCACGGTGACGCCGGCGTAGTTGGCCACCTTCTGCCGCGCGCCGGTGAGGGCGTTGAACAATGCGGTCTTGCCACAATTGGGCACGCCCGCCAGGGCCACGCGGAGCGAGCGGTTGGCGGACTTGGCGGCGGGTTCGAGGGCGAGGTCGGCGGCGCTCACGAGTCGGACTGACGCACCAGCACAGCCCGGGCTTCGCGCCGGCGCAGGGCCACAGTGCGGTCGGCGAGTTTCACCGCGATGGGATCGCGCCCGAACAGGCCCTCCTGGACGATGGCGACCGGCGCGCCCTCGACGAAGCCCATCTCGATCAGCCGCCGCTCGATCTCCGCGGCTTCCAGGCCGCCGGAGCTCTGGCCCGCGTGCACGGCGACGATAGCGCCGGCGAAGCCCTTGCGGCCGTCCGAGAGCGGCACGCCGAGGGTCGCCTGGTCTGCGGTCGGGACGTCGAGGTCACTGAAACGGCGCACGGGGGGACTCTCTAATCGCGAACGATTATCAATATCAGAACACCGCGCTCAGAAGCAATGCGGCGATTGCGCCGTCGCCCGCGACTACCAGACGTAGGGCGCGAGTCGGGTTCGCACCTTGCCGCGATAAGCGTCGTAGCCGGGCAGATTGGCGGCCAGGAAGTCCTCCTCGCGCAGCAGCCGCCAGGCCAGCACCGGCACGATCAGCGCCCCGGGAACAAGGCCCCACCACGACCCCAGCCCCAGCGGCATGCCGACAAACATCAGCAGCGCGCCGGCATACATCGGGTGACGCACGATGGCGTAGGGACCGGTCTCGATCACCGTCTGGTTCTGGGCGATCTCGATCGTGCCGGAGGTGAAGGTGTTGGCGCGAAACGTCAGGAAGACGATGAGAAAGCCCAGCGCGGTCAGCGCATCTCCGACGATCTCCAGCCCCACGGGCACGTGCGACCAGCCGAAGCGTCGATCCAGGCCAGGAACCGCGATGGTGGCGAGGAACACGATGCCGGCGAAGGCCTGCACCACATTCTGCATCGGGTCGGATTCGGCGCCTGGCCCCGCCTTCACCCTCCGTTCCAGCAAAGCCTTGTCGTGGCCCCAGAGCCAAACGGTGATCAGGCCCGAGCAGCCGGCGAAGACACCAAGCAGCGCCCACCCTTCCCAGAGCCGCAACGTTCCGGCCGCGCCGAAGATCACGGCGCCCATGACCGCGAACAGGAAGACGAAGCCGGCAATGGTCCGGATCAGCAGAGCCATGGACGTGGATCGTCGCCTTTTTGGGCCCGTTGTCCAGCCGAGGCGGGCCGTCGGCGCACGATGGATGCTGGTGGCTGGCGCCGATTTCGCTCTGGTCGAGCTCTGAAAGGACCTCTAGACGCCTTCAATCGCACCCATGGTCTTCAGGCCCGTGACAGCATCCCAGACCGCCGCCAAGCCCACGCGCCACCCGATGGCGCTGCTTCTGCAGATTCGCACGATCCACACCTGGGTGGGGCTGCTGATCGCGCCGACGGTGCTGTTCATGGCCGCTACCGGCATCCTGCAAATCTACAATCTGCACGAGGCGCACGGCGCCTACACGCCACCGACGATTCTGGTCGAGCTCGGCAGTCTGCATAAGGATCAGGTGTTCCGCGCCGAGAAGCACGGCCCGCCCCCCGGCGCCGCGACCGAGCCCGCCAAGCCAGCTGCCGCCGCGCCAAAGAGCGACGCCAGCGCGCACCCGCACGGTCCTAAGCTCGCCACGGTGGCGCTGAAGGCGTTCCTGGCCATCATCGCGCTGGGCCTGATCGGCTCGACCTGCGCCGGCGTCTGGATGGCGATGCAGCAGCGCGGACGCCGCGGCCTCTACCTGACTCTGCTTGTCATCGGAACGCTCATCCCCGCCGCGCTGGCCGCGCTCAGCGCCTGAGCTCTATCCCGGCCTGAAGCGCTTCGACGCCGGAAAGCCTTTCGGGACCAACCGTCCAGCGCCCGCGCGACGCCCCAGCCAATCGCGCCAGTCGGCCCATGCGCGCTGTCGGCCGTCGGCGGTGGTCCAGGCGGCGCCCTCGTCGGCCTTGAACACCAGACCGTCGCGCAGGCCGCCTTCGCGGTAGCTCTGCAGCTTCACGCCCTTGCCGCGCGGCATCTCCGGCAGCTCCGCCACGGCGAAGATCAGCGCCTTGCCGTTGTCGCCCAGCACGGCGAGGTGATCGCCGTCGGCCGGAAGGCAGAAGGCGGCGCCGGCGTCATCGACGTTCAACACCTGCTTGCCGGCCCGGCGCATGGCCACCGCTTCGTCCTCCGGCAGCACGAAGCCGTAGCCCGCCTTCGACGCCAGCACCCGCTTGCCGCCGGCTCGGAACGCGAACAGCGCCAGGATGCTGACCCGGTCATCGAGATCCAGCATCAGCCGCAGCGGCTCGCCCTGCCCCCGCGCCGACGGCAGCTTGTCGCCGGCCAGCGTGAAGAAGCGCCCATCCGAGGCGAACAGCAGCAGCTTGTCAGTGGTCTCGGCCGGCACCAGGAAGGCCAGGCTGTCGCCTTCCTTGAACTTCAGCTCGCTGGGATCGTCGATGCGGCCGCGGGCGGCGCGGATCCAGCCGCGCTCGGACAGGATCACTGTGATCGGCTCGCGGGCCACCAAAGCCTCGGCGGCCGCGGCGACGTCGATGGTCGGCGCGGTGTCGAAGGTGGAGAAGCCCATGACACCGGTCGGACGTTGATGGTCGCGGGGATGCGGCTTGCTGAGCACCGCGCGCACATCGCGCAGACCGGCGGCGATCAGCTTCCACTGGGCGCGATCGGAGTCGAGCATGCCCTGGATGCCGTCCCGCTCTTCGGCCAGATCCGCGTGCTCGCGACGCAGCTCCATTTCCTCGAGCTTGGCCAGCTGGCGCAGGCGGGTGTTGAGGATGGCGTCGGCCTGGACGTCGTCGATCTCGAACGTGGCCATCAGCTTGGCCTTGGGCTCGTCCTCAAAGCGGACGATGCGGATCACCTCGTCGAGATTGAGAAAGACAATCAGCAGGCCGGCCAGGATGTGCAGGCGCTGTTCGATCTTGCCGAGGCGGAAGCGAGCGCGACGCACCAGCACGTCGCGGCGGTGATCGAGGAAGGCGAGCAGCGCCTCCTTCAGCCCCATCACCTTCGGCGCGCCATTGGCGCCCAGCACGTTCATGTTGATCGAGAAGCGCGACTCCAGGTCGGAGAGCTTGAACAGGCTCTCCATCAGCAGTTCCGGCTCGACATTGCGGGCGCGGGGCTCGATGACCAGGCGGATGTCCTCGGCCGACTCGTCGTTCACGTCGCCCAGCAGCGGCGCCTTCTTGGCCTCGATCAGGCCGGCCAGCTGCTCGACCAGGTCAGCCTTCTTCACATAGTAGGGAATCTCGGTGACGACGATGCGCCAGGCGCCGCGGCCGGTGTCCTCCTTGAACCAGCGGGCGCGGGTGCGCACCCCGCCGCGGCCGGTCTCGTAGGCCTCCAGCAGCGAAGCCTGCGACTCGACAATGACGCCGCCGGTGGGGAAGTCTGGCCCCGGCACGCACGTCATCAGGTCGGCCGTCGTGGCCTCTGGTTTGTCGAGCAGCAGCAGGCAGGCGTCGATCAGCTCGGCGGCGTTGTGCGGCGGGATGGAGGTGGCCATGCCGACGGCGATGCCGGTCGAGCCGTTGGCCAGCAGGTTGGGGAATCCGGCCGGGAGGACGACCGGTTCTTCCTCCTCGCCATCGTAAGTGGCGCGGAAATCGACGGCGTCCTCGTCGATGCCATCCAGCAGCAACTGCGCGGCGTCGGTGAGCTTGCACTCGGTGTAGCGCATGGCAGCGGCGTTATCGCCGTCGATGTTGCCGAAGTTGCCCTGCCCATCGATCAGCGGATAACGCTGGGCGAAGTCTTGGGCCAGGCGAACCAGGGCGTCGTAGACCGCCACGTCGCCGTGCGGGTGATACTTGCCGATCACGTCGCCGACCACGCGGGCCGATTTCTTGGCTGACGACTCCGGGTCCAGCCGCAGCAGCCGCATGGCGTAGAGCAGCCGCCGGTGCACCGGCTTCAGCCCGTCCCGGACATCCGGCAGAGCCCGCATGGTGATGGTGGAGAGTGCATAGGCGAGGTAGCGCCGCGACAGCGCCTCGGTCAGCGGCTCGTCGAGAATGCGGCCGCCATCAGCCGGCGGAAGCGGGGCGTCGTCCATGGCCCCGGATCGCCTGACTCAGGGGTTCTGTCCAGGGCGCACGGCGGCGCGCCACGTTGGGGCCGGTTTTTCGCCACAATTTCGCCTTGACAGTTAACATGCCAAATTGACATGTGAATTGTCATGACCACCTGGCAGCCCGATTTATCGCCTGTAACCGGTCGGATTTCCCGGCTGCACTACCTGCTGAAGGCGGTAAACGACCGGCTGCACGCCGACCTCGGGATCAGCGCCGCGATGCGCGATATTCTGGTGGCTCTGGCCGCGTCGGGACCGCGAACGGTGCCGCAGATCGCGCTGGAACGCGCCGTGTCGCGCCAGCACATCCAGAGCGTGGTCAACGAGCTGCTGCTGGCCGGTTTGGCAGCGCCTCAGCGCAACCCCTCGCACCGCCGTTCAGCTCTGATCGCTCTGACCGACGAGGGCCGCACACGGCTGCGCCAGCTGCGGGACCGGGAGACCGAGTTGCTGGCGCAGACCGCGCCGGCGGTCTCCCAAGCCGACCTCGCGGCGATGGCGCGGCTGTTCGATCTGCTGGAGCGCGATCTGACCCGTCGCGTGGCGGAGATCGCCTCGGACCGCTAGGTGAGCATCTTGAAGGCGACGAGGGCTAGAACCACCGCCAGGATCGGCCGCAGGACCCCGTCCGAGGTGCGCGCGGCTAGCAGGCTGCCAACGATGATGCCGGTGATCGAGCCGGTTAGCAGCGACACCAGCATCTTCAGGTCTACCGAGCCCATCATCCAGTGACCCAGGCCGGCGATCAGCGTCAGCGGCACGGCGTGGGCGATGTCCGAGCCCACCAGCTTGGCGGTCTCGGTCTTCGGATAAAGGATCAGCAGCACGGTCATGCCAAGCGCGCCGGCTCCGACGGACGTCAGCGACACCAGCACGCCCAGCACGACGCCCAGCAGGATGGTGATGAGCGTCGCCTGACGCGCCCCGAAGTCCCCAGTGCGGGCCAGGACGAACTTGACGATGGTTTGTCGGAACAGCACAGCCACCGCGGTGACCGCCAGCGCCCAGCCTAGCGCCAGGGTGATCAGGGCGTTGGCGCTGGCCGCCTGCTTGTGCTGCGAGAGGAACCACAGCGTCAGCGCCGTGGCCGGCACACTGCCCAGCGCCAGGCGTCCGACGATGCTCCACTGCACCGTGCGCTTGTAGCCGTGCACGCCGGTGCCGACGGTCTTGGTGGCCGCCGCGTAGAGCAGGTCCGTACCGACCGCCGTGGTGGGATGCACGCCGAACACCAGCACCAGCAGCGGCGTCATCAGCGAGCCGCCGCCGACCCCGGTCAGCCCCACCAGCACCCCCACGACAAGCCCCGAAAGCACGTAGAGCGGCTTCAGGGTGGTCAGCAGGTCCATGGCGGGATCCTTCGTTCGTACGGCCCCTCGCTGGCCGAGAGCCGGGCGAGCGGCCAAACTCTCTCACGGCGAAGCTGGCGCTGCCAGTCCCGCTATACCTAGAAATTCTATAGGCTTTGATCGCTAAAGTCGGTCTGCCTCGGTGAGTCGATCCACCAGCCAGTGACGCGCCGGCGGCAGCGGGCAGTTCAGCGGCGAGAACACGAAGCGTTCGAGGAAGTGAGCAGTGAGGCTGAGGCCGGCGCCAATGTCGCCCGGCCCAAGCCCGCCCTGGGACGAAAGCATGAACGGCGGCAGGGTAAGCAACCGGTCTCGGTAGTCGGCGCCCGCCTCCGCGCTCACCGCCCGCCCGGTGCGCGGGCTGACGTAGACCAGGTTGTCCAGGGAGCCGGTGGCGGCGCATTTGGCAAGATCGAGACCAAAGCCGAGGTCCGCCAGCAGCCCCGCCTCGAAGCGCACATAGACGGCAGGCCAGATCTCCGGAACTTCCAGAGCGCTCAGCAGCGCCTCGAAGCCAAGATAGGCGCCCGGATGCGGCTCCCGTTCCGGCAAGGCGGCGGCGGCCACGGCGGCGGCCGCGGCGAGCCCGGCCAGCGCCAACGGATCGTCGAACAGAGCCGACGGCCCCTCCCCGGCCGGCTCCAACGCCCCGGACCCCAGTTGATCAGAGGTGCGGGCCCGATAGCGCAGCCCCACCTTGGCGCCGGCCTGCAGGAACGGCTTCATCTTGCGCGACGCCGCGCCGGCGACGTGGACGGCATACTTGCCATGCAGCCGCGTGATCAGCTCGACGATCGCCCCGGTCTCGCCGAACGGCCGCGCCGAGAGCACGAAAGCGTCGTCCTCGAATTCCATCGAGTCAGCCCTTGTCAGTCGTCGGGCCGGGATTCATGGGGCAAAGCCGCCACTAGCAACCGAGCCCTTGACGGGAAGAACCATCGATGGTGGTGTATCGCTGAGTTTGTCGCGATGATTGATCGGCGCGGGGGCGCGCGTGACCCATAATGAAGACTCTAACGGCGGCTCAGACGCGACGCGTGATCCGCATTCCCTCCTCGGCATGACGGCCAAGTGGCTGGTCCCTTCCGCGTCCATCCTGTTCCTCGCCTGGGGCTACATCATTCAGTCCGCCCAGGTGAGCCTACTGGGCATCGACGTCCAAGGCGACTTTCCCAACAGCTATTTCGTCGACGCCGCCGACTTTGTCCGCGACAGCGTCCTGCTGTTCTTGTCGCGATCGCTCTCGGGCGGGCCTTTCACCTTGCTTCACCACCCGGTTTTGCTCGTCTGTGCGTGTGGCCTCTTGGTCGCGACCGTCGTCGTCAACCTGACCCTGCGGACTTGGCCGGGCGCAATTCGACTGGCCCAGATCGCCTTGGCGGGCGTGGCGATCGCGAAGTTCCTGACGCTGGATGCGCCGCTGTTGCAGATCGAGGATTTGATCACCGCTTCAAGCGGTTCGGACTGGAGCCTCATTTCTGAGCCGCCGGCCCAGAAGTCGCAGACACCGGCGACAGCCTCTCAGAGTTTGACGCCTCCCGCGGCCGGAGCGCCGCCGACGAATTTCGAGGGCTTCATCCAAGGCGAGGCGGTGCAGATCTTCGCCGACATTCTGTGTAGCCGCACCGGCGCGGAGCATCCCTGTTCGACGAGCGAGATTTTGCGCGGCGTGAAGCTGCCCACTTTGACGAAAGAGCAGTGGCAAGACCGCCTCGAGGACGAGTTCATCTGCAACATCGTCGTCGGCATGATCCTGTTCGCAGGCGCGATTCTGATGTTGCGATCGGGCCGCCGCACAACGTCGACGAGCCTGCTTGCCTTGCTTGTGGCCGCCTACAGCCTGTCTATCCCCTACGCATACGGGAAACTGCTCAAGGACACGACGTTCGAACTGGGCAACCTTCGCGTGGGCTCAGATCTCATGACGGCCTACACCGATCCCAAGGACGGCATCGTCGACAAGGGTTCGTTGCCGTTGGCGCTCCTGGTCTCGCAGACCGCGCAGGGAGCGAACATGCTCACGCTGGTTCCGATGGACTGCGGGTCGACCGTTACCGGGCAGAACCCCCAACAGGCGGCGACCTACTTCATCTTCAACAGTGAACTGAAGTCCTTCGAACAGATTGCCAAGGTCGATGTCATCGAGTGGACCTATTCGAACAGCCAGCCATGCCCCGACGGATGAGAGTGGCGCTAACGGGGCCAGTCCTCGGCGCAATGCTGGCGGCCCTCACTAACGGCGTCGCACGGGCCGACCCTGGTATCGACATCGCGCCGTCCCAGAGCATAGCGACACTCACGCAGGACGGCGGATACACATTGGGGGACCAACTCCAGCTGTTGCGCCGCAGCCGCATCCCGGTCGCCGGGGAGCGGAATTTGGCAGACGGGTATTTCGAAGTTCGTATCTTCGCGGTCTCCGCCATGGGCGCCCCACCCTCGCCGTTCGTGCCGCGGCCCGACTGCGATGTGTTTGTCACGACCGTCTATCGCCACATGCGCTTCTCTAGGAATTCGCTGACCTTGCTGCGCCTTGAAGACCCGCAATGGCTGAAGGCCACCTATGGCTCTATCGGGCCAGGGAATTATGTTCTGGTGATCGAACAAGAGACGCCGATGACCTCGAAGGCGCTGCTGGCGCCCAATCTTGAAATCTTTCGCCTGAACGCGGCCAGCGAGCCGAGCTACTTCACCGGCGCCCTCTACTTCAGCGTCTCACCCCACTCGGGGTCAGTGTACAACGTCGCCGCCATTGCAGGGACCCAAGCCGGGCTCACCGGTGCGATGACCGGTCAGGCTGGAAAGCGATACAGCGGCTTGGCCTGTCTCGACGCACACCTGGTAGCGGACCCTGCGCTTGGCGGCGCCCAGATCGCGCAGCTGGATGCCTGTCCCGTGGCTACCCAAGGTATCGTCCCAACGCCCGGCGCCGCGCCAAACGGCTGACTGACTCAGACATCGAACTCCAGGCCGAGGTCGCGGTAGATGGCGCGCTCCTCCGCCCAGTTCTCGCGCACCTTCACGGTGAGGAAGAGGTGCACCGGGCGGCCGAGGATCTCGGCGAGGTCGGCGCGCGCGGCCTGGCCTATCCACTTCAGCGTCGCGCCGCCCTTGCCGATGACGATGGCGCGCTGGCTCTCGCGCTCGACATAGACCAGCTGCTCGATACGCACCCCGCCGTCCTTGTGGTCTTCGAAGGATGTGGTCTCGATGCTGGCCGAGTAGGGCAGCTCCTCGTGGACGCGCAGATAGAGCTTCTCGCGGGTAATCTCGGCGGCCAGCAGGCGCTGCGGCAGGTCGGCGGACTGGTCCTCCGGATAGAGCCACGGGCCCTCGGGCATCAGCGCCGCCAGTCGCCGCTTTAGGTCGTCGACGCCAGAACCGTCAGCGGCGGAGATCATGAAAACCTCGTCGTAGGCGCCGGTCTCGAACAGGGTCTGCGACAACCCGAGCAGGCTGTCGCGCCGCACCCGGTCGATCTTGTTCAGCGCCAGGATGGCGGTGCGGCCGGCCTTCTTCAGGCCCTCGACCACGGTGCGGACGTCCTCCGCCGCCAGACGATCGGCGGCCTTACCCTGGCCGGCTTCAGCGGCAAGCTGCGCTTCGGCGTCCACCAGATGCACGATGGCCTCGGCGTCCTGCGCCCCGGTCCAGGCGGCGCGGATCATGGCGCGGTCCAGCCGGCGGCGCGGACGGAAGATGCCGGGCGTGTCCACCAGCACGATCTGGCTCTCGCCCTCCATGGCCACGCCCCGCACCAGGAAGCGCGTGGTCTGCGCCTTCTGGGTGACGATGGTCACCTTCGAGCCGACCAGTCGGTTGACCAGAGTCGACTTGCCGGCGTTGGGGGCGCCGATGACGGCGGCGAAACCGGCGCGGGTCATGCGGCCGGCTCCTCGCGCTGAAGCAGCGCCAGCGCCGCGGCCTTCTCGGCGGCCTGGCGCGAGCCGGCGCTGGCCTGGGCTGGAGGCGCGCCAGCCACCTCAACCTCGATGGTGAACTCTGGCGCGTGGTCGGGTCCGGTGCGCGCGACCAGCCGGTAGGCCGGCGCGCCGCGCCCGGCCGCCGCGGACCACTCTTGCAGCCGCGACTTCGGATTGGCGGACCGCTCGTCGTGGGGCGCGTCCAGCGCCCCGGCCCAGGCCGCCAGCACGGCCATCCGAGCGGCATCCAGTCCCGCCTCAAGATAGAGCGCGCCGATCAGCGCCTCGCAGGCGTCGGCGAGGAAGCGGGCCTGGTCGCGGGCGCCGCGCCGTGTCTCGCCGCCCGGCAGCCGCAGCGCCGGTCCGATGCCGAGGGCGCGGCCGACTTCGGCGCAGCTGTCGCGGCTGACCAGCACGTGCAGGCGCTTGGAAAGCTGGCCGGCGTCAGCCTCCGGGTCCCGCGCGCTCAGCGTCTCGGCCACCACCAGCGCCAGCACCCGGTCACCCAGGAACTCCAGCCGCTCATTGTCCGGCGCCGAGCCGACGCTGGCGTGGGTCAGGGCGCGTTCCAGCAGGGCGCGGTCCGCGAAAACGTGGCCGAGGCGGCCCTCGAGGTCGGCGACGGCGGCGGCGCGCCTATCCATCCCAACCCACACGGCTCAATGCAGCACCTTGAAGAACCGGCTGGGCCGCACATCAGTGAACCAGGTCCAGGGCTTGAACAGGGTGGCCTTGGAGTTGTCGCCCTCGTTCACGCCAGTGTCCCACGAGACCAGCACCAGCTGCGCTTTGCCGATCAAATTCTCTTCGGGGACGAAGCCGACGCCTGGATTGTCCAGGCTGGATGGCAGGCCGTTGTTGAGGCCGCAGCCGCCGAGATTGGCGTCGCCATCGGCGAGCTCCGGCTCGAAGCGGCTGTCCAGGGAGTCGTCGCGGTTGTCGCCCATCATGAAGTAGCAGTGCGGCGGTACGACGTATTCGATGGTGTTGTTGGCGTTCGGCAGCGGCTCGGACGGATCCTGGTTGTAGACCTGCGTGAGGTACTTGCGACCTTCGGGATTGGTTTCCAGCTGGC
>Ga0265338_10006245_pt1 | contig 15252 bp, 9 predicted proteins | sample 42126metaG_FD_193579 | JGI IMG/M metagenome (GOLD analysis project Ga0265338, IMG submission 193579) | Rhizosphere microbial communities from Carex aquatilis grown in University of Washington, Seatle, WA, United States - 4-21-26 metaG | ecosystem: Host-associated > Plants > Roots > Rhizosphere >... | reverse complement strand
CGCGTGCTCTGGGGCGTGTTCCAGTTCCTCACGCACGCGCGACCGCTCGGCCAGGAACTCAGGATCGTCCATCGCCGTGAAGTCACCAGGTTCCTCGCTCATGCCTCGTCCCTTGGTTGCGGCCACCGGGATGCGCCTGCCGCCGCTTCCGAGCTGGCCTGCTATCAGGCTGCAGCGGCAACATGACGTGATGAAACTATGGCTCTGTGTGCCGTGACAGGTCCACCTCGTGCCAAACTGCTGTCATGCCTGGCAAAGTCACAAACCCGGTGTCACACTTCGGCCGCCAGCTCAAGAAGGAACGGCTGGCCCGGGGCTGGTCCCTGCCTGAGCTGTCGCAGCGCACCGGAATCGACGCAGGCCACCTGAGCAGGATCGAGAACAGCAGGCGCCCGCCCACGGAGGCCATCGCGCTGGCATGCGACGCGGCTTTCCCCGAGCGCAAGGGATGGTTCAGCGAGTACTACGAAGAATCCCGTCACTGGTCCGAAGTGCCCGCGTCATTCAAGTCATGGCCCGAGTACGAAGACAAGGCCGCAAGCCTGCGCGACTGGTCACCGTCCATCGTGACCGGGCTCCTCCAGACCGAGGGCTACGCGCGCGCCCTGCTGGCCACCCTCCCCGGCGTCAGCGACGAGACCGTAACCGCGCGGCTGGCCACCAGGATGCAGCGCCAGCACCGGGTCCTCCACCGGGAAAACCCGCCCTCCGCCTGCTTCCTCGTCGACGAGCTCTCGCTGTACCGCCGCGTCGGATCCGCCGAGGTGATGGCCGCCCAGCTCCGCCGGCTGCTCGAGGCCGCCGCGATGACCCGCGTCATCGTGCAGGTGCTCCCGGCCATCGCCCACCCCGTCAACGCCAGCGGCTTCCTGATGGCCGACAACGCCGTGTGGATCGAGCACGCGGCGGCCGGCTTCACCTACACCGACGAGGAAACCGTTTCGGCCCTCGCGGCGCGCTTCGATACGCTCAGGTCAGAAAGCTACCGCGCTTCCGAGTCGGCGGCGCTGATCGAGAGGCTGGCAGGAACATGGGCGGCTGGCGGACATCCTCTTACTCAGACGCCAACGGCGGGAACTGCGTAGAAGTCACCGACACCGCCCGCGTGGTCTTGATCCGCGACACGAAAGACCGCGACGGCGTGACGCTGACGTTCAGCGCCGAGGCCTGGACCACGTTCACTCAGGATCTGCCGTAACCCCTTTTGATCGCCGCTTCCCCTCCACGACCGTCCGAGCAACGTGAGCGATCTGGAACTGCGTGTGCAAAGAGCCTGACCCCTACAGGCCCGAGGCCGCGGAACTGACCATGATCATCTGGTGGTGCATGGGTGTGACGCTCTTGAAGCTCATAGATCAAGGGTGACAAACGGGCATCAAGATCGTTTGCAGCAGCCGGCTGCTGGCACGGATTGCAAGCACATTAACGGTCTGAGGATCATCCGGGCTAACGGCGCTTCGTCGTCGATCGGTACCACTGCACATGCCTAAACGCGCATTCGAACAGGGCCGGTTCGGACCAGCGACCGCTGCGTTGCGTCTAGGACCTGGTTCACCATCGGAAACCGGAAACTCGTGGACGCATTCACCCATCCAGAGCCACATTGTCGGACCCTGCGCGTACTGTGCTGGGCGGGAGTCGGTGTCTCTCTGACTGCACGAACGATCCCGAGGGGGAACAGGCGATGGCTAACCGCAAGACCATGACGCGGCAGACCCTCATCGGCGAGAAGGGGATCGAGTTGATTACCCGATGCTGCCTGCAAATGGGGTACCTCTTCCATCCGCGCCGGGTTGATCACGGAATCGACGGTCACATCGACCTAGTGGAGGCCGAAACCGGTGCCGTACTGAACCTGACTCTCTTGGTGCAGAGCAAGGCCCAGGACAGGCCGTTCCAGGGAGAGAACGCGGACGGCTTTAGCTACCTGTGCGACCAGCGGGATCTCGATATGTGGTTGTCGGGTAACGCTCCGGTGATCCTGGTCTTCTCTCACCCCGAGCAGGAGGAGGCTTGGTGGGTTGAGATCAAGGCGGCCTTCCCGGACGCTGCAGCCCGCGCAAAACGCGCGATCTTCATCGACAAGAGGACGCAGCTATTCGATCGGGATGCCGCAGCCGCTCTGATGGATCTGGCCCTGCCGAAGAAAGCTGGACTCTACCTTCGGCCACCGGCGATTAATGAAACGCTAACGACGAACCTGCTGGCCGTCGCCGAGATGCCGGCCTCGGTTTTCGTCGCGACCAGCCGCTTCGGCGGTGACTACCGTGCCGCGGGGGAAGCGCTAGCGCAGCGAGGGATGCGGGCATCCGGCTGGGTACTGCGCGACACCATGGTCTACTCCTTCGACAACTTGCGCGAAGAGCACGGTTTGATCCTGTGCGATGGCGACGTTGAGGAGCATGCAACGACAGAATGGGCCGAAAGCGACGACCTCGACACGCGCTACCGTTTCCAAGAGCTGCTCACCCGGACCGTGCAGGGCTCCTATCCAGAGTTGCGGTGGCACAAAGAGCGCCGGCACGTTCATTTCCGGGCAACCGCTGACCTATCGCCATTGAAGGCCGGACGTCGGCCCGGAAGCAGTGGACGCACGGTCTTCGGCCCGCACCCGGATAAACGCGAAGCGGGAAAGATCGGCTATTACCATCACGCCTCGCTGCAGATGCGGTTCCGCCGCCTGGACCGGGCGTGGTTCTGCGAACTGGAGCCCGACTACTGCTTCACCTCTGACGGCATGACCGAGCACCGCAACACCGACAAGCTGCTGGCCGGCATCAAACGAATGGAGCACCACGCGGCGGTATCCGGCTGGACCAGCATGTGGGCCGCGTACCTCCGAGGACCAGGCGACCTCCTCACCCCAGCGAAGCCGGTGGAATTCGGGAACCTGCTCACGGTGGAGGTCGAGCGCGGGATTGACGATAAGCGGTGGGGGCCGACGCCAGAGGCCGATGGCGATGAGCTGCAGGAGCGCGCCTTGCGTGAAAAAGACACGATCACCGCAGAGCTGGCCTCAGTCGGTGTCGATACCGAGGACCTGATGCAGTTGCTCGACGGTCCGGACGAAGACTTGCCGACCGAGCCGGGCGCAGATCACCTCAACGGAACCGGGCGTTCCGAGATCAGGGGAAAGGCGTGTCGTGAAAGCTGAAGTTCTTGATGAGCCCGAACTCGAGTTCGGCGGCGGCAACCGGCACATCGACCCCCGCTTCGGCATCGCGACATACGGACCCGCGGATCTGCTGACCCACGACGCTCCGTGCGCTATGCGCATCGGCCTGATCGGCCCAACCAATCAGCTCGATGGGCTCGGGACGTGGCTTGAGCGGTGCCGCGAGCCAATTCCAGCTAAAGATGAGCGGTTCCCACACCTGTTCCCGGAGTTTCCCGGTTGCGACATCGACGTCGGACTCCACTCGACGCTCGTCCTGAGCGACCGCAACACCAAGACGATCAGTCCCAGCACGCTGCGAGCGATCGAGAATGCCCCGACCGAGAGCGGCCTGCTCCGAGCCGTGGACGCTTACGCAGAGGAAATTATCTCCCTCGCCGAGGAGAACCGCGTCGACGTCCTGCTAGTCGCGCGCCCGGAGCAGCTGGCCGACGTGACGCGCCGCGGCACGCGGCACACTTCGCAGCCGACAGGGGCCAGCGACAAAAGGCTTCCGCGCTTCGCTAATTTCCATGACCTGCTCAAGGCGCGGCTGCTGCACTTGCGCCAGCCGATCCAGATCATCCGGCGCAGCACCTGGGACGAAACGTGTCGCCCTGCGATCGGCTACGGTCGGCAGGATGAGGCAAGCCGCGCGTGGAACTTGCATGTCGCGCTGTACTACAAGGCCGGCGGCGTGCCGTGGCGGTTGCTGCGTAACCCAACCGACTTGACGACGTGCTACGTCGGCGTCTCCTTCTACCGCAACTCAGACGACACCACCCTTGACACGGCGGTCGCCCAGATCTTCAACGAACGTGGCGACGGCGTCATCGTGCGCGGCGGCCCCGCGCGGATCACCGGAAATGACAAACAGCCGCACTTGAATCGCGACGACGCCCATCAACTTCTCCTCGGCGCCCTGGACGCCTACCGGCGCGAGCACCGCACAATGCCAGCGCGCGTGGTACTGCACAAGAGCTCGGCCTTCACAGTCGACGAGACCGAAGGATTCGAAGGCGCCGCAGACGAGCGGCAGATCGACACGCTCGAGATGGCATGGATCACCACGAGCGACGGTGCCCGGCTCTTTCGCGGTGGACGCCAGGCGCCGCCGCTGCGCGGAACGCTGCTTGGGCTGTCCGACCGCGAACTCGTCCTGTACACCACTGGGAGCGTGGAGTTCTACTCCACCTATCCCGGCCACTACGTGCCGCAGCCGATCGGAATTCGCCCGACACGCCCGGTCCGCAGCCCCCGCGAGACTGGTGCCGAGACCCTAGCCTTGACCAAGATGAACTGGAATCAGACCCGACTCGACGGCCAATTGCCCGTCACCCTGCGCACCGCTAACAAGGTCAAGGCAATCCTGCGCTTCTGCCCACCCGATCAGGCCGTAGCCACCCGGTACGCCCACTACATGTAAGAGCGACGATCCGGCACGACGGGCCACGGAAGGCGAGTCAGTCTCAACGGGAACCGAAGCCAAGTCATAACGAAGGCCACTGCGCGGAATTTCGGTGAGGATTTACGGCGCAGCGGCGTGGTTTTGCTGGGAGAATCAGCTATGCGTCCCATGTCGACTCCTGAGCTAGATCATCTAGGCACGGCCGCCGTCGCCCTTACCGTGGCGCGTGATCTCGGCTGGGTGTTCCGTGAACAACCGCTCTACGACTACGGCGTAGATGCCCTAGTTGAGGTGGTCGACGACGGACTCGTAACCGGCAAGCTCTTTGCGTTGCAGATCAAGAGTGGTCTGACTTTTTTTAGAGAGCCGAGCAGTGATGGGTGGCGGTATCGGCCGAGGGAAAGCGATGCCTTGTACTGGAGGGATCATTCTGTTCCGGTTGTGGTGGTCCTCTACAACCCTGAAACCGGAACCTGCTACTGGCAAATCGTCAACCATGATTCTCTTAAGAGAACCGCGTCCGGCCGCTGGGAGATGCTGATCCCGAAGGATCAGGTCCTCAATGAAAATGCGCGCGGACCGTTGATGGATGCTGTTGCCCGTCGCAAAGTACTAGCGGACGAAACCGTTCCCGAGCAGCAAGGCCAAGAAAGCGACGAAACGTGGCAGAGCGCTACCGAATCGACAATAATCAGTGGCCGTCGTCGTAAGATTGCGGACCTAATAACTCTAGCCATAGCCGAACGCACAACTGAAACCGACATGCAAGAAGCCATAGGAAATGACTACTGGGTCTTTGGTAGCGAGTACATTAGTATTGCCCCGCGCCGCAATCTCGCACTACTTGACCAGTATGATTATCCACTATTGCGCGCAGATGGGGGACTTCAGATTGTGGAGCTTAAGGGAACCGCAGAGAGGATAATCGAGAAACACAGGAATCATTACATCGTTTCCGCCTGTGTTCACAGGGCGGTCAGCCAATGCATCAATTATCTTCGGGCCCTGGACGAACAAGGGGCAATGCTACAGACAACATACCGCAATGAGCTAAACCTGGACATCGATTTTCGACGCGTGACCGCTACAGTCGTTATCGGACACCCAGAACGCGAAGAGGCTTCGTCGCGTTCAGCCACCAAGTCCCAGATCGAGCAGACCATTCGTAGCTATAACGCTCATATATCCAGAATTCAAGTACTAACTTATTCCGATGTCCTGGGTTCGGCTAGCAGGGCGCTGCGCTTTTAGCCATGCAAGGCAATCGGGTCCCCCTATACGCCGTGATTGCTGCCTCAGCCACTATTTACCCTGAGCTAGATAGCGGACCAGCGTCAGCGCTCGGACCAGTCGCCTGAAGATGGCCGTTCGCCCGTACTGGAACGGCGCCGCCCAGGCCGACCGACCGCAGGCGATCGGGGTATGCCATCGTGGTTCCAGCGCCGAACTAGTGCCATTAGGCGTCCGGCGACGGGCCCGTGGATGTTCTGGTTCCGTCGCCGGTTGATTCCGCTGTGGCGGCCGACACCTCGGGAATGTCCGACTAAGGCGAACTTATCTCCGGCGACTCGTTTGCGGCCAAGCCGTCCCGTACTTTCTCTGCGGCCGCGAGCAACCCTGAGATCACTTCCCGCGTGAAGTCGGGGGACAGCGGTATCAGCTCCCTGCCGACGAGCGCGTTGTCTCCCGGTGGCGTCCGGCCCAGCAGGTCCTCCCTGGCCGGCCTTCGGGCGAGCTTGGACTTGAGGTAAGCCTGGGTGTACAGACCCGAATTATGCACCAGGGCGTTCCGCAGCTCCAGAGCGTGGGCGACGGCGTCCCAGCCCTCGATCTGGGTGAGGGTGATCTCCTGAAAGTCCTTGTACCACCGCTGCAGGTCTTCGAACCGGCGGTCCCATCTTCGGCGCTCGTCGGCGACGAGGCGCGCAAGCGCCGGATAGGCTGCCAACTGATAGCGCAGCGAACTCTTGAAGAGGAGTCGCGTCAGGCACTCGTGGAACGCACCACATGCGGTTACTATCGCAGCTATCTGTATCGTGCGGCTGAAGTCAGCGTGTCCCCAGCCCTCCTCGGGCCCAGCCTCGGACTCGTAGACGTCGATCATCTCGACGTCCGGGTCGCCAGGTCGCGCGCCGATCTCCTCCCATCTTCGCCGTCTGTCCGCCTCGACAAGCGGGGGGACGATCTTAACGAGGCCGATCAGCTCGGCAAGCTGGGCTTCCAGGCCTTCGACTGCGTCGGCGTAGGACCGCACTTGCGGATGCATCTCGGGAATCACCTCAGGGCCAGGGGTAGCACAGAAGCGTGATCGCTCGTTTCGACGCTACAGCAGAGCAGAAGGCTATGGACGACGGTAAAACCGCCGGAATGGGTCTCTGCTGCTCAGCGGCGCGGGCTGCGTCCGGGTTCTTGCTTCCCTCGTCGCTCAGGGTGACGGCGATTCTGTCGGACTTGCCCCAAAGCGGCGCCTGTGGTGCCGCAGTCGCGCACCGCGCCAGGCTCGGCGCTGCCGAACCAGGTTGGCGCGCGCACACCCTTGCACAGCCGACCGCAGATCTAACATGCCAACCCAGTAACGAGTCAGATGACGCTGGAAGCATGATCTGGATAACGGCTTCAATTTGAACTGATCAACTAGATGAGGCATCTGAGCAAGAATCAGTTCAAGCTGACTTTCGGGCCACATCTCTACGGCCGGTCGATTTCTGTGTTCGTTATGCCTTTCGACCCAGGCGACAGCGTCTGCCGTGAACCGTCCAGTGGTGGCCATAACCAGAACATCTACCGGGGGAGGCCCCCACAATGCCATCTGAGTCGCGGCATTCGATATGTCTTCAGCCCGAACAGACTTAGTTAGCCAGTGTTTGGCCTGAATGATTATGCGCTGCCTGCTAACCCCGCTTAGAACATCCCTTGTCTCGCGTACCGCAGAAATATCCCTGCCCCGATCTGGGGCGTATGTCTGCATCAGCCATTGCGGATTGACGTAACCAGCCGCATTTGCCACGATATTGAATAGAAGTCGCTCGAATCCGTCGTCAGTCAGTGCATGCCATCTCAACTTAGCAACGACAATAGGAGCTCTCCGGGGAGGCGCGGCTTCCGAGTTGTCGATGCCATTCCAGAAGTTTTTCTCGCGTATATCAGCAAGTCCCAAACCCTTTGGGCCGACTTCCTTGTACCTGTTCATGCTCAAGTCGTAGTCAGCCGCTCGGACTTCATCCCGTGGCACACAGAAGCTTTGATCGGTCCGGGTGCGTTCCCGCTCGCCGCCGTTTCGCCGCATCCATCGGGCGAGTACGTCAGGCAGGTTGTTCTTCCCGTGGTCGCCATCATCAAGTGCAATGACCGGAGATGGTCCTAGCTTGTAGTCAGGAAGCAGTGGCGTCCGCTTGTCATTGAGGCTGAAGCCGTCCGCCATGACCTCGTAGAACCATATCCAGTCGGTTCCGCCATTATTCGTTTTGGTAAAGATCAAGATGGCCGTAGACACTCCGGCGTATGGCTTGAAGGCTCCTGCGGGCAACTTCACGACCGCCTCGACCTTGTGGCCGTCTACGAGCAGTTTGTGGATGTCCGTGTGTGCCTTCGTCGAGCCGAAGAGGACGCCTTCCGGGACGATGACGGCTGCCCGCCCACCAGGCTTTAGCAGACGCACGAACAAGGCCAAGAAGAGCAACTCGGTCTTCTTGGTCTTGACGGCCGCTTGCAGGTCCTCGGCAGTCGTCTCATAGTCCAAGTTGCCGACGAATGGGGGGTTGGCCAATACCAGGGAGTAGCGCCCGGCGTCGTCTTCAGAACTCTCGGCCAGGGAATCACGGTATCGGATGTCCGGCTGCTCTACCTCGTGCAGCAGCATGTTCATGCTGGCAATCCGCAGCATCGTGCTATCGAAGTCGAAGCCACGGAACATACTGTGGTTGAAGTGCTTACGCTTAGTGATGTCGAGCACGGTTTCCTGGTGCGTGCGGCTTACGTACTGGGCCGCCTCCATGAGGAAGCCCGCTGTGCCGCAGGCCGGGTCACAGATCTCATCGTTGGGTCCTGGTGCCGTCATCTCGACCATCAGCCGGATGATGTGCCGCGGTGTGCGGAACTGCCCGTTCTGCCCGGCCGTGGCGATCTTGCCGAGCATGTACTCGTAGATGTCGCCCTTGGTGTCCTTCTGCCCTAGGGGGAGCTCATCGATGAGGTCGACGACCTTTGTGAGCAGGTTGGACGTAGGGATCGTGAACCTGGCGTCCTGCATGTGGGGCGCGTAGGTCGAGCCCTCGCCTCCTAGATTGCGCAACCAGGGGAAAACCCCGTCTCGAATGACCGTCAACATGTTCTCAGGGTTGGCGTTCTTGAACTGCGACCAGCGCAGCTGCCGCTCATCGTCCCGGTAGACCGGGTTCTCGATGGACTTTCCCGTGCGGTTGGCCTTGCGCTCCTTGGCGATCTGGAGGTCGTCCAGATGTCGGATGAAGATGAGGTAGGTGATCTGCTCGATCGCCTCCAGTGGGTTAGCGATGCCGCCCGCCCAGAAGGCGTCCCAGACGCGATCAACTTGCTGCTTCAGCTCGCCCGCGATCACCTCAGCACTGTAGTGCAGGCCAGGGACATTTCGCGCTGCGTTACTAGTGCGCTCGGATGCCACCTGAAGACGCGCATCAAACGGCCCATATACCCAGTAACCGCAGATCTCCGCCCCTGGTTCATCCGCGCACCGGCGGCCGCGCGCGCCTCCTCGTCCCTGGCCTCTCTGTAGGTCCGGCCTCCCAGGCGCTACCGGAACTACTCTCAGCCAGCTACCGGAAGCACGTCCGCAAACTGTCGCCCGAAAACCAGAACCAAGGTGTCAAGCATCTACCGGGATCGCGCAGTGTTAAGCTGCCATGTCAAGCTGCCAGAACCGGGGCTAACTTGGCTCCCGGAATGGCTCCCGTGGATTTTCGAGGCGTTCGAATCAGCCTCTTGACCTGGAGCCCTCTAACGGAATCCAACCGTTGACCTTCTCCTTACCATGAAACCCAGGCTGTAGCATCTTTGAACCGTTTACGGCATGGCGGGTGTATCACGGCGAAGCTGGGCCGTAAGGTATTCGGCTCCGTGATGGGTAGGTCGTCTGATTCTTGCGAGCGCCGAACCGCAGTGCGTGAGAGACGCCTGGCGATCCATACTGGCTTTGTCCCGTTTCCACTTAGCTTGCGGCATGAGAGTGGCCCGCAGCCGGGTGCTACTGAGCGGCCCTCGGGTGGGATTACGGGCCGGTGCGGGTGCTGGGAGGGGTAATGGCTTCGACGGGTCTTGTCGTTGACGATCACGGTTTCGAAGTGGTCGTCGGTGGCGTTCGGGTCGGGTCACGGCGGCTGGTGTCGGCGGCTGATGCCAGGTTCCTGGCCGGGCTGGCGGCCCGCTATGCGCGAGCGGTGCGAGCACACTCGGGCGCGAGGGTACTGGCGGCCTTGGGCCGAGAGCTGTTCCGCTGGCTGGATGGGGACGAGGCGCAGCTGACAGTACTGCTGGAGCGGGCGGGCTCGCCGGTGGTGTTTGAGGTTGCCGGTCCTTGGCGGCCGTCGGATCGAGCGTGGACGGTGCTGCGGGCACCGTTCGAGCTGCTGACCCGGCCAGACGGTGACCCGGATGAGGGATTCCTGGCGGAGGACGGGCTAGGACGGTTCTGCGTGGTGCGGCGACTAGGCGCGGCGGGAGATCGGCCGGAGCCGGACGGGTTCCGTCTGGGTGTGGCTTTCATGGCGTCATCGCCACGCGGGCAGCACGAGCTGGATTTTGAGGCGGAGGAAGCGGCGATCCTCCGTGCGGCGGGCCAGGACCGGATAGATCTAGTGGTAGAGGACAGCGGCGATCCACAGCAGTTCGCGCGGCGACTGGCGGATCTGAGCGGGATGCCGGTGGTGCACCTGTCGTGTCACGGTGTGAATAGCTGGCGCCCGCGGGCGGGAGCGGCAGGTGTGCCGGTGCTGATGATGGAAGACGACGCGGGAGGTGAGCGGCCGACGACTGCGCAGGACCTTGCGGCGATGGTAACTGTCCGGCCGCGGCTCCTGTTCGTGTCGGCGTGCCTGACCGCAACCGGCGCGGACGTACCCAGCAACCTGCCTCCGGGCAACGGCGAGAAGGCCATGCAGCCGGACGGCAATGGTACCGACGACCCGTTGCCGGCACACTCGTTGGCCACCGCGCTGGTGGCGGCGGGAATGTCGGCGGTACTGGGCTGGGACGGGTCCGTCAGCGACCGGGCAGCCACATTGTTCGCCGAGAGGTTGTATACGGCGTTGGCCAACCGTGCCGACCTGGCCGAAGCGGTCGGCGACGCGCGGCGGGCGCTTCTGGGCGCTGCTGACCTCGGGGTGCGGGAGGAATGGCACCTGGCGCGGTTGTGGCTGGGCCCGGGAGGCGGTGGCGTGCTGGTATCGGGCAGGCGTAGGCGGCCGCTATTTTCGGCGACCCAGGGGATCAGGACGTTCCTGGCTGGCAAGCCTCAGGTGCCTGTGGCGTCAGCAGAGATGTTCGTGGGACGGCGCCTGGAACTGCAGAGGTCGCTGCGCGCTTTGCGATCGGGTCAGCGGATGGGGGTGGTGCTGCGGGGGCAGGGGCGACTGGGCAAGTCGAGCCTGGCGGCGCGGATCGCTGACCGCTGCCCCGACCACGCTGTGGCAGTGGTATTTGGCGACTACACGGCGCTGGGAGTCCTGGACGCGGTGGCCGCCGCGGTGCGCACCGACCCGGCCTCGCGGGAGGTGGTCGCGGCCGGGCTGGTCCGGGTGCGGGAGCGGCCGGAGGCGATCGAGGGAGTACTGACGGACCTGCTGTCCGGCCCTTGCGCCCAGCGCCGACCAGACAGCGGGAGGCCGCTGCTGCTTATCATCGATGACCTAGAGCAGATCCTGCAGCATGACCATGGCGGCCCGCACCGGATCGAGCCCGCATTCGCGCCAACGCTAGCGGCAGTCCTGCGCGCATTCGACCCCGCCGTGACCGACAGCCGACTCTTGCTAACCAGCCGGTTCGCGTTCACGCTAGGTGGGCTGGAAGGGCGGCTCGAGGATGTACAACTCGCCCCGCTGTCGCCGGTAGCGCGGCGGAAGCTGCAGCGGCGCCAGCAGTCGCTTGCCTCACAGGACAGGGTCGAGGAGCGGGTGGGGCTGGCCGAGCGAGCGGTAGCGGCCAGCCGCGGCAATCCTGGCCTGCAAGACCTGGCGGTGGCGCGGCTGGTCTACGGGGAGCAAGTTTCCCTGGAGCGGGCTGAGACGGCGGTGGCCGAGATGGAGGTCTACCTTCGGCGCGGTGACCTGCCTGCCGACGTGGAGGTGCGGGAGTTTCTGGAAAACCTGGCGCTGGATGCGCTGCTCGCCGAGGCCGGCCCTTCAAACCTTGCCCTGCTGCGCGCCACGACGTTGTTCACCCTCCCGGTTCCCGTATCGATCATCACCGCGCTCGCCACCGAGGTTGGCGGATCCTCGGCGCAACTGTGCGGTCTGGGACTGTTCGACCCCTACCCGGACCTTTACGACCCAGCGCACACCGCGCTAGCGGCCAGCCCGCTGCCCGTTGGCCGGATAACGCCGCTCACCTCCAGCGAGCAGACCGCGCTCGCCACCACGACCGTCAGGCCTCTACTTGCCGCCTGGGGCGGTCCAGTACCCGCGGCGGCCCGAGGGGGAAGGCTGAACCTGGAGTTGGCCCAGCTAGCCTTGCTCGCAGAGGATCCGGATGTCGCAGCGTCATCGGCCGCCGGGGCCGTCGGGGCGCTGCGTGCCGGCCCCGCCGCAGTGGCGGCCAGGTTCGCACAGCAGGCGATCGCCCTGCTGGACCGGCACAGGCACCCTGCTCCGCTTGACCTGCTGCTCACGGCCGCCGATGCTGCGTTCGATACCGGCGACGGGGACGCGGGTGAGGTGCTCCTGTCACGTGCGGCCCGCCAGGCCGAGGCCGGAGACGGTGACCGAGGGTCTCTCAGTCGGGCCCGCGTCACGTTCGAGCAGGGCTGCCGCCTGATCACTCGAGGCGAGCTTGGCGAAGCCGAGGAATTGCTGCGGCGCGCCTGGCGGCTGTTCACCGACGCGGGCTCCGAGCTCGAGGCGGCAATCGTAATGGGTTCGATTGCCGATATGGCCTTCAATCGCGGCGACTACGACGAGTCGCTCCGGATCCGCCATGAAATCGAGCTGCCGGTGTATGAGCGGCTCGGCGACACCCGCTCTGCCGCTGTCGTCTGGGGCTGCATCGCCGACATCGCCCACGTGCGCGGTGATTACGACGAAGCGCTGCGGATCCGCCACGAAGTCCAACTACCCGCCTTCGAACGGCTCGGTGATGCCCGCTCTGCCGCTGTCACCTGGGGCAGCATCGCCGACATCGCCTACGAACGCGGCGACTACGACGAAGCGCTGCGGATCCGCCACGAAGTCCAACTGCCCGCCTTCGAACGACTCGGCCACATCCACGAAACAGCTGTCGCCTGGGGCAGCATCGCCGACATCGCCCACCTGCGCGGTGATTACGACGAAGCGCTGCGGATCCGCCACGAAGTCCAACTGCCCGCCTTCGAACGACTCGGTGACACCCGCTCTGCCGCTGTCGTCTGGGGCTGCATCGCCGACATCACCTACGAACGCGGTGATTTCGAGGAAGCGCTGCGGATCCGCCGCGAAATCGAGCTGCCGGTGTATATGCGCCTCGGCGACACTCGCTCTGCCGCCATCACCTGGGGCAGCATCGCCGACATCGCCTACGAACGCGGGGACTATGACGAAGCGGCCGAACTTCAGGAGAAACGGCTCGAAGTCAACCAACAGCTTGGTGATCTCGGCGGAATCGCCGCCGCCAGCTGGGGACTGGCCAGGATCGACCTCGCAAGGAAGGACCAGCAGGCGGCCATCCCCCGACTAATCGAATCGTTTAAGATCAACAGCCAACTGCAGCGGCCCGAGGGAATCGCCGGAACAGGCACGCTTCTAGGGCAACTGCTGCTGACCGCGGGCCAGGTCCATCTGGCCCGCCTAGTGCTCGGCGACGCCATGACCGCAGCCGAAAGAGTAGGCCGAACAGACATCACCAGCCAGATCAGCGAACTCCTGCAATCCTTGCCACCGGACCAGGGCGCAAAATCGTCCTGCTAAAGCCACTTTTAACCTGCGGAACGCAGGGTCGTCGAAGTTCTGTTCTGGCTCAACTAGGATTGGTCAGCACGCCTGGAGCGGCATGATCGGCCGACCATCCCTGGGATCAGCGAAGAAGCGAATGGCATTGCTCGCTTCCCAGGTCGACAGCTTTGCCCTGTAATGGAACTCCTCCGCCAGGTAGCTGACCTGACGTTCTACAGGCTTCCCCGCGACAGGATCCGATCCATCACCTCCGCGCCCGTGGTGATAACCGGGCGCAGTTCGTGCCGGTAAACGAGTTCGGTTGTCGCGGTCCGGTTGTGCCCAGCCAGCCGGGCGATCTCCTCAATCGGCACGCCGTCCGCCGACATCAAGGACACGAACGTGTGCCGCAGGTCCCGAGGCGCCCAGCCCGCACCGAGTCCGGCGGCCTCCGTTATCTTCCGAAATTCGCGCCGGACGTTGGATGCGTCCAGCGGAGTACCGATAGTCGAGACGAAGACGAGCCCCTTGTCCTCCCACAGGGCGCCGGCCGCCAGCCGGTCCTCGGATTGGCGCCTGTGGTGTTCCTTGAGCGCTTGCACCGCAGTCTGCGGAAGCGCGAGCGTCCGGCGTGACTTGGCGGTCTTGGTATCCCCTCCTTGGCGTACCGATCGCCACACTGCTACCGAGGGCGGCACCGGCCGGAGCGCGCCCGGGTCGCCGTCCAGGTCGACGTGGTCCCAGCGCAGTTCCCTGGCCTCCTCGGTGCGGACCCCGACCGTCAGGCTCAGCACGACGTAGGCGTTAAGCCGCGACTCGCGGGCCGCATCGAGAAGCGCAAGCGACTGCTCAAGGGTTAGCGACCGGCTCGGCCGCCCGACCGCGCCCTTGGGCGGATCGGTCAGCTTGGCCACGTTCCGCCCGACGAGGTCGTGCGCCTCGGCATACCGGATCGCCCTGACGAGAGAGGCCTTGGCGATCTGCAGGTACCGGGTCGACAGCCGGGCGCTGAGCGCCTCCAGCCCGGCGCGCACGTCCCTCACCGTCAGCTCTCTCAGCGGCCTGCTCCCGATCTCGCCCATGAGCGGCTTCAGGGCCTCCCGGTACACAGATCGCGTCCGTTCGGAACGTCCTGGGAGTCCCCCCTCGAGCCAGTCGTCCACCGCCTGGCGGACGGTGTACGCAGCGGAGGTGCGCAGGCCGCGGTCGAGCTCGGCGTGCAGCGCCTTGAGCTTGTCCCTGACTTCGGCCTTGGTGCGCCCGGAGACCTTGCGCCGGGTCCGCTTCCCGTCCGGCCCGAAGCCGAGCGAGACAGCCCCGATGTACCGGTCCTTAGCCGCGTCGAAGTAGATCGCGTCCTCGCCGTGCCCGCGACGGCGTGATGGCGTATCCGTCATAGATGGGAGCGTAACCCTTTGGCTCCCCGTTTGGCTCCCCACGCGAAGCGCGCATCCTCCGAAAGGGCCTCTGAACTGGAGCCGGTGAGCGGATTCGAACCGCTGACCGTCCGCTTACAAGGCGGATGCTCTGCCTGCTGAGCTACACCGGCGTATGGCTGCCGCGCCAGGGCGACGCGGAACCCCTGCCAGGGTACCGTTTCC
>Ga0265338_10006244_pt1 | contig 15253 bp, 15 predicted proteins | sample 42126metaG_FD_193579 | JGI IMG/M metagenome (GOLD analysis project Ga0265338, IMG submission 193579) | Rhizosphere microbial communities from Carex aquatilis grown in University of Washington, Seatle, WA, United States - 4-21-26 metaG | ecosystem: Host-associated > Plants > Roots > Rhizosphere... | reverse complement strand
AGCTCCTGAGGAGCCGGCGTAACCCTCCGTGAGTACGAGGTAAATCACGGCGAGTACGCCGTCGAGCCGCTCTTCGAGCGTGGCCAATGCGGGAGTCTCATACGGAATTCGTGCGAGGCGGATCTTCTGCTGCGTTCGTACCAGCCGCTGCGCCATCGATTCCGGAGCGACCAGGAACGCCCTCGCCACCGCCGCGGTCGACAGACCGCAGACGGCGCGCAGGGTCAATGCAACCTGCGAGGGCAAGCTCAGCGCCGGATGGCAACAGGTAAATATCAATCGCAACAGATCATCACTGATCTCGTGGTCGGATTCGGTGCCGCCGGATAGTTGCACTTCCTCGAGCTGCGCCTCTGCCATGAATTCCTGCATGGTCCGATGCTGCAGGCGTTGACGGCGCAGCCGATCGATTCCCTTGCGGTGTCCCACACGCACGAGCCACGCGCGCGGATTTTCGGGCTCGCCGTCCCCTGGCCATTGTTCCAGTGCGGCCTGAAACGCTTCCTGCAGCGATTCCTCGGCCAGCTCAAAATCGCCGAGGAGGCGGATCAGTGTCCCAAGAACACGACCCGCCTCACGGCGAAACACCGTATCGACCGCGACGTCGATGGCGGCACCAGTCATCCGCTATTTGAAGACGCGGATGGGCCTGACTTCGATCGAGCCCGTCCGTGCGCCTGGAATTCGCGCGGCAATGGCGATGGCCTCATCGAGCGTCTTGGCCTCGACCAGGTAGTAACCGCCCAGTTGCTCGCGTGTTTCGGCGAATGGCCCATCGGTTGGCAGGGTCTTGCCCTGCCGTACCCGGACAGTGGTCGCCGTGGAACTGGGCTGCAGCGCATCGCCGGCCTTGAAGTGCCCGCTCTGGATGATGGCTTGGGTGAACGTGCGGTAATCCTCCATCATCTTCGCGCCATCGGCAGGGCTGGTGTGCGCCATATCGCCTTCGTTCTGATAGATCAGTAGCAGGTATTGCATGGTTGCTCCGTGTGCTCAGTTGCTGACTATCACCTAGTCGAATCAGCTGCCACGAAATCGACAGATCCGCCTGCGGGTCTCGGGCGCATCCTAGCCCGTATACTGCAAGGCCGATGAATCGACGCCGAACTACGACGCTGCGCCTGCTCCGGACCATGGGGCTGCTACTGCTTTCCTGGACATCCGCCTGTCGCGCGGACGGTACCTGGAGCGCCTCGATCGGCGCCACGACCGGTTACATTTTCCGCGGCGTTTCCCAAACCTATGGAAGTGGCGCCGTGCAGCTCGGCGGCAACTATCAGAGCTCGCTCGGTTGGTTCGTGGGCGCCTGGGGTTCGAATGTGGATCCCTATCCGCATGCCGGCGGGTCCGCGGAGCTCGATCTGTACGCCGGTGTTGCGCGCCCGATTGGCGCCGATTTCAGCGCTCGTGCGGCCTACACCCATTACACCTACCTGGATGACCGGCGGTCGGCTCACTACGACTACGATGAATTCGCTGTCAGCGCCGCCTATCTGGACCGCATCGCTGCGACCGTGTCGTACCAGCCGGATACCGCCGCCTATTCCAGTTTCGGGTACGCGGAGCACCGCCCTTCAGGTGCATTCGAACTGAGCGGACGGTGGCCGGTATGGCGGGATGTTTCGCTGACCGCAGGGGTCGGTTACTACGATCTGAAGCGACTCTTCGGCGTCAGCTATTGGGCCGGCAGCGTCGGCGCATCTTATGTTTACCGGCGTGTCACCTTCGAACTCAATCACTACTTCGCGGATGACACAGTTCGGCGACTCTATTCGGATCAGAGTGCCAATGGCACCTGGACGTTTGCGGCTCTGTTGCGCTTCTAGGACAACCCTCGGAGCGGCGCGCGGTACTCACGCGTGGGCTGCCGTTTCGGCTGTTCGCCGGCTGAGATAACTTCTTGAATCAGTGGATTTTTCAAATGGGGGATAGCGGACGCCGCGCAGTCTTTGCGATCGCAGCCATGACGGCGGCTTGCCTGCTGGGTGCCTGCAGCGCGGAACCGCTGGCGCGCTCGCGCGCCCTGCTGCCCGAATCGGCGCGTGATGCACCACAACAATATGTCGTCGTGACGGTCCGGAATCCGATCAACCCCCCCAACTTGCACGCAGCTTCCAGCAGCCGCGGCTATGACAACATCGGGATCTACCAGGCCGGCGGCAGCGCCCGCGATGCCAGCAGTGCGCTCGCCGCGCAATATGGGTTGCGCGAGACCTCGAGCTGGCCCATAGCGCTGCTGGGCGTGCACTGTCTGGTCTATGCACTGCCGCAGAACGCGGACCCCGAGCGCGTGCGTGCGGCGCTGGCGCGCGATCCGCGCGTCGAATCGGTGCAGCCGTTGCAGCAGTTCGATACGGCATCCAGCGGCTATAACGATCCCTACGCCTCGCTGCAAAACAATGTGCAGCGCATGGCGATTCCTGCGGCGCAGTCCCTGGGCCGCGGCGCCGGTGTGCGTGTGGCTGTCATCGATACCGGCGTCGAACTGGATCATCCCGACCTGCCAACGACCGCCCGATCGACCAACTTCGTCGACGATGATCGTCGCGCGTTCGGGGAAGATGCCCACGGGACCGCCGTGGCAGGAGTCATAGCGGCGATTCCTAACAACGGCATCGGCATCGTCGGAGTGGCGCCCGATGTGCAATTACTGCTCTACAAGGCCTGTTGGCGGGCGGCTGCCAGCGGATCACAGGCGCTGTGCAATACCTTTACGCTGGCTCAGGCGCTGGCAGCTGCGATCGAGGCACACGCCGATGTCATCAATCTGAGTCTGGCCGGCCCGAGCGATCCGCTGCTGACTCGACTGGTCCAGCGCGCACTCGATCGCGGCACGATCGTCGTAGGTGCCGTGCCGCTGGACGGGCTCCGAAACGATTTTCCCGCGGACATTCCCGCCGTGATTGCGGTCGATGCCATCGAGAATGAAGGCGGCAAAGCCGCCCTGAACGATGACATCGTGCGCGCGCCGGGCCGGGAGGTGATATCGCTCGCGCCCATGGGCCACTACGACTTCTACTCCGGCAGTTCCCTGGCGACGGCGGAAGTCTCGGGTGTCGTGGCGTTGCTGCGGGCGCAGCGACGGAATCTCTCGGCACACGAAGCCGAGGCGCTGCTGTCGGAAAATGCGCCATCGGTTCCCAACGCCTGCGCCGCGCTGGCAACGCTGCTGCATCGCTCTGACTGCCGCTAAACCGGCGACAGGCGCTTGCGGGTTCGCACTACGACCGTGCCGGCGATCTTGTCGTGCCACGCCTGCTTCTCGCTGTCGAAGGCAATCCAGATGAAGCCGAGTCCTGCGAGCGCCAGTGACAGGAAGCAACTCAGCGCCCTGACTGCCGCGGTGACCCAATCCATCTCGCGCCCATCCTGACGTACCACCTGCATGTCGAATACGATGCCACCCACCGTGGCGCCGCGCAGTTTCCACATCACTGCGCCGTAGATGGCCAGGAACAGCAGTTCGACATCGGCATGGTGATGCAGCACATGCACGACGATGCCGACTATGAAGGCGTCGAGCACCAACGCAACCATGCGGATCCAGAAGCCCGCGCGGGGAAGTGAGGCCGCGCTGGCGGCAGCGGTCACGATGGTCTCCGCCGGCGGGCCACTCGCCGCCGCGGAAGCCACGTCAGCGGCGACCGCCCCAGCACCCACCGCAGCAGCAACGGCAGCACTCGCAAACCCGGGGGGAGTGCCACCGCCGCCGTCCACCGAGGCTGCCCGCCGCGAGCGCAGTAACTGGAGCAGCGTGTACACGACCACGCCGAGACCGAGCAACCCGAGTACATTGTAGACGATGAAGCCGAGCACCGGTACCAGGTACAGCGCCAGCACGACGATGCCGCCGAGCAGCACCGACAGCGCTGCATGACCCGGCGATTCAGCCTGTGGGCGGCCGATGAACCTGCTGCCGATCCAGGCCAGCAATACGGCCTTACCGAAGAGACCGGCAAGGAAGATCGAGGCCACGACAAAGGGCACGGCCGCGATTCCGATGACAGTGATACACAGCAAGGTGATGAGGATCGGACAGACCAGCACGGCAAGTAGTGCCGCGACGATGCAGTGCCCGGGACTCGACTCAAATGTCTGGACACACTGGGTCACGCTGGAGCGGAACACAGCCGCCAGCAGCACATACAGCGCAAGGAATCCCAGCGCCAGCGACCATGCCCAGGTGATTCCCGGCACCAGCGCCAACGGCCGACCGAGAAACAGGCAGTGGCGGATCCATGGCTTTATCCATTCGAAGCCACCGAAGTCGCCTCCTATTACGGTTTGCGCGTCACCGTGGACGATGGCATCGGCATCGCGCTGCAGCTTGCCGCCGACTGCGACTACGTCGCCGCCGATTTCGGCGTGTGGCCCGAGTTCGACGTTGCCGAGTACGGCCACGGCGTCACCATCGATTTTGCTGTCGACGTAGGTATTGCCCAGAACCGCAACGGCACTGTCGGTCAGCTTACCTTCCACACGCGTTGAACCGAGTATGGACACGACGCTATCGGCATCGCCCTCGGCGATGGCCGAGCCCAGGATGGCGACGACGGAATCGGCATGCTTGCCGGCGCCCAGCACCGAGTCGCTGCCCAGGCTGAACAGATTGTTGTCATTGCCATCCACATGCACATGGTGCCGACGCAGATGATGGTGTTCGACCGAAGTCGACTGATCGGAATTGTCCGTGCTGTCGGCATCGGACGCAGCGGACTGTGCCTCCGCCACGCCCGCCAGGGCACTGAGCAACACCGGTATGAAGGTAGCGAGCAGAACTCGCTTTGTCAGGTTAGTCATCTCGATCCACCAGCCATTGAGGCTTCCAGATAAAGGGTGCGGTACCCCGCGGCAGCGAGTGCGAACAGGGCGACATACAAACCGGCGGCCAACGCCAGGCCTTGGTAAATCCACATCGGCGGGATCGTGCCCACCAGCGTTGCGAACAAATCCCTTGCCGCACTGAGCAGCGCCTGTGCCCGATCCAGCTCACTCGCTGGGCGCAAGGCAGTGCCAAAACCAACGGCAATCCGGGAACCGCCGACAATGGTGAGCGCACCCAGCGCCGTACAGACGCCCAGCAGCAACGCTCGGGCTGCCTTGGGCCACTGCATGAAGCTTCGCTTCCACCAGGGCAGGGCTGCCTGGCGTGCCAGTTCCTCGAACACCTTCGACTCCAGAGTCGACGGCGCACGACGCAACGGTTGCCCACGCAATGCCTGGTCGACCAGTCGTTCCAGCTTCAGATCCGTTTCGTCGCGTTCGTTCATGACGCCTCAGTGATCCAGACTGGCGCGGCCAATACCACGGGCTTCCAGTAACGGCAGCAAGCCCAAACGCGCGCGCCGGATGTCAGTCTTCACTTTTGCCAGCGATGCTCCGAGACGCGCCGCAATTTCCTGGTAGGAAAGATCCTCGAAATGATAGAGCACCAGCGCTGTTCGCTGGTCTGCGGGCAGCTCCCGCAGGGCATCCTCGATCAATGCGCGATGCTGTTCGGTATCCAGCTCCGCGGGCATCGAGTCAGGCACGGGAAATTCCAGCCCGGCGCCCCCATCGCCGCCGTCCTCTTGCGCGGGCTCCATCTGGGAGAACAACCGCCAGCGCCGCCGATACCGCTGCAGGTGATTGATCGCGAGGTTCGTCGCCACGGTCTTGAGCCAGCCGCCGCTGGTCGGGCTGCCACGCAGTTCATCGAAGTGCGCGTAGGCCCGCACGAACACCTCCTGCGAGATGTCCTCGGCTTGGGCGTCATTGCCCAGCAGCCGGGTGGCCGTTGAAAAAACCATGTCCTTGTAGGCACGCATAAAAGTCGTGAATTCCGCTAAGCGGGCAGGCTCCGTGGAGGGGTTTTGCACAGAAGGGTGTCCGTTTAGTCCCAGAACCCCGCGGGACCGGAAAAGTTGCTGTCGAACACAGCCGTCGCCCCCGGGAGACGTAGCCGGGACGCGTCACATCGACCAACCCGGCAAGCACGCATATACCTGGATCCAATGGAGTTTGCCATCCGGTGGCACTCGCAAATTACATCAAATCGGGAGGGCTATTCATGGCCACTTTTGTGTCGCAAGGCCTGTCCTTGACCCTGCTGCTGACCCTGGCCGCGTATCCGGCGGCTACCATCCAGGCGCAGCCCAGCGATCCTGGCATTCGTCATAGCGCGACCGACAACGGGCCCCCGGCCCCGCTGGCCGGTCTCGGCCAGGACGAGCTGGACTACTTCGACGACGGCCTGGCGCGATTCCAGATCGTCGAGGTGGTCAGCGGCGCTGATGCCACCCAGGGCAACGGCCTTGGGCCGCGATTCAATTCCAACTCCTGCGTATCGTGCCACGCGCAGCCCAATGTGGGCGGCAGCAGTCCGCAGGACAATCCGCTCATCAGCATCGCAAGCGCCAATGGGGCCAGAAACACAGTCCCCTGGTTCATCACAGCCAACGGGCCGGTGCGCGAGGTGCGCTTCGTAGAAAACAACGGGATCCGCGATGGCGGTGTCCACAACCTCTTCGTGGTTGCAGGCCGTTCGGATGCCGGCAGTTGCGCCATCACGCAACCCAGCTTTACACCCTCGGGCGACCCGGTCACGGGGCAGGGCGGTAACTCCAATATCGTTTTCCGCATCCCCACTCCGATCTTCGGTGCGGGGCTCATCGAGGCAATCCCCGACTCGGCGATTCTCGCCAATATGCGCAACAATGAGGCGCATAACAATCAGTCCGGCGTCCACGGTCACGCCAACGCCATCCTCGGCGGCAACACAAATCTTAGTGCTAACGACGGCACCATCACCCGATTCGGCTGGAAGGCGCAGAACAAGTCATTGCTGATGTTTGCCGGCGAGGCCTACAACGTCGAGATGGGAATCTCGAACGCATTGTTCCCGCAGGAGCGCGATGAGACCGCCGCCTGCCGGACCTACCCCAGCACGCCCGAGGATAACGACAATTTCCCATCGACCACCACGTCGAGTTCGATGGCCGTGCTGTCCGACATCGAAGCCTTTGCCGATTTCATGCGTATGCTGGCCCCGACGATGCCAGCGCCGCCGACGCCCTCGACGACCAACGGCCGCGCGCAGTTCATCAGTATCGGCTGCGCGGACTGCCACACCCCATCGTTCACGACGGGCGCAGCCATCGCCTCTGGCTCCTCGCGCAATCCGAGTCCTGCCCTATCGGGGAAGCAGGTCAATCTGTACTCGGACCTGCTGGTGCATCACATGGGGCAGGAGCTCGCGGACGGCATCAGTCAGGGTGCGGCCGGCCCCGATGAATTCCGTACCGCGCCGCTGTGGGGCCTGGGTGAGCGAATCTTCTTCCTGCACGATGGCCGCACCAGCAACCTGCTCGCGGCCATCCAGGCTCACAGCAGCTCGGGCAGCGAAGCCAACCAGATCGTGCGGAGGTTCAACAATCTTGGATCGCGGCAGCAGCAGGACCTGCTCAATTTCCTGCGCTCGCTGTAAGGGATGGCTGAACGGGCGGCAGCAGCGATACCAGTCGCGGCGGTTCGGCGTCACGCGCCCAGGCGTAGGCCACGATGTGCTCGAAAATCCGCTGCAGATAGTCGCGCGTTTCCCCGTAGGCGATGTTTTCGATCCAGATATCCGCATCCATGGAGCGTGCCGGCAGCCAGCGGGCAACGGGCAGCGGCCCAGCGTTATAGGCCGCCAGCGCGGGTCCCAGTTGCCCGTCGTAGCGGTCAAGCAGTTCGCGCAGGTACGTGGCGCCGAGTGCGATGGCCGTATTGGGATCGAACAGCGAGTCCGGCGTCGGCTTCGGCAGTTGCCAGCGGTGCGCGAGCGCGGTCGCGGTCGACGGGCGGATCTGCATCAGCCCCCGGGCGCCCGCGCGTGACACCGCGTCACGCCGGAACAGGCTCTCCTGGCGCATGATGGCAAGAATCCAATCGCCGGGAACCTGGGTCAGCGCGCTGGCATCGCCGATTGCCGCTGCATAGGGCCGAGGGTAACGCAGGCGCACGTCATTCCATTCGCCGGCCTGTGCAAGCGTCGCGATGGACTGCGCGTACCAGCCCCAGCCGGCGGCGAGATGCGCCGCCTGCACCTTGATGGCGGGCGTGGCATCGCTCAATTCATTCGCCCACTCGGCAATTGCCTCATCGTTGAGGCTGCAATCGAACAGCGCGTGCGCCCGCGTCATCCCCGGTTGCGCGGCAAGCGTTGCCTGCGCTGGCTGGTCGTCGAGCGATGGCTGCGCGTTGAGCGAGTAGGGGCGGTGCAGACGGTCGGCTGCCAGGTAGCCATAGTAATCGCGCAGCCCCGCAATCTCGGCGTAGAGCGGCGCTGCCGCGGCATCATCCTGCGTCGCAGCCACGGCGCGGGCGCGCCAATAGCGCCAGCGCGGCTGCGAGGCGAGATTGGCAGGCATCTGCTCGATCCACGTCAACGCCTGTCGGTAGTCCGCGCTCCAGAGCGCAGCCCGGGCGCGCCATTGCCAGACCTCGTCATCGCTCGTGTCAGCGGGGACGTTGGCGAGCGCGGCCAGGGCGTCAGGGTGTCGGTCGTATGCCGCACCCAGTGCGACATCGCGTTCGAGTCGTCCGCGCAGCCCCGGCGACATGTCCGGCCGCGACAGTAATCGTGGCAGCAGGACCAGCGCCGTTTCCGGATCGGAGCGGGCCAGCCGGTTGACGCCCGCATCCAGTGCATCGGCTTCGACCGGGGCCCGGGAATTTGCGGCCAGGGCGTTCAGCGTGGCCTTGGGATTCTCCAGCAGCTGTGCCCATTGCAGCAGCGGCGCGGCCGCGGAGGGCGCCAGCTCCGTGGCGAACTCACGCGCGAGCCGCGGATTTTCCGCAGCCAGTGCCGCACGCGTACGCACCTCGGCCAGTGCCGGCGAAATAAGCCCTTGTTGTCGCAGCCAGGCAAACACGCCATCGCATTCCCGTGGCTGCTTCTGCGGCACATTCCAGCGCACCAGCACATCCGGACCGAGGTCCTTGAGATCGCCGGTGTCCAGGCGCGCCTGGAGACGATCGCAGTTCAATGCAGGGTCGGCTCCGTCTGCAGATCGCGGCAGAAACCAGTCCCAGCGGCGGCGTTCGGCCAGGTTGACGAGCCAGTCATGGCGCAACGTTCGAGACACCGGCTGACGTGCGTGCGCCGACAGAAAAGCGTCGATAGCCGCGTCGAGTTCATCTCCCGGGTGCAGGCCCAGGTCGCGTCTCAGGCGGGCGGCCGTCAGATAGTCATATATGACATAGGATCGAAGCGCCTCGGAGTCCGGCGGTTCCGAAGCCGAGCTCGCCTGTGAGGCGGGCAATTGCAGCCGCTGCATCGCCGCGATGAATTCCAGTCGAACTGCGGCGGCGTCGGCCGCCGGCGCCATCGCGGCGGCGTCCGCCGCACGTGCAGTCCCTGGCGGATGCAGGAAAGCGGCCGACAGCGCGACCGCCAGGACAGGACCGAGTAGCCTCTTCATGGTCCCATCTTATGCGCACCATCTTGGCTTTAGACACTAGAATGGCATCGACGTCAGGATGTTAAGGCGCCGCTTGTTTCTCATCACGACACGCTCATGAGAACACCCGAAATCATCCGCCGACACAGTCTGGCGACGCGCTGCCTTCACTGGGTCAATGCGCTGTGCGTGATCCTGGTACTCATGAGTGGGCTGCAGATATTCAACGCCGATCCGCATCTCTATTGGGGTCAATTCGGCGCGAGCCCTGATCGCGCATTGCTGAGAATCGGAGCCCATGGATTCCCGCACTGGGCAACGCTGCCGGCATGGCAGGATCTTTCGACCGGCCGGCGCTGGCATTTCTTCTTTGCGTGGCTACTGGTGTTCAACAGCGCCCTATACCTTCTCATCAGCATGATCAGCGGCCACGTGCGCCGTGACCTGCTGCCAAGGCGGATGGAAATCACTCCAGCGCACATCGCGCACGACATCTGGAATCATCTGCGGCTCCGATTTCCTAAAGGCGCGGCCGCGAAGCGCTACAACGTGCTGCAAAAGCTCTCCTACGTCGGCGTTATTTTCGTGCTGGCGCCGATCATTCTGGCCACCGGCCTCACGATGTCCCCGGGCTTCGATGCCGCCTGTCCCTGGCTTCTCACGCTGTTCGGTGGCCGGCAGAGCGCGCGCACCATTCATTTCGCGGCCGCGATGCTGGTAGCGTTATTTATCCTGGTGCACCTGGTCATGGTCATCCTGGCCGGACCCTGGAACGAGGTGCGCTCCATGATCACGGGCCGGTATGTCGTGCCGCCGGGAGACCAGTCATGACGCGCCAGATCTGGACACGCCGACAGATGCTGATGCGGGGTTCCGCGGCGCTCGGTGGGATGTTGCTGGGCGGATGCGACCGTTTGAGTCAGTCGCCGTCCTTCCATCGAATCCTCAGTAGTGCGGAACAGCTGACTTATCGCGCGCAGCGCCTGATCGTCGGACAGTCGCTGGCGCGTGAGTTCACGACCGCGGACCTGTCGCCGGTGTTTCGCTCCAATGGAACCGCCAGGCCCACTAGCGCTCTCTACAATCAATTGCTGGCGGACAAGTTCGATGGCTGGCGCCTGATGGTCGGTGGCCTTGTCAATCGTCCGCTGGCGCTCTCGCTTGCCGAGCTGCGTGCGCTGCCGGCGCGCACGCAGATTACCCGGCATGATTGCGTCGAAGGATGGAGCGCCATCGGACAGTGGACCGGGGTACCGCTGGGCAGTGTGCTCGCGCAAGCGCAGCTGGGTCCGGAAGCCCGATTCATCGTGTTTTTTTCGGCGGACGAGCTCGAGCGTGGCGATGGGGGGTACTACGAAAGCATTGACCTCATGGACGCCTTTCATCCACAGACGCTGCTCGCTTACGAGCTCAATGGCCGGCCGCTGCCGGTCGCCAATGGCGCGCCGCTGCGCTTGCGGGTCGAGCGGCAGCTTGGTTACAAGCAGGCCAAATACCTCATGCGCATCGAGGCCGTTGCGCGGCTCGACAGCATCGCTGGCGGCAAGGGGGGCTACTGGGAGGATAGAGGCTACGAATGGTACGCCGGGATCTGAAGCCATCAACGCTCGATCCCGGATTCATGCAGGGCTCGCCGCCGCCCATGGCGCAGCGGATTCGCTTCGAGGATGATCGGTTCCTCGAGCCTCCGCAGAACCGCTGGGCCCTGTCTCACATTCGCGAGCTCGTGCCAACGACGGCGGTGTGGCGCGGTACCGGCGCGCCCAGTGATCTCGGCACGGTTCTGCCGGGTGCTGAAGCGACGATCGACGCACTCGAATTTACCGATCTCGACGGTGTATCCCAGACCTGGCTCGAATCGCTGACGCGTACCTACACCGATGGCATACTGGTCCTGCATCGCGGCGTTCGCATCTATGAACGCTACTTCGGCGCCCTCGAACCACATCGGCCGCACCTGTGCTTTTCGATAACGAAGTCATACGCGGCGACACTGGCTGCGACGCTGCTGCACGAAGGCTTGCTGGACGCCGAGCGCATGATTCCTTATTACCTCCCGGAGACCACCGGCACCGCGTATGACACGGCAACCCTGCGGCAGGTGCTTGACATGCAGGTGGGCATCGCGGGCACGGAGGTGTACTCGGATCCTCGCGCACTGATCTGGGACTACTTCCGCGCGGGCGGATTTCGTCCGCGGCCGCAAGACTATCGCGGCGCCGACAATTACTACGAATATCTGCTGACGTTGCGACCGGAAGGGAATCACGGCGAGGCCTTCGCCTATCAAACGGTCAACACCGAAGTGCTCTGCTGGATCATGAAACGCGTTACCGGCATCGACCTTGCGCAGATGCTGTCAGAACGCATCTGGTCCCGAATCGGGTGCAGTGAAGACGGCTACCTCGCAGTGGATTCCATCGGTGTGCCCATGGGTGGCGCGGGTCTTTCCGCCACGCTGCGAGACCTCGCCCGCTTTGGCGAGCTGATGCGCTGTGGCGGCGCCTGGGGCGGCAGCCAGGTGATTCCGGAAGCGGTGGTGGCGGATATCCGACGCGGTGCCGATCCGGGACGATTTGCGAGAGCGGGATACCCGTTGCTCCGGGGCTACTCCTATCGCAACATGTGGTGGGTGGCTCACGATGACATGGGCGTATTCGAGGGCCGGGGCATTCACGGTCAGCGACTCTATGTTGCCCCCGGCGCCGAGTACGTGGTCGCGCGATTCGCCTCGCACCCAATTGCTTCAAGCGCCGCCAACGATCCCATCACGCTGCCTGCGTTCCGCGCGCTTGGCCGATTACTCAGTGCGCGTTAATTGGAAACCGATCGCATAGTGCGCGAATTCATCGCGCAAACGCTTCCAAAGACCGAGTGGACCCACCAGGCACATCTGCGCGTGGGTCTTTGGCACGCATTGCAGTATCCGGACTCCGCTGCGCTCGAGCTGCTGCGCGGGCGCATCAGCGCCTACAACGAAGCCACGGGCGTCGCCAATACCGCGCAGTCCGGTTACCACGAGACCATCACGCGCTTCTATGTGCACGTGATTCGCCTCTTCGTGCGCTCGGTGGACCAAAGTGTAGCGTTCGATGAGCTGGCGCATGCGTTGATCGCGCAATGGGGCGATAAAAATCTGCCGCTGCGGCATTACTCGCCGCATCGCCTCTTCAGTGCCGAAGCCAGGCTTGCGTGGGTCGAACCGGACCTGGCACCGCTGCCGTAACGAGTTGCGACTGAGTTCACGGGTTTGTCCCATCGAGCGGCGGTGCCAGCCGTCGGGCGTCCCGGCGCGCGTTAGCGCTCAACCCGGGTGTCGCACATAAAGCAGAATCAACCACACCGAGGCCACCACTGTCACGAGTACCGTACCGGTCGCGCCGATGAATCGCGGCAGGCTCTTCATGGTGTCGGGACGCAGGCCGACGGCATGCGCGATTCGCGAGACGACCAGGACTGCGCCAAGCACGTGAATGACGGTCGTCGAAACGCCGTTCAGTTCCAGCAACGCGATCAGGAGCAGTGTGAGCGGAACCCACTCCACAAAATTGGCGTGCCGCCGCATGGCACAGAGCAGATTGGGATTACCGCCGTCGCCAACCGCCACATTGAGCTTTCCTCGAAGCCGCCCGGCAGGGAAGGCAACACCGAAAGCGATCAGGCCAAGGAGACCCGCATAAAGAGCCGTCGTGATGGGCATGCTTATTGTCCTTTTACATCCGCCAGCGCAAGGGATTGTAGCAGGCTGTTTCATTGTCGGTCGGGTCGCGGGATCCAGGTTCCGGTAGCCTAGCCGGAGACATCCAGATTCAGCGCCCTGAAGAGGCGAGGGGACCGCATCATGAAATGCATCACCGTGCTCTATCCGGCCAAGGGGAACGAGCAGTTCGATTTTGAGTTCTATCGCAGGCGCCATATCCCGTTGATCGAAGACATCCTGGGAAAGAGCCTGCACAAGCTCGAAGTGCGCCGCGGTCAGCCTGCACCCGATGGCACGGCGCCGACCCATATCGCGGTCATCAGCATATGGATCGCCGACTGGCCCGCCTACGAGCGCGCCATGGCGGTTCGGGCGCAGGAACTCATCGACGAAGTACCGCTCTTCACAAAAGTCATGCCGATCATCCAGACCGACGAAGTCTTCTATTCAGGCGCCGGCCGGTGACGCTGGCCGGTTCTCATGACTACGTTATCGTCGGCGCGGGTTCCGCCGGCTGTGTGCTCGCGAATCGCCTCAGCGAGGAGGAGGGCAGTCGCGTACTGCTGCTCGAGGCCGGTGGTCCCGCGACGGGATTTCTCAAAGACATGCCGATCGGGTTTCCGCGTTACGTGTTGCGCAGGGATTTGAACTGGAATTTTGTCAGTGAACCGGAACCCTATCTGCATGACCGGCGTGTCGAGATTCCCAGGGGCAGGGCCCTCGGCGGTTCGACCGCCATCAACGGCATGGTGTACGCCCGCGGCCATCGCCTCGGCTATGACGACTGGGCGCGAGCTGGCCTGCGCGACTGGAGCTACGCCAGTGTGCTGCCGTACTTCAAGCGCTCGGAGAAGAGCTGGCTGGGCGAAGGCACCTATCATGGCGGCGATGGCCCGCTCGAGGTGCATGTGCCCCGGACCAACATGATGTATGCGGAGCTGCGTGCCGCAACGATCGCGGCGGGTTTTCCGGCAACCGATGATATTCACGGCGCACAGACCGAAGGCGCGCAGCGCAGTGAAATGACAATCAGGGGCGGGCGGCGCGGCAATGTCGCGCGCCTGTACCTCGATCCAGCGCGGCATCGTCGCAATCTGTCGGTGCTCAGCCGCGCGCAGGCCACACGCATCGTGTTCGAGGGGACGCGCGCGGTTGGCGTCGAGTACGTCAAGGACGGGCGCCGCGCAGTGGTGCGCGCGGAACGAGAAGTGATACTAAGCGCCGGCGCCTACGGTTCACCGTGGCTGCTGCTGCTGTCGGGTGTAGGTCCAGCCGATGCACTGAAGGCCCACGGCATAGCGCCCATTGCCGATATTACCGGTGTCGGGCGTAATCTGGTCGAACACCCATTCCTGTTCCTCGGCTGGAAGGCCCAGACGGCACGGTTTGAGTCGCAGCTGCGTGCCGATCGCGCCCTTGTGTCGGTTCTACGATGGGCGCTGTTCGGGAGCGGCCCCTTTGCCACCAACGGCGCCGCGGGCCACGTCTTCTTACGTACCTTGCCGCAACTCGACCGCCCCGATATGCAGCTGACCTGCATTGCCGCGGAGATGAGTGCGCGCGAGGTGTGGTTCCCCTTCGCAGGCAAGCCGCTCGCACACGTCATCGGTGTCGGCGTGTCGATGATCCGGCAGGACAGCCGCGGAATCGTCTCGTTGCGATCGGCCGATCCGCTGCAACCGCCGCGGATCCTGTTCAACCTGTTTCAGGAAGGAACGGACATGGCGCGCATGATCCGCGGCATTCGCGCAGCTCGGAACATTTACAATCAGCAACCTTTGAAGCAGCTGATCGGCGAAGAGATCGAACCGGGGGCAGCCATGGAGTCCGACGCGCAGCTCGAAGACTTCGTGCGCCGCGTGGGCGCCATCACTCAGCACCCGGTCGGTACCTGCCGGATGGGTATTGATGAGGATCGCATGGCCGTGGTCGACGAAGCGCTGCGTGTGCGCGGCGTGACGTCGCTTCGCGTCATTGACGCATCGATCATGCCCAACGTCCCGGCGGGCAACACGAACGCACCGACCATCATGATCGCCGAGAAGGGCGCCGATATCGTTCGTGGCCGGCAGTTGCCGCCTGAGAACCCATGACGTGCGGCTTCAGGGATTGCAGGCGGCTTCCATCGCCG